>Ga0067045_1027346_pt1 | contig 330671 bp, 338 predicted proteins | sample TerdegcTABiofilm_FD_59184 | JGI IMG/M metagenome (GOLD analysis project Ga0067045, IMG submission 59184) | Combined Assembly of (Gp0054472, Gp0054536) Wastewater bioreactor microbial communities from Singapore -Terephthalate degrading...
GCACGCGCCATCGACGCGGTTGCCAACCAGACGCAGCAGGGCGTCCAGACCGTCGATGAGTTGTATGCGATCGGCAGCCGCCTGCAAGGCTTGCTGGGGCAATTCAAAATCTGAGGCTGCCCTGCAGGGATACCGCGCTTATCAGGCGTTGACCGTCACCGCGTTTTGCTTGCGATACAAGATCGTCGTCGCGGTGAACCCGCACAACGCCGCAAACATCAGCCAGTAGGCCGGTGATGCCTTATCGCCGGTTACTTGCACCAAAAGGGTGGATACGGCGGGTGTAAAGCCGCCAAACACTGCAGTCGCCAAGCTGAACGCCAGGGAGAACCCGACGACCCTGACGTTCTGCGGCATCACCTCAGTCAGCGCGGCAACCATTGCGCCGTTGTAAATGCCAAAGAAGAACGAGAAGTACAGCAGCACGCTGAGGAGTCGTTCGAAGCTGGCCGCGGCGGCCAGCCAATGCATGGCGGGGTAAGCGGTGCATAGGCACAACAAAGAGATCGCCAGCAATAGCGGGCGCCGGCCGATACGGTCGGAAAGTGTGCCGCCGATGGGCAACCAAATGAAGTTGCTCAGGCCGACGAAGAGCGTGACCACCAGGCTGTCGGTGGTGCTCAGGTTCAGTACCGAACGGCCGAAAGTCGGGGTGTAGACGGTGATCAGGTAGAACGTGGTGGTGGTCATCGACGCCAACAGACCGCCGGCCAGTACCGTGCGCCAGTTGTCGCGCATTGAGCGGAACACTTCATTGGCCGTTGGGTGATGCTTGCGTGCTTTGAACGCCTCGGTTTCCTGCAACGAACGGCGAATGATGAAGATGAACGGGATGATCACGCAGCCGATAAAGAACGGGATGCGCCAGCCCCAGGCAGCTACCTCGGCGGCTGCCATGGACGCATTGATCGTGTAACCCAGCGCTGCCGCAAGAATGATCGCCACTTGTTGGCTGGCCGATTGCCAACTGGTGTAGAACCCGCAGCGGCCCGGCGTGGCGATTTCAGCCAGGTACACCGAAACGCCCCCCATCTCCGCCCCGGCGGAGAAGCCCTGCAACAGTCGTCCCATCAACACCAATACCGGTGCTGCCACTCCGATGCTGGCGTAGCCGGGCACGAGTGCAATCAATACCGTCCCGGCCGCCATGATCGACAGCGTTACGATCAGGCCCTTGCGCCGTCCCACCTTGTCGATGTACGCCCCCAGCACGATAGCGCCCAGCGGACGCATCAGGAACCCGGAGCCGAATACGGCGAAGGTCATCATCAGCGAAGCGAAGTCGCTGGTGGCAGGAAAGAACGTCTGGGAGATGTAGGTCGCGTAGAACCCGAACAGAAAGAAGTCGAACTGTTCGAGAAAGTTGCCGCTGGTGACCCGCAGGATGGCGCCCAGTTTTGAACCCTTGGACGGGGTGTTTTGTGTTGTTGTTTTCATTATGGCTACCGTGGTGATCAATCTTGTTTTTGGAATGACGGTCTTGACGATCAGTCGCTTGCGGCGTTGATGGGGTTGGGTTGACGTTTTTCGATGGAGTATTTGAGCAGCGCGGCGCTGCGGAAGATGCCGTGGGCGAATTTGCTGTAGGGCATGGTCAGGAAAAAAGCCATGACCAGGCCGAGATGGATCGCCAGCAACAGGCCCAGGGCCATGCTTTCGCGAAACGCCAGGAGTGCCAGGCCGCTGGCGCTGACGAGAAACAGCAGCGCGATGAAGCCGCGATCCATGGGTTTCTGCTGTTCATCGCCGTGTTCGGCGTTGCGCCGCAGGTTCAACCACAAGAGCCCCGCCGGGCCGACCAGCAACCCGAACCCGCCGACGATGCCGAGCATCACCGGCACGCTCAAGACGGGGTAGGGCGCCGACCAGCCCAGCAGGAAATGGTAGAGCGTGGCCACGCCGGTGGCGGCGAAGCACAGCATGAAGCCGTAGAAGGTGAAGTGATGGAAGCGCCGCCGCCACAAGGTGAATCGATCATCGGCGTTATTGCAGCCCTCGCCGTGGCCACCATCCAGGTACTTGAGCGTGGCCACATTGGCGCTCGCTTCCAGGGCCGCCGATGTTGTTTGCTCGCGGGAGGCCTCGACCGGCGAGACATTGCGCCAAAAGCGCCGCACGCCGATCGCCAATGCAAGCACCGCGAAACCAAACACTGCGCCGAACATCAGGGCCAGGGTGTTATGCGGGAAGATCCCGTAGAAATTCCCCCCGGGCATTGCCGTGAACAGATTGCCCATCATCATCAACGTCAGGCAGAGGAACAGCGACAGCCCCGCGCCGGATGCCAGCGCCAGGGTCAGCCCGTTGCGCCGGTATAACGTGCCCATCGCCTGCGGCCAGGCGTACTCGGCATACGTGTCGAGGCGGACTTTGGCCATGGCCTTGGGCACATTGATCGCAAATTCATGCGGTGCGGCGTACTGGCAGGCATGCAGGCACGCACCGCAGTTATGGCAAAGGTTCGCCAGGTAATGGATGTCCGCCTGAGAAAATTCCAGGCGTCGGGTCATGGCCGGGAATACCGCGCAGAAGCCCTCGCAATAACGGCAGGCATTGCAGACCGTCATTTGTCGCTGGACTTCACTTTCATCAAGGTTGAGGACGGGAATCAGCGTGCCCGGCGCCTTGGGATCAAACAGCTGCATGTTGCGGCTCCTGGGATGAACGGGTGATGAAACCGGCCGCGGCGGCGGCTTGCACGCCGGCAATGCGACCGAATGCGGTGCCGATGGCCATGCCGATGCCGGCGGTGTAGCCCTTGCCCAATACGTTGCCAGCCATCATTTCTCCGGCGACGAACAGGTTCGGGCTCGCCTGGCCATTGAAGCGAACGGCGGCGGTAGCGTCGGTGGCGAGGCCTAAATAGGTGAAGGTCACGCCCGGCTTGAGCGGGTAGGCGCAGAAGGGGGGCTTGACCAATGGGCGGGCCCAATGGGTTTTGGCGGGCGTCAAACCTTCGGTGCGGCAATCGTCCAGGGCGGTGTGGTCGAACGTACCGACGCGGCAGGCCGCGTTGTAGGCCTGGATGGTGCTGACAAATGGCGCCACCGGGAGCTTCAGCTGGCGCGCCAGGTCTTCCAGCGAGTTGGCTTTGGTGCCCGGAAACACCGGCGGCATGAACCGACCGATGGCTTGTTGGTCGATGATCGAATAGGCCTGTTGACCGGGCTGCCCCGCGACCAGGCGCCCCCAGATCGCATAGCGCTTGGGCCAGAAATCCTCGCCCTCGTCATAGAAGCGCTCGCCGTCGCGATTGACCACCACGCCCAGCGATACACAATCGATACGCGTGCAGATGCCGCCGTCATACAACGGTGCGCGGGCGTCGATGGCCACCATGTGCGCCTGGGTCGGGTCGCCGATAAAATCGGCGCCCAGTTGCTGCATGCGCCGCAGCAGTACGCCGGTATTGAAGCGCGTGCCGCGAATCAGAAAGTTATCCGAAGGCCACTCGCCGCGCTCGTTTTGCCCCCACGCTTCACGCAGCCATTCGCGGTTGGATTCGAACCCGCCCGCCGCCAGCACGCACGTCCTGGCCTGGATCCGTTCGGCGGGCAGACGTTGCCCTTCGGCATCGCGCGCGCTCAGGTGGGCCGCGACAAATGTTCCCCCGTTCAATTCGATGTCGGTCACTTGCGCGTTGTAGCGGATGTTCACGCCCAACCGCTCGGCGCTGCGGTAATACGCGTTCACCAACGCCTTGCCGCCGCCCATGAAAAACGCATTGGTGCGCGCGACATGCAGCGCGCCGGATAACGACGGCTGAAAATGCACGCCATGGGCGCGCATCCAGTCACGGCAGTTCGATGAGGCGCGGATGACCAGACGAGCGAGCTTCTCGTTGGTCATCCCGCCGGTGACTTTCAGCAGATCCTGCCAATACTCCTCTTCGGGGTAGGCCTCGACCAATACATCCTGGGGCGCGTCGTGCATGCAGCGCAGGTTGCGGGTGTGTTGCGAGTTGCCGCCGCGCCAGGCTTTGGGCGCGCCTTCAAGCAACATCACGCTGGCGCCGGCCTCTCGGGCCATTAACGCCGCGCACAAGGCGGCATTGCCGCCGCCAATGACTAATACGTCGATCATCATCACTCCTCGATCGCGAGGAGGCGTGAACGAAGGGCTCCTCGCGAGTGGCGAGACCTTAGGGCAGCGAGCGTTGGGTCGAAAGGCGCGTTAGTGGTTGGGGTGTTTAGTTTTCGTAAAGGCTTTGCGGGTTGCCGCTGGCCCTGAAGCGCGGGCGAGGGCGGCTGGAGATCAGGGCGTGATGTCTTCGATCCACGAGGCGCCCGGCCATTGATGATCGATCACCAGCTGCCGCGCCACATCGGTGATGACCAGCCGCGCCGCGAGTGCCGCGGGCGCCAGCTCATCATCCGGCAGTGTCGCCAACAGGTTTCGCCGGCCGACATGAGCATCGGCGATTTCCACCACCGAAAGCCCCGACTCGCCTTTAAGCGCCACCGCCGCGCCGGGCTGGATGGTGGCGGCGTGGCCGGCGCGTACAGCGTTCATCAGCACGGCCAGGCCATCCACCTCCATGATGATGTTGGGCGTCAACCCCGACCGCTCGAACGCCGCCATCAGCGTTGAGCGCAAACCGTGTTGCGCACTCGGCATCACCAGCGGCAGTTGCCCCAGGTCCGCCATTTGCACAGAGCTTCCTTGCGGGGCATCCGGCAAGTGCGGCGAGCAGATGACAAACAGTTTCTCGTCAAGCAGCGGCGTCACGCTCCAGCGCTTGCCCCCTTCAAGTTGAAACAAAATGGCCAGATCGATCTGCCGGGCATTGAGTTGCGTGGCCAGATGCCCGGACAGCATCTCGATCAGGTGCAACTGAATATCCGGATACCGCGCGCGCATCGCATTGATCAAGGGCAGGGCAAGCACCGTGGCCGTGGTGGGCGGCAAGCCCACGGTGACATACCCGCTCATCCGCCCACGGTGTGCCGCCAGGATCGCATTCTCGGCTTGCCTCAAGCACAACTGCGCATGGTGCAGGAAGGCCATGCCGGCCGGGGTCGGTGTGACGCCGGTGGTCGTGCGGTTCAGCAGGCGGGTCGAGAGTTCGCTTTCGAGTTTGGCGATCTGCTGGCTCAGCGCCGACACGCCCACGTCCAGCTCAAGGGCTGCGCGGCCCAGGCTGCCGTGTTCGACAATGTTGACGAAATAGCGCAGTTGTCTTAATTCCAAGCGTTACTGCTCCACTTCAAATGAGTACCTACCTGTGTAATGGTGGGTCGGGGAACGTCAGCCACCACGCACCGAGCGGGCGAGGCGGCGCGTGGTCAGCCTGAGAGGTAACGCGTCGGCCGTCAACTTCCAGCGTTGGGTTCGCTGCTGGCCGGCGTTGTTGGCGTGCGCCAATTCATAACATGCGGCGCAGCACGTCGCTACGAGGGTCTTTGTCGTAGAAGCGGTGCTTGAGCGCACCGGCGATGTGCAACAGGATCAGCCCGAGCAAGGTATACGCAAGTACCTTGTGCAGCCACTGGAAGACGACGAACCAGTCGTCATTTTTCGCCAGCAGCTCCGGCAGGTTGATCCCGAAAAAGAACACCCCGTCGCTCATCGTGTAGGTGCTCGACATCGAGTAACCCATCAGCGGCACGATCACGAGCAGCGCATACATCACGCGTTGCGCCAGTCTCGACACAAACCGCTCATGCTTCGCCAGCGTTCCCGGCGGCTGTGGCAGCCTGGGGCTGTGCAACCGCAGGGCGATCTGAACCAGCACCACCAGGAACGTCAGCACCCCGAAGGACTTGTGCCAGGGGTAATAGAGCTCGAACTTGCTTGCCACTTCGTCAGGCATGCCGGTCATATGCCAGCCGGCCCAGAGCAGGCCGGCGACGAGTGCGGCGCGCAGCCAGTGCAACATGCGCAGGGACGTCGGATACCGATCGGTGCTCTGTTCGTCAGTCGGGTTCATCGTGGTCTCTCCATGGGTATCAAAGGCCTCAGCGGCGGCGGGGCGGTCAGGCCCGATTTTTTTCAGGTGGGCAGCAGCACGGTGATGACCTTCTCCTCGGTGTAGGCCATCGCGCCGCCGAAACCGCCCTCGCGTCCGATGCCACTGGTCTTGACACCGCCCCAGGGCAGGTTGGCATCCAGCGGGCTCCAGCAGTTGACACCCACGGCGCCGACCTTCACCGCCGCGGCCACGCGATGCGCGCGCGCCAGGTCGGTGGACCACACCGTGGCGGCCAGGCCGTAGGTGGAATCGTTGGCCAGTGCGACAGCCTCGTCTTCGCTGTCGAACGTGATCACAGTGCCAACGGGGCCGAAGATTTCGTCGCGGGCGATCGCCATCTCGTTGTTGGCGTTGGCGAAGATCGTCGGCCGGACAAACCAGCCGCGCTCAGGCGTCGAAACGCCACCGGCGAGCAGAGTAGCGCCTTGGTCGATGCCCAGTTGGATGTAACGGTTAACGCGATCGAATTGCGCTTTCTTGGCCACCGGGCCCATCTGTACGCCGGGTTCGCGCGGATCGCCGACCTTGACCGCTCGCGCCGCCTCGGCCAGCGCTGCGGCGAAACGCTCGGCAATGCCGCGCTGCACCAAAATGCGCGAGCCGGCGGCACAGACCTGGCCCTGGTTGGCGAACAACCCGAGGGTGCAACCGCGCAGCGCGTCGTCAAAGGGCGCGTCGTCGAAGACGATCTGCGGGCTCTTGCCGCCCAGTTCCAAGGCCACGTGCTTGAACAGCACACCGGCGGTGCGCTGGATCTCGCGTCCCGCCTCGGGGCTGCCGGTGAAGCTGATCTTGGCGACGTGCGGGTGTTCGCACAACGCACGGCCCACCTCGGCGCCGTAGCCGGTGACCACGTTGATCACGCCATCGGGGAAACCCGCTTCCTGAGCCAGCGCGGCCAGGTGCAGGGCGGACTGCGGCGTTTCTTCCGAAGGCTTGATGACCACGGTGCAGCCGGCGGCGAGCAACGCCGCGAGTTTCCAGACGGTGATCATCAGCGGCGAGTTCCAGGGCACGATCGCACCGACTACGCCCACCGGCTCGCGGACTGTGTACGAGAGCGTCTTGGTGCCGAAGTAGCCGCCAGTGGGAATGGTGCGCCCCTCCAACTGGTTGGCCCAGCCGGCGGCGGCACGCAGGTTGGCGACCGCGTTGGGGACGTCCAGCCGGCGCGGTTCGAGCGGCGAACGGCCGATGGCGTCGGCGTCCAGGTCGGCCAGCACGTCGGTGTCGCGCTCTACCAGGTCTGCCAGTTTCACCAGCAGCCGCCCGCGCTGGGCGCCATCGAGCTGGTGCCAGGCGCCATGTTCGAGTTGGCGCTGCGCGGCGGCTACGGCGCGATCCACGTCTTCGGCCGTGCCGCGTGCGCAGCTGCCGTACACCTGTTCTGTCACGGGGTTGACCAGGGCAATGCGCCGGCCGTCGGAGGCTTCGACGCCAGTGCCGGCGATGAAGTGATTCAAATATTCAGTCATGTTTGAGGCCTAAGTGATGGAGGACCGGTGTGAACCGCTCAAGCCTTGAAGGAGGCCAGTGCCTCGCGGGGCATCCGCGCAGTGCAAGGATTCAGGTATGCCGATCATCCCTATGGCGCGCCGCTTGCCGTTAGCCCGAATTGGCACTTGAGACGGCTGCCGTGAGCGCGCCGCCCCGGGAATTGAGGCGTGCACAAAGGAATGTGCAGGTTTTGCGCTATGTGCGAATATCGCCGGGAAGAATGCTCAAAAAAAAAGAATATTGGCAGAGGCTTTCGGCACCATGAAAAACCCGCTCATCAGCCACTTTCAAGATATCCATGTGCATGCGGCCACCATCGAGGAATGGAGCCAGGACTACAGTCAATTAACCGCGGGTTCGGCTGAGAGTTCGCTCATGCAACTGTCGACTGCCGGTTGCCATGTGTTTCGCGAGCAGATCAACCAGCGCGTCGTGCAACACGGCGCGGCGCCGCGAGGCAAGATGTGTTTTGCCGTGCCGATCACCGTGCCGGGTTCGGTTCGGATGCAAGGGCGGGAGGTGGACGACAGCAGCCTGTTCTTCCTTCACGGTGGCGAGGAGTTCATGTTCCATATGCCGATGGGCATGGAGTTGTTGTCCATCACGTTCGAGCGTGAATTGTTCGAGCAGGCACTGGCGCAAACGGCGTCGGCGAAGGAGGTCGGCCAGTTGCTGCGTCAGCCGGTGATCAGGGTGTCCACGCAGCGCGTTGCCGGCGCTCGTCGGCGCTTGCTGGCGATGTTCTCCCAGGCCCTGATGCACGAAGCGCTCGACAGCACGCGAGATCGCGAGCGGGAGCAGGCGTTGGAACAGGCCATGCTTGGCGAGCTGCTGCAACTCTTGACCGACCCGGCCTGTGACAAGCAGCAACGCAGCCCAAGTTCCACGGGCAGTTTCATCGTCGAGAAATGCCACCGTCTGGCGACGGCGCAGTTGAACAGCGTGCCCAGCGTGAACGACTTGTGCCAGCGCCTGCAAGTCAGTCGGCGCACCGTGCAGAACAGCTTTCGCGCGGTCGCCGAGACCACGCCCCTGAACTACCTGCGCTCCGTGAGGCTCAACGGTGTGCGCCGGACCTTGATGTCCACCCGCGCGTCGGAGCTCTCGATCGGCGATATCGCTGCCCAATGGGGCTTCTATCACCTCAGCCATTTCGCCGCGGAGTACCACGCGCTGTTCGCCGAGTTACCGTCGCACACCGCACGTGCCGCCATCGCCGTCTGCGCGCGGGCCTGACGATCCAGTTGTTACGGCGCTGCCGATCTGCTCACGGATAGTGCATGGACTGTCCTCTTTAGTAGCACATCGTCCGGACAGGATCGGATGGGCGACTGCGAAGTATCCGACGACTACATCTAAATCAATCACTTAAATCGACAGGCCAGAACCTGGCACGCCTCGTGCATTTTTGAATTTATGGATAATTGGATACAAAAATGCAAAGGTACCGCCGAATGCAATTTGCCCCCGCTTACGTTGACCGTCAGCCCCTGACTGCCGAGGAAGAGGCCTACAACTTCCTGCTCAATGCCATTTGCGGCGGCCGCTACCGCAAGGGCGACCGCCTGATTGCCGAAGACATCGCCAGTGAAATCGGTATGAGCCGCATGCCGGTGCGTGAAGCGTTCCGCCGCCTGGATGCCCAGGGCCTGGTGACCTTGCGCCCCAACCGCGGCGCCATCGTCGGCGGCCTGGATATCGATGAGCTGCACGAAGTCTTCGAGATGCGCAGCGCCCTCGAAGGCCTGGCGGTGCGTGTTGCGGTCGGTCGTATCGGCGAGCGCCAACTGGCGGCCCTGGAGCGCTTGCTGGACGAAATGGACGACTACCGCGACGAAAGCGCCGTGTGGGTCAGCCGGCACCGCGCGTTCCATGAATACCTGTGCAGCCTCAGCGGCCGGCCGCGGCTGATGAAGCAGATTTCGGCGTTGTACTCACTGGTCGAGGCGCCCATGCGCTTGTGGTTGCAACACGGTGAGAAACCCCTCAGCGCGCGCCAGGAACACGCGGTGATCCTCGACGCCATCCGTGCCGGTGACGCGGCGCGCGCCGAAGCCGTGGTGCGCGAGCACATCGAAGGCACCGTGCCGGCGCTGATTCAATTCCTGCAATCGGAACAATAGAAGCGGGCCCAAGCCCGCCTGTGTGTTGACGTTGAGTCCTGCCCCCGTTATTCAACGAACTGGAGTGTCTGGTCATGCATAAACGCCGCGCCTTGCTGGTGGCTCTCTCTCTCGGCCTCTGTACCCCATGGGCCTTCGCTGCGCCCCAGGTGCCGGAGCGTCTGCAGAAAGTCGATAAGCTCATCTACTGCTCGGGGATGGATTCACCGCCCCTGGTGTCCTTCGACGAAACCCAGAAACCGCGCGGGCTCACCGTCGACCTCGGCGTGGAAATCGCCAAGCGCCTGGGCGACAAACAGGTGCAGTGGCGGGTGATTCCGTTCTCCGGGCTGGTGCCGGCGTTGCTCGCCCAGCAGTGCGACATGATTGTCGATCAACTGTTCGACAAGCCCGAACGGCGACAGGTGATCGACATCGTCAACTACATGTATTCCAGCCAGTCGGTGGTGGTGCCCAAGGGCAACCCCAAGGGCATCAAAACCCTGGATGACCTGTCCGCGCACAAAGTGGCGGTGCTCAACGGTTCCACCATCAAGACCCTGTTGGACACCCAGAACGACAGCCTGACCAAGGCCGGCAAGCCACCGATGAAGCTGGTGGTCTACAACACCGACACCGACGCGTTCCAGGCCCTGCGCATCAGCCAGGTCGACGCCTACGGCACCACCGTGGAAACCGCCGGTTACTACGCGGCCATGGCCCCGGACCTGTTCCAGGAAGGCGTGCCGGCGTTCAGTCGCATCCTCACTGGCCTGGGCATGCGCAAGGACGACCCGCAACTGACCGCCGCCGTGCAGCAGATCATCAGCGACATGCGCAGCGATGGCAGCTACGTGCGGTTGCTGGACAAATGGCATGTCAGCAGCGACACACTCGACTGAGGCAAACCTGCGATGAATTTCAATTGGGATGTGTTCTGGCAGTACCTGCTACAGCCCAGCGGGGTGTACCTCACCGGGCTCTGGTTGACCTGCCTTATCAGCGTGCTGGCGATGCTGCTCGGCTGCGTGTTGGGGCTGGCGGCGGCGCTGCTGCGCTTGTCGAAGAACCCGCTGTTGCACCTGCCGGTGCGCTTTTATGTGTGGTTGATGCGCGGTACGCCGTTGCTGGTGCAGATCGTGTTTCTGTACACCGCTTTGGCGGCGGGCGGGATTTTCCGCTTCGAGGACATCGAGCTGTTCGGCCTGATCGTGCCCGGCAATATCCAGGCGGCCATCATCGCCCTGGGCCTCAACGAAGGCGCGTACATGGCCGAGATCATCCGTGCCGGTATCGGCGCGGTGGACAAGGGCCAATACGAAGCCGGGCGTTCTCTGGGCATGGGCTTCGCCAAGCTGATGCGGCGCATCGTGCTGCCCCAGGCCTTCCGGGTGATCGTGCCGCCGCTGGGCAACGAGTTCAACGTGATGCTCAAGAACACCACCCTGGTCAGCGTGATCGGTGTGCAGGAGCTGCTGCTCAGTACGCAGATGATCACCTCGGCGACCTTCCGCGTATTTGAGCTGTACCTGGTGGTCGCCCTCTACTTCTTGACGCTGACGACACTGTGGGGCTTTTTCCAACGCTGGCTGGAGACGCGCTTCAGCCAGTCCGACCGGCCCACCGCGCCGCCGACGGCGTCCAGCCGCCTGTTCGGGCGCAGCACCCTGAAACTGCTGAGGGGACGTTAACCATGGCGCACCAAAGTGAAGAACTGATCATCGAAGCGCTGGATATCCACAAGTCGTTCGGTACATTGCCGATTCTCAAGGGCATCTCGCTGCAAGTACGCCGTGGTGAGGTAGTCGTGCTGATCGGCGCCTCCGGCTCCGGCAAGACCACCTTTATCCGCTGCATCAACCTGCTGGAAGACATCCAGGGCGGGCGCATCCGCGTCAACGGTCGCGCCATGGGTTATCGCGAGCGCAGCGACGGCAGCCTGGTGCGCGATTCAGAGCGCAACATCGCCCGTCAGCGCCGCGACATCGGCATGGTGTTCCAGCGTTTCAACCTGTTCCCGCACATGACCGCGCTGGAAAACATCATCGAAGCGCCGATCCAGGTGCTCGGCACGCCGCGTGCGCAAGCGCTGGAACAGGCCCGTGGCCTGCTGGCGCGGGTCGGCCTGGCGGACAAGGCCAGCCATTACCCGTCGATGCTCTCCGGCGGCCAGCAGCAACGGGTGGCGATCGCCCGCGCGCTGGCGATGAAGCCCCAGGCGATGCTGTTCGACGAACCCACCAGCGCCCTCGACCCGGAAACCGTCGGCGAAGTGCTGCAGGTGATGAAAGAATTGGCCGAGGAGGGCATGACCATGGTGGTGGTCACCCATGAGATGGGCTTCGCCCGTGAAGTGGCCGACCGCGTGGTGGTGCTCGATCAGGGCGAACTGATCGAGCAGGGCCCGCCGGAACAGATCTTCAGCCACCCCAGCCATCCGCGTACCCGAGCCTTTCTCAGCCGCGTGTTATGACTTTTTTTGAAGAGCCTTTGCCATGTTGAAATTTTCTGCTCACGAGTACCCTTATCCGTCGCAACGCCAAAGCGTCTTCGCCCGTCGCGGCATGGTCGCGGCGTCCCAACCGCTGGCCGCCCAGGCCGGGATCGAGATCATGCAAAAGGGCGGCAATGCCATCGATGCCGCCATCGCCACGGCGGCGGCGCTCACCGTGGTGGAACCCACCGGCTGCGGCCTGGGCGGCGATGCCTTTGCCCTGGTGTGGTGCAAGGGCCAGTTGCACGGCCTGAACGGCAACGGCCACGCGCCGGCCGCCTTGAACATCGAGGCGGTCAAGGCGGCGGGCCATGAGCGGATGCCGCTGTACGGCTGGACACCGGTCACCGTGCCCGGTTGTCCATCGGCCTGGGCGGAGCTGTCGCAACGCTTCGGCAAGTTGCCCTTTGCCGAACTGCTGCAACCGGCGATCAGCCTGGCGCGCGACGGTTTCCCCGTGTCGCCGGTGGTCGCCCATCAATGGCAGATCGCCCTGAATGAATTCAGCCCCCATCGCGACGCGGTGCTGGACGCCTGGTTCGACACGTTCCTGATCGACGGGCGCGCACCACAGGCCGGGCAGATCTTCCGCAACCCGGCCCAGGCCCACACGCTGGAAGAACTCGCCGCGACCCGCTGCGAAAGCCTCTATCGCGGCGCCTTGGCCGAGCGCCTTGACGCGCACTCCCGCGCCCGCGGCGGCTACCTGCGCGCCAACGACCTCAAGGATTACCGCGCGCAGTGGGTGGCGCCGATCCACATCAATTATCGCGGCGTGGACGTCTGGGAAATTCCGCCGAGCGGGCAGGGGCTGGTGGCATTGATGACGCTGAAGATCCTTGAAGGCTTCAGCTTCGATCACCGTGACAGCCAACAGACCTGGCACCGTCAGTTGGAAGCGATGAAGCTTGCCTACAGCGACGGCCTGCACTACATCACCGACCCCCAGCATATGCGTGTGGCGGTGGCCGATCTGCTGAGCGACGCCTACAGCACGCGCCGCCGCAGCCAGATCGGTGAACAGGCGCAGCCGCCCGCGCCCGGCGACCCCCACGCCAGCGGCACGGTATACCTGGCCACGGCGGACGCCGAAGGCAATATGGTTTCGTTCATCCAGAGTAACTACCATGGCTTCGGCTCCGGCGTGGTGCTGCCCGACAGCGGCATCGCCCTGCAGAATCGCGGGCAGGAATTCAGCCTCGATCCGGCCCACGCCAACTGCCTGGCCGCGGGCAAGAAAACCTTCCACACCATCATCCCGGGCTTTCTCACCAAGGACGGCCAGGCTCTCGGACCGTTCGGCGTGATGGGCGGCTACATGCAGCCCCAGGGCCATGTGCAGATGGTGATGAACCTGGTGGACTTCGGCCTCAACCCCCAGGCGGCCCTGGACGCACCGCGCTGGCAATGGCTGGGCGACATGAAGGTCGGCATCGAACACGGCGCTTCGCGGGACTTGGTCAATGCATTGGCGCGGCGCGGGCATAAGGTGCAGACCGACAGCGACCTGACCGACTACGGGCGTGGGCAGATCATTCTGCGCGACCCGGTCAGCGGCGTGCTGTGCGGGGGGACCGAGCCGCGGACGGATTCGCATATCGCCGTGTGGTGAGCCGCTGATCGAGCCCAAGGGCGCGGTTTCACTGCGCCTGCCGGCTCAGCTTGACCAGCAGTGTGGCCATCAACAGCAGTATCGCCATCGTCACCAGCACGACCACGAAGCCTGCATCAAACGCCGAACGGGCGAACGCCGTCAGCATGGCGGCGCCCTCGGGTGACAAGGTCTCGGCGACTTTCAGCGCGTCGTCGAGGCTCTCGAATGTCATGGGGTTTCGGCTCAGCCATGACGGGATCATCAAGCCTGTCGAGTACGCGTAGATCGCTGACAAGAGGCTGCCTGCCAGTGTCACGCCCACCGCACCGCCCAGTTCGAACGAGACTTCCTCAAGGGAGGCGGCCATGCCGGCCTTGTCGGCGGGCACGCTGAGCATGATAGTGCTCGACGCTGCGGTCAGTGCCGCCCCCATGGTCAGGCCCAGCAGCGCCAGGCTGACGATTTGCAGCGGCACTGCGGCGTTGTACAGCGACACATAGGCCAGCATCGCGGCGGCTGACAGCAGCAATGTCCAGAACAGCATGCGTTGGTTGCCCAGGCGCGGCAGGTAGTAGCCGGCAAGCGGGCCGGCGACGAAGGAACCCAGTGGCAGCGGCAGGATGAACAGCGCCGCGTCCAGCGGCGACAGGCCCAGCACCAGCTGCAGGCGCTGGCTGAACACCAGTTCCATGCCAATCAAGGCGGCGGCGGACACGAGCGCTGCAATCACGGCATTTCTGAATCCGGGCGTGCTGAACAACGACAGATCGAGCATCGGTTGCGTCGCTCGGCGTTGGCGCCGAATGAACAGCGTGAGGCAGAGCGCACCGAGTACGACCGCCACCAGCATGGCGTCGAAGGAGGGCACCCGTTTGCCGAGCTCCTTGACGGCATACGCCATGCTGATCAAGCCGATCATCACCTGCAGCGAACCCAGCCAATCCCAACGTCGTTCGGGGTTTCCCGGGTGGTCGGGGATCAACAGCACGCCGACGAGCAACGCCAGCAGCACAATCGGCACGTTGATCAGAAACACCGAGCCCCACCAGAAATGCTCCAGCAACAGGCCACCCACCACCGGCCCGAACGCCGCGCCCCCCGAGGCCACCGAGGCCCAGATCCCGAACGCCATGGCCTGTTCGCGCTCGTCGGTGAACGTCAACCGGACCAGGGCCAATGTGGCGGGCATCATCATCGCTGCGCCGACCGCCAGGAACCCCCGCGCGCCGATCAATACGCCGGCCGAAGGCGAGAAGGCTGCGATCAGCGAGCACAGCCCAAATACACTCAAGCCCCCGATAAATAGCCGTTTATGCCCCAGGCGGTCGCCGAGCGTGCCCATGCCCAGCAACAGCCCGGCGGCGATCAGCGCATAGATATTGATGATCCACAGTTTCTGCGACGCCGTCGCACCGAGCTCGCGCGTCAGTGTCGGCAACGCGGTGTACAGCACGGTCATGTCAATCACGATGAGCAGCAATGCGCTGGAAATAATGGCCAGGATCAACCAGCGTCGCGAAGCGGTCATGGGCAGGGCTCGATGGGTAAGGTGTCGAAGGCCGGCCACTGTAGCTCAGTTGCGCTGCATTGCCCCTCACACACGGAAATGGCCCACCAGGTTCTGCTGATGGTTGGCCATTTCATGCAGTGAGTCACTGGCCCTGGAGGCCTCGTTCATGCGCGTGGTGAGTGTTTCGCTGATGCCACGGATGTCACTGACACGCTGGCTGATATCGTCCACGACGGTGCTTTGTTCCAGGGCGGCGCTGGCGATCTGCTGGTTCATCTGCTCGATCACGTCCACGGCCTGGGAGATGTTCTGCAGCGCCGCACGCGTCTGTTGCACCTGGATCACGCTGCTGCCGGCTTGTTCGCGACTCAGTTGAGTGCTGTGTACCACCTCCTGGCTCAGCTGTTGCAACCTCTCGATCACGTTGCGCACCTGTTCGACCGAACTCTGGGTGTTGCTGGCCAGGTGCCTGACTTCATCGGCCACCACCGCAAAACCGCGCCCTTGTTCGCCCGCTCTGGCCGCTTCGATGGCTGCATTCAAGGCCAGCAGGTTGGTCTGTTGAGCGAGGGTGCAGATCACGTCCAGCACCTGGCTGATCTGGCCGCTGCTGTCGGCGAGGGCGTGTACCTGCTTGAGTGTGGCGTCCAGGCGCTGGTCGAGGTGTTCGATGTTGTGTACGGCGCTGGCGAAGACGGCCTGACCGGAGCGGCTCGCGCTTTCCGCGGCGCTCGCGGCGTCGGCGGCAGAGTGCGAGTGGCGCGCCACTTCCTGGGCACTGGCGCTCATTTCATGCAGCGCGGTCGCCGCCAGTTCCACTTCACGGTACTGGCGCTGCATGCCTGCGCTGACCTCCCGGGCAATGCCCGAGGACGTGTCGGCACTGGTGCGCGTGTCCCGCGAGGCGGATTGGATGTCGCGGATGATCGGCTGCAATTTGTCCAGGAAACGGTTGAAACCGTTGCTCAGTGCGCCCAGCTCATCGTGGCGAGCCACCGGCAGGCGTTGGGTGAGATCACCGTCGCCGTCGACAATCGCATCGAGCAGGCTGGCCACCTTCAGCAGCGGGCGCGTCACGCCGTAGGCCGCCAGCCAGATCAGCAGCATGCCCAGGCAACTGGCGAGCAAACCGAGGCCCAGGTTGAGCCAATTGGCCTGGCGGCGTTGGGCATCCAGTTCGCTCTGCATCTGCCGAACGGGGGCCTGCGCCACGGCTTGCGGCACCTTCAGCTGCAACGTCCACGGTGGGCTGCCCGCCACGGTCTGGACGGCCTGACTGATGTCGATGCTGGCGCCCGAGACCTCGCCACTGCGCCCGGCCACCTGGCCCGAGTTTGCGACTATGCTGACTGCGCTGGCGCCCTGGTACAGATCCTGGCGCAGGTTGGCCGCGAGTTTCTGCAGGGTGTCGAGGCCGATGTCCATGCCGACCACGCCGATCGTCGTGCCGTTGGCGATCAGTGGAATCGAAATGCTGCTCATCAGGACTTTGCGGCCCTCCACCTCGCTTTCATAGGGCGCCACCACACAGGTGCGGCCCTGGGCCTGCGGGCAGACGTACCAGGCGTTTTCCGGCTCACTGCCCGTCGGCGCATGGTTGGCGGTGATTTGCGGCTCGGTGAGTACTTCCTGGACCAACTGCCCCGGTTGGCTCTGCGACCAATACAGCGCGAACCGGCCTGTTTCGTTGCCTGCCAACGCACGTTGCGCGGTGAACTGCGCGTCGGCACCCGCCAGCGCATCGGGCAGCAACACCACGTACAGGCCGAGCACTTTGTCGCGCTTGAGCAGTGTCTGGCGAGTAATGTTCACCAGTGTCTCGCGCAGTTGTGTCGCCGAGAGGTGGCCATTGAGGGTTTGTTCGCGCAGTTGCAGGACCTGTTGCGCGAAGCCTTCGCCATACAGCGCCGTCTCATTGAAAAACCGCGCGACCTGCTGACCGTGGGCAACCGCCTGGGCCTGCAAGTGCTCCGTGGCCGCTTGCGCCAGCAACTGAGTGCTGCGTGCCTTGAGCAGTTCTGCACTTTGTTGATTCTGGTACAGCGAGGCGCCGGTCAATGCGGCGACAACGGCCAGCAGGCACAGCCCGCTCAGGAGTGTGATGCGCCATTGAATAGTCAGGTGAGCAAAAGGCATGGCTGGGGGTTCCTGCGCGTGAGGGCTCTATGGGCTGTAATAGCCTGGTGGGCGCCGTCGTTTCTTATTGTTGCTAGCCGACATCCGGGCATAGCACGGCGACCCTAGAGTGCAGGGATGAACATCCGGGGGGTTATCCCAAATCGGCGGGGAACGGTGCTGGACGCTGAACTGTTTTGGGGCGGTGCAGGCGATGCTACCGATTTGGGATAGCGAGGGGTTTGTAGGGGGGCATAGGATCGAATACAGCGTGCAAGCCAAAAAATAAAAGCGCTACCCGGTGCCGATAGAGCCTTGATCGGAGCCACCCCACAGCGACTGCCTCATACAATAAGGTCAATAACATGAGTGTATCTATTCAGGTCAACAGCTCCACGGAGTTGAAGCGAGGCGCCCTGGGTGTCGGCTTCATCATCTTTTTCGTGGTTTCGGCGGCGAGTCCGCTCAGTGTCATCGCCGGCGGTTTTCCGATTGGCATCATGCTGGGTAACGGTGCCGGCACCCCGGCATTGCTGCTTCTCGCCTTGCTGGTGCTATTGGCGTTCTCGGTGGGTTACACCACCATGTCCCGGCACCTCACCAACGCTGGCGGTTTCTATGCCTTCACCTCGCGTGGCCTGGGCGGTTTGGCCGGGGGCTCGGCGGCGGTGTTGGCGATGTTTGCCTATAACATTCTCCAGATCGCCCTGTATGGCATGTTCGGCGGCGTGGTCAGCGGCACCATGGAGAGCGTGGTTGGCCTGGTGTTGCCGTGGTGGTCGTATTCGCTGATGGCGATGGCCAGTATTGCGGTCCTCGGTTATCGCAAGATTGATCTGTCGGCCCGGGTATTGTCGGTCGTGGTGATCGCCGAGTACCTGGCGATCCTCACCCTCGACTTCGCCATTCTCAAGAGCGGCGGCGACAGCGGCGTCAATCTCGACGCATTCAGCAGCCAGCATGTGTTCAGCGGTACGCCGTCGATCGGCCTGCTGTTCTGCTTCGCCGCCTTCATCGGCTTCGAGGCCACGACGATCTACGGCGAGGAAGCGAAAAACCCGCAGCGCACCATTCCGATTGCCACCTACTGTTCGGTGCTGTTGATCGGTGGGTTCTATGCGCTGTCGGTCTGGGCGATGGTGGTGGGCGTGGGCGCGGACAAGATCGTGCCGATGCTGCAGGCATTGCAGGACCCCACGACCTTTATCTACGGCATGTCCGATCACTTCGTCGGGCCTTACCTGACCCAGATCATCCGCGTGCTGTTCATGGTCAGTATCTACGCCGGGCTGTTGGCATTCCATAACGCCGCCGCGCGCTACTTCTACGCGATCGGCCGCGACGGCCTGCTGCACAGTCTGCTGGGCACCACGCACCGCGTGCATCAGAGCCCGCATATGGGCTCGGCCTTGCAGAGCCTGATCGCGGCAGTGGTGGTGCTGATCTTCGCCGCCTTGGATGCGGACCCGATCCTGCAACTGTTCGCCTGGTTCTCCAACCTCGCCACCCTGTGCGTGATTTTGTTGATGGCGATGACCTCGGTCGCGGTGTGTGTGTATTTTCACCGGCATCCCGAGCTCAACGTCAGCGTTTTGCGCGGGCGCATTCTGCCGGGGATCTCCTGCCTGGCATTACTGATGGTGCTGGTACTGGCGGTGGCGCATTTCGATGTGCTCACGGGCGCCAGCAAGCTGTTGTCGTACAGCCTGTGCGCCGTCATCCCCCTGGCCCTGCTCGGCGGCATCTTTCTCGCCGCGCGCTTGCGCAAGGTATCGCCCCAGCGGTTCCTGGCGTTGGGCAGCCACAAGCTCTAAGGCATCAACCCGGTACAACTCTACTGCGAACTGTGCGCTTGTCGGTGTCCGACAAGGCGTGCCTGCGTTAAAGGAAAATTGCACATGCACCATTACACGATGCTGATCAACGGGGTTCAGGTTGCCGGTGAAAACGGGCAGTTTGACGTGATCAACCCAGCCACCGGCACCGCATTCGCACAGTGCCCGGCCGGTTCCCTGGCGCAACTGGACCAGGCGGTGGCGGCTGCCCAGGCGGCCTTCAAGACGTGGCGGCACAGCACTCACGCGCTGCGTTGCGAGCGCCTGCTGGCGATTGCCGAGGCGATCGAACAGGATGCCGACGCCCTGGCCCGGTTGATCGTTCTCGAACAGGGCAAACCGCTGGAGCTGGCGTTGTCCGAAGTCATGGGCGCCGCCGCGTGGACCCGCTATGCCGCCGCGCAACAGATCCCCGTGGAACTGGTGGAAGAAACCCCCACCCAGCGTGTCGAGTTGCACCGCAAGCCGCTGGGCGTGGTGGCTTCCATCACACCGTGGAACTGGCCGGTGATGATTGCCGTGTGGCACATCATGCCGGCGTTGCGTGCTGGCAATTGCGTGATCAGCAAGCCCTCGAGCCTGACGCCATTGAGCACCTTGCGCCTGGTGGACATCATCGCTCGGCATCTGCCCCACGGGGTGATCAATTGCGTGACCGGTGAGCAAGGTTTCGGCAGCGCGATCACCTCCCACCCCGGTATCCAGAAGATCGTCTTCACCGGCTCGACCGCCACCGGGCAAAGCGTGATGCGCGGCGCTGCCGGCAACCTCAAGCGATTGACCCTCGAACTGGGCGGCAACGATGCCGCCATCGTACTGCCGGGCACGCCGGTGGAAGAGGTCGCCGAAGCGATTTTCCAGGCAGCGTTCCTCAACATGGGCCAGACCTGTGCGGCCCTCAAGCGTTTGTACGTTCATGAGTCCCAGTACTCGGCGTTTGCCGATGCATTGACGCGCATCGCCGCACGCCAGGTCGTCGGTGACGGCCTGGCGCCGGGGGTCACGTTTGGTCCGGTGCAGAACCTGGAGCAACTGCAACTGGTCGAGGCACTGGTCGCCGATGCGCGCGAACACGGCGCGCGGGTTCTGTGCGGCGGCGCACGCCTGGAGCGTCCGGGGTTCTTTTATCCACCCACGCTGGTCGCCGATGTCACGGACGGCCAGCGGCTGGTCGACGAGGAGCAGTTTGGCCCGGTGTTGCCGTTGATCGCCTATCAGGATGTGGAAGACGTGCTGCGTCGCGCGAATGCGGGCGACATGGGCTTGGGCGGCTCGGTCTGGGGGCCGGACGTCGAACAGGCGACGGCCTTGGCCAGCCGTCTGGAAAGCGGCGTGGCATGGGTCAACTGCCATGCCCGCATCCAGCCGAACACGCCGTTCGGCGGTAGCAAGATGTCCGGGTTCGGTGTCGAGTTCGGCCTTGAAGGGCTGCTGGAATTCACCGGGCAACAGCTGTTGTTTGTCCACAACCGTGACGCTGAGTAAGGGCCTGAGCCATGTACGAAAAATACAAAACTGCGCAGAAGAAATTCTGGCATCCGATGAGTTCCAGCGCCCCGGCGCAGCGTGCCAAGACCTTGATCATTGCCCGTGGCGACGGCAACTACATCACCGACATCGACGGCCAGCGCATGCTCGACGGCGTGGGCGGCCTGTGGAACGTCAACATCGGGCACAACCGTGCGTCGGTCAAGGCCGCGATTGCCGCGCAACTCGACGAACTGGCGTATTACCAGACCTTCGACGGCATTGCCCATCCGCGGGTGTTCGACCTGGCCGAGCGGCTGACGTCGATGTTCGCCCAGGAGAAGATGACGCGTGTGCTGTTCAGTTCCGGTGGCTCCGATGCGGTGGAGACCGCACTGAAAATGGCCCGCCAGTACTGGATCGCCAGCGGCGAGCCGGGGCGCACGCGCTTTTTGTCCCTGCGCAACGGTTATCACGGCGTACACATGGGCGGCACGTCAGTGGGCGGCAATGGGGTTTATCACTACAACCACGGGCCGTTGTTGGCCGGATGCCATTTGCTCGACACCCCATGGTTGTATCGCAACCCTTGGGACTGCCGGGACCCGCAAGCGCTGACCGCACACTGCATTCGCCAGCTTGAAGATCAGATCGCCTTGCTGGGCGCGCAGACCATCGCCGCGTTGATCGCGGAACCGGTGCAAGGCGCCGGCGGCGTGATCGTGCCGCCGGACGACTACTGGAAGCGCCTGCGTGAGGTGTGCGACCGCCACGGCATTCTGTTGATCGCCGACGAAGTGGTCACCGGTTTCGGTCGCTCGGGCTGTATGCTCGGCAGCCGCGGCTGGGGTGTCGCGCCGGACATGCTGTGCCTGGCCAAAGGCATCACCGCCGGTTATATCCCGCTGGGCGCAACGATGTTCAATCAGCGCATCGTCGACGCGATTGAGCACGGCGAAGGCTTCAGTAACGTGATCATGCACGGCTACACCTACAGCGGGCATCCGACCGCCTGCGCGGCCGCCCTGGCGGTGCTGGATATCGTCGAAGCCGAGGACCTGCCGGGCAACGCCGCCAAGGTCGGCGGGCAATTGCTCGAACAGCTGCAAGCACTGACCGAGCGTTACGCCGTGGTCGGTGAAGTGCGCGGCAAGGGCCTGATGATTGCCCTCGACCTGGTGGCGGACAAAACCACCCGCGAACCGCTGAACCCGGCGGCCGGGCAGCCTTTGCGGATCGCTGACGCGGCACGCCGCGCCGGGGTGCTGGTGCGGCCGATCGGCAACAAAATCGTTCTTTCGCCACCGCTGACCCTCACGGGCGGGGAGGCCGAATTGATCGTCGCGGCGCTGGACACCGCGCTCGCCGCTTGCGGCTAGCCCTTGCGAGCCTGGCGCAGCGCGGCTGCGCCAGTGTTATGCGAATACCTAAGACAGCCTTTGAAGGTGCACCTCAAGGAGTTTCAACCATGCGGTATCCATCCCCTCCCTTTCGCCGCAGCACCCTGGCTGCCACATTGGCGCTTTGCGCCGTCGGCCAGGCCCATGCCTATGAGGTTTACAGCGACGAGAGCCGGCATCTGAACGCCGATATGACCGCCGTATTCGGTCAGTTCAACAGTCGCAAAAACTATGACGGCGCCCCGGGCGGTTCGACCTGGCGCGAAGGCTTCATCAAATACGGCTTGAGCGGCGACCAGGCCCTGGCAGGCAAAGGCACGGCCTATGGCGCGTTCGCGCTGGTCAGTTCCGCGACCTGGGGCGACGGTGATCCGGCCGGCAATACCCTCGGCACCGAACACACCACGAAAATTGAAGACGCTTACCTCGGTTGGCGTTCCGGCGACCTGTTTCCGGCACTGGGCAAGGACGGCGTGGATATTTCCGGTGGGCGCCAGGTGGTCAAGATCGGTCGTGGTTTCCTGATCAACGACGACGGGCCGAACCTGGGCAAGGGCCCGGCGGATGGCGCGCTGAACCGTGGCGGGGCCTTTTACCTGGCGGCGCGGCATGCCTTCGATCAAACCGCGGTCCTGCGCCTGGGCGGGCAGGAGGGCGTGCATGGCAGCGTGTTGTGGCTCAAGTCCGACAACCGCGCCCAGGCTGAAACCGAACTGGCCGCCGGCACCCTGGATTACACCGCCAAGCCTGGCACTCTGGGGTTGACCTGGGTGCATGGCATCGATGTGAACGAGCGCTGGGCCAGCGATTTTCAGCGCCAGCGCAAAGGTATGAACGTCTACAGCGTGCGCGGCGAAGGCGATGCCGGGCTGCCGAACGTCAGCCTGGCATTCGAGTATGCCTGGCAGGACAAAGACGCCGGGCCTGAAAAAGCCTGGTACGGCGAAGCCGGCTACACCTTTGCCGACATCGCCTGGGCGCCGAAGCTGACCTACCGCTACACGCGCTATTCGCAAAAATGGGACCCGCTGTTCACCGGGCTCAGCACGGGTTACGGCACCTGGTTCCAGGGCGAGGTGGCCTCCAACTATGCCGGCCCGTTCAACAGCAACACCGGTATCCATCACGTCGGTCTCAAGGCAACGCCATTGGAGAACCTGACGGTCGGCGCGCTGTACTTCGACTTCGACACGCTGCGCAAAAGCAATGCGCTGAACCTCGATGCGCGGGAGCTGGACGTCTACGTCGAGTGGGCCGTCAACCCGCACCTGATCGTCACGCCGCTGATCGGCCTCTACAAGCCGAAGCAGGACTCCACCAGCGGCGGCAACCAGACGGTCGGCAATGGCACCAACCTGTACAGCCAATTCACGGTCGCGGTGCCGTTCTGAGGTTGACGGCCGTCGCGTTCCTGACCCTCAGGACGCGGGGGCGCTCGGTGGGTTGCGCATGTTTTCGGCAATTCGCCGTGTGGTGTCCATCACCATTTCGATCACGGTTTCCTGACGTAGCAGCTTGAAGCTCTGGCTGCTGCCGACGGCGGACAGACTGCCGACCACCTCGTCCATATCCGGCCGGATGATGGGCGCGGCGATGCCGGTCAGGCCCAGGTTGAGTTCGTCGTGGGTCAGGCAGTAGCCGTCCTTGCGGATCTTTTTCGCCGCCTTGGAGAAGCTGGCCCAGTCGTATGGGCTGTCCGGGTCGTTGGCCATGTGTTCTTCGAACAGGCGTTGCAAGCGTCGACCTTTCTGAAAGGCGATCAGCACCTTGGATTGCGCGCCGCGAAAAAACGGCAGCGGGTGTCCGCGGCCAAAGGAGAAGTGGTAGGTGTCGCTGGGTTCGGCGATGTAGGTGTTGATGATGCGCCCGTCATAAAAAACGCTGGCGAACACGGCCAGGCCGGTCTGGGCGGACAGTTCGTGCATCAGCTCGCGCCCGGCGAGGAGGATGGGGTCGTACTGGCGCATCATCCAGTCCAGTTCGATCACGCGCGGCCCCAGGCCGTAGCTGCCGGCATCCACGCGGGTCAGCAGGCCGGCGTCACACAGGTCCTTGACGTAGCGATACACGGTGGCGCGCGACAGGCCCATGCGCTCGGCGATGGTGTCCGGATCGATCTTCAACGTCTGCGGACCGAACAGGTCCAGGACACTCAACAACTTGCTCAGACTGCTCATTTCGTTCCTAGAAAAGGGGAAGGCACGCGGGTGAGCACTATAGGCACGCCCGCCCGCGCTGAAAAGACGGCCGGCCCGATGGGGGGCCGTCACGCCACACTATCGCAGTTAAGCGAAAAAGCAATCGTCGCAGCACTTTTCATAACCGATTAATTGGCATTTATCTCATAAGTAGAGACAAATGGTAAAAAACAGCTTGTTTGGTGTGATTTTATGTGTGATAAATCTCATCAAAGAAGATGCTCAAGCGAGAGGGCTGATAATGAATGGTGCGCAACTGATAGTGAATGCGGCAGCGGCAAGCGGTATCGAGTACTGCTTCGCCAACCCGGGAACCACGGAGATCCCGCTGGTGGCGGCCATGGCCAGCGCGCCCGCCCTCAAGCCGGTGTTGTCGTTGTTCGAAGGCGTCTGTACCGGAGCGGCGGACGGTTACGGCCGCGTCGCCGGCAAGCCCGCGATGACGCTGACTCACCTGGGCCCGGGGTTTGCCAATGGCATCGCCAACCTGCACAACGCGCGGCGCGCCAACACGCCTATCGTCAATGTGATCGGTGACCACGCCTCATGGCACGTCAACTACGACCCGCCCCTGGCCAGCGATATCCAGGCCCTGGCCGGCACCGTGTCCGGCTGGGTTCGCACGTCGCGCACCGCCTCGGCGATCGGTGAGGACCTGCAGGAAGCCGTGCGTGCCGCCTGGCAAGCCAAGGGCCAGATCGCCAGTCTGATCCTGCCGATGGACCTGCAAGCCGCCGCGGTGACGCACAGCGGTGTGTTCACGCGGATGCAGGCGCCGATCCGCCGCTTTGCCGGCGACCGTATCGAAGCGGTCGCGCAGGCCTTGCGTGATGGTCAGCGGCTGGTCTTCATCGTCGGTGATCAAGGCTTGTCGGTTGCCGGCCTGGAAGCGGCAGGGCGTCTGGCGCAATTGCCCGGTGTGCGGCTGTTCGCCGAAACCTTTCCCCGGCTCAGCTACCGGGGCGGCGGTCTGCCGGACCTGGACCGCCTGCCGTACTTCCCGGAAGTGGCCATCGAGATCCTCGAGCAGTACGACAAGGTGGTCTGTGCCGGTGTCCCGGAACCCATCAGTTACTTCGGCTACGAAGGTATTCCGTCGCGGCTGGCCGAACGTGAGCGCTTGCTGTCGCTGGCCGACGTCGGCGACGACGTGGCCGGGGCGTTGACCGCGCTGGCCGACGCGCTGAATGCACCGGCTTATGTGCCGACCCCGCGGGGGATCGAGCTGCCGCCAGGCGAGGCCGCGTTGACGCCGCAGTCGGTCGGCCAAGTGTTGGCCGCAGCGCTGCCGGACGACTGCATTGTCTCGGTCGAAGGGGGCACTTGCGGCTATCCGTTTTTCACCGCCTCCGCCAGTGCGGCGCGGCACCGTGTGTTGACCAACACCGGCGGCGCGATTGGCCAGGGCATTCCGGTCGGGTTCGGCGCCGCGCTGGCGGAGCCCGGTACCCGGGTGTTTTGCCTGCAATCGGACGGCAGCGCGCAGTACACCATTCAAACCCTGTGGAGCATCGCCCGCGAGCAATTGCCGGTGGTGATCCTGATCGCCGCCAACCACCGCTACGCGATCCTGCAGAACGAACTGCGCCGTTTCGGCATGACCGAACTCGACCCGCAAGCCCTCAGCCTGACCGTGCTGGACCGTCCGCGGATCGACTGGAAAGCCCTGGCCACCGGCTACGGCGTGCCGGCCCGTACCGTACACACCAATGCCGAACTGCAACGGGCGCTGGCCAATGCCGCCGCCGATGCGGGCCCTTGCCTGATCGAAATGGCACTGTGAAGGAGTCGATGATGAATCAGCTTGACGTGTTACCCGCCGTCCAGGCGTTCCTGTCTCAACCCGGCCGTCTGTTCATCGGCGGTACCTGGCAGGACGCGGCCAGCGGTCGCCGGTTCGCGGTGGAAAACCCTGCCACGGAAGAAACACTCACGGAAGTCGCGCGCAGCGACGAGCGCGATGTGGATGCGGCCGTAGCCGCCGCCCGCTCCGCATTCACGGGGGCTTGGGCGCAGCAGTCACCGGCCCAGCGCGGCATGTTGCTGTTTCGCCTGGCGGACTTGCTCGACCAGCACCGCGAAGAGCTGGCGCAACTGATCACCCTGGAAAACGGCAAGCCGATTACCAACGCACGCGCCGAGGCGGCCAGCGCGGCCAGCATCCTTCGTTACTTCGCCGGTTGGCCGACCAAGATCGAAGGCAGCACGCTGCCGGTATCGCCGGCCAGCGGCGCACCGATGCTCAACTACACGTTGCGCGAGCCGGTGGGCGTCTGCGCCTTGATCGTGCCGTGGAACTTCCCGTTGAACATGTGCGTGTGGAAGCTCGGCCCGGCGCTGGCCACCGGCTGTGTGGCGGTGCTCAAGCCCGCCGAGCAGACGCCGCTGGTGGCGATCCGGCTGGTGCAGTTGATCGAGGCGGCGGGCTTCCCGCCGGGTGTGGTCAACCTGATCACCGGCCTGGGCGCCGAGACCGGCGCACCGCTGGCGCAGCATCCTGACGTGGACAAGATCGCCTTCACCGGCTCGACCCAGGTCGGGCGGCTGATCGCCCAGGCGGCCACCGGCAACATGAAGAAGGTCTCGCTGGAGCTGGGCGGCAAATCACCGAACATCATCTTGCCCGACGCCGACATCGTGCGCGCCGCCAAGGGCGCCGCCGATGGGATTTTCTACAACCAGGGCCAGGTGTGTACGGCGGCATCGCGTCTGTACGTACACGCCAGCGTGCTGGATCAGGTGCTCGAAGAATTGCAGCGCCACGCTGCTGCCCATGTCCTCGGCAACGGCCTGGACCCGGCCAACAGCATGGGCCCGCTGGTGTCCGCGCGGCAGCTGGATACGGTCAAGGGCTACCTGCAGCGCGGCCAGGAGGAGGGCGCCGAACTGATTTGCGGCGGCGGCCGCCCCGAGCACCTGGAACGCGGGCACTTCATCCAGCCGAGTGTGTTCCTCGATCGTGCCGAGCGTGCCTGCGTGGCCCGCGAAGAGATCTTCGGCCCGGTGCTCACCGTCATGAGCTGGACCGACGTCGATGACCTGGTGTTGCGCGCCAACGACTCGCCCTATGGCCTGGCCGCCGGCCTGTGGACCCGCGACTTGCGCTCGGCGCACCGCCTGGCGGCGCAGCTCCAGGCCGGTTCGGTGTGGATCAACTGTTGGAACGTGGTCGATGCGGCTTCGCCGTTCGGCGGCTACAAGCAATCCGGCTGGGGCCGGGAAATGGGCAAGAACGTTATCGACGCCTACACCGAGACCAAAAGTGTGTTTGTCGATCTCGGCTGAACAGAATAATCACAAGAGGAACTGCTATGGATCTGGAATTGAAAGGCCGCGTGGCAATCGTCACCGGAGGTGGCATGGGCATCGGCAAGGAAGTTGCGCGCTTTCTGTCCGAAGAAGGTTGCAAGGTGGTGATCTGCGCGCGGCGCATGGCGTTTCTCCAGCTGGCCGCCGAAGAGATCAGCGCGCAGACCGGCAACGAAGTACTGCCGCTGTTCTGCGACACCAACGATATGTCGGCCGTGTCGGAAATGGTCGCCGCCGCGCACAAGCACTTCGGCCGCATCGACATCCTGGTCAACGGTGCCGCGGCGCCGTCGGGCGTGGTGCGCAATGACATCGAGCATGCCGGCGACGACGAGTTGCTGTCGGACCTCAACACCAAAGTGATCGGCTACTTCCGCTGTGCCAAGGCCGTGACCCCGCACATGAAGGCGGGCGGTTTCGGCCGCATCATCAACATCGGCGGCCTCACCGGGCGCAGCAGCAAAGTCCTCTCGGGGATGCGCAACCTGGCGATCGCGCACATGACCAAAACCCTCTCCGATCAGTTGGGCGCGTTCGGCATCACGGTCAACCTGATCCACCCGGGCGTGGTCGACACCCCGCACATCCGCGAGCTGTACGAGCGCGAAGGGATCAAGCAGGGCAAGACCCCGGAGCAGGTCGAGCAGGGCTACATCGACGCAACGCCGATTCGCCGCACGCTGGCGCCCATTGAAATGGGCTGGCTGATCGGCTTCCTGGCGTCCCCCAAGGCTGGCGCGGTGACCGGTGAATCCATCGGCATCGACGGCGGCCTGACCCGTGGCATCTTCATCTGAGGAGTAACTGCGATGAGTAACGGAACCCTATTAGTCGCCACCGTCGGCCAGGCCGTGATCCGTAGCGCCGACGATGGCCGCAGTTGGCATCGTCTCGGCCTCGGGCAGGATCTGGAGTTCGATGCGATCACCCGTTCGCTGAGCTTTCACCCCGGCACGCCGGACGTGATTTATGCCGGCACCGACATTGGTTTGTGCGTCAGCCACGACACAGGCGGCCATTGGCAGCAGGTCGACACGCCGTTCAACGGGCAGACCGTGTGGAAGGTGGCGGTCGACCCGCAGGATGCTCTGCGGATATTCGTCGGCACCGGTGCGCCTTCGCGCGCCGAGCTATGGCGCACCCTGGACGGCGGCCTGAGCTGGGATCGCGCGCCGGTGGAAATCCCGGAGTTCTGTGACGGCGTCAGTCGTCCACGGTTGCTGGCCTTCGCCTACGACCCCACCGACCGCAACCAGGTGTGGTTCGGCCTCGAGGAGGGCGGGCTGTTCCATTCGCGTAACGGCGGCGAAAGCTGGATGCGCGTCGATGATCGGCTGCTGTGGGACTTCAACTCGGACATTCACAACATCCTGGTCCTGCCCAATCACGGTGAGAAAGTCATCGTGGTGGTTTGCGTCAATGCGGTTTACCGCAGCCTCGATGAAGGGCTGACCTGGACCGGCATCGTCGCCCGCGAAGCGTTTGGCCTGTATTACGCGCGCGCCATGAGTGCGCCATTGGGCACGCAGGATACGCTGTACCTGAGCATCTCCGACGGCACGCCGGGCACCACCAGCAAGATCCTGGTCTCCCATGATGCCGCGCTCAGTTGGCAGGTGTTGCCGCTGCCGCAACAGCCCAATTCCTGTGTGTGGGCTATTGCCTTCAACCCGGCGAACCCTCGGCAAATCGTGGCGGGCACCAAGTACGGCCATTTGTTCACCTCCGAGAACGGCGGTGACGGCTGGCAGAAGCAGTGGCGCGAATTCAGTGAGATCGCTGACGTGCTGTGGACCCCCGCCGTGGCGCAGATCAAGGCGGGGCATCAATCCATCGTCAAGAAAAACTGAGGTAGTGCGTGATGAAAGTCGAAGTCCTTCGTACTCACTTATCGCTATGGGTGAGTGATCCAGATGTGTCAGCACTTTGGTACGCCGACATCCTGGGTATGCACGAAAGTGCCCGTGGCGAGAGCTGGGTGATGATGGCGTTTGGCACCAAGCACCACGACATTGCGTTGATTCGTGCCGAACCCGGCGCCCATCAGGGCGGGTTGGGGTTGCAGCACTACGGATTGGAAATCGCCGGCGACATGACCACCCTGCGCCAGCTCTACGGCATGTTGCTGAGCAAAGGCGTCGAGGTGGTGAAAATCACCGATCACGAAATCGGCCATGGCGTGTATTTCCACGATCCGGATTGTAATCGCATGGAATTCTTTCTCGAGACCGAGCACGACGACGCACTTGGCAAGGCCCGCTTCAAGGCCGCCGGCGCGCCGAGCCGGAACTTTAAACTCGACCCACTTTGAATAGAGGCAGCTCTGATGAAAACCGCGAATTTCGCCAGCTATCACATCCGTAAATGGTACAGCTTCATTGAAGAAACCCTGGCCAACGAAACCGGCCAGTTGGCCGATGGCGAACCTGTGTACAAGTACGCCATCGCTGCAGTGATTGCCAACCCCTATGCCGGCCGCTTTAGCCAGACGCTGGATGCATTGGTGGACGACTCGCCGTTGCTGGGCGAAGAGTTCGGCCGGCGCATCAACGCACTGGCCGGCGAGCACGAGATTGTCAGCTACGGCAAGGCTATCCTGGTGGGCACCGAGGGCGAGTACGAGCACGGCAACGCGTTCCTGACCAACCCTGCCGCCGATCCGATCCGTGTCGCGCTGGGCGGTGGCAAATCCTGGGTGCCGTCCACCGGCAAACGTGGCGGTCCGGGTTCGACCATTGACGTGCCATTGGCTCACAAGGATGCGCTGTATGTGCGCTCCCATTACGACAGCATGTCGCTGATGTTCGGTGACGGTCCTTCGCCGGACGAGATCGTTGTGATCTGGGCCTTCGCCACGCGCGGACGCCTGCATGCACGGCTCGGCGGTTTGCAGGCGGCGGATGTGCAAGGTCTCGACGGGCTGCACTGAGCCCGGGCGCAAGGCCTTGCGTGGCATCCGATCAAAACCACAACAAGAAAGCGGTGACTAGCGATGAAGCAGGACAAAACCCAGGTGGTCATTGTCGGCGGCGGCCCGAACGGGATCACCGCCGCACACTATATGGGGATGTACGGTATCGACTGCGTCGTCCTTGAACTGGCCGACGGCATCCTGCCTTATCCCCGCGCAGTTGGCATGGATGATGAAGCGCTGCGCGTGCTGCAGGGGATCGGCATTGCCGAGCTGGCCGCACGTGACATGATCTGCGATGTACCGCTGCGCTATTACAACGCGCGTGGCGTGTGTTTCGCCGAGGTCAAGCCGAGCGTCGCGCAGTACGGTTGGCCGATGCGGAACATCTTCATGCAGCAATTGCTCGAAGGCACCCTACGCGAACATCTCGTGCAGCACGCCAGCGTCCAATTGCGCCAGGGCCATGAACTGCTCGAACTGGAGCAGGACGAGCAGGGCGTGACCTTGCAGGTGCGCGATGCCCACGGCGAGCTCTACCAGTTGCAGGCGGACTATGTGATTGGCGCCGACGGCGGGCGTTCCACCGTGCGCAAACAGTTGGGCGTCGAACTGCTCGGGCTCACGCATCCGCGCAAATGGGTGGTGGTCGATACGGCCAACGACACCCTGGATGCGCCGTACACCGCCCTGCATGCCGATCCGCAACGGCCCTTCGTGTGCATCTACCTGCCTTATCAGCAGCGGCGCTGGGAGTTCATGCTGCTGGAGGGCGAAGACGAAGCGAAGATGTGCGACGAGGCGACGATTCGTGAACTGATCCGCGGCCATATCGGCGCGGCCGTGGATCAGTTGAACGTCATCCGGATCCGCGCTTACACCCACCACTCCCGCGTTGCGGCGCGGTTCGTCCAGGGGCGGGTCGCGCTGGTCGGCGATGCGGCGCATATTTCGCCGCCCTGGGCCGGGCAGGGGCTCAATTCCGGCCTGCGCGACGTGGCCAACGTGGCCTGGAAACTGGCGGCGATCATTCAGGGCCGCGCGGCGCCGTCGATCCTCGCCAGCTACGACCAGGAACGCCGCGGCCACGCCACCGAGCTGGTGGCGCTGGCCGACAACATGGGCGCCGTGCTGGGGTTGACCAACCCGCTGATGGCCGGCGTGCGCGACTGGCTGTTCCAGGCGGTCAACAGTGTCGACAACCTGCGCTCGCACCTCTTGGAATTCAAGTTCAAACCCAAGGCCACCATCACCCAAGGCCTGGTCTATCACGAGCGTGCCGAGCTGCGCGAAGACGATCTGGTCGGGCAACTGTTCGTGCAGCCTTATATCGAAGATGCCCAGGGCCAACGTCGGCGCCTCGACGACATGCTGGGCAACTCGTATGCCGTGCTGGGTTACCGTACCAATCCCCGGGCGCCACTGAGCGAGGACATGGCCGCGTATTGGGCGCGTTGGAACACGCGCTTTATCCAGGTCAACCGTTCGCGCAGCGGCGTGGGGCGCAACCAGCCGCTGACGGCGATGGACGCGATCAGTGTGGAGGACGTGGATAACCGGCTGGGCGAGTGGTTCTCCAAGGTGCGTGACTGCATCGTCGTGGTGCGTCCGGACCGCTTTGTCGCGGCCATTACCACCCCAGAGCGGCTGGACGGTGTATTGCGCAAGCTGGCGGAGCAACTGTCATGAGCACGCCCGACGATGTACTCGGCCAACTGCGCCAAGCGAGGCTCAGCGCTCATGCCATAGCGCCTTTGGCACCGCAGGCGCTGGACCGGCAGCAAGGCTACGCGCTGTTGCGCCAGACCCTGGAGCGATGCGTGGCCGCCGGGGAGAAACCGAGCGGCTGGAAGGTCGCTTTCGCCGGCCGAGCCGCGCAAGCACGTTTTGCTCTCGACGAACCGGTGTACGGCGGCCTCACGGATGCGATGCAGGTTGAGCCGGGGAGTGCGGTGCCGTTGGCGCGGCTGATCCAGCCCAAGCTGGAGGTCGAACTGGCGTTCGTCTTCGGGCACGCGCTGGCGCCGGGGGACTACCGCGACCAGGACATTCTGACGGCCATCGCCGAGGTGGCGCCCGCGTTCGAAATCGCCGACTGCCGGTGGCAAGGCTGGCGTTTCGGGCTTGGCGCCTTCCTCGCCGATAACGCGGCGGCGGGGCTTTACTGTGTGGGGCCGAGGTCGCCGTTCGAGCCGCAACAGCATGCCTGCGTGCCCTATCGTCTGGAGCACGAAGGGGTTCACCTGGGCAGCGGCGATACGCAGGCTCGGGAAGACAACCCCCTGTTCAATCTGTGCTGGTTGGTGCGCCGGCTCCTGGCGGACGGTCACCGTATCGAGGCTGGGCAGGTGGTGCTGTCGGGCGCGTTGCTGGCACCGATCGATATACAGCCGGGAACCTATCGTCTGCAGATGCTTGGCACGGAACTGGCTTTGGTTTTCCAGGCGGACACTGTGCCCGTGTGAATGCCAGCTGCCGTCAGGGATGACTGAGCCCCCTTCAGGCCAATGACCAGACACAGGCCGCCGAGGAACGACGAATATGCTCGCTGAAGTCCGAACCTTCAATGATCCTCAACAGCACGCCGGCTCGATCCAGGGCTGGCAGCAGATCTACGACCAACTGGGCCGTGGCTGCCTCACCAGTGAACTGCGCCAGTTGTCCTGCGATCGCTTCCAGATTTTCCAGGAGGTGCTGGACAAGCGAGTGGTGCAGCATGGTTCCTCGCCCAAAGGCCGGTTGTGCGCCGCCATGTCATTGGGCAGCTCGCCGGTGGTGCAAGGGCAGCAAGTGGACGCGCAGAGCGTGGTGCTGCTGCGCGATTCAGAGGAGTTCGTATTGCATGCCCCGGAAGGCACGCATTTTTTCGCGATCAACGTCGACGCGGTACGCTTTGCCAAACTGGCGGCTTTCGAATTATCCGGCGAGCAGCTTAAACGCCTGACCACCGTGTCTCAGCTGCGTGTGGATGAGGCGTTACTGCTGCGTATACACCAGCGTATTCACCCGTTGTTTCGTCACCTTTTGGAACATACCGACGCGATCAGCGCCGTTTCGGAAAAGATCCTGGAAGATGAGCTGCTCGGCACCTTCCTGGACCTATTCACCCATGCCAGCGACGAGGTGCGTTGCCGGCGCGGCAATTTCGCCGTCAGTGCCTACCTGGTCCGGCGTTGCCAGGAGTTGATCGTTGCCAGTGGCGATACCCCGTTGAGCATCCTCGACCTGTGCGAGCAATTGCGCGTCAGCCGCAGGACCCTGCAGAACAGTTTTCAGGCGGTGACCGGCCTGCGCCCGGTCGAGTACCTGCGCAATCTGCGCCTCAACGCGGTCCGGCGGCGGTTGATCGCGACCGCGGCCAGCGAGAAAAACGTCGGTGAGGTCGCCGTGGCCATGGGCTTTTTTCACCTGAGTCACTTCGCGGCGCATTACCGCGAATTGTTTGGCGAGTCGCCCTCGGAAACGCGCAGGGCCGAGCGCTGATGCGCGATCAGTCTGCCGCTTCGCCAAGCCCGGGGTTCACGCGCTTGCCGATGTCCTTGAGCCGCGCCAGTTGGTCGATCATCGAGGGGGCTTCATCCAGGCAACTGACGAAAGTCCACAGGTAAGTCATCACCGCATAGATATGCCCGGCTTTTACGGCCGGCGACAATGCCAGTTGCGTGATGGCAACCACAAACAGCAGCGCCGCCAGGATGCCAATGAACAGGAAGGCGATGGCCTCACGGTCCGACAAGCGGATGCGCAGTCGCGACAGCAGGTGATAATGACGGTGCAGGGTATGCGCGCCGACGGCTTCCACCATGCCGATTTCCTTTTCCAGGCGATTGTTCAAGCGCTCATGCAAGCGCTGGTTACGCCGGGCGAAGCCGGGCATCACGGTGACGCACAGCAGCAGCGCGAGCAGGCATGCCACGCCAACCCATGGCTCGATCACCAGCAACATGCCGGCCGCGCCAATGATCGAGACCAGCGCGGTGGCGATGATCGGCACGTGCTTCTCGAAAAAGTCGACAAAGTCCCGCGCCAGCACCACCCGCGCCGCCGCCTTGGACGTGCTCTGGCGTTCCAGGCGCTGATTGAGGATCACCGGCACCGCAAGATCGGCGTAGATGCGCGTAAAGGTGCGCGTATCCAGCGCGCGCCGCGCCGCCCCCACCACCCAGAACCCCAGCACCACGCCGGCATAGAGCAATGCGCTGGCGGCATCGCCACGGATGATTGAGTCCACGGCAAACCCGGCAAACAGCGGGTAGGCGAGCAGCAGTGCATTTTCCAGCGCCACCAGCGACAAGGTCGCGAACAGCTTGCCGGGGTAGGCCCTGGCAATGGCCTTGAGGGTCTGGCTGGCGGATTGCTGACCGAGCTTTTTGCTTTCTTCGAGCACAATCCTAGGGGTTACGGACGGCATGGGCCACCTGTCGAGCGCATCATGGGAGGATAGATACCGCGGGCGACGCCGAGCAGATAGCGCGCCTCCTCGGTCATCAATAACAAATTGATCTGCACTTCTTCGATAACGATTTCCAGGGCGATCAATATGCAAATGGCCGGCGCTGTAATCAGCCAGTGACAATAAGACTGTGTGATCAACGACGCGCACACACCAATCAACCACAACGCCAATACGCAATGCGGCGCGTACTTCTGCAGGGGAATCCAGAAGCGCTGCAACTTTCGCAGTTTGAGTGTGTAGAGCGTCAGTGACGCTTCCAGCTGTTTGGAGTCAACAAGGGGGCGAGCGGAATGCAGAGTCGGCATAACAATTGTCCGCGTAAAACATTGAACGTCATTTGCCAGGTGTTGCTTCATTATCCCGGCGCCCGTGGCCTGGAAGGGTTTGATTGAACCAGGCAAGATTGATTGCTGTGACTTCGACCCATTCGCCCTGAGTTGGCATCCTTTCGCAGCTCTTGAACGCGATACAACGTCCTTGTGAGTTCAATAAGGCAAAGTGGCGATATTTCGTGGCTCTATTAACTATAAAAATAGAGAGGCGCATGCCATCACCTTTGTCGGTTTGAATATTCAAGCGGGTTTGGCGTTATATGCAGTTACACCTCAGTAGACTCCGTGTAGGTATCCAGGCTTTGCGTTGTTGTTGGCCAACTGAGTTCAAACACGGTGCCGCCATTAATCGATGTCCGACAGCTCACCGTGCCACCATGGGCGATGGCAATCGCGCGCACCACGGCCAGGCCCAGCCCACTGCCTCCCTGGGCACGGGAGCGAGAACTTTCGCCGCGCTGGAACGCATCGAAAATATGCGTCGCGAACGCATCGTCCACCCCCGGCCCCTCATCCGTGACTCTCAGGAAGTTGCGCGAGCGTTGGCTGCCGAGTTGCACCCAGACGTTGCCCGGCGTCGCATGCCGGCGGATGTTGTCCAGCAGCGCCAGCAACGCCTGGCGAATCCGCGCGCGGTCACAGCATATCGGGCCTTTGAGCAGGTCCAGGTGCAGCACGAAGCCGGCGCTGCGCAGGCTCGATTCGAACAACCGTGCTTCGGCTTCCAGGTCGGCGGCCAGGTCGGCGTAGTCGGGTTCGAGCTTGAGGTAGCCGCTGTCTCCCAGGCCGACCACGCGCAGGTCTTCAACCAGGCGCGTCAACCCTTCCACTTGCGTCAGCAGGCTGTAGAACTGCGCGGTGTCCGGTTCGAACACACCTTCGGCGAGCCCCTGCAGGCGGCCGCGCAAGATGGTCAGCGGCGTGCGCAACTCATGGGCGATCGCTGCGTTCCAGAACGCCTGTTCTTCGGCCATGCGTTTCAGTCGGTTGGCCATGCTGTTGAAGTCATCCACTAATAAGGCGGCTTCGCCCAAGGATTGATCCGGCGCCACTGCGCGGGCATCCAGGTCGCCATCGGCCAGCCTGCGCAGGCTGGCCGCCACCGAGTTCAAGGGCATCAGAATGCGCCGGGACAACTTGATCGCCGCTGCGACGCCGACGCCCAGGCTGACGCAGGTGATCAGGCTCATCCAGGCCCACTCCATGCCGCTGGGCAGCCACTCATCCATTTCCGCGTCGCTCAGCGGAGCAAACGACCACAGCAACCCATAAAAGACATAGGTCCCGACAATCGCCAGGGTTATCACACACAGGACCACGGCCGACATCGACAGGATAATCTGCCGACTCAAGCTGTTGGCGCCTTTCATGGCAGGCTCCCGAACCGGTAGCCGACCCCGCGGATACTGGCCGGTACGCCTTGCAGTCCGAGGTCCTCGATTTTCCTGCGCAATTTGCTGATATGGCTGTCGACCGTGCGCTCCAGGCTGTCGCTCTCGGGCGAACAGAGGGCCAGCAACTCGGCGCGGCTGAACACGCGCCGGGGCGCCTTTGCCAATTGCGCGAGTAACTTGAATTCGGTCACGGTCAGGTTCAATGGGTGTTTCTGCCCATCGATGCTGACGCTCACGTCATGGTTGTCGATGTCGATTTCGAAGGCGTCCACGCGCAGCACGCTGCGCCCCGTCAAATAGCCATTGTCGATGCAGCGGCGCAGCACCGCCTGGGTTCTGGCGACGACCTCGGCCGGGTTGAACGGCTTGACGATGTAATCGTCGGCGCCAATACGCAGCCCCATGAGTTTGTCCACGTCCTGGTCCTGTGCGGTCAGCATGATGACCGGCGTGTTGCCGCGGTGACGAACCTCCGCCAATACCATCCAGCCATCCAGTTTCGGCATCAGTACATCGAGCAGCACCAGGTCGGGCTTGAGCGTTTGATGCAGTTCGAGTGCGCGACGGCCATCCTGCGCATGCGCGGTTTGAAAGCCGGCGCGTTTGAGATAGGCCGTGAGGATGTCGGCGATTTCCGGTTCGTCTTCGGCGATCAGGATCAGTGCCTGATTAGCGGTTGATGCAACGAGTGATTCGGTCATGTTCTGCTCGGTCGATGTGCCCTGTGCTACCGGGCCATGCTGCAACGGCGCGCGGTTTTCTGGCAACGGGTTGGATGATGCACGGCAAGCATGCACTTTCAGCGTAGGTTTTATGGAGAAATGATGGAGACGCAGGTTTATTTTTCGTCGCGCGGAGGAGGGGGGTGAACGCTGCCTGATGCGGCGCGTTCAGGCGAAGCTGATGCGGTCGCTGTAGGCGTTCTGCACAATTTTGCGCTGGTAGTCACAGGGTGTCGTACTGACCAGCTTCTTGAAGTCGCGCAGGAAGTGTGACTGATCGGAGAAGCCCAGGTCCAGCGCCAGTTCCGAGAAGGATACATCGTGCTGGGTGTTCAATGTTTCCAGGGCCGCCTGGCAGCGAATGATGCGGCAAAAGATCTTCGGCGACATGCCGGTGTCCTGGCTGAACTGGCGATGGATGGTGCGGCTGGTGTAGCCGCTGAGGTCTTCAAGCTGCTGAATGCGCAGGTCACCGCGATGCACCAGGGCCTGTTGAATCACCATCGCCGTCAGTTTCGAGGTCCTGCCCATCAGGCGCGGAGCCAGGTAGTCATTGAACAGCCTCATCTGCTCTTCCAGCCGTGGGGTTTGCACGATGTTCTCGAACATGCGCTGGGCAAACCCCGAGACCTTGAGCAGATCCAGCTCCTGTTCGGTCAGGTCCGCGGCCAGCACATTGATGAAGCCTGGAATGACCCCCGGTGAAAAGCGCACGCCAAAGTAGTGATGATGCTGGTGCAGCTCGACGCGCTGCGCCTCCAGCGGTGTGCCGCAGATCCGCACGGTGGGACGTGTGGCATCGCAGTCGAAAACGATGTCCACGCAGCCATCCGGCACCGCCAGCACGTCGGTCGATTGGGCGACATCGAAGGCATAGAAATGCGAGATCGCCGGGTGTTCGGAAGGCATCACCGAATACCGCGATGAGTTGAGTACGAACCAGGGCTGTTCGTAGGCGGTTGGGTGCCGCGGCCTCGGCGCACACAGGTTGACCATGACGGAACCTTCGATTGGCAATATGCGCGAATATTCAGGCATTTATCGCGCCAACTCAGGTGCCCGCGGCAAGCGCCGATGTCCGAAATTTACAATACCGCCGATAAGCCCAGCCCGATACTCGGACTCGACAGCGTGGGAGCCGCGCCTACCGCAGCGATATCACCTTCAGCCCGAGAATAATTATGTCCACGACTACAAAAATAGACTTCATCTACCTGTCCGAGCAGGACATGATCCGCGCTGGCGTCACCGACATGCTTGCCTGTGTCGACACCATGGAAGAGATGTTCGGCCTGCTGTATATCGGCGACTACCGCATGGCGGGCCCGAACAACGATTCCCACGGCGCGATGGTGATTTTCCCCAAGGAATCACCATTCCCGAACATGCCCAAACCCACCGCTGACCGACGCATGATGGCGATGCCGGCCTACCTGGGCGGCAACTTCTGCACCGCCGGCGTGAAGTGGTACGGCTCCAACATCGCCAACCGCGACAAAGGCCTGCCGCGCTCGATCCTGATGTTCACGCTCAACGACCCCGACACGGGCGCACCGCTGGCGCACATGTCGGCCAACCTGCTGTCGGCGTATCGCACCGGCGCGATTCCCGGCGTGGGCGCGCGCCACCTGGCCCGCAAGGATGCCAAAGTCGTCGGCCTGCTGGGCCCGGGGGTGATGGGCAAGACCACGCTGGCCGCTTTCATCGCGGTGTGCCCGCAGATCGATACCTTGAAGATCAAGGGACGCGGCGAGAAAAGCCTCAACGATTTTATTGCCTGGGTAAAGCAAACCTACCCACAGGTGACCACGATAAAAGTCGTCGACACCCTCGAAGATGTGGTCCGCGACGCCGACCTTGTTACTTATTGTAGCTCCGGTGAGGTCGGCGACCCCTCGAACTACCCAATCGTTAAGCGTGAGTGGGTCAAACCGGGCGCCTTCATGGCGATGCCGGCGTCCTGCTCCCTGGATGAAGGCATGGAGAGCTCCGAGGTGCGCAAGGTGCTGGATAACACCGGCCTCTATGAAGCCTGGTTCGAAGAGTTGCCCAAGCCCGCGCACCACTGCGTGCCGGTGATCGGTGTGCGGTTCATGGACATGATCGCCGAAGGCAAGATGCAGCGCGACGAGCTCGAAGACATCGGCAAGATCGTTGCCGGCGATGCCCAGGGCCGCCGGAACGATGAAGAGATCATCATCATGTCGGTGGGCGGCATGCCCGTGGAAGACGTGGCCTGGGGCACGGTGGTGTACCGCAATGCCATCGCAAAAGGCATCGGCGTGAAACTGAATCTGTGGGAAACCCCCGCGTTGCGCTAAGCCACCCTTATCCATCTGAAGAGGCAACGACATGACCAAAATCATCAAGCTCAAGACCGGTTCCCCGTTTGAAGACCAAGCCAGCTATTCACGCCTGGTGGTGGTGGACAACTGGATCTATGTCTCCAATACCGCAGGCCGCAACCCGCAAACCAAGTTGATCCCCGAGGACATCCTCGAACAGACGCATCAGGTATTCGCCAACATCGAAACGGCCCTCGCCGTCGTCGACGCCAGCCTGGCCGATGTGGTGTGCTCGCGGGTGTTCATCCAGGACCCCAAGGACGTTCCGGCGGTCATGGGCCTGATCGGCGAGAAGTTTCGCGGTGTCGATCCGGCCAGTACCGTGACCTGCCCGCCGTTGGGCTCGACGGTCTACAAGGTGGAACTGGAAGTGACGGCCTATCGCAACGCCTCCAAGGCGCAGGTCGAAGTCATCCGCCTGTCGCAATGACCGCTACGCGGCCGTGCGCTTGCGCGGCCGACCTCAATCGCTCACAGAGTCTTGATCATGGCCCCGACTATAGCGCCCGTGAACACGTCAACCACGTTCCCCTTCGCGACGTCCGTCGTCATCATTGGCGGCGGGATTATCGGCTTGACGGCTGCGCTGACATTGGCCGAACGCAATATCGCGGTGGTGGTGCTGGAAAAAGGCCGTATCGCCGGCGAGCAGTCCTCACGCAACCTCGGCTGGGTGCGCAAGACCAGCCGGCACGCCGCCGATATCCCCTTGGCCCTCGCCGCAGATCGCTTGTGGGCGCAGATGCCTGAGCGGGTCGGCGCCGACGTCGGGTATCGGCAAGAGGGCATCATGTTCCTGGGCCGCAACGAGGCGCAGATGGCGATGCATGAAAGCTGGCTGAAATCGGTCGAACATCTGTCCCTCGACTCGCGGTTGCTGAGCCAGCGCGAGATCGCGCAACGGGTGCCGGGCGGCGTGGCTGACTGGGCCGGCGGTATCTTTACGCCATCCGATGCGCGGGCCGAGCCGACCCTGGCCAGCAGTGCGATCGCCAAGGCGGCCATGGCCAAGGGCGTGGTGATCATCGAGCAGTGTGCGGTGCGTACACTGCAGATGTCCGCCGGCAAGGTCAGTGGGGTGGTCACTGAAAAGGGTGAGATTCGCTGCGATCAGGTATTGCTGGCCGGGGGGATGTGGTCGCGGCGCTTTTTGGGCAACCTCGGCGTGGCGTTGCCGACCTTGGCCTTGACCTGTTCGGTGCTGCGCACGCATCCGATGGATGGGCCTACGGAAATCGCCGTAGGCGCGCCGGACTTTTCCTTTCGCAAGCATAAGGACGGCGGTTTCATCATTACCCAACGCGGCAAATTGGACGCCTACCTGACCCTCGATCACCTGTTGCTCGCCAAGCAATACATGCCGCAGTTTCGCGCGCAGCGCAGCGTGTTGAACGTGTCGCTGGGCAAGTATTTCTTTAACGACCTGGCGCTGGCCCGGCGTTGGTCGGCCGACAGTGTCAGCCCGTTCGAACGGGTACGGGTGCAGGACCCGGCCGCCAACCCGCGGCTCAACAACGATGCGATGAACAACCTCAAGGCCGCCTGGCCGGTATTCGAGCAGGCGCGGATTGCCCAGGCCTGGGCGGGCACCATCGACGTGACGCCGGACTCGAACCCGGTGATTGGGCCGGTCGCGCAAATTCCCGGGTTGACCGTCGCCACCGGTTTCTCGGGGCACGGTTTCGGTACCTCGCCGGCGGCCGGCCATCTGGCGGCGGATATCGTCAGCGGGGATACCCCGATCATCGATCCGAGCCCGTATCGTTTCGATCGTTTCTAAGCCGGCCCAAGCCCAGCCTTCATGGAGCACAACGATGTCGCCTGCCAGCTGTTTTTTTATTAATCGCACAGGCTTGCGCCTGCATTTTCTGCAATGGGGCGCGCCGAGCGGCGTGCCTCTGGTTCTACTGCACGGCTTGCGGGCCTATGCGCAGACCTGGGAGTCGCTGGTGCAGGCGTTGGGCTCCGGTTACTGCGTTTACGCCCTGGACCAGCGCGGTCGCGGGTTGAGCGATTGGGCCACGCCGAGCAGCTACCACACGCAATCTTATGTGGAGGATGTGGAGGACTTTGTTGCCCACCTCGGTTTGCAACGCTTCGTGTTGCTGGGGCATTCGCTGGGTGGCGCCAATGCCCTTGAATATGCACGGCAAAACCCAGGGCGTTTGCACGGGCTGATCATCGAAGACATCGGTCCCGGCTCTTCGAGCCAGGGCGACGGCGCGGCGCGTATTCGCCGTGAAATGAGCCAGACGCCGTTGCACTTCGACAGCTGGGCGAGCGCCCGCGCTTTCTGGCAGGCGTCGCGCCCGGGTTTGTCAGAGCAGGGCCTGGCTTCCAGGCTGGCGCATTCGATGAAAGCGCACGAAGGGCTGATCAGTTGGCGGCACGATCAGCAAGGCATCGCCGAGGCGCGCCTGAGCATCGAGCCGACCGACCTGTGGCCGGCGGTGCGGGCCTTGGACTGCCCGACCCTGTTCATTCGTGGCGGGCGTTCGGACTTCCTGCCCACCGCGACGCTGCAGGCGATGCGTGACAGCAATCGGCAGGTGCAGACGGTGGAAGTCGCGCACGCCAGTCACTATGTCCACGACGATCAGGGCGAGACGTTCAACCGGCTGGTCGCTGACTTTCTCGCCAGCCTCACGACTCCCAGCCCATGAAGGCAAGCGCGCGCCGGCACTGACGTTTACGCCGCATCGAGACTGGCGCGGATCTTGTCTGCCAGCGCCAGCAACGGCGCGGCATACTGCGCGACCACCGCTTCGATCGGCTGCGGGGTCGACACGCTGATATTCAAAATGTGGTCCTGATAATTGCGTATGCCGAGTGGGGTCGAAATAGCCACCACCTCGGCCTGCCAGGACGCCGCGCAATACCCGCGAAGGCGGATGCTTTCATCGGCCTCGGCGATCTCGGCCGCCAACCCCTCCCATCTGGCGTCGCAGCGCCTGGCCTTGAACAGCGCCAGCAGCGCTTGCTGTTTCTGCGTTGGAATCGTCGCCAGGTAAGCGCGTCCCAGCGAGGTGAACTCCATGGGGACCCGTTGCCCGGTTTGTACGGTGCGTGGCGTGTTCTTGCGACTCAGGCGGATCGACTCCAGGTAAATCATTTCATCGCGGTCGGCGGCGGCCAACCCGACATTCACCCGGAGTGCATGAGCCGCCTCGCGCATCAGTGGCGCGGCGCGCTGAATCAGTGAACTGCTGTTGTACATGGCGTTGCCCAAGCAAAGCGTGGCGGGCGCGAGGCGATAGGCGCTGCGCTGGCCGTCGTACACCAGCATCCCGCTGTGGATCAGCGTCTGGGTCAAGCGACTGATGGTCGACTTGGACAAACCCGTGCGCTCGCTGATATCGCCATTCCCCAGGTACTCGGTGCCCGCGCGAAAGGCCCGCAGAATCTCGAGGCCCCGCTCAAGCGAGCGGTTGAGGGGCGCCTTGCCCGCACCGGGTCTGTCCAGGCCGTCATCCTCTCTCATCGTGTTCCACCCAGTGGAATTGGCGGATTGTTAATCATGGGGAGCTCCATAGACTCGGATCAGCGCAAGGCCTTTCAGTTTGGGCCGCTGCCATGCCAACAACAAGAGAGAGATTCCCCATGACGATGTTGCAAAGTGTTACTTCGCCGATCCACATGACCGTTGATGACGACGGTATCGCCGTGCTCACGCTCAACCGCCCCGAGGCGCGTAATGCGATCAGCGACGAGATGCGCAGCCAGATGATCGAGCTGCTGGAGGAGGTCGCCGCGAACCGCGCGATTCGCGCACTCATCATCACCGGCACCGGCAAGGGCTTCTGCGCCGGAGGCGACATCAAAGGCATGGAAAAGCGCATGAATGCGCCGGCGGGCGAGGTGGCCTACAACGGTTGGAAGCGCCAGCAGCGCGTGCATCATGCGGTGTCCCTGTTGCTCAACCTGCCCAAGCCGACGCTCGCCGCGGTCAACGGCGCCGCCACGGGCCTGGGGTGCGACCTGGCGTTGAGCTGCGATTTCGTGGTGTCCTCGCGGCAAGCCAGTTATGCGATGAGCTACATCGCACGGGGCCTGATTCCCGACGGCGGTGGCTTGTATCTGCTGCCGCGTCGCGTCGGGCTGCCCAAGGCCAAGGAGCTGATCTATACCGGGCGCACCGTGCAGCCTGAAGAAGGTTTGGCGATCGGCCTGGTGGACCGGCTGGTGGCGCATGACGACCTGCTTGTGGAGGCTCGGCGCTGGGCCCTTGAGTTATCCGCCGGCTCGGCCACTGCGCTGGCCTTGAGCAAATCCATCCTGAACAACAGCTTCGAACTCACCCAGGCCCAGGTATTGGCCATGGGCAGCCAGGCCCAGGGCATCTGCTACACCTCCGCCGAGCACCAGGCATCGGTCGCCGCTTTTCTGGCGGCCAAGGCGAAGAGGGGGTGAGCATGGACAGCATTTCCCGCCTGATGAACCCGCGCAGTGTCGCCGTGATCGGCGCCTCCGGGGACGCGCAAAAAACCTCCGGCAGGCCCATCGCGTTCTTGCGTAAACATGGCTTCGCCGGCCGCTTGTACCCGGTCAATCCACGCTACGCCGAGATCGATGGGTTGACGTGCTATCCCAACATCGCCGCATTGCCGGAAGTGCCGGACGCCGCCATCATCCTGCTCGGCCCCGAACGCGCCAACCAGGCCGTGGCCGAATTGGCGGCCATGGGCACGCCGGCGGCCATCGTGCTTGCCGGTGGTTATGGCGAAGCCGGCGAGGAGGGCATCGCGCGCCAGCAAGCCTTGCAAGCCGCGCGAGGCAACATGCGCGTGCTGGGGCCGAACACCATCGGCCTGATCAACCTCACTCAAGGCATCACCCTGTCTGCCAGCGGCGCACTTGATCAGGAGGCGTTGCGGGCCGGCAATATCGCGGTGATTTCGCAAAGTGGCGGGATTCTCGGCTCTATCCTGTCCCGTGGCGCGGCTGCCGGCATTGGCTTTTCAAAGCTGGTGGCAACCAGCAACGAGGTCGATCTGGACGTCGCCGATTTCGTCGATTACCTGGTGGATGACGCGGCAACCGACGTTATCGCCCTGTATCTGGAAGGGCTTCGCGACACGGCCAAGTTCAGCCGTGCCGCGCTCAAGGCGCGCGCTGCCGGCAAACCGATCGTCGTCTTCAAGGTCGGACGTTCCGAGGCCGGTGCCCGCTCGGCGGCGTCCCATACCGGCGCCCTGGCCGGTGCCGACGCGCTCTACGATGTCTACTTCAAACAATTGGGCATTGTTCGCGCCCAGACCTTTGCCGACTTGCTCGACCTGCCTTTCGCACTGGCCAGCCGGCGCACGATGGCGGGCAATCGCGTGGCGATTCTGACCTCCACAGGCGGCGCCGGTACGCTGATCGCAGATGCCCTGGGCGCCAGCGGGTTCGACACCCCACCGCCGGGCGACGCCACCGCCGCGCGTTTGCGCGATCTCGACATCGGCGACCAGGCCGTGCTGGATCGCAACCCTATCGACCTGACGCTGGCCGGCCTGCAGCCGCATATCATGCAGCAGGCCATGTGCATCCTGCTGGAAAGCACGGACTACGACGCGGTCATCAGCGTGGTGGGGTCGTCCGGCGTCGCCCGCCCGACATTGATGGCGGATGCAATCCGCGACAGTCAGCGCGACAGCTGCAAGCCGGTCCTCGCCTATGTCAGTCCTTATGCACCGCAAGCCTTGCTGCGCATCAACAGCAACCAAGGCATCGCCTTTACCGCGCCTGAGGCGTGTGCCAGTGCGTTGCTGGCCTTGAAAGGCCACAGCGCTGTCGAGCCGTGCGCGGCGCCGACGCAAGCGCGCAATCAAGCCATGACCGCGACGGAAGTTGAGCAATTGCCGAGCGGCACCCTGGATGAACGGCACAGCAAGGCGCTGTTCAGCCGCTTTGGCGTGCCGGTCACCCGCGAACGGGCGGTTGAGCATACGAGCCAGGCAATAGACGCCGCTCGTGCGCTCGGCCCCAAGGTTGTGCTGAAGGTGCTCTCCGAGCGCATTCCCCACAAAACCGAAGTGGGCGGCGTCGCGCTCGGTCTTACCGAACACACCATTGGCCAGGCGCTGGAACACATGCGCGGCGTGGTCGCGGACAAGGTGGGTTTTGTCCCCGAGCGCTTTCTGGTTCAGGAGATGGTCAGCGGCGGCCACGAGCTGATCCTGGGCTTCCATCGAGACCCGCAACTGGGGCCTGCGTTGCTACTGGGGATGGGCGGTGTCAGCGCCGAACTGCTGCGGGACACCAGCATGAGGCTGCTGCCGATCAGCCGCAACGACGCGCAGGCAATGCTCAGAGAACTGAAAACCTTTGCCCTGCTCGACGGCTATCGCGGCGCCCCCAAGGCGGATATCGGTGCGCTTGTCGACTGCATCATGGCCTTCGCCGATATGGCAACGACCTTGGGCACCAAGCTCCACGAAGCCGAAATCAACCCCTTGCGCGTGTTCGCGCAAGGGCAGGGTGTCAGGGCGGTGGATGGCCTGGCGCTGCTGGCGTGAGGCAGCACCTGTTCCACTCTGTGGAATAGGTGGATTGACCCTCACAGCCCCGGTTTCATAATCAAGACAGCTTCATCAACGACTCATAAAAACAAGTAGGTCGCTATGAACGTACTCAACTGCACATCGAACCAACGGCTCCCTCTGGGCAACCTGCATTTTCAGAGAAGGAGCCCATCATGCCTGTCGCATTAAAAGCCATCACCACGCCAGCTGGCGCGGAACGGGATGAGCGCGCGTCGGCGCTGATCCAATTTATCGGTGTTTCCAAATCCTTCACGGTCAAGGGCGTGGCCAAACAGGCATCCCACAGCATCAACCTGTCGATCGAGAAGGGTGAAGTGGTCACCGTGGTCGGGCCATCGGGGTGTGGTAAATCCACACTGCTGAACATGGTCGCGGGGCTGTTCGCGCCCACCGAAGGGCAGGTGGTCTACAACGGCAAGGCCGTATGCGGGGTCAATGGCCGTACCGGCTACATGACCCAGAGCGACCACTTGCTGCCCTGGCGCGATGTGGTCGGCAACATTGCCGTGCCCCTGGAAATCCAAGGCATGCCCAAGGTGCAACGGCGCGAGCGTATTCAGGAACTGATCAAACTGGTCGGTCTTGAAGGCTTCGAAAAGTCCTACCCCAGCCAACTGTCCGGCGGCATGCGCAAACGTGCGGCGCTGGCCCGCCTGCTCGCCTATGACCCGGAAACGCTGCTGATGGACGAGCCTTTCGCGGCATTGGATGCGCAACTGCGCATGCGTATGCAGACCGAGCTGATTCGGCTCAGCCGGCGCTTGAACAAGACCGTGATCTTCGTGACTCACGACTTGGATGAAGCCGTCGCCCTGGGGGATCGCTGCCTGATCTTCGCCGGCCGGCCCGGCACCATTGTCAAGGACGTGCCGATCCCGCTGGGCGAGGAGCGCAACATTCTCCAACTGCGCAAGGACCCCAGGTACCACCAGCTTTGCGGCGACTTGTGGGACTTCATGACCCCATCTTTGAACGATGCAGCGGAGGGTAACCGAGCATGAATATATTCCTTGGACGTCTGGCGATCTTCATCACACTGTTCGCCACGTGGGAGCTGTCATCGGGGCCGTTGATCGATCCCTTTTTCGTCAGTTCTCCCAGTGAAATCGCCGGCAAGTTCTACGAGCTGGTGATCAGCGGAAGGCTGTTTTCCCATGGTGGGATCACGGTGGTGGAAACCCTTGCCGGCTTCGTGCTCGGGGCGACGGTCGGGATCGGGGTGGGGTTGCTGTTGGGCCGTAACGAATTGCTGGCCAAGCTGCTCGATCCGATCCTCGTGTCGATCTATAGCTTGCCGAAAGTGGCCCTGGCCCCGCTGTTCATCATGTGGTTCGGCATCGGGATCGAGATGAAGATCATCCTGACCGCCACCATCGTGTTCTTCCTTGTCTTCCTCAACACCTACAGCGGCGTGCGAGCGGTCGACCGCGAGCAGCTGGAGATCCTGCGCTTGATGGGCGCACGCGAGCATCACTTGATCACCAAGGTGGTGTTCCCTTCGGCCATCCAATGGGTATTCACCGGGCTCAAGCTCTCGGTGCCTTACGCGCTGATCGGGGCCATCGTCGGCGAAATCATGGCGTCCAATCGTGGGCTCGGCTATCTGCTGCAAGATGCGGCGGGGCAGTTGGACACCGCTGGGGTGTTCGCCGCGTTGGTCGCCATCATCGCTCTGGCGCTGCTGCTGCAAGCGATCGTGCGTATGGTCGAGACACGCCTGATGCCATGGAAAAAAGATCTGGGTGATCGTGAAGCTTCGGTTTGACCTGTTCATAACTCACAAGAAAATACAGGTGTACGCATGTCTATTAAAAAACTGATCGCAAAGGCGGGCCTTGTCGCTTCGTTGCTGGCTGGCGCCACTGGCGCTTATGCGCAGGATATAAAAGTTGCCCTGGGCACCGATGGGTTCGTGCATATGCCGCTGTTCGTGGCGGTGGATGGCGGCTATTTCAAGAAGCAGGGGATGAATGTCGAACTCGTCAAGTTCAAGGGCGGCGGTGCCGCGACCTCGGGCCTGGCCAGTCGAACCGTCGAGTTCTGTTCCTGTGCGATCCAGAACTCGATCAACGCGAAATTGAAGGGCGCCGACTTGACCCTGCTGGGCCGGCTGGTGGGGCAGTACGCAAGCAACGTGGTGATCAGCCAGAAGAAAGCCGACCAACTGGGCCTGACCGCGCAAACGCCGATGGAGCAGCGGCTGAAAGCGATGAAGGGCTTGAAGATTGCGGTCAGCGGCGCGGGCGGTAGTGCTGATTTCCTGGTGCGGTTTCTCGGTGAAAAAGGCGGCCTTTCGGCAGAAAAGGACTTCACGTTGTTATACCTGAACAGTGCCAGCGCCATTCTGACGGCATTCGCCCAGGAACGTATCGACGGGTTCGCACTGTCCTCTCCGACCTCAGACAGCGCCATTATCGAACACAAAGGTTTCACCCTGTTGGATATGGCCGAAGGGCAGGTCAAGGAGCTTGATGGTTATCCCTCCATCGCCTTGAGTGCGCGCAAGCAATGGGCCGATGAAAACCCGCAGACGGTGAAGACATTCCTGGACGCGCTGGCGCAAGCGACGACGCTGATCAACGAGCACCCTGAGCAGGCCATGAAACTGGTGCGCGCGCGCTTTGAAGGCACGCCGGATAACGTGTACGCGGCGGCCTGGGCCTCCAACAAACACTCATTTCCTCAAACGCCTTATCTGAGCGAGGAAGACGTCGCCCGGGCGATTGCGTTTCTCGGCAAAGTCCAAGGTCAATCGATTCCCGGCAAGGCCGGCGATTACATGACCGCGATGGACTGACACCCTCACTCTTACCTGATGGATGTAGCGGCCCACCGATCTCGAACGAGCGCGGTGTGGCTGCGTACCGCCCGGAAATCATCATGAATAATAAAAAAATATGCACATCGTGGGGCGTGGTGTTCGCCGTCGGACCCTGCATGGCGACGGCCCAGGCAGCCGACTTCTTCGCCGACTCCAAGGTCGACCTGGAAATGCGCAACTTCTACATGAACCGCGATTTTCGCGACGGCAGCGGCCCATCAAAACGCGATGAATGGGCGCAGGGCTTCATTCTGCGCGCACAGTCGGGTTACACGCCCGGCGTCGTCGGGTTTGGCCTGGATGCGATCGCCATGGTGGGCCTGAAACTCGATTCGAGTCCGGATCGAACCGGCACGGGGTTACTGCCGGTTCGCGATGACGGCAGCGCCCCGGGCGAGTATTCCAAGGCCGGGTTGACCGCGAAAATGCGCGTGTCCAAAACCGAGCTGAAGGTCGGCACCTTGATGCCCAAGCTGCCGACGCTGCAAGCGAACTTCGGACGCTTGCTCCCGCAAACGTTTCGCGGAGGCATGATCGAGTCCCGGGAGTGGAATGGCCTGGAGCTGATCGGGGGGCACCTTGATCAGGTCACCGATCGCGATGTCACCGGTGCGCGAGGGTTGTCGATCAATAACAAGAATCGGCGCTTTTCCGGCGCGCTTGACGGCGGCAACTTCGAGTTGGCGGGTGCCGCTTACCGCTGGAAGCATTTCCAGCTGACCTATCAGCTCGGACGACTGGAGGATGTCTATCAGCAGCACTATCTCGGTTTCAACAGTACCCACGACGTCGGTGAGGGTAAGTTCAAGGCGGATCTGCGCCTGTTTGTCAGCGACGATCAGGGGCAAGCGCGCGCCGGGCAGGTGGACAATCGTGCGTTCAGCGGGCTGGCTACCTATGAATGGCGGGGCAACGCATTCAGCCTGGGGTATCAAGCCATGCACGGGGATTCGGCGTTTCCCTACGTCGACGGTACCGACCCTTACCTGGTCAACTTCGTGCAGGTGGGCGACTTTGCCGAGAAGGGCGAACGCTCATGGCAAGTGCGTTATGCGCGCGATCTGGCGTCGTGGGGCTTGCCGGGGATGACCTTCATGACCCGCTACATCAAGGGCTCCGACGCAGAGCTGCGCACGACCGACTCCGGCCGCGAGCGTGAGCTGGATGTCGAACTGCAGTATCGGGTGCAGAGCGGGCCGCTCAAGGCCTTGGACATACGCCTGCGCAACGCGGTGTACCGCTCGGACTTCTCCCGTAATGCCAACGACACGCGGGTGATCCTCAGCTATCCCATTTCCTTCCTGTGACCCTTCCGCCTGGTGACGAAGGATCGTTACCAGGCGACGGTCGCATCACTCAGGTAACGCTCATGGAATCCTTGGTCAGTTTGAATTCAGCTGATGGCATTGGTGTCATCGTCATCCATAACCCGCCGGTGAACGCGTTGTCCCAAGGCGTCCGGCAACAACTGTCGGACGCCTTGGCACAGGCTCAGGCCGACCCCACGGTGCGCGCCATCGTCCTCGCCTGCCAGGGCACGACGTTTGTGGCCGGAGCCGATCTCAAGGAGTTCGACCAGCCGTTGATGGCGCCGCACCTTCCGGACGTTCTGAACACCATTGAAAACAGCCCCAAACCGGTGATTGCTGCGCTTCACGGCTCCGTGCTCGGCGGGGGGCTGGAGCTGGCGTTGGCGTGTCATCTGCGGGTCGCGGATGCGTCTGCGGTGCTTGGTCTGCCCGAGGTCAGCCTGGGCTTGATCCCCGGTGCCGGCGGCACGCAGCGCTTGATTCGCCTGTGTGGCGCGTTGATCGCCGTCGACCTGGTCATTGCCGGGCAGCGTCTGACGGCGGCGCAGGCACACGCAGCCGGGCTGATCGATCACTGCGTGGCGACCGACGTCCACGCCGCAGCGATTGAGTACGCACGGCGCTTCAGCGTGGCCCAACCCTTCTGGCGGCGAACGCGAGATCGGCTGATTGCCGAACATGACGCCGCTGAATTCGAGGCGAAAGTCGCCGGCGTCATGAAAAAAATGCGCGGGCAACAAGCGCCCCTGGCTGCCCTCGAGGCGATCAAGGCCGCCCTGACCGTGCCGTTTGACGAAGGCATGGCCGTGGAGCGCAGGCTGTTTATCGAGCGCCGACAATCGGCCCAGGCCAAGGCGTTGCGGCATCTGTTTTTCACTGAGCGCGCCTTGGCCAGCCGCACGCGTCAGCTCGCTGCCAATGGCCACGCGCCCTCGATTCAAAAGGTCGCGGTGATTGGCTCAGGCACCATGGGCGCCGGGATTGCCATCTGCATCGCCAATGCAGGCCTCGTTGTAAGCCTGATCGACGTGCAGGATGCCGCGTTGCAACGCGGTGTGAAAAACATCGACGACTATTACCGGGACGCGTTGCTCAAAGGGCGGCTCGATGCCCAGGCTGCGCAACACTGCCGGGCCTTGATTCGGCCGTCGACCTCAATGGACGCGGTGGCGGACGCCGACCTGGTCATCGAAGCGGTGTTTGAAGACCTGCAGGTAAAACGTGCGGTTTTTCAACAACTGGACAGGTTGTGTCAGCCGCACGCCATTCTGGCGACCAACACGTCCTACTTGGACATCGAAGCCATCGCCGATGGCGTCAGCCGTCCACAGCAGGTCCTGGGCATGCATTTCTTCAGCCCCGCGCCAGTGATGAAACTGCTGGAGGTGGTGCGTACCACCCAGACCGACCGGGCAGTGCTGGCGGCGGTGCTGGCTTTGGCGCAGCGGCTCGGCAAGGTTGCGGTAACGGTCGGGGTGTGTGACGGTTTTGTGGGCAATCGGCTGTTGGCGGCGCGGGAGCGGGAAGCTATGTTCCTGTTGGAGGAGGGCGCGCCCCCCGAGGATGTCGACCGTGTGATGCGTGCCTTCGGCTTCCCCATCGGCCCCTTTGAACTGCGTGATCTGGCCGGCGTGGATGTTGCCTGGCGCAACCGCCAGGGGCGCCTTTCTCGGTTGAACGAGCGTGAGCGGCGCTGCGATTGGGTCGATAAACTGTACGCCGCCGACCGTCTTGGTCAAAAAGCCGGTGTTGGGTTTTATCGATACGCGCCAGGCAGCCGCCAGGCCGTGCCGGACCCCTGGTTGACCGAGGTGTTGGACCAGCACCGGCAGCAATGGCACATCACGCCGCGGAACATCACCGATCAGGAAATCGAAGAGCGCTGTTTGTTTGCAATGATCAACGAGGCCGCCTGGCTGATCGACAACGATATCGTGGCGCACCCTGGCGATATCGATCTGGTGTGGATTCATGGATATGGCTTTCCGCGCTACAAGGGCGGGTTGACTTACCATGCCGACCAGAGGGGGCTGGGCTATGTGGCAAAAGCGCTGACGCGCTATAACCCTGAGGCTGGAAAGGCACTCTTGGCGTTCATGACGCGCCGCAAAACCTTCCACGCTCATTGACGATCGGCCCCGGCGGGTTGTTGAGCCCGCCGGGGCATTGCGTCAGGCTTCTTTGATCACATGCCTCAGAATCAACGTCAGGACCGTCGCGACACACAGCATCGCGGCCATTGCGATAAGGCCGGCGTTGAATGAGTGGGTGAGGTCTTTGAGCCAGCCGACCGCGTAAGGACCGACCAACCCCCCGAGGCTACCCACGGCGTTGATGAACGCAATGCCACCGGCCGCGGCTTGCTTGCTCAGAAACGTCGCGGGGATGCTGTAGAAGCACGTGCGGACCGAACTCAACCCGATCAACGCCACCGTGAGGCCAATCAGTGCCGGAATCAGGTCGCTGTAGACCACCGAGAAAATAAACCCGGCCGCTCCGGTGGCGCAGGTAATGGCCAGGTGGAGCACATACCGCCTTTTGCGCGCGAGCACCTTCGCCCACACGAGCATCGCGACACTGGCAATCAGATACGGTATCGCCGACACCCAGCCGATCTGAGTCGTCGTCAGCGCATGGCTTTTGAGGATTTGCGGCAACCATACGCCAATGCCCAGGATGCCGATGATGTAGCTGAACAGAATCGCGGCGAGCAGCCATACCCTGACGTCGTTGATGGACTGTCGAAAGCTGTGCGCGCCCTTTGACTCATGTTCCGCGTCGAGTGCCGACTGCAACGCTTGGCGCTCGTGCACAGTCAGCCACTTGGCGTCTGCGGGCCTGTCGGCCAGGCACTTCAAGCACAGTACGCCGAGCACACATGCCGGAAGGCCTTGTAGCACCAACAGCCACTGCCAGCCCCGGTACCCCCAAAGACCATCCATCGAGAGCATGGCGGCAGAGAGTGGCCCACCGAGGACGGAAGAGACGGGGATGGCAAACAGAAACCAGGCCATGACCCGCGTCCGGTATTGGATCGGAAACCACAGCGACAAGAAGAAAATGACGCCAGGAAAGAACCCGGCTTCTGCGATACCGGCCAGCAGGCGGATGAAGGCGTAACTGAGCGGCCCTTGAGCCAGCGCGGTGGAGGCGGAGAACAGCCCCCAGGTAATCATGATTCTTGCCAGCCATCGCCGCGCACCGAAGCGGTACAGCGCCAGATTGCTGGGTACCTCGAACAAGCAATAGCCCACATAAAAAATGCCGGCTGCAAAACCGAACTGGGAAGCAGTGAGCCCCAAATCTTCATTCATTGTCAGTGAAGCAAAGCCGACGTTAGTTCTGTCGAGATAATTAAAGAAATACGCGATGGCGAGCAGTGGGATTAACCTTATCGCGGCTTTACGGCAGGCACTCGATTCCAGCGCCTCCTGTCTTGTTACTTCGCCTGCTGTGAGTATGTTCATGCGCGTCCATTATTGTTGTAGTGAGGAACCTGGAAGCATAGGGGCGCGCTTCTTATCCTCGCCAACACCTTTTAACCATAGGTCGCTATAACCGCAAAGCATGGGGCCGTGGCAGTGTTTGCGGGGATTCCGGCCATGCCCGACAGGCATCGAAAACCATGACGCATCAGCATTGGTTATTTTCTTGAAAGTGCATAAACCTGATGGCTCACACCCATCGGTTTGGCGTGCCAAACAATAATAAAAGGCTCATGTAATGCAATACACTAAGATGATTAAATCTCTCATAGTGGCAGGGCTAGTTGCCTATAGCTTGCCGGGACATACCGACGACATGGTCAGAACAATTGTTGCCGAGAAAGGCAATGTACACATTGAGGCGCTGGATCAGGGCAAGGGGCATGTCATCGTGATCCTGCCTTCAAAAGGCCGTGGCGCGAACGACTATGACGAAGTGGCGCGTTACCTGGTAGGTGACGGCTATCGCGTGATCCGTCCGGAGCCTCGCGGTGTCAAGGGCAGCAAGGCGCCCATGGATACGCCGACGCTGCACGATTTTGCGGCCGACGTCGCCTTGGTGATGGATAAAGCCAGCACCGGGCCTGCGGTAGTGGTCGGGCATGCCTGGGGAAGCCAGCCTGCGCGTGTCCTGGCGGTCGATCGTCCAGATCTGGTCAAGGGGATCGTATTGGCCGCCGCGTCGATTGGTAAGTTGCCTGCCGGTTCATCTGAAAAGCCCTACGGCCGCATGCTCGAAGCGATCAAAGGCGCGGGCAATTACGCGTTACCCGAAGCCCAGCGAATCAGCTATCTGAAGGAAGCGTTCTTCGCCCCCGGCAACGATCCGCGCGCCTGGCTGAGCGGATGGTACGACAAGACCCACCAGGCTCAAGACCATGCACGGGACAGCACACCCGTGGATCTTTATTGGTCAGCCGGCGCAACCGTGCCGATTCTCGACCTGCAAGGGCAGCATGACGCCGTCGTTATCCCGAACATTCTTAAATCCATGCTCGGCGATCGGGTCGAACATAAAACCATTGCCAACGCCGGACATGCCATGGCCCCCGAGCAGCCGCGTGAAATGGCGAGTGCCATCGCCGATTTCGCTAAACGCGTGTATGCGGACAAGTGATCGGCGTCTGTCGCCGATTTGATTGACGGGCGGTGCATGCGTTGGCCGTGGCCTGACGGAAAAATGCTCCGGACCTTTCGGTTCGGAGCATTCCCCATCTGTTGCACGGCGTGTATTGCGCGCTACATCTTGCGGGCGTACTGGGCCTTGGCAAACGCAGCGATGGCATCCGCCATCGCTTTGGGTTGCTCAGGCGCCATGGCGTGTCCGGCATCTTTCAAGACCACGACCTGGACCCGGTCACCGAGCATGCTTTTGAGCACGCCGGAGAAGCGCCGCGGGGCAACCGTGTCCGCTTCACCTTGCAGATCGAGAATCGGGGCACTGCCGGCGGCGAAGTAGTCGTCTACCGGTGTGGTGTTGCGTGCATGGGACTCGGCATCGTGGGTGGCCTGGTGCCAACCGCCCAGCCACACAGTAGGATCGTTGCCGGGGGCAAAGAAGGCCTTGCGCAGGTAGATCAGGCGTTGCTCTTCGGGCAGCGACAGGTCGCCGGCACCATCGATGGCCTGCCGCATCTCGGCATTGATCGGTTTTTCCGTCGAGCCCGGCGGCACTTTGCCGGCAGACGCCGCGGCCATCACTACGCCGCGGACAAGGTCAGGGCGATCGGCGGCGAGCATGCGCGCGGCGAAGTTGCCCCAGGCGTGACCGACCACCACGACAGGGCCTGTGTTTTCATGTTCGACGACTGCTGCGACGTCCCGGGCAAAGTCGTGTACCGACAGGTTTTCCATCGGCCCTTTGCTTTGCCCTATGCCACGCGGCTCGGGCCTGAGGACGCGGAACCCATCCACCTGAAGATAATGGGCGACCTGGTCATAATCGCGAGCCGAACGCCCCAATGAAGGGAGCATCACGATCACCGGCCCTTTCCCTTGCGAGCTGACCTCGATTTGCACGTTGTCATAGTTGACCAGCGTTTGCTTGATCGGTGTGCCAGCAGCCATCGCAACGGCGCAAGTGAGGCCAAAGGTGGCGCCGAGCAGAATACGCGAGAGGGTTTTCATTATTTACGCTCCTGTGCCGTTGGATTGTTGGCCGGTTCGAGGCCGCTTTCGGTCAGCAGATGACGTGCGGCCGGGCTGTTGAGGAAGGCAATGAACTCACGGGCAGGTTGTGTATGAGGCGTCTCGCGGGCGACTGTCGCGCAGAACCGGCTGATTTTCTGTACCTCTTCGGGAAGCGGGCCCAGGTAGTCGACGCCGGGGGTGACCTTCAACTCGCTGATTTGCTGCATGCCGATGTCCGCATCGCCTCTGGCCAGCGCCGTGCCCACCAGTTCCTTGCCGGCGATCTCAACGGTTTTACCTTTGATCTTGTCGCTGATGCCCAACCGCTGGAACAGCTCGGTACGGATATACACGCCGCTGGCACCTTGGGAGTAAGCGATCTTGTCGGCATTGAGCAACGCCGAGGTGAGCGCGGCGACGCTTGATACGTCCGGCTTGGGTTTGCCGTGAGGCACCCCGACACCGATGCGCGAGTCGGCGATCTCGCGGCGGGTGGTCATATCAAACGCGCCGGTGGGCGAGAGCAGTTCCAGGGTTTCATCCGCCATGATCGCCAGGTCCATCGGCTCTTTATGCCTGATGCGTTCTGGAATGGATTCGGGCGATGTGCCCATTGAAGGTCCCCAACTGAAACTCAGGGTATTGCCGCTGGCTTTTTCGTAGGCCGGCTGAAGGTGTTCCATGGCACCCCGCAGTGCGCCACTGGCAATGATCTTCAGTTCAGCGGCTTGGCTCAATTGAGAAAAACCGAGCAGGCTGACCAAACCGGTGGACAGCAGTATCGGAGCAGATCTTGTTTTTTTCATGGTGCTGCCTTCTTCAATGGGCGCCTGTTTCAAGCGCCGCGAGTGTTGACGAATAACGAGTACAACGATGTGGTCGACGCCATCAGCAGACGATTCCCGCGTGGGCCGCCGAAGCACAGGTTGGCGCAACGCTCCGGCAGGTCGATGTGACCAATCGCGGTGCCATCAGGGGCGAAGATGCGTACACCATCCAGTCCGGGCTCAGGCGTGGCCCAGCCGCACCAGAGGTTACCGTCCACATCCACGCGTATCCCGTCGGGCAACCCGCTGCCGGCATCGATCAGCTCACGCCGATGACTGACTTGGCCTTGCTCATCGACGCTGTAGGCGACGATGCGCCGAGGGCGAGCCCTGGACTCAACCAGGTAGAGGGTCTTTTCATCCGGGGAGAAGGCCAGGCCGTTCGGGCCGTCGAGGTCTTCGGCGACGCAGTGCAGGCTGCCGTCCGCATCGAGGCGATAGAGGTTGGCCGGCAGTTGCGCGGTGCCTTGCCGGCCCATGTAGTCGCTGATCAGGCCGAACGGTGGGTCGGTGAACCAGATACTGTCGTCCGACTTCACCACGATGTCATTCGGCGAATTCAGCGGCTTTCCTGCAAAGCTGTCGGCCAGCACGCTGATGCTGCCGTCGTATTCGGTGCGGGTGACGCGCCGGCCGCCATGCTCGCAAACGAGCAGGCGTCCTTGACGGTCGCGCGTCATGCCATTGGCCTGATTCGAGGGCTGGCGAAAGACACTCAAGCCGCCGGTGGTCTCGTCCCAACGCATGATGCGATCGTTCGGCAGGTCGGTGAACAGCAGGAAGCGCGCGTCGGCGAACCAGGCGGGGCCTTCCGCCCAGCGCAGGCCTGTACCGAGACGCTCAACCTTGGCATGGGCAAGGCGGTAGTGCGCAAATCGAGGGTCCAATTCGCGAACGCTCGGGTCGGGCACGCGGGAGCTGGGAATCCAGGTAATTTCGTTCATCGTTTGATCTCCTGAATGGACGCACATCAGGCGTAAAGGCGCGCCGGGTTGTCGACCAGCACCGCCTGCTGCAAGGCGGGGCTGTCGCACACCTGGCGAATGAAGGCGAGAAGCTGGGCATCGTCAGGTATCGGCCCTTTGATGTTCGGATGCGGCCAGTCCGATCCCCAGATGGCGCGCTCGGGGGCGCACTCCAGTAACGCGCGAACCTGATCCAGCGCCTGCGGCCAAGGGCCGGGCTGACCCTGCATGGCACGATCGATGCCCGACAGTTTGATCCAGCGATTCGCGTGGCCCAGTTCCGCCCGCAGTTCGTCCATCAACCGCGGATCAACCGGCTGGGTGAGGTCCGGGCGCGCCATATGATCAATGACCAGTGGCGTCTTCAGGTCGCGCCAGGTGTGGAGGAATGGCAACAGCGTCGGCAACTCCCCGTGCACCAGCACGTGCCACCCCAGCGGAGCGACGCGCTCGGCCAACGCGCGCAGCTTTTGTGGGTCGCGGGCCCCCGGCAGATGGCCCATCAAGTTGAAGCGGATACCGCGCAGGCCGCCGTCGTGCAGAGCCTGCAACTGATCGTCGGTGGTGGTTTCATCAATGATGCCGACACCGCGATAATGCCCGTTGCTGCTGGCTATCGCCTCCAGAATGGCGCTGTGGTCGGTGCCATAGGGCGCAGCCTGCACCAGCACGCCGTGACTGATACCCAGTCGACGATGCATGCCCAGCAGTTCGCTGAAAGGCGCAGGCTCAGGCGTATAGGCCGCGTTGGCCGGAAGAGGGAAACGCGCCCACGGGCCATAGATATGGGTGTGACAATCCCAGGCACCTGTAGCGCTGGATGAAATCGACATGCTGGCTCCGAAAGTCTGCCCCGATACGCCGCCTGCCAGACCGATACCGGCGGCAGCTATCATGGTGTGTTTGATGAACAGACGACGTGACGTCTGAACGCAGGAAAAGTCGTCCATGTTCGGCCCTGGTTGGGTAGGCGGGCAGGGCTGCGCTTTGCACAGCCCTTTGGAATGAGTCAGTCGCAGCGTGCGGTCATGCCGCCATCGACGATGATTTCCGTGGCGGTGACGAAGCGTGATTCGTCACTGGCCAGATACAGCGCTGCAAACGCCGTATCGCGGCCATCGCCCATGAACCCGAGTGGAATGCGTGCCACACGCGAATCGAGCAGTTTGCTCACATCGCCGCCCGTGCGTTGCCCGGCCAGGCGCACTTCGACCATCGGCGTATGCAACTGCCCCGGAACTACCGTATTTACGCGGATGCCCTTGGGGGCGTATTCGACGGCGGTGACGCGAGACAGTTGAATGACGCCGGCTTTGCTGGCGGCGTAAGCCACTTGTGCCGAGCCCGTCCAGCGCGTACCGGACGTCGAGGCGGTGTTGATGATCGAACCGCTGCCCTGTGCTTCCATCAGTGGCAGCACATGCTTGCAGGTCAGGTAGACGCTTCTGAGGTTCAGGGCGATCTGCGCATCGAACTTGTCTTCGGCCAATGCCACAGCGCCGCCCGCGGCGGAACCGCCGACGTTGTTGACGAGAATATCGACCTGGCCGTAAGCCGCTTTGCACGCGGCGACCATCGAGGCGACCGCCTGACTGTCGGTGACATCGCAGGCGAATGGGGTGACCTCACCGCCGGCTTCACGGATGCGTTCGAGGGTTTCCTCCATGGCGCCCAGGTCGCGATCGACCGCGAACACCTTCGCCCCGGCCATGGCGAATATCACCGCGACCGCGCGGCCATTACCCCAGCCACTGCCGACACAGCCGGCGCCGGTGACGATAGCGACTTTGCCCTTGAGGCGATCGCTTTTTGGGAGAGTATCAGTCATGCAAGTATCCTCAGTTCAATGTAGTCGGCAGTTCGGCAGTGGCGCCCGCAGGTGGCGGAACTTCGAACACCTTGATGGTCATGGAAATCAGGGTGTAGTAACCCGCGATGCCGACCAGATCGACGGCCGCATCGGTACCCATCTGTTCGACGAATTCGGCGTAGAGGCCGTCGCCGATAGCGCGTTGGGCGTGCAGTTCGCGAATGAAGCGGTAGACCAGGGCTTCATCGGCGTTTTCGAACGCCGGCTCGCGGTCATCCCGAATCGCTTCGATGATGTGTGGCGCCAGCCCGGCCTTCAGTGCGAAAGGCTTGTGCGCCGCCCACTCGTATTCGGCGAGCCAGTGCCGGCCCATCAACAGAATGGCCAGCTCCGACAGGCGCGGGTCCAGGCAGGTGTCATAGCGGCAGTAGCGGCCCAGTGCCTGGGCGCACTCGGCCAGCGCTGGCCGATGCAGCCAGATCGCCAGAGGGCCGCGCACGCCTTGGCGAGGGCCATTGGCGATGCGCTCGTAAACCGGGCGCTGCGCGTCGCTGAGGTGGTTCGGGTCGATAGGCTTTAAACGATTCATGGAGCTTTCCTGTCAGGGACGCGGTGACTGAATAGAAGGTTTGTGCGCGGGCGCGATGGCCGCCTCGGCTGACGGGCTTTCGACCGGTGGGCGCAGCAGGCTTCGGCTCGGCTTGCGGCCGGTTGCCCGCTCGAAAGCGTCGGGGTCGAATGCGCCTTCCCAGCGCGCGATGGCAAACACCGCGACGGTGTTGCCGACGATATTGGTCAGGGCGGTAGCGGTGGCCATGATCCGGTCAATGCCGAACAGCAACCCCAGGCCACTCAGCGGAAGGGTTTGTACCGATTGCAACGTCGCGGCCAGCTTGATGAAGGCACCGCCTGCAACGGTGGTACCGCCTTTGGAGGTGATACTCAGGATCGCCAGCAGACCCAGTTGCTGCACCAGGGAGAAAGGCGTGTCGGTCGCTTGTGCGATGAACCCGATCGCAACCGCCATGTAGATGGCAGTTCCATCAAGGTTGAAGCTGTAGCCGGCGGGCAGTACAAAACCGACGACGACTTCGTCACAACCGCTGCGTTGCAGCTTTTCGATCAGGCGTGGGAATACCACTTCGCCGGACGCCGTGCCGAACACCAGCAGGATCTCATCGCGAATCAGGCGCAGCACAGTGCCGAAGGGCAGGCCGATAGACCAACTGATCGAGCCCAGAATGCCGAAGACGAAGATCAGTGAAGCGGCGTAGTAAACCGCGATCAACTTGAGCAGATAGAGCAGGGTGTCGCCACCGTAACTGCCGATGGCCGCAGCCATGGCGCCGAACGCGCCCAGAGGGGCCAGCTTCATGATGAAGCCGAGCATTTTGAAGAGGATGCTCTGCGCCTCGCCAAGGGCTTTGACGGCGACCGAATCAGGGCCGCAGACGCGGTTGATGGCGATACCGGCCAATACCGAGATGATCAGTACCTGGATGATGTCGCCCTTGGCGAAAGCATCGACCAGTGTGTGGGGAATGAGCCCCAGCAGGTAGTTGATCATCGACACACTGCCTGCCGCAGAGGTGGCCTTGATCGCTTCACTGGATTCATTCAGGCTCGTCGCATGCAGGCCCACGCCCGGTTCAACGACGTTGACCAGAATGAAACCAATGAGCATCGCGACGGTGCTGACCACTTCAAAATAGACTAGCGACTTGATACCGAGTCGGCCGAGTTTGCGCATGTCCTGAACATGGGTAAGGCCATGAACCAGGGTGACGAAAACGATCGGCGCCAGCATCATTTTCAGCAGCGCGATGAATGCTTGTCCGAGGGGCTTCATGGCGACCGCCCATTGCGGTGCGGCGAAACCGAGGATGACGGCAGCAACAAGTGCTATCAGCACCTGTACGTGGAGTTTCTTCAACTGATTCATGGCATTTCCTGGCCCGAGAATGGGCATCATTATTCTTGTGGTAACACGTCCCTTGACGGGCAAGCTGGGCCTTCAGCTATCAGCGATGAGCATAGAAAAAACTAAAGCTAGGCACAAAAACCTTATTTTGATACAAAGCTATGCCATTACGGCATGGTGATAACGATGGATATTCGGGAACTACGCTCCTTCGTAAAAGTGGCCCAGTGCGGAGGTTTCAGCCGTGCGGCCAAAGAGCTCTTCATTGCTCAGCCGGCTCTGAGTCGGCAGATCGCCAAGCTTGAAGAGCAGCTTCAGGTGGCACTGTTCATTCGTCACGGAAGGGGGGTGGAGCTGACTGCCGCCGGGGCGCGTCTGCTGGAGCGGGCGGATGTAATGCTGCGTTACATGGAGGACACCGCTGACCATGTCCGAAACAGTGCGTTTGAAGAGCGCGGCCATTTGGCGATCGGGTTGCCTCCTGCGATCGGGACCATTGTGGGGCCGCAATTGATCCGTCGTTTTCACGAACGATGGCCGAAGGCGTCGCTGCACGCGCTGGAAGGGTTGAGCACGTCGTTGCAGGAATGGCTGCTGGATGGCCGAATCCAGGTAGCCGTGGTGTACAACCAGCCTCTGCTCGAGGCCTTTGATGTCAAACCCATTTTCAGTGAGCGCATGGTGCTGGTCGGGCCTCCAGGGGAAGCGCCGAGATCGGTGCGTATCACCGGCCTGGCTGATTTCCCGCTGATCCTTCCGGGCCTGCCGCACAGTAACCGTCGCTTGATCGAGCAGGTTGCCGCGCAGAATGGACTGCGGCTGAACGTCATATTCGAAGTGGACAGCGTGAGCTTGACCAAGCGTCTGGTCGCCGAAGGCATGGGGTACTCCATTCTTGCTCACGCAGCCGTTCAGGAAGATATCGCGAAGGGGCTGTTGGTCGGTCACACCATCGAACGACCGGGCATCCGATCCACGGTTTCGTTGACGACACTCAAAGACCGTAGAAGCAGCCGCCTGGCGTTGAGTTGGGAAAAGATTCTGTTGGAGACGTTGGAAGAGCTGGTGACGGTCGGCGCGTGGAAGGACGCGACTCTCTGGCTGGGGCTGGAAAGCACAAAAACCTAGGGTGCCCCGGCATGGCAAAGGCGAACCACTCCAGCGAGTGGTTTTTTTTTGCCTGGATTTTTATGCGGTTGATACAAAGCTGATACGCGAAAAACAGTTAATGAGAATACATGTCATGCGCGAATGGTTTGGTATATCATGCGCCGCGAATTCTTGGCAGGTTTGCCTGCGCGTCGGCTCATTCATGAGGTCCAACATCCATGCGTCACACCCTGATTTCCCTGTGCGTGCTTCAGGCGTTTACTCCTTTTGCCTGGGCGCAGGTTGCCGCCTCTGAACAACCCAGCCTCGAGTTGCAGGCGACCACGGTCACCGGCGAAATGGACTACGAGACGGCTCAAGGGCCGGTCAAGGGCTACCGCGCAACACGTTCAGCCAGTGCGACCCGTACCGACACATCGATTCATGAAACGCCGCAGTCCATCAGCGTAGTGCCCAAGGACGTGGTCGAGGACATTGGTGCGACTCGCCTGCAGGAGGCCCTGGACTACGCGGGCGGCGTCGGCCGGGCGAACAACTTCGGCGGGCAAGGGCTTACCAGCTTCACCGTGCGAGGCTTTACCACTGCCGAGTTCTACCGCAACGGTTTCCCGATCAACCGCGGCTACCCGAGCATGCCCGACGCCAACAGCATCGAGCGCCTTGAAGTGCTGCGCGGGCCGGCGACCATGCTGTATGGCCGTGGCGATCCCGGTGGCACCTTCAACGTGGTATCCAAGCAGCCGCTGGCCGAGCCCACGGTCACGCTGGGTAGCCAATTGAATGATCAGGGCATGAAGCGCGGCACCCTCGATGCGTCCGGCCCGCTGGATGAGCAAGGCGCGCTGGCCTATCGTCTGAACGTGGTGGGCGAGGGCGGCGACACCTTCCGCGACCATGTCTCGAGCGAACGCTACGGCGTGACCCCGGTGTTGACCTGGCAGGCCAATGACGCCACCAAGGTGATCTTCGAAGGCGACTTCATGCGTAACAATCGCCCGCTGGATCGCGGCCTGACACGCTTCGCCAACCAGCGCGGGACGCCGTCCCGTGACACCTTCTGGGGTGAGAAGTACGCCGGTGACCTGCACAACGATAACAACATGGCCCAGTTGCGCTTCGAACATCTGCTCAACGACAACTGGACCCTGGGCGGTGGTTTCCAGTGGCTGGACGGGACGATGAAGGGCAATGGTGTCGAGGCCAACGGCGCGACCAGCCTGGATGCCGATGGCCGCACACTTCAGCGCAACTTCAACTACCGCAAGCTGGAATGGACCGACAAGGACTACCAACTCAACCTGACCGGGCACTTTTCCACCGGCGGCTTTGATCACACCTTGCTCACTGGCATCGAATACGAAGACTACGACTACAAGTCGATCATCCAGCGTTCCAGCGCCGTGGCGGGGACCTTTCCGATCGATATCTACAACCCGGTCTACGGCCAGCCTCGTCCGGCGCTGACCCGCACGCCGACGCACGATAAAGAAAACCTCAAGACCTACGCGGCCTTCGTTCAGGACCAGGTGGCACTGACCGAGCGCTTGAAAGTCCTCGCCGGTGCGCGCTTCGAGCGCTTCGAGCACGATTACGAGTCCTACGTACCCGGTGTCAGAAGCTGGAACGCCGCCGACAACGCCGTCACCCCGCGCGTCGGCGTGATGTATGACCTCACCGACACCGTCGCGCTCTACGCGGATGCCGCGCGCTCGTTCAAGCCCAACACTGGCGCCAGTCGTCAGGGCGGCGGGTTCGATCCGGAGAAGGGCAAGTCCTACGAGATGGGCGTGAAGTGGGAAGCGCTTGACCGACAGCTGAGCGTCGATGCGGCGATCTACCAGATCGAGAAGAAAAATGTCCAGGGTGTCGACCCCGTTGACTCCGCCTTCAATGTTGCGACGGGCCAGGTCCGCAGCCGCGGCTTTGATCTGAACGTGGCCGGCAACCTGACGCCCGAGTGGCGGATGATCGGCGGCTATGCCTATGTGGATGCCGCCGTCACCAAGGACACCACTGTCCGTACCGGAACGCGTTTGGCCAACATTCCGCGCAATAGCTTCAGCCTGCTCAACGTGTATGAGTTCCAGGACGGCACGCTCAAAGGTTTGGGCCTCGGTGCCGGTGGCAAATACGTGGCCGAGCGTGCCGGGCAGACGGCCAACAACACGTTCGCGATGGACGCTTACACGGTCGTCGACCTGCTCGGTTACTACAAGGTCAACGAAAAGGTCAGGCTCAACCTGGACGTGAAGAACCTGTTCAATCGCGAGTACGAAGAGGGCTCGTTCTTGAACTTCTACGCCTACCCTGGCGAGCCGCGCACGGTGCAAGTGGGTATTTCCTACACTCTGTAGCGCGGTCAGCGCCCGGCGCGATGTGCCTCGTCGGTTGATCCGGTGGTATGCCGGGCGAAGGTCACGCAGCCACACTTTTTGGCGGCCTGTAGGGAAACCCCTACAGGCTCCGAAAATCCCTCGCGCAATATCAGGATTGGATGATGGCTCTTTGCTAGATGTCGGGTTAGAGTGATTAAAAGGTTCTTGCGAATCTTCGTTTCTGCGACCCCTCCCGAGGCTGCAGGACACTTCATAATGTGGAGTGCATCATGAAAGTCCTAATCGCTGATGACTCATCCATGTCCCGCAAGCTGGTCTTGCGTTCCCTGCCAGAATCACTGACCGAAGATGTTCGCCAGGCCTGTAACGGTGCCGAGGTGATGGAGGCGTATCACGCCGGTTTGGTGGACCTGCTTTTTCTCGACCTGACCATGCCGGTCATGGATGGCTTCCAGACCCTTGAGGCGCTCAAGCGCGAGGACGCGAATGTGGTTGTCGTGGTGATCAGCGCCGACATCCAGCCGCTGGCCAGGCAGCGCGTATCCGATCTGGGCGCTGCTGCATTCGTCGCCAAGCCGGTTACGGCGCAAGCTGTACTCAATGCGTTGCACGTCATAGGGGTACTTTGATGGAAACCTTGGCCGCGCTAACCGAAGACCAACGTGACGCCTTGCAGGAATTGATGAACATTGCCATGGGGCAGGCCGCCGAACGACTGGCCCGGCTGACCAACACCATGGTTACGCTTTCGGTTCCTTTCATTCACCCACTGATCCGGGAGCAGGACAACCTGTTGATTCCGGACCATCTTCGTCGAAGCTCCATGATCGTCACCCGCCAGTCGTTTCTGGGGGAGTTACGCGGAGAGGTGTTCGTTTGCTTTGGTTCCATGGGGGCCGACAAGCTCGCCGAATTGCTCGGCTATAGCGACGGCGGCCCTGCGCAGCAGGAAGAACTGATGCTGGATGTCACCAACATCCTGTCCGGCGCCTGCATCAGTGGCCTGGCCAAGCAGGTGGCGATACAAGTGAGTTATGACGCGCCGTCGATTCTGGTCCACAGAGAAGAGTCCGCGAACGCACTGAATGAATTGAACCTGAACGAACACCTGGCGATGGTGTTGGAAATCCGTTTCGAGGTGCAGGCTCATCAATTCTCCTGCGACCTGCTGATCTGTATTACCGAACGTACAGCAGGCGTTGTGGTCCGGGCCATCGATCGCTTGCTCTATGAGCTTTGAAGGGGCGTCTTCATGACAGACAACAAGGCAATTTCCCGGGAAACCCTTGAGTCGATGCTCAAGGCTATCAACATGGGCGTGCTGCTGGTCGATCATGACTGCAAAGTGCTGTTCTCCAACCACTTCATGTCCATCAACAGCGGCCGCAGCGCCGAAGAGCTCGTCGGTCGCACGCTGTTCGAAGTGTTTCCGGAACTGCCCGAGGTCTGGACCCGGCAGAAGATCAACAGCGTCGTCACGCTGCAGAACTTTGCGTTCACCTCCTGGCAGCAACGGCCGCACCTGTTCAACTTCGAAAGCACCCGGCCGATCAGTGGCTTGGTCGGGCACATGTATCAGAACTGCACGTTCTTCCCGGTGCAGGACGCCGATGGCGGCAGTCTGGGGGTGGGCCTGGCGATAAGCGATACGACCGATACCGCTGCCCGCCAACTCGAACTGACGCACCTCAACGAGTTGCTGGAAGAGGAAAAGAGCGCCCAGGCGCTGCTGATCGCACGGCTCGAGGAGGCTCAGGCGCAGTTGCTGCAGTCCGAGAAAATGGCAGCGATAGGCCAGCTTGCGGCGGGCGTGGCCCACGAGATCAATAACCCGATCGGCTTTGTGTGCTCCAACGTCAACAGCCTGCGGCGTTACCTGGTGGATCTTTTCGCATTGCTCGACGCCTACGAACAGGCCAGTGACGAAAAACATGCGCAGGCTCATCCCGAGCTTGCGGCCATGCGGGACAAGGCGGATTACGACTTCATGCGGCAGGACATCGACGAGCTGATCGTCGAGTCAGTCGAGGGGCTGGACCGGGTCACTCGTATCGTCAAGGACCTGCGCGAGTTCTCCCATGTCGACAGCTACGAATGGCAGTTGGCCGATCTGCACAAGGGGCTGGATAGCACCCTCAACGTTATCTGGAACGAGATCAAGTTCAAGGCTCAGGTGATCAAGCGCTACGGCGATATCGAGCCTATCGAGTGCATGGGCTCGCAGATCAATCAGGTGTTCTTGAATCTGCTCATCAATGCGAGCCATGCCGTGGGCGTTGATGGCGAAATCATCATCAACAGTGGCAGGGAAGACGGCGGTGTGTTCGTCGAGGTCGTCGACAACGGTCACGGCATCCCGCTGGACATCCAGAACCGGATATTCGAACCGTTCTTCACCACCAAGCCGGTAGGCATGGGCTCGGGCCTGGGCCTGTCGCTGTCGTACAGCATCATCGTCAAGCACCATGGAAGACTCACCGTCGAAAGTGAACCGGGCCGGGGCAGTTGCTTCCGTGCGTGGCTCCCGTTACGTCAGCCCCAGGTACAGGCCCACGCTACCTCTGCCGTTGAAGGATGCTGAGCATGAACACCACCGAGTTGAGCGAAAAACGCTACACCGTCATGCTGGTGGACGACGAAGAAAGTATCCTCAACAGCCTGCGCCGCTTGCTGCGTGGCAAGCCTTACGATTTGCTGCTGGCCACCAGTGGCGCGCAGGCGCTGAGCCTTTTCGAACTGCACCCCATAGACCTGATCGTCTGCGACGCGCGCATGCCGTTCATGGACGGCCCGACCCTGCTCCGTGAGGTGCATAAGCGCGATCCGCACTGCATGAATATCCTGCTGACCGGTTATGCCGACATGAGCATGATCACGCAGGCACTCAGCGATGGGTACATTTTCCGCTACATCAGCAAACCCTGGAAGGATGAAGAGCTTCAGCTCACCCTCGATGAGGCTTTGGAAATGCAATGTGTGCTGCGTGAACGTGACAACCCGAAGAAGCTCGTCAGCGAATAGTGGCTCGACAGCTTCGGCGCCTCACGGTTTTTGATAAATCGAAGGCGCCACCAGCTTGAACGCATCGCTGACGCCGTTCAGGCTTTCCGAATGACTGATCATGAAATAGCCGCCACGTCGCAGGAATGGGAGCAGGCGACTGACCACTTTTCGCTTGGTCTCCTGATCAAAGTAAATCATCACGTTGCGCAGGAAAATCACATCGAATTCGCCCAGTTGGGGCAGGGTTTCGATCAGGTTGACTTGCACGAAACTGACCCGCTGGCGCAGGGATTTATCGATCAGGAAGGTGCCTTCCTGCTGGCCGATGCCCTTGAGGCAGTATCGACTGAGCAAGGACTGCGGCAGTCTGTTCGCGCGTTCCATCGGGTAATGCCCGTTCCGGGCCTTGGCCAGTACCTGGGTGCTGATGTCCGATCCGATGACCTCCCAGGGCGTGCTGCGCAGGGTTTCGGCCAGGGTCATGGCCAGGCTGTAAGGTTCTTCGCCCGAGGAGCTGGCCGCGCTCCACACCCTGAAGGTCTTGCCTGGCGACGCGAAGGGCAATACCCGTTCGCGCAGGAACTCGAAGTGCTTGGGTTCACGAAAGAAATACGTTTCGTTGGTGGTCAACAGGTCCAGGGCGAACTGCAGTTCGTCGGGGTTCTCCTTGCCCATTATCATTTTGAAATACGCGCCGTAGCTCTCCAGTTCATGGAACTGCAGACGCTTGAACAGACGCCCGGCAACCAGGGCTTTTTTCATGGGTGACAAGTGGATGCCCGCTGCACCATAGAGCCAGGACTGGAACTGGGTGAATTCACGATCTTCAAGATTGATCTGTTTCAATCCGAACTCCTTGTTCGTGACTTACAGCTCCTGGAGGCTGGGGCTGTCACCGGCGTCCGCCAGTTGAGACATTTCATCCATCGACAACACCTTGTCCACCTGCAAGACGATGACGAACGTGCCGGCGACCTTGGCCATGCCGCTGATGAAGTCAGGGCGAATGCGCGCGCCAAAGCTGGGGGCCGGCTTGATCTCGTCCGCCGGAATTTCCAGTACCTCTGACACACTGTCCACCAGAAGCCCGATATCCTGGGCCTGGTGGTCCTCGCTGCTGGCTTCGAGGATCACCACACAGCTGCGTCGAGAGACCTTCGTGCAGGGCTGCCCGAACCGTGCCTTGAGGTCCAGCACCGGCACCACGGCACCTCGCAGGTTAAGCACGCCGCGCACGAAGTCGGGCATCATCGGCACCGGAGTCACGTGTCCGTACTCGATGATTTCCTTGATGCCCTGGATATCGATGGCGAACATTTCGCCGCCCAGCAGGAGCGTCAGGTACTGCGCCTCCTGCTTTTGAATCGCCGTCGTCTGTCGGGTATCGGTTAACGCGCCCATGTCGCTCTCCTGCATGAAAAAGCACCGCGTCCGGTTTGCGCTCAGAACCGCGTGAACTCGCTTTCGTCGGGGCCTGCGCTCTTGAGGAAGGTTTTCTGCGGGACCACTCGCGGTGCCCGCGCCACCGCACGCGATACGCTGCTTGCCTGGCTGGATTTGCCCAGTGTGACGTTCGATGCCTGATCGCCTGCGTCCAGCCTGAAAAAACTCATGGCCTGCTGCAACTGTTCGGCCTGGGTACTCATTTCTTCGGCGGTGGAAGCGAGCTCTTCGCTGCTGGAGGCATTTTGCTGAGTGACCTGGTTGAGTTGGTTCATCGCCGAATTGATCTGCGCCACGCCGGCTGCCTGTTCTTCGGAGGCGGCCGTGATTTCCTGGACCAGATCGGAGGTCTTGTTGATCGACGGCAGCATCTCGCCAAGCAGATGGCCGGCCCGTTCGGCCATTTCGACACTGCTGGTGGACAGCTCGCCTATTTCCAGAGCCGCCACCTGGCTGCGCTCCGCCAGTTTGCGCACTTCGGCCGCCACCACCGCGAAGCCCTTGCCATGTTCGCCGGCTCGCGCCGCTTCAATGGCGGCGTTCAAGGCCAGCAAGTTGGTCTGGTAAGCAATGTCATCGATGATGCTGATGCGTTGCGCGATTTTTTTCATCGCCTGCACCGTCTGCTGAACAGAGTCGCCGCCGTCTCCTGCTTCCTTGGCCGCCTTGCTGGCCATGCCGTCGGTTATCTTGGCGTTCTCGGTGTTCTGGTTAATGCTGGCACTCATTTGTTCGATGGACGCACTGGTTTCTTCGACGCTTGCGGCTTGTTGGCTGGTGGTCTGGCTGATGGCCTGGGCGGTAGCGCTGACTTCCTCCGACGCGCTGGCCAGACCGTCGGCGGCATTGCGCACCTCACCGATAATCTGCGAAAGCTTGCCAATCATGGCCTGCATCGCCGTGAGCACACGCCCGGTTTCGTCCTTGGAACCACCTTCGATCTTCACGGCCAGGTTACCTTCGGCCAGTTGGCTGGCCACATCCACTGCCCTTTTCAGCGGGGTGGAAATGATGCGTGAAATAAACAACGCCAGCGCGATACCCACCAGCAAAGCCACGAGTACCGCGGCGATGATGGACAGTCGCGCATTGGCGTAGATTTCGTTACCGCGTTGATTGGCTGCCGTGGCTCCGGCGTCGTTGAGGTCGATGAGTTTTACCAGGTCGCTGGAGATCTGTTCGAAGTCCCGTTTCGAATCCCCTTTGAGAATGACACTGGTCTGTTCCTTCAAACCCTGCCGCGACTCGGCCAACAGGTTCTTGCTGGTGTTGAGGTAGCTGTTCCAGTTGGTCTTGAGCGTATCGAACAACGCCTGTTCCGCCGGGCTTGAGATCAGCTCTTTTTCATAGCGCGCCATGCGGGTCTCGACTTCCTTGCGGGCATCGACGATCTCCTGTTCATATTGCGCCTGTTCCGTCGGGCTCTCGGCCATCAGATAGCGCAGTTCCTTGACCCGATAGTTGGCGACAAAAAAACGAATGCCGGAGACAACCCGCACCGAAGGCAACCAGTTGTCGCGCATCTCAGCGGCAGTTTCGTTAACCAGGCCCAACTGGATGATGGCGAACACGCCCGTCATGGCCGTCAGCACCAACACCAGCAAGAACGAAGTGATGAGCTTGGTAGCTATCCTTAAATCGTAGAACCATTTCATTGAAAGGCCTCTCCATGTGCGGTGCGGTTGGCTGAATTGCCGGGTTTGCTATCGTTCGAGGAATAAACAGCGGTTTGCCCAGGCGTTTGCTGGGCGCGTTGTCTGGTTGTCGGTGCGCCAGCCGCTCAATAGCAGGGCGCACGCGCCACAGGCAGCGGGTACGAGCGATAAGCGGAAAAAAGTGCGAGCCTGAGGAAGCGGCTGCAAGTTGCCGTATGACGACATAGGTTCCTCCCTGAATCAGTAAATAGCGATCCTTCTCACATCAGCCTATCGGCTCGGGCCAAGATCAACTTGAGCGCAGAACAGGTCAGTCGTCGGTCAGCGGTAAAATAATTCGGTTTTACCGGGGCGGTAAGTAAGGGCTGTAATAAAAAACGGCCCGGCAGCGGTGATTTATATAATCGGTAGACGACTGACGGAGGCGTGGCGTTATATAAATAGCGCGCAATCGCCGCGTGCGAGTCCTTCAACGTCATGATTGCCTCCTAGTTTCTTTGTCCTATCCAGGTTTCTAAGGCCTTGGAACTCATAGGTTTTTCTATCAAGTAACGCTGCAGAACTTCTTGGTTTTCTACACCTTCTGCAACGACTCGGTAGCCGATATTTTGAAGTTATGCAGAATACGCTCGCAAATTTGCTCAGGGCCCGGCTCATTCATTGAGAATCAAGCCGAATCGCGTCGGACTGATTTTATAAAGCAAGCAATTATTGGGTAGCAGTTTTGTAGGCGCGACGTTATCGCCAGGATCAAGTCTTGTGCACAGATATAACCCGGTGCCTTGACTATATCGTTGAGGACTTTCGGCGTAATGACGTCGACTGCGTCAATCTCGCATGCGCTGTTTACCCGGACCGTTTGATGTATATCTTCCTCAAACCTCAATCGATTAAACAACCCGGTGGGTTGGTCTACGAAGTTACGAGCGCGCATGTTGCGGATACGCATCATGACCCGTTCAGCGAAGTCATTGAGCATGCCTCTGTCCAATTCGCTCATGGGCGCGCACGTGACAGTTTTTAGCCTTTCAGCTTCATTCGACGGAATAGGAGCGCCTTCGCCCATGATGACCCTCGCAATTGCTTGGTTCTACCTACAAGGTATCAGGTGATGATGTCATTATGATATCATTTTTTCGTTCGCTGCAACGCTCAGCGGTCTGCGCCTCGGCGTTGCGGGTGGGCATAGACAAGAGGTGATGCAAAACCCGCGACGGCCCATGTGTATTGACTTGGATCATCTCCTGTAGCGCCTTCTCTTCTATCGTGCTGCAGCTCTTTGAAGTCTGATATTGGGCTACAGTTCGAGCAAAGGATTGAGTCGTGGGTCTGAAGGCGCTTTAACGCGAGATAGACAAGTTGGCGGTGAGGGGCCGTGCTCTCGTAAAAACGTCAATGTTCAGGCGTTTCCGATTTCCAGCGCTGCGTAGAAGGTTGCTAGGCGTTTTACCTGCCTTGCAAATATCGTTAAGTCCGTTCAACGACCGAGGGCACAGGGATGATGGCTCGCGACGCACAGGCAGTGGCTGACGACGATACGTTGCGAACCCTCGAGAGTGTGCTCGGCTGTCTGTCCATTGCGGTTGTGGCGCTGGACCGCGCCGCTCGGGTTGTCGCCGGCAATCCCGCGTTCGCCCATCTGCAAGTTCAAAATGGCGTTTCTCCGACAGCGGGCGGCGAGTTCATCGCCCTCCTGCGGCCCGAAGACCATGGGCTGTTTTATGCGGCGCTGGAAACGGCCGCAGGGAACACGCGGGCTGGTTTCGCGGCATTGAGCAGAGGGGCGTGCGGGCTGGACGTCTCCCTGACGCTGTGGCGCGATGCGTATTTTATTGTCGAGGTCGTTGCCCGCCAGGGCGCGTCGGCCCCGTCATCCGAAACCGAAAGCTACGCGCAGATCCCGCTCAGGTCGATTTTCGATTCCTCCGGTACCGGCCTGGCGCTGGTGTCGCTGGACGGTCATTGGCTACGGGCCAATGGCGTCATCTGCAGGTTGCTTGGGTATAGCGAAGCGCAGTTGCAAACCACCACATTCATGGCACTGACCCACCCCGAGGACCGCGAGGTCGGCAAGCAGTTGATCGACGAACTCAAGCGCGGTGCAAGGTCGGGCGCGACGTTGCATAAACGCTATATCCATCGCGACGGGCGGGCGGTGTGGGCGCGGTTGACCGTGGGAATGGTGCGGGACGATCAGGGGCAGCCGCTCTGCTTTGTGTCCCAACTGGAGGACATCACCGAGAACTGGCAGCTGCGCGAAACGCTGGTGGGCAGCGAACTCAAATTTCTCACCCTCGCGGAAAGTTCACCCAACATCATCGTGCGCTACAACCGCAACCTGTTGCGCACTTACGTCAACCCGGCCTTTTTGCGCTTGACCGGCATGTCTTATGACGAGTCGATAGGCGTGAGCCCCGACGAGGACGCGGGTGACTATATCAACCAGCTGCGCCATGTCGTTGCGACGGGCGAAACCGCGCAATTCCTCGACAGTTGGACCTTCGCGGACAGTACCGAGTTGGTCAGTTGTGCGGTCAGCCTGACGGCCGAGCGCAGCCCGACAGGCGAGGTGATCGGCGTGTTGGCGCTGGCCCACGACATTACCGAGTTGTGCAAACAACAGGTCCTGGAAGACGCGCGCTTGGGGATTTTCGAAAAAATGGCGACGGGCGCGCCCCTGGAAGAAACACTCGGGCTCCTGGTGGACTATCTGCAATTGGCCTTGCCCCATCGGTCCTGCCGGGTGCAGTTGGTAGCGCCGCTCGGCACCGGCGCGGTGATGAATACGGCGTCTGCCGTAGGCTGGTCCGAGCCGATCGTGGACAAACAAGGCCACGTGCTCGGCACTTTCGAGTTGTCCCAGGCCTCCGGCACCGGGCCGGATGAGAGCGACATCCTGCGCGTGCGCCAGACCTGTCATATTGCGGCGATCGCGATCGAACGCTGGCAGTCAGAGTCGTTGCTCCGCGAGCGCGAGCGTCGTTACCGTGACATTTTCGACCATACCCTGGACATGCTTTGCCTGCTGGAAATGACGGCGGTCGGTTGCCTGCGTTGTGTCGAGGTCAACCCGGCGTTGTTGCGCGCGCTGGGCAAACCGCATGCCGACGTTATCGGTGAGCCGCTGGAGTTGATCTTTGGTCGATTGGGCGCGCAAAAGATCCAGGCGCTTTGTGAGCAATGCACAAGCGCCGGGCGGGTGGTTGAGTCGGATGAGGGCATGGTGCTTCGCAACGAAGTCCGTCAACTGCACTTTACGCTGGTGCCGGTGGCGGATTCAGGGCGTGTGGCGGCGCGGATATTGGTGATCAGCCGCGACATTACCCTGTTGATCAGGGCCCGGCAGAAAGAACTCGGACGCCAGCACGACATCAGCGCACTGGTCGAAAACAGCCCGGACGCTATCGCTCGGTTGAGTGCTCATGGCGAAGTGCTCTACGTCAATGCGCAGTTGCGAAGATGGGTGGGCGGGGCCTGGCCGGAACTGATGGGCATGCCCATGGACGCGGTGGCGCCGCTGAACCACCAGTCTCAGCTGTTTCGCGAATTGGTGGCCCAAGTGATTCAGGAAAATAAAGCGACGGAGCAGGAGTTTCTGCTCTCGGGGTTGAAGAGCGCACCCAAAGTGGTACTGATCCACTTTGTTCCAGAGGTCGACGGCCAGCGGGTCGTGAGCGTGTTGGCGGTGGGGCGCGATATTTCCAGGCTGCGGGCTGCCGAGCGGCGCCTGGCCAACTCCAATGCACAATTGCGCGATCTGTCGACCCGTCGCGAAACGGCGCGGGAAGAGGAGCGCAAACTGATCGCCAGGGAGATCCATGATGAGCTGGGCCAGCACTTGACGGCACTGCGCATGGGGATATCACTGTTGAGGTTTCAATTCGGCGCTTCGACACCCGAGCTGACCCCGCAGGTCGAGCGGCTGATGGTGCTGACCGACAAGACGATCCAGGTCGTGCGTGATGTCTCCACCAGCCTGCGACCGTCCGCGTTAAACCTGGGGCTGGTTTCCGGTCTTGAGTGGCTGACCACCGAGTTCGTCACCTTGACCCGGGTTCCCTGTGTGTTACACCTGCCGTCGATTCCCCTGACGCTCCCCGATACCCACGTCACCGCCGCGTTTCGCATCGTGCAGGAGTCGTTGACCAATATCGCGCGTTACGCCGAAGCGACACAGGTCAGCGTCACCCTGAGCCCGCAGGAAACCAACTGGCTGCTGGAGGTCCAGGATAACGGCAAGGGGTTTGACCCCGACGCCGTCACCCGGCAGACCCTGGGGTTGGCCGGGATGCGTGAGCGTGGCCTGATGTTGGGCGGCAAAGTGATTGTTTTCAGCCATCCCGGACAGGGCACAACAGTCCAGGCATTCATTCCGATGCACAAGGATACGTATTAATGATTCGCATGCTGATCGCCGATGACCACACCATCATGCGCGAAGGGCTCAAGCAGTTGTTCATGCTGGTCGCCGACGTCCAGGTGGTGGCCGAAGCCGAGAGTGGCACGCAAGTGATCGAGCTGTTGCGCCAGGTCGAGATCGACCTGCTGCTGCTCGATATGAACATGCCGGGTATCAGCGGCGAAATCCTGATCGCCCGCCTGCATACCCAGTACCCGGAGCTGCCGATCCTGGTGTTGAGCATGCATAACGAAATCCACATTGCGCAACGCGCACTGCGCGCCGGTGCGCTCGGCTACCTCACCAAGGACCGCGACCCCGAGACCCTGTTGGTTGCCATGCGACGAGTGGCCAGCGGCCAACGTTACCTGGACCCGGCGCTGGCAGAGCAGATTGCCCTGCAAAGCAGTGGCCTGAAGCAACAGACCTACGTTGAAAGCCTGTCCGATCGCGAGTTTCAGATTCTGCGCTTGCTGGCTCATGGCATGAGCGTCAACCAGATCGCTGAACAGTTGGTCATCAGCAACAAGACGGTCAGCACCCACAAGACCCGGCTCATGGAAAAGATGGGGTTCGGCTCTACGGCGGACATTGTGCGCTTCGCCATGACCTTGGGTATTTCGTGAGCAAGCCCCTTGTGTAGGGATTTTCCTACCTTGGTTGCCGGTATCCCTACCCTGGAATAGGGATGGTCCGATGGCCGTGGTGCCATTATTGGGCCAGTATCCCTCTCAAGCAATCGAACTGCCGATCAACCGGCGACGAGATGCTTCGATTGGGAGACAGACCGTGAGCGAACAGACCACACCCCCCTCGGCTGCTTTGATAGTGTTTCCGGTCGCCTTGGCCGGTCTGCTCGGAGGCCTTGCGGTTGCCTACAGCAATGACTTCAGCGCATGGGCTGTGGCGGCAGGGGGCGCGTTGTTGGTGCTGTGCGTTGGCTTGGGCCTTTGGGCAAACAGATGCTTCCAGGCGCATTGCAACAGCCTGCAACGCCAGCTCGATCAGCCGCCCGAGGTCTCGGCGACATTGGCCGTCGATAACGGCCTGGCAGACGTGTGCCTCAGCGTGCTTCCCGTTTGGTCCAGGCAGATCGAAGCCGCGCGCGTGATCAGCGAAACGTCCATCCTCAAGCTCAGCGAACGCTTTGGCACGCTGTCATCGAACATCAGCCACAGCGTGGCCAGCAACGGCGGGCAAGATGCTTCCCAGCAATTGGTCGACTTGCTGGAAGTCGGCCAGCGCGACCTCAATTCCATCGTGCTGGCCCTGCGCTCCGCGCTCTCCAATAAAGAGAGCGAACTCAAAGAAGTCCTGCAGCTCTCCGGCTTCACCGAACAACTTCAGCAGATGGCCAAGTTTGTCGGTGACATCGCCAGTCAAACCAACCTGCTTGCCCTCAACGCCGCCATCGAGGCCGCGCGCGCCGGTGAAGCGGGGCGAGGTTTTGCGGTGGTCGCCGATGAAGTGCGCAAGCTGTCGAGTATGTCCGGCGAGACCGGGCGCAAGATCAGTGAAACCGTGAATACCGTCAATGCGGCCATTGCCCGCACGGTGCAAATGTCCCGCCACCACGCTGAACAAGACACTTTGACCCTCGCGGATTCGGAGCGTGTGGTCTCGCAGGTCATCGAACATTTTCGCGGTACCGCCCAGACCCTCGTGCGCAACAGCTATGACCTGCAACAGCAGAGCGCCAACGTTGCCGACGAGATTGCCCAGGTGCTGGTCGCCTTGCAGTTCCAGGACCGCGTCAGCCAGATGTTGACGCTGATTACCCGCGACCTGGACAAGCTCCAGCAGCAGTTGGACGAGCGCCAGGCATCGAGCCTGAGCGGGCATACCCTCAGCCCGATGGTCAGTGATCGTTGGCTGCAAGAGCTTTCAACGGCCTACACCATGCCGGAGCAACACGCTATCCATGGCGGTAACACGCACGCCAAGTCCGATGACAGCGAAATCACCTTTTTCTAGAGGAGCTTTTCCGATGAGCAAAACCATTCTGATCGTCGACGACTCCGCCTCCATCCGGCAGGTGGTCAGCATCACTCTCAAAGGCGCGGGTTATGACGTGATCGAAGGCTGTGATGGCAAAGATGCGCTGAGCAAACTGGACGGACGCAAAATCCACCTGATTGTCAGCGACGTGAACATGCCGAACATGGACGGCTTCAGCTTCGTCAAGGCGGCCAAGCTATTGCCGGCCTACAAGTTCACGCCGGTCATCATGCTGACCACCGAGGCCAGTGATGCGATGAAGCAGCAAGGCCAGGCCTCCGGTGCCAAGGCGTGGATGGTCAAGCCCTTTCAGCCGGCGCAAATGCTCACTGCCGTCTCCAAGTTGATCCTGCCATAGCAATGACCAGCGACCGCTGGCCAGGAGGTTTCCATGAAAAGCACCGTACCGATGCTACGTCGAATCCAGGTCATGGAAGGCCCCCTGACGATCTACACCGCCACTGAACAAAAAGACCTGTTGTTGTCGTTGTTTCCGCTGGCGCATGAGGTTGAGTTGGACTTGTCCAATGTCGACGAACTGGACAGCGCCGGTCTGCAACTGTTGATCCTCATCAAACGCGAGTCGCTCAAGGACGGAACGCAGCTGTTGCTGAGCAACCCGAGCGCGACCGTAATCGAAGCAATACGGCTCAGCGGTCTTGACGACTACTTCGCCAATCCGCTTTTCGCCCAGTCGCTTGGAGCATGATCGTATGGCCCAGCCCATGAACATGGATGACGTGCTGCAGACTTTCATTGCCGAGAGTCGCGAGCTCCTGCTGCAAATGGAAGACGCACTGCTGCAGATCGAGAGGTCGCCGCAGGACCTCGACACCATCAACGGCTTGTTCCGCGTGGCCCACACCATCAAAGGCTCGGCCGGCTTGTTTGGCTTGATGCCCATCGTTGAGTTCACCCATGTCGCCGAAAGCGTCCTGGACCGGGTCCGCAGTCTGGAAGTGCGCGTCGACGAGGCATTGAGTGCGTTGTTTCTCGATGCCCGTGACCATATCGGCCAGTTGATCGACCTGCTGGCCGAGGATGGCAACCTTGACCGATTGGACGAACCGCTGCGGGTCCAGGGCCAATGCCTGGGCGAGCGGCTCGCGCAGTACCTGGAAGGCTCGGTGCCGAGCGCTTCGCCCGCTCCAGCCACGTTGCCGGCGGACGAGCCGGGCGCAAGTCCCGGCCACTGGCACTTGTCCCTGCGCTTTGGTCCGGATGTATTGCGCAACGGCATGGACCCGCTGGCGTTCCTGCGTTACCTGAGCACGTTGGGGCAGTTGCTGCATACCGTCACACTGTGCGAGGGGTTGCCGCCGTTTGCGTCGATGGACCCGGAAACCAACTACCTGGGCTTTGAACTCGCGCTGCTCAGCGATGCCTCGCGGGAGGTCATCGACGGGGCCTTTGATTTTGTGCGCGATGACGCGCTCGTCCAGATCCTTGCACCGCAAGCCTCTGTCCAAGCCTGTCGCGCGCATCTCGACGGATTGCCGGAAGACAATGCCGTGCTGCTTGAGCTGCTGGTGCGTTGCGGCACATTGACGGAGTCCCAGGCCCTGCTCGTCACCCAGGAGGGTGAGCATGCTCCAGTCGAGATGCGCGGCGAGCTGGACGCAGCCCCCGATTCAGTCGCGCCGTTGATCAAGGCCGGCAAGGGCGCGGCGAGCAACGAAGGCAACCTGATCCGCGTCGATGCCGCCAAGCTGGACCAACTGATCAACCTGGTTGGCGAGCTGATCATCGCCGGCGCCGGAGCCAACCTGGTGGCAGTGCGTAGCGGGATTGGCGAGATGATCGAAGCCACCAGCCTGTTATCGCGCTTGGTGGAAGAGGTGCGTGACTCGGCACTGACCCTGCGCATGGTGCAGATCGGCGCGACATTCACGCGCTTCCAGCGGGTGGTGCGCGACGTCTCCAAGGAACTGGGCAAGGACATCGTGCTGCAGATCGGCGGTGGCGAGACCGAGTTGGACAAGACCGTCGTCGAACGTATCGGCGACCCGTTGACGCACTTGGTGCGCAACGCGATGGACCATGGCATCGAGGCCGTGTCGACGCGCCTTCAACGGGGCAAGCCGGCCCAGGGCACGGTACGCCTGAATGCCTACCACGAGTCCGGCAGTATCGTGATCGAAGTGTCGGACGACGGCGGTGGCCTGGCCAAGGACAAAATCCTGGCCAAGGCCCGCGAGCGTGGCCTGGTGGGGGACGGCCAGCTACCGGCGGATAAAGACATCCTGAACTTGATTTTCGAGCCGGGCTTCTCCACCGCCGACCAGGTCAGCAACCTGTCCGGCCGCGGGGTGGGCATGGATGTGGTCAAGCGCAATATCACCGCGTTGCGCGGCAGCGTGAGCCTCGAGAGCGAAGAAGGGCAGGGCACAACGGTACGGATTCGTCTGCCGCTGACCCTGGCCATCATCGACGGCTTTCTGATCGGGGTGGGCAAGGCTTCTTATGTCATCCCGCTGAACATGGTGGAGGAGTGCATCGAGCTGGCGCCTGGACAGGGCGCAGACACCGGCTACCTGGACCTGCGTGGAGATGTGCTGCCGATCCTGCGCCTGCGGGACATGTTCGATGTGCAAGAACCTCGAGGCAGTCGAGAAAACGTGGTCGTCGTGCAATACGCCGGCTTGCGTGCTGGCTTGGTGGTCGATCGCTTGCAGGGGGAGTTTCAAACCGTGATCAAGCCATTGGGCAAAGTGTTTGGTGAGGCCCATGGGCTCGGCGGGTTCACCATCCTTGGCAGTGGAGCCGTCGCCCTGATTCTGGATATACCCAATTTGTTAGGACACGTTGCCAAGGACGCCACCCACCGTTCGATCCCAAGTCCGTTATCGACTTAATGAGCGTCATCAGGAGTTCCTCGCCATGACCGTTATCAGAAATATCATGCTGTTGGTTTTCACCGCAGTGCTCGGCGTTGTCGTGTTGGGTGGTACCAGCCTTTACCTGGCCGGTGAAATCAATACGAGCGCCAGTTATGCCAACGTCAATACCGTGCCCAGCTTGCTGGAAATCGACCGTGCGGCGGCTGCGTTCACCGACCTTCACGCCTTGGAATGGCAACGTCTGAACGATTCCGAAAAAAACTTCGTGTCCAGCTATACGCAGAACGTGGCACAGAACTTCAGCGCGATTGGCAAAGCCCTGGATCACTATGAGGCCGCATTGGTCTCCGACGACCATGACGCAGCACTGTTGAAGCAGTTACGTGGCCGCTTGGGTGAATTCGCGACCCTGCAGGCGCATTTCGACAAGTTCATCGACGACGGTGACCAAGCCTCGGCCCGCGCATTGATCGAGGCCAGCCAGCCATTGCAGAGCGCGGTGCTGACGACGATCGGTGAGCTGCGCGAATACAACCTGGAACTGGGGCGCAAGGGCCAATTGGTTGCCACCGCCACTGAGAAGAATGCCCGCTCCCTCATCCTGCTGGTCAGCGCGCTGACATTTTTAGCCACGGCGTTGGTGGGCGCACTTCTGGGGCGCAACCTGATGCGCCAACTCGGCGGCGAACCGGTGGCCGTGCGCGCTTTCGCCGCTCGCTTGTCAGCGGGGGAGCTGGATGCCAAAGCCACGCTCAAGCCCGGTGACACCACGAGCTTGATGGCGTCCATGCAACAACTGGGCGCGAGCCTGCATGGGCTGGTCGCGGAGATAAACCGCATGTCCAGTGAACACGACAAGGGCGACATCGATGCACAGATCGATGCTGGCCGCTTTCATGGCAGTTACCGCTCCATGGCCCAGGGCATCAACGAGATGGTCAACGGCCATATCAGCGTGAAGAAAAAAGCCATGGCCTGCATCCGCGCCTTTGGTGAAGGTGATCTGTCGGCGTCGCTGGAAAAATTCCCGGGCAAAAAAGCCTTTATCAATGAAAACATCGAGCTGCTGCGCAGCAATGTGCTGGCGTTGATCCATGAGATGCAGCACATGTCCAGCGAGCATGAAAAAGGCGACATTGACGTCATGATCGACGTCGATCGCTTCTCGGGTTCGTACCGCGATATCGGTCAGGGCATCAATCAGATGGTCAGTGGCCATATCAGCGTGAAGAAAAAAGCCATGGCCTGTATCCGCGCATTCGGCGAAGGCAATCTGTCGGCACCGCTTGAGCAATTTCCCGGCAAAAAAGCCTTTATCAACGAGAACATCGAGCAACTGCGGGCCAATATCCTGGCGCTCGTCGAAGACACCAGCCAGATCAGCGACAGCGCGCTGATCGGCAAACTCGATACCCGGCCTGACGCCGCTCGGCATCAAGGTGATTTCCGCCGCATCATCCTGGGGATCAACGGTTCGCTGGATGCGATCATCGTGCCGATTACTGAAGCCATGGATGTCTTGTCGGCGATGTCCAATGGCGACCTGACCCGGACCATCAACGGCGACTATCAAGGCAAGTTCCTGGAACTGAAAAACTCGGTCAACGGCACCGTGGAAAAACTCTCGGAAATCATCGGCGAAGTGCGCGGCTCGGCCGATTCGCTGTCCAGTGCTTCCGAGGAGATCTCCGCCACTGCGCAAAGCATGGCGCAGTCGGCGTCCGAACAGGCCGCGTCGGTGGAGCAGACCTCGGCATCGATGGAGCAGATGTCGGCGTCCATTGCTCAAAATACCGAAAATGCCAAGGTGACCGACGGCATGGCGGGTAAAGCCAACAAGGAAGCCTCGGAAGGCGGTCGCGCCGTGAAGGACACGGTGGCGGCGATGAAGACCATCGCTGAGAAAATCGGCATCGTCGACTCCATCGCTTACCAGACCAACCTGTTGGCGCTCAACGCGGCGATCGAAGCGGCGCGTGCCGGCGAGCACGGCAAAGGCTTCGCGGTGGTGGCGGCCGAAGTACGCAAACTGGCCGAGCGCAGCCAGATCGCGGCGCAGGAAATCAGTGAAGTGGCCAAGAACAGCGTGGCCTTGGCGGAACGGGCGGGCAACCTGCTTGACGAGATTGTGCCCTCGATCGCCAAGACCTCTGACCTGGTGCAGGAAATCGCGGCCGCCTCGGAAGAACAATCCATCGGCTCCGAGCAAATCAACAGCGCGATGTCGCAGATGAGCCAACTGACCCAGCAAAACGCTTCGGCCTCCGAAGAGCTGGCGGCGACGGCTGAGGAAATGAGCGGCCAGGCCGAGCAGTTGCAGGAACTCATGGGCTTTTTCAGCGTACAGAGCAAGCGCGCCGGGCGGACCGCCTCGATGCCCGTGATCAATCGCGCGGCATCCACGTTCGACCAGGATAGCCGTGCGGTGGAGAGCGGTTTCGTCCGCTTCGGGAGCTGACCCATGAGCGCCACAGCCGTTATGCCGAACACTTTGGAGTCAGCGCCGCAGGTCGATGAGCCCTTGCAGTACCTGACCTTCTTGGCTGACCAGCAGATGTATGCGGTCAATACACTGAACGTTCGCGAAATCATCGAATACAACCAGGTGACCACGGTGCCGATGATGCCGACATTCCTGCGCGGGGTGATCAACCTGCGCGGTTCAGTGGTGCCGTTAGTGGACCTCAAGGCACGGTTTGGCAAGGGTGTGACGGTGCTGGGCAGCCGAACGTGCATCGTCATTCTTGAAGCGGCGAAGGAGGGCGAGTCCCAGGTGCTGGGGGTGGTGGTGGACTCGGTCAGCGAAGTGATCGAGATCCTCGATATCGATATCAAGCCCGCGCCGGCCTTTGGTAACCCTATCCGTACCGACTTCATCCGGGGGATGACCAAGGTGCGAGGTGCGTTTGTCACGCTACTGCAAATCGAGCAGGTGTTGTGTGTCGATGAGATGGCCGGCTTGATGCGAGCTTGACGTGTACGACCGCGCCTCCCGGCGCGGCCGCAAAGTAATCGATGCGAGGTGAGTCATGGCGTTATCCATCGCAAGTCCAGGTAAAGCCACGGTCTCGAGCCCTAGCCAATACCTCACCTTCGAGTTGGGGGATGAGATGTTCGCCGTCGGCACGCTCAACGTGCGAGAGATCATCGAATACGGACCGATCACCAGCGTGCCGTTGTTGCCGCCCAGCATCCGCGGCGTGATCAATCTGCGCGGCGCGGCGGTTCCGGTGCTGGACCTGGGTGTGCGCTTTCGCGGCGAGCGCACGGTGCAGACCTCGAGGACCTGCTTTGTGATCCTTGAGGTACAGGCCAATGCCGGGGGCAAGCCGGTGGGCATCATTGTGGATGCGGTCAGCGAGGTCCTTGAAATCGCCGATCAGGATATCGAACCGTCCTTGAATTTCGGGACCGATGTCAGAGCGGACTTCCTGTTGGGCATCGGCAAATTGGAGAGCGGTTTTGTGTTGTTGCTGGATATCGGTCGCGTGTTGTCCCTGGAACAGGTCGATGTGCTGGCAACCCTTGATCCCTTGCTGCCTTCAACTGCCTGATTGTTTTTTGGGAGTGTCCTCATGAACGTGATTCTCTCCGATGCGGAGTTCCTGCAGTTTCGCACTCTCATTCATCAAATCGCCGGCATCAGCCTGTCGGATGCCAAAAAACAGTTGGTGAGCGCTCGGCTCGCCAAGCGCCTGCAAGTGTTCAAGCTCAATACCTACGGCGCGTACTACAAAGTGTTGATGAAGGACGCGACGGAACTACAAGTGGCGGTCGATATGCTGACCACCAACGAAACCTATTTCTTCCGCGAGCCCAAGCATTTTGATTTCCTGCGCGATGTCGCACTGCCCGAACTGCGTGGCAGCGGGCCTTTGCGTGTATGGAGCGGCGCCTGCTCGAGCGGTGAAGAGCCCTACACCCTGGCCATGGTCCTGGCGGACAGCCTCGGCGGCCGGCCCTGGGAAATCGTCGCATCGGATATCAGCAGCCGGGTACTGGAAACGGCCCGCCAGGGGCGCTACCCCCTCGAAGGCACGCGCGGCATTCCCCAAGCGTTGCTCAACAAATATTGCCTCAAGGGCGTCGGCGCCAACCACGGTTGCTTCATGGTCGAACCGGCGCTGGCGTCGAGGATCGATTTCCAGGCCATCAACTTGAACAATCCGTTGCCGAAACTGGGAATGTTTGACGTGATCTTCCTGCGCAACGTGATGATCTATTTTGACAGCGAGACCAAAGTGCAAGTGGTCAAGCGCCTGGTCAGCCACCTCAAGCCCGGCGGCTATTTCCTGGTCAGCCATTCGGAAAGTCTCAATGGCGTGACCGATGAACTGCGACTGGTCAAGCCTTCGATCTATCGGAGGCCGCATGCCTGACACCCCTCCGTCCCGCGAGGTGTACCTGAATCCCGGCGAGTGGTTTTTCGGTTCGGGCGCCATTCGGCTGCGCACCGTGCTGGGCTCATGCGTTGCATTGGTGGTCTGGCATCCGCGGCGCTTGTTGGGCGGCATGTGCCACTACCTGTTGCCCCGGCGCGCAGTGAAGAGATCGGCTGCACTGGATGGTCGCTACGGCGATGAGGCGCTCCAATTGCTGCTCGGCCGAATGCACGCGATCAAGGTGCCGCCGACGGAGTTCAGAATCAGCGTGTATGGCGGCGGGGATATGTTTCCGGGGCTGGCGCGTTCGGACAATCACTACGTTGGCCAGCGCAATGTCGAGCAAGCCAGGCACCTGCTCGATTCGCATCAGTTGCGGTGTCACAACTTTCATGTGGAAGGCGTGGGTTATCGAACCGTGGTGTTCGATCTGGCCAATGGCAACATCGAACTCAACTACCTGGCCCTGCATTGGCCACTCAGCAGCCCTCATGGAGAGCGTGCGATATGAGCCTTATCAAAGTACTGATCATTGACGACTCCGCGGTGGTTCGCCAGGTGCTGACGGCGACCCTTGGGCAAGACCCGGCCATTGAAGTGATCGGCGCGGCGGCGGACCCGGTGTTCGCCATGGACAAGATGAATAAGCAATGGCCGGACGTCATCGTGCTGGACGTCGAGATGCCGCGGATGGATGGCATTACGTTCCTCAAGAAACTGATGGCCGAACATCCGACGCCAGTGGTCATCTGTTCCACGCTGACCGAGAAGGGCGCGGCCACCACCATGCAAGCGCTGGCGGCCGGTGCGGTGAGTATCGTGACCAAGCCGCAACTCAATTTGCGTCAGTTCCTGACCGACAGTTCCGATGAATTGGCCGGTGCCGTCAAGGCCGCAGCCCGTGCCAACATGAAACGCATGGTGCCGTCCAGCGAGCGAGCCCCGGTCAAGCTGACTGCCGACGTCATACTGCCGGCGAGCACGCATGCCATGGCGCGCACCACCGAAAACATCGTCGCCATTGGTACGTCCACCGGCGGCACGCAAGCCCTGGAGCTGGTGCTGACTGCCTTGCCCAGGGTGTGCCCGGGAATCGTGATCGTGCAGCACATGCCGGAACACTTCACCGCGGCATTTGCCGAGCGGCTCAACCGCCTGTGCGAGATCGAAGTCAGGGAGGCGAAAAATGGCGACCGCGTCATTCCCGGTTGTGCGTTGATTGCTCCCGGCGGCAGGCACATGTTGCTCAAGCGCAGCGGCGCCCAATACCTGGTTGAAATCGTTGACGGGCCCCCTGTCAGCCGGCACCGCCCTTCGGTGGACGTGCTGTTTCGTTCGGTCGCCCGCAGCGCAGGCGGCAACGCGCTGGGCATCATCATGACGGGCATGGGGGACGATGGCGCTCGCGGGTTGAAGGAGATGCACGACAACGGCGCGCTGACGCTGGGCCAGAATGAAGAGTCGTGCGTGGTGTACGGCATGCCTAAGGAGGCCTTCAAGCTCGGTGCGGTGGAGCGCGAGTTGCCGCTCGAACAAATTCCAGCCGCGATTCTGCAGTCCATGCACCTGCGCCGCTGACGGTTGATGCTGGTGAACCGAGGTTTTTTGCGCGCCTGGGTCGGGTTGGGCGGCGAGGGGGCTGGCTGCGCCGAAACGGCTTGGGAAGGTGATGAGTTCCGTATCTCAGCAGATGCTCTTCCTACCTGGGCGCTGGAAACTTTCAGCGCGATCAGGAACCGACTCCCACAGTTCTGCCACACAGGATAAGCCTGCTTCCGCTGGTTTGCTTGACGATTTGTCGATCGTCGGGGCGCCTGGAGCGCTGAGGCAAGGCGTCTGATCAAACCGAACTGGAGAACTAAATGTCGGCATCAGTATTCATGCAGTCTGTCGCTCACTCCTCTGATGACAAGTCTTTCAGAGACCCCATGTCCATTGCCGAGCGGTCTATGAGCTCATCGGCCAGCCAGAGCCTGTTCTGGGATTCGTATCACTTTGGCTCAGCATTCGGCAGCACGTCGTCGCGCCCGTACTTCGGCCACGGTCATTATCACTCGGGGCCGCCGCAACGTCCGCTGCCCGATAATGTGCGCCCGAACCCCGGCCCACCGCCGCGCCCAACCCCCGAGCGGCCGGACCCGCATTACTCCAAGCAAAGCAATCAGCAACTGGCCCAGGCGCTGCTGAGCAATTACGGCGCGTTCAGGGAAGGGCATTTTTCGCGGCAAGTCACCCTCGAAAGCCTGAAAAAAATGGCCGAGCGACCGTTGACCGGCAACCCGCAGATGGACGCCAATATCCGCCTGGCGAAGGAACTGCTGCGGCGTCCCGAGCTGGTACGCGCGCTCGATCGAAACATGAGCACCGGTGCTTCGGATGGCCGCTTGTCCAGGGACGACATTATGAGCGTCATCGGTTCCGATAACCCCTTTAAACTCAAAGACGACAAACAGCTGATCAAGGAAATGCTCGGCCATTTCCAACAGTTGAAGGGCAACGGTCGGGGCGACAGCATCAAGCTCGACAAGCTCAAAGAGTTTGCGGCGCAAGCGTTGACGGGCAACCCCTTCACTGACCATCTCATCCAATTGACCAAGGAAGTCATGGCCCGTTCGATTCTGCAGGGGCGGATGGACAATGTTGACGAGTGGCAGCGCGACGGCAAGATTTCGCGACGCGAACTGCTGAAACTGCTGCGTTAACTCGGGCACAGCCGAATGCCGCGTCACTCGCGGCATAGGTTGGTAAGCGTAGTGAGCAGGAAGCACCACTTCAGTCAGGGAGGAAGGGTTTTACCACGAAGAGATTGCCATCGGCCGTTGAATGGCTGCCGGTGTCTTCACCTACCGAATCAGGTCTGGACTATGAATTCGACATCCTTTGAATCTCAGCCCTCCCAGTACACGGTTGCGAGCCTGGCGATGCCTGCACGGGAAGCAGGCCTCCCAAGCACATCCCGTTCGCAGGCACTCAACCTCATGTCTTCGCCGAAGTTCAGCTTCAGGGCGCCCACCGCCGAAGACTTCGATAAAGGTTCTCGAACATTCACGGAGGAACCGTTGTCCAGCCCTGTGTTTTCCACGCTCGCCGGGTTATGGCACAAGTTGTCTTGCCGTCTGGCCAATGACACCGAGCGGCATCTGGGCTAACCACTGAACCGTTCTGCCAGGCACAGCGCTGCGGACGGGAAACGATAAGGCAGGGAAGAAACGATCAGGCGTACATGAGCTACTTGAAGGATTCAGGCCGCTCATGTCCTTTGCTCATACCCGCAGTATTTTGCCGCTGACCGCCACCGCTGCGAGCAATCCCCCGATCAACAGGAAGGCAGTCGCCAGGCTGCTGCCATGGGCAATGAAACCGATCACCGCGGGCCCCGCGAGAATACCGGCATAGCCGAGGGTGGTGATGGCCGGCACGGCGATGTGTTCCGGCATGACGGTCTGCTTGCCGACAGCGGTGTAGAGCACCGGGACGATATTTGAGCATCCGGCGCCGACCAGCGCATAGCCCAGCAGGGACATGGCCCAGGCCGGTGACAGGGTCGCGAGGAAGATCCCGGCCGCCGCCAGCGCCCCGCCGGTGACGATCACCCGGGCAGCCCCCAGTCGACGGACAATCCGGTCGCCGGTCAGGCGCCCGGCGGTCATGGTCAGGGCAAAGGCCGCATAACCCAGGCCGGCGTAGGCTTCATCCAGGCCGCGTTCGGCGCTGAGGAACACCGCGCTCCAGTCGAGCACGGCGCCTTCGGCCAAAAACACGATGAAACACAAGCCGCCGATAAACAGCACCACGCCGTGGGGAATGGCAAACGGCGGCCCGGCGCTTTCACTGCCGTAGGGCAACCAGTGGGGGGCGGCCTTGAACAGCGCCAGCGCCATGATGACGATCACCACCAGGGTCGCCTGCAGCGGCGAAAACCCCAGCCCCAGCAACCCGGAGACCCCCGCTGCGCCGACGATGCCGCCCAGGCTGAACAACCCATGGAAGCCCGACATCATGGTTTTGCCGCTGGCGCGCTCGACGATCACCGCTTGCAGGTTGACCGTGGAGTCGACCGTACCCAGGCCCGCGCCGAACAGGAACAGACCAGCCATCAGCAACGGGATCGAACTGACCGTGGCGAGCATGGGCAACGCCAGGCAGATCAGGACCGTCCCGGCGCTCAGTACGCGCCGGCAACCATAGCGCGAGGCCAGTGCGCCGGCCACTGGCATGGCGATGATCGAACCGACCCCCAGGCACAGCAGCAACAGGCCCAGAGTGCCCTCGTTGAGTTCGGCGCGGGCCTTGGCATACGGCACCAACGGCGCCCAGGCGGCGATGCCGAAGCCGGCGATGAAGAAGGCGATGCGCGTCGACATTTGCTCCAGCCGCCCGGGAACCACGGGCGCTGGGGTGGGGATGGCAGTCATGGAGAATCCTTGGTTTTGCGTTCAACGAACGATGTCCGGCACGACATCCTTACACATCAAGCCTGATCGAGCGAGCCAGGTTCACGCGGCTTTCGCGCTGGCGGCGGGTTTTATTTTCGCCAGCACGGAACGCTCTGGACACTGGCTGCCACCTAGAGGACATCGACGTGTAGGAGGTGGTCTGGAAGGTGCGTAATCCCCGTGAGAATTGCTGAACCCCAGGCTTCCTGCGGCGGATGACGCACCTTCCAGACCACTTCCCACGCGCCGACCGTTCTGTAATACGCTGCTGCTTCTGTGTGCAGACGATTGGACGGACGAAGCGATGAAGGACTTTCAGCCAGGCGACCCCATGACCCGGTTCTACGATGCCCGCGGCAATATCTATGGGGTGGTCAGCCCGGCCTGTTTGCGTCGCCACGGGGTCGAGGTGCCCGACACTGCGGCCCTCGCGGCGAGCCGGCGCGACGCTTGGGCACTGCCGGCCATTGCCGCCGAATGTGGCTGGGGGCCTTCGCCGCGTCCGGCCGGCGCCAAGGCGCACCGTTGTGATGGGTTGTTGGTCGGGCCGTTCCAGGCGGCGCCGCCGTTCGACCTGTTGATCGTCAACACTGACGGCTCCCTTGCGGAGCGCAGTGGCAATGGCCTGACCATCTTCGCCCAGGCGCTGAGCGATCAGGGCTTGATGACGCAGGGCTGCGAGCTGCGGGTGCATCACGATAAACAGGATGCAAAGTCGCCGCTGGCCACCTATGTCGAACCGGCACTGCACGAGCAGGTGCGTGGGTTCTGGCTGGCGTTGGGGCAGCCGGCGTTCGGCCCGCTGGCGGTCGGCGCGGACCTGCCTGGCGCCGAAGAGGGGGCGTTCAGCCATGTGCCCGCGCTGGCGGCGATCAACCCGGCATGGACGCGCAGCCAGTTTGTGCGGGTGGGCAACCCCCATTGCGTGACGTTGGTGTACCAGGCCGCTGCGCTGCCGGACAATCTGCCGATGCACCAGAGCGCACTGTTCGAGCCCTTGCAGGCGATTGCATTTGCGCCACCTGCCGGGCGTGGCCAGCCCTGTGTGGCCGGGGTCAACTTGCAATGGGCCGCCCAGGCGTCCGGCAATCGAGTGCTTGCGCGGGTGTTCGAGCGGGGAGAGGGGCCGACGGCGTCCTCCGGGACCAGCGCCTGTGCCGTGGCGTGCGCCGCGTGGCGCGCCGGTTGGGTCGAGGGCGGGGAGGTCGCGGTCGTGATGCCGGGCGGTACGGTGCCGGTTCGGTTGCAGATTCAGGATGCGACAGTGCTGAGCGTCAGCCTGTTCGGGGCTGCGCGGCCGCAGCTCGATGCAGGGCCGCGCGGCTGATCGCGTCGAGTCGTATCAGCGGCTGTCCATCGAACCCCGCGTGCTACAAAAACGTCACCTGCGCCGGCTGGCGCTTCATCAACACCTTGCCGTTGCGGATCGAGTACAGCGCCAGGCCCTGGCTGCGAATCACCTCGTAGTCGCTGTCGGCCGAGAGGATCAACAGGTTGGCCGGCCGGCCGGGTTCCAGCCCATAGCGATCGCCGAGGGCCATGGCCTTGGCGCTGTTGTCCGTGACCAGGTCCAGGGCGTTTTGCAGGTTGCGGTAGCCGAGCATGTGGCAGATGTGCAACCCGGCTTCGAGCACCCGCAGGATGTTGCCGTTGCCCAGGGGGTACCAGGGATCGACGATGGAGTCCTGGCCGAAGCACACGTTCATGCCGGCTTCCAGCAGTTCGTTGACGCGGGTGACGCCGCGCCGTTTCGGGAAACTGTCGAAGCGCCCTTGCAGGTGAATGCTTTCGGTGGGGCAGGAGACGAAGCTGATACCCGAATGCCCGAGCAGGCGGAACAGTTTGGCGCAGTAGGCGTTGTCGTAGGAACCCATGGCCGTGGTGTGGCTGGCGGTGACGCGGGCGCCCATGTCGCGGCTGCGCGCTTCTTCGGCGAGCACTTCGAGGAAACGCGAGTGCGGGTCGTCGGTTTCGTCGCAATGCACGTCGACCAGGCAGCCGCTGCGTTCGGCCAGGTCCATCAGGAACTTCACCGAACTCACGCCCTGGTCGCGGGTGTATTCAAAGTGGGGGATGCCGCCGATCACGTCGGCGCCCAGGCGGACGGCTTCTTCCATCAGCTCGCGGCCGTTGCGGTACGACTCGATGCCCTCCTGGGGAAAGGCGACGATTTGCAGGTCGATCAGGTGCGCAGTGTCCTCGCGCACTTCGAGCATGGCTTTGAGCGCGGTGAGGTCCGGGTCGGTGACGTCGACGTGGGTACGCACATGCTGGATACCGTGGGCGGCGAGGGCCTGGATGGTTTTCCTGGCGCGGGCCTTGGTGTCTTCGTGGGTGATGGTGGCTTTGCGTTCGCCCCAGCACTCGATCCCTTCGAACAGGGTGCCGCTCATGTTCCAGCGCGGCTCGCCGGCGGTGAGGGTGGCGTCGAGGTGGATGTGCGGTTCGACGAAGGGCGGTATCACCAGGTTGCCGGCCGCGTCGAGGTCGTCGGGCCCCGCCGTGGGGGCTGTGGTTTGCGGCGTGATGCTGGCGATCCGGCCGTGTTCCAGGTGCAGATCATGCAGGCCTTCACGGTTGCGCAGGCGGGCGTTGATGATGTGCATGGGCAAGTTCCTCTTGGCTAAAAACAATCAGGCAGACAGCCGCCAGATCATCAGCGCGATGCCGATGTCCAGGCGGTCATACGAATTATCCAGCCTCAGCCCGCACAGGGCTTCGATGCGCTGGACGCGGTGCGTCAGGGTATTGCGGTGGACGGCCAGGCGCTGCGCGGCGGCCACCAGGTTACCATTCTCGTGGAACCAGGCTTCGAGGGTCGGCAGCAGGCTTGGGCCATGGTGCAGGTCGTGGCGCAGCAACGGGCCCAGGCGGTCATTGAGAAACTGGTCGAGCAGCGCACGATCGCGCACGCCGCTGAGCAGCTTCAATACGCCGAGTTCGTCATACACGCAGAGCCCGGCGCGTTCGCTGAAGCGCCGCGCGGCGGCCAACGCCTGGCGCGCTTCATCCTGCGCCTGGGCCAGGCGCGCCGGCGGGTGGGCGGCGGCGCTCAGGCCGATGAACAGTTTCAGCGGCGCCAGGCGCAGGTTCAGCGGCTTCAACCAATTGGCCAGTTGCTCCCGGTTAGCCAGCGCCGCGACGGCATCGGCGGCCGGCAGCAGCAACGTCCATTGGCCGGCGCGCCCGAGTACCGGCACCGCGGCCGACAACTGCCGCAAGCGCCGGGTAATGCTGTCGTGTTGCCGCGCCAACTGCGCTTCCATCTGCGCGGCCTCACCCTGGGCAAATAACGCGTCGCTGCCCTCCAACTGCAACTGCACGATTTGCCAATGGCCGGCCAGGGGCATGCCCAACTGGGCGGCGCGGTGCAGCAGCAGATCCAACGATTGATAGTCACCGGCCAGCAACCGCTCCAGCACATCGTGCCGCGAGCGGCCCAATTGCTCCGACTGGATCAACGCCGAACCGATCGCCTGGGTCACCAGCACCATTTTCAGTGAGTAAGGCTGTTCGATCAGCGGCATGTCGGCGGCTTCGGCGGCGTCCAGCAAGCGCTGGGGAATCGCCTGGATATAGGCCGGCCCGGTGAGAATCACCAACCCGGCCACCTGACGCAGGCAGGCTTCCTCCAGCAGTTGCAGCAAATTCGCTTCGTCCCGTGGGTGATTGATACCGGTGACGAACACCAGTTCGCCCCCCAGCACCCACTCGGCGATGCCGCTGTTCTCTGCGACATACGGCCAGCGCACGGCATTCTCCAGGCCCGCCGCCCCGGCGCGCAGGCACAGGGAATCCAGCCCCGGCAGGGCGAGCACATCGGCGATGGTCAGGCTCATGCCTGTGCGTCAGCCAACGGTGCCCGCACGCGCAGTACGGCGCTGAGTAGCATGTAGGTCAGCGACGCGGCGACGATCCCCACCAACGGCGCCACCCAGGGCGAATTGAACGCCAGTACGGTGCCCACGGCGTAGGCGGTCAGCCCCGGCCAGTTGAACGCCGGCAGGCGCGCATCGGCCAGGCGCGGATAGCGGCCGCGGTAGCGATAGAAAAAGTCCGCCATGATCACCCCGCCAATCGGTGGAATCACCGTGCCCAGCAGGATCAGGTACGGCACCAGCATGTCGTACATGCCGAGCAGCGCCAGCAGCGTGCCGATCACCGCACCTGCCAGGGTCACCGTCTTGCGGCGGCGGGTGCGCAGCAGGTTGCAACCGGCCACGGCGAAGTTGTAGATGGTGTTGTCCTGGGTGCTCCAGATATTGAGCAGCAACATCGCCATCGCGGCCGTGGCAAAGCCTTGCAGCAGCAACACCTCCACCACGTCGGGCTGTTGATAGACGATGGCGCCATAAGCCCCGATCAGCACCATCAAGCCATTGCCGACAAAAAAACCGATCAGGCTGGCGAGCACCGCGACCTTGGCCGAGCGCGAAAAGCGCGTCCAGTTGGTGGCCTGGGTCGCGCCGCTGACAAAGGTGCCGAACACCAGGGTGATCGCCGTCGACAAGTCCAGTTCCGACGTCGGCACCACCGCCAGCAACCCTTGCAGCCCGCCGACTTTCACCGTGGCGACCCACATCGACAGGCACAACAGAATGCCCATGGCCGGCACCGCGATGTAGGACAGAATCTCCAACCCGCGATAGCCCACGTAGGCCGTGGCGCAGAACAGCAGGCCAAACAGCACCATCAGCACCAGCACGCTGCCCTGGCTCAGCTCGAAATATTTGCCCAGCACCACGGCGGCGGTGGCGGTGCCCCAGGCGTACCAGCCGATCTGGGTGAAACCGAGGATCAAATCACTGAGCTTGCTGCCGACTTCGCCAAAACAGAAGCGCCCCATCAGCACCGAGTTCAGGCCGCTCTTGAACGCGATGTAACCCAAGCCTGCGGCATAAATGCCCAACAGCAGGTTACCCAAGGCCACGACGCCGAGCATGTCGACGAAACTGAACGCCACGCCCAGCTTGCCGCCGGCAAACATGGTCGCGGTGAAAAAGGTGAAGCCCAGCAGCACCATGGCGGTGGACGCCAGGCCCTTGCGTGCGTGCATCGGGACTTCGCTGAGGGGGTAATCGTTGCCCGGTTCTTGCTGCGTCATGTGCCTTGCTCCCTGAATGAGTGACGCAGGCCTATTGCACCGCGCGTGCCAATTGAGCAGCAGTGACGGGCGCACGGTGGGTGTTGTGCAGTATGCACAGGATTTTTCGCCAGACAGGCGCGGAACGCGGGCGGGAGTGGTCGCGGTGCCCAATCGGGCACGAAAGCGGTGCAGCGGTGATACAAATTGGATCAGTCGAACAGCGTCAGCGTGGTTTCGCCGCGATGAAACGCAAAGGCCGCCTCGAGATCGCTTTCGATGGTGCGCCCACGGGACAGCGGCGGCAGGTCGTCGAGGGCGAAAAAGCCCACCTCGGTGGTTTCGAACCCGGCCGTCGGCGCCAGTTGGTCGACCCGTTCACACAGGAAATACAGCTTGTAGAAGTCCCGCACATCCGGGCGATACAAGCCCTTGGCCTTGTGCGTGACGCTGTAGAGCGCCCGCGCCGTCACGGTCAGCCCGGCTTCCTCGCGGATCTCCTTGACGATGTTTTCTGCGGCCGACAGACCGATATCGGCATAGCCCCCCGGCAGCGCCCAGCAACCATCGGTCGCCTCGCGCACCAGCAGAATGCGCTCGCCGTCGATCACCGCGCCGCGGACATCGATCATTGGCGTCGAATAGCGCTGGGCGAAATCCGGGACCAGCCCGCTGATGCGCTCCAGCGGCACATTGCCCAATTGCGCGAGCATGCTGTGGGCGATCTCGGCAATTTCTTCCAGGCGCTCGCGTTCGAAGTCGTCGGTGCAAAAGTGCAGCCCCGTGGAAGCCAATGCCTGCAAGCGTTTGGCCTGGGCCAGCCAGGTGTTTTCCATGGGGTGCTCCCGCAGGGCGTTGACGTGAGGGTTACTCGCCGCGATAGATGCAGCCGCTGGTGCAGGTTTCATGGATGCGAATCGCGCTGAGTTCGGGCAGCAGGGGTTTCAATTCGGTCCAAATCCACTTGGCCAGTACTTCGCTGGTGGGGTTTTCCAGGCCGGGGATGTCGTTCAGGTAGTTGTGGTCGAGGCGTTCATAGAGCGGCTTGAAAATCGCCTTGATCTCCGAGAAGTCGCGAATCCAGCCGGTATGGGGGTCCAGGTCGCCGCTCAGGTGGATCGCCACCTTGAACGAATGCCCATGCAGGCGCCCGCATTTGTGGCCGTCTGGCACGTGGGGCAGGCGGTGGGCGGATTCGAATGTAAATTCCTTGAAGATTTCCACAGTATTTTTCAGCTCGGTCAGGTTTCTGGCAGGCGGCGAGTTTAACAGCTACATCGCGCCTCGCGCATACCGCTGGGTCAAAGCGCCTGCAAGCGCTCGCCCAGGCCACCCTGGTCGGCCAGGTGCAGAAACTCATCGCCCAGGCGCCGGCTCTCGCTCATTGCGGTTTGCCAGTATTTGTTGCGAGTCGCGTCATCGCCCAGAAAGCGCTTGAAGTCGCTGCGGTCCGGCAGTTTGCCGTGGGGCAGGCGGGCCAGGTAGTCCTTCGACGGCGCCAGCAGCAACACGTCCTGCAAGCCTTGTTGATTGCTGCGTCGCCACGGCAGGCCCTTGTCGAACCAGCCGGGGATGACGCGGTCGGTGAAGTGCGGGTACAGCACGATGTCATCGCCGTGGTAGGGCAGGTCGAGGTGGTAATCCAGCAGGCCGCCGTCGCGGTAGGTGCCGGCACCGGCGCCAGGCAGGTCGCGCACGCCTTGCATCACCAGGGGAATCGAGCCGGACGCCAGCAGCGCCTGGCGCAGGTTGCCCAGGTTCAGGTCGAGGAAGCGCGACGGAAAATCCCGCAGCGCATGCACCGGCGGCGCCTGGCGTGGGTCATGGATGATCAGCCGCTCGAAATGCCGCGCCAGCCGCGCGCGGCCGCGCAGGTTGTCGGCAATCACCGACGACAGGCCCAGGCCCAGCCGCCCGCGGTGGTCATCGGCGAGCAGGCCGTGGCTCTTGACCACCATGATGTTCAGCCGATAGCCGGGGTTGTCCAGTACCCGCGCATCGCGCCCGGCCAGCAGGTCATCGAGCATGCGCCGGCAGCTCTGGCTGACCTCGGCCATGGTCACGCCTTTGGCGAAGCGTTGCTCGTTGTACAGGCGGCCGAGGTCGAGCAGGCCTTGCACCGGGTCGGGCAGGCAGGCGCTGGCAAACCGCCAGGAACCGATGGAGGCACCGATCAGCGCACGTTCGCGTGGCGCGCGGGGCAGCCACTCGCCGAACAGCGCCAGGTCCAGGCCCTGGATGCCCAAGGCCTTGGGCCCGCCTGCCGCACCGGGAAGGATACCGACATCGGCAGGCTTGAGGCCTTGCTCGCGAATGCGCGCAAAGGCGCGTTTGCCGGCCTTGAGGGTCAGGGCGGGAAACTTGATGTGGATGGCTGTCATACCGGTCTCTGTTGAAGCGAGCGGGGCAGTATAGAAAATCTCGTCGGGTGAAGGAAAACGCGGGTGACGCGAATTGCCATGGTGGCAATTCAGTTTCAGTTAAGTTGCCGCGGATACGCTGGCGGGTGTAGGACAAATATCGTGAAACGGAGACTCAGCATGAAGCGTCTCACAATGCTGGTCGCCGCCGGGTGCGCGGCCTCTTTGGCGGCACAGGCCCTGGCAGCCGACCCCGACAAGTCACTCCGCGGGCCCGGCACTGTTACTATTGTCGCCTTCGATCAGCTGGACGCCACGGCCCTGGCCTTGCATCCCGGTTCGACCCTGCTGGACACCGACCTGGACGAGGTCTACGGCAAGTACCTCTACGAGGTCGAACTGGAGGATGTCGACGGCATCGAATGGGAGGTTGAATTGGACGCGCTCACCGGGCATGTGCTCAAGAATCATCAGGATACGTAATGAAGGTATATCGACGCGCCGCTGGCTGGGCGGGGCTGGTGCTCCTGGCGTTTTGCTCAAGCCTGTCAGCCCGCGACCTCAACCAGGACGAAGCCTTGGCACTGCGCCAGCAGGGGGTGATCCTGCCGCTCGAGCAACTGTTGCAGCAGGCCATGGCGCGCCACCCCGGCTCGCGGCTGCTGGAGGCCGAGCTTGAGAAAAAGGACGAGCAATATGCCTATGAAGTGGAACTGGTGACGACCGACGGTGTGGTGCGCGAGATCAAACTCGACGCCACCAGCGGTGCGCTGATCAAAGACGAGGAAGACTGATGCGCCTGCTGTTGGTGGAAGATAACGTACCGCTGGCCGATGAACTGCTGGCCGGCCTGCAGCGCCAGGGCTATGCCGTCGATTGGCTGGCCGATGGGCGCGATGCCGCGTACCAGGGCCGCAGCGAACCCTATGACTTGATCATCCTCGACCTCGGCCTGCCCGGCTTGCCCGGGCTCGAGGTGTTGGCGCAATGGCGCGCGGCCGCACTGGCCACCCCGGTGCTGATCCTCACCGCGCGCGATTCCTGGGCCGAGCGCATCGAAGGGCTCAAGGCCGGGGCCGATGATTACCTGAGCAAACCGTTTCACCCCGAAGAACTGCACCTGCGTGTCCAGGCGCTGTTGCGCCGTTCCCATGGCCAGGCCAACCAGCCGACCTTGCAAGCGGCCGGCCTGCACCTGGATGAAGGGCGCCAATGCGTGCTGCGCGACGGCGACGAAATCCAGCTGACCGCCGCCGAGTTTCGCTTGCTGCGCTATTTCATGTTGCACCCGCAACAGATCCTGTCAAAAAGCCATCTGGCCGAGCATTTGTATGACGGTGAGACCGAGCGCGATTCGAATGTGCTCGAAGTCCACGTCAACCACCTGCGTCGAAAATTGGGCCGCAGCGTGATCGAGACCCGGCGCGGCCAGGGTTACCGGTTCGGCGCCAGTCCTGCATGAAGTCGATCCAGCGGCACCTGAGCCTGGGGCTGATCAGCGTGATGGTGGTGGTCGGCGTGGTGCTGGCGCAAACCAGCCTGTGGTTGTTCGAAGCCGGTTTGCAGCGCTATTTGGAGGCCGGTCTGCGCAACGACAGCGAGAACCTGCTGGTGGCGCTGGTGCGCGGGCCGAATGGCGTGCAACTCGACGAGCAACGCCTGGCGCCGGCCTATCAGCGGCCGTTCTCGGGGCATTATTTCCGTATCGATTTCGCCGACATCCACTGGCGCTCCCGCTCGTTGTGGGACCAGGAGCTGCCACGCCTGCCCGCGGCCGGGCTCAAGGGCAATCTGCAGCTGGGGCCGGAAGGCCAGCAACTGTTGGTACTGCGTTCGGACTACAAGCGCTTCGGCCAATTGATTTCCATCAGCGTGGCCCAGGACTACACGCCCGTGCGTGAAAGCTTTCGGCTGATGCGTCAGATCGGCCTGGTGCTGGGGGTGGCGGCCCTGTTGCTGGTGTTGATCCTGCAACGGGTCACGGTCCGTCGTGCCTTGCGCCCGCTGGAAGTTGCGCGCAACCAGATCGCCCAGCTGCAACAGGGCCAGCGCTCGCAACTCGACACCCAGGTGCCGCAGGAGCTGGAACCGTTGGTGGCGCAGATCAACCACCTGCTGGCCCACACTGAAGACAGCCTCAAGCGTTCACGCAATGCCCTGGGCAACCTCGGCCACGCGCTGAAAACCCCGCTGTCGGTGCTGTTGAGCGCGGCGTCGAGCGAAGCGCTCAAGGATCAGCCGCGCTTGCGCACGCTGCTGCGCGAACAGCTAGAACAGGTGCAACAACGCCTCGACCGCGAACTCAACCGCGCACGCCTGGCCGGCGACACCCTGCCGGGCGCCTTGTTTGATTGCGCGAACGAGCTGCCGGGCCTGCTGGCGACCCTGAACATGGTCCACGGCGACCACCTGGACTTGAGCCACCACGCCGTCCCTGGCCTGCAATTGCCCTGGGACCGCGAAGACCTGCTGGAGCTGCTCGGCAACCTGCTGGACAACGCCTGCAAATGGGCGGATGCGCAGGTGCGCCTGAGCATCGGCGAGACGCCGCACAGTTACCTGCTGGCGGTGGAAGACGACGGCCCCGGCATTCCCGAAGCCCAACACGACCGGGTGTTCAGCCGTGGTACGCGCCTGGATGAGCAGACCGACGGCCATGGCCTGGGCCTGGGGATCGTGCGCGATATCGTTGAGGTGTGGGGCGGGGTGTTGCAGTTGCAGGAAAGCCAACTGGGCGGGCTCAAGGTGCTGATCGAGCTGCCCAAACGCTGAGGTCGATCAAAAAGGGGGGGAGGGGCTTACCCCGGTGCAGACCGGAGACATCCTTTACGTTTGAAACCGGAGACATCGTTTACATGTATTAATCATGGCCAGGCGATGACCAGCCGATCAAAAGTGTGGGAGGGGGCTTGCCCCCGATAGCGGTGAATCAGTCGATGTAGCCTTTGACTGACCCACTGCAATCGGGGGCAAGCCCCCTCCCACATTGGATTTCCTTCAGCGTTGGTGTCGGTCACTCACACCTGGAAATGATCCATCAACCCCTGTTGCTGATTGGCCAGGTGGTTCAACGCCTGGCTGACGCGCGCCGATTCGTTGGCCTGTTCCGACAGTGACTCGGTGACATCGCGGATTGTCGCCACGTTGCTGTTGATCTCCTCGGCCACTGCGCTTTGCTCTTCGGCGGCGCTGGCGATTTGCAGGTTCATGTCGCTGATCACTGTGACCGCGGCGCCGATCTGGCGTAGGGCGGTGACCGCCTCGCCGACTTGTTCGACGCTGCTCTGGGCCTGGCGATAGCTGTTGCCCATGGCGCCGACCACATCGGTGGTGCCACTTTGCAGTTGCTCGATCACCAGGCGGGTTTCTTCCACCGACTCCTGGGTACGACGCGCCAGGTTGCGCACTTCGTCGGCGACCACGGCAAACCCACGGCCGGCCTCACCGGCCCGGGCCGCTTCGATGGCGGCGTTGAGGGCCAGCAGGTTGGTCTGCTCGGCGATGCCGCGAATCACTTCGAGCACCGAGCCGATCTGCGCACTGTTGGTCGCGAGGCCTTCAACCTGGGTCATGGCGGTGCTCATGTCCGCCGCCAGATGGCCGATGTTGGTGGTGGTGCGGTCGATCACCTGCAGGCCGTCACGGGTGGCCTGGTCGGCATCGCGCGCGGCTTGGGCGGCCTGGGCCGCACTGCGGGCGACGTCCTGGGCGGTGGCGCTCATTTCATGGGAGGCGGTGGCCACCTGGTCGACCTGGCGGTATTGCTGCTCCATGCCGGCGCTGGTTTCGCTGGCGATCGCGGCGGATTGGTCGGCGGTGCCGCGGGCGTCCTGCACCGAGCGTTTGACCTCGGCGATGATCGGCTGCAGTTTGTCGAGGAAGCGGTTGAACCAGCCGGCCAGTTGCCCCAGTTCGTCCTGTTTGGCGTAGTCCAGGCGGCGGGTCAGGTCGCCTTCGCCGCTGGCGATGTCTTCGAGCATGTGCGCCACGCTCAGGATCGGCCGGGTCACGCTGCGCGCCATCAGCCACACCAGTCCCAGGCCGATCACGGCGGCGAGCAGGCCCAGGCTCAACTCGAGCAGGGTGCCACGGGCGTTGTCGGCGTCCAGTTGCGCCTTGAGCGCTTCGGCCGGGCCCACTAGGACTTTTTCCGGCACATCCAGCAACACGCCCCACGGCTTGCCGCCGGGGATCGGCGTGAACGGTGCCAGGACCTTGAGTCGATGGTCGGCACGCAGGCTGCTGATCCGCGTACTGCCGGCCAGGGCGCTGAGCAATTGCGCGCCGCTGGCGGTGTCGACCTGGTCCAGGCGCTGGCTGAGCTTGCTCGCATCCGGGCTGTAGCCGGCCAGCAAGCCGGTGGCGCTGAGAATGCTGACCTGGGTCTGGCCGTCATACAGCGTGTGGCTCGCCTGCTGGCTCACCGCCTGCAGGCTGTTGAGGTTGATGTCCACCGACAGCGAGGCGATGACTTTGCCATTCACTATCAGCGGGAACACGAGGCTGGTCATCAGTACGTTTTGGCCGTCGATGACATAGAAGTACGGTTCGATCACACACGGTTTGAGGGTGGTGCGCGGGCAGGTGAACCAGGCGTTGGCCTTTTCTCCACTCGGGCCGACGCTGGTGTCGGACATGTCGCTTTCGGGCAGCGACATGGCGGTGAGTTTGCCGGGCGTCGGCTGTGACCAATAGAGGGCGAATCGGCCTTTGTCGTTGCTGCCCAGCTCTGGCTGGTTGACGAACAGCTCATCCTTGCCGTCCAGGGCATTGGCTTCGAACACCAGGGACAAGCCGAGCAGGTCGGGGTTGGCCTGCAAGGCGGCCTTGACCTGGCGGGTCAAGTCTTCACGGGTGTCGAAGGCGTCAAGGAAGCGCTTTTCTGCCTGTTCGCGCAGGAACAGCACCTGGCGGGAAAACCCGTGACCGTATTGATAGGCATCCATGAACTGCTGGCGGATGCCCAGCGCCTGCGCTTCGCCCTGGGCTTCGATACGCGCCTGGGCCGCTTCGTCGAGCATGTGCATGCTGGAGGCTTTGACCTGCTGCGAACTCTGTTCCATGCGGTACAGCGACAGACCCACCAGCAGGGTCACGATCCCCAGCAGGCAGAGGCCGGCGAGCAGGGTGATTTTCCATTGAATGGACAGCTGTCTGAGGGACATCGCGGAGCATCCTTTACCTGAAAACATAGAGAGCCTTTATATCGGCGGCTGTATTTTTTTCTTTATTCAAACGTTCAATTTAAATTTGAAAGCGACGTCGTTTTTTGACATGCGACCGCGCCTGCTGCAAAGTGCGCGCCCTCTAATAAGACCTCCTTCCAGCCTGCACACCGGCAGTCATGCCGGTGCGGGCATGCCTGTATTTTGTTTTTTGCTTGAGGTAACCATGATTAACGCAGTCATCGCCGCGGTCGGCACCATGCTGGTGCTCAGCTTGTCCCGCGTGCATGTGGTCATCGCCATCATCGTCGGCGCCCTGGTGGGCGGGCTGACCGGTGGCCTGGGCATCGACGCCACGCTCCAGGCCTTCAACGGTGGGCTGGGTGGTGGCGCGACAGTGGCTTTGTCCTACGCATTGCTCGGCGCTTTCGCGGTGGCGATTGCCAAGTCCGGCCTGGCCCATGCCCTGGCGGACAAGGCGCTGCTGCTGGTCGATCGCCAGGAAGCCAGCGGCGGCAGCCATGTCAAATGGCTACTGATCGGCCTGCTGTGGGGGGTGGCTATCGCCTCGCAAAACATCCTGCCGATTCATATCGCGTTTATCCCGCTGCTGGTGCCGCCGTTGCTGTACGTGCTGACCAAACTGCAACTGGACCGTCGCCTGATCGCCTGCGTGATGACCTTCGGTTTGATCACGCCCTACATGTTCCTGCCGGTGGGCTTCGGCAACATCTTTCTCAACCAGATCCTGCTGGCCAACGTGGCCAAGAGCGGCGTGGACATCAGCCAGGTCAACGTGACCCACGCCATGGGCCTGCCGGCGCTGGGCATGGTGGTCGGCCTGCTGGTGGCGGTGTTTGTCAGCTACCGTAAAAAGCGCGTGTACGACCTGGAGAAAATCGAGCGGGTCGAACAGGTCGCGGTGCAATACAACCCACTGACCCTGCTGGTGGCCGGCCTGGCGATCGCCTCGGCGTTCATCATTCAGTTGTGGTTGGACTCGATGATCATCGGCGCCCTGGCCGGGTTTTTGATTTTCTCGGTATCGGGCATTGTGCGCTGGCGCGAGACCGACGACCTGTTCACCGAAGGCATGAAGATGATGGCGATGATCGGCTTCATCATGATCGCCGCTTCAGGCTTCGCCGAAGTGCTCAAGGCCACCGGTGACGTGCGCTCGCTGGTGGAAACGTCGGCGGCGTTCATCGGCCATAGCCGTGGGGTCGGGGCGTTGCTGATGTTACTGGTGGGGCTGCTGGTGACCATGGGCATCGGTTCGTCGTTTTCCACGGTGCCGATCCTGGCCGCGATTTTCGTGCCGCTGTGTGTGCAACTGGGCTTCAGCCCGCTGGCCATTGTGTGCATCGTCGGCACGGCCGGCGCCTTGGGCGATGCCGGTTCGCCAGCGTCGGATTCGACCCTGGGCCCGACGTCCGGCCTGAATATCGACGGCCAGCACCACCATATCTGGGACACCGTGGTGCCGACGTTCCTGCATTACAACATCCCGCTGCTGGTGTTCGGCTGGGTGGCGGCGATGACGCTCTGACGGGGTCGTCCTACAGAATCTGCGCAACTGGCCGTTAACCTCTTAAGCCGCCACTAATAAGAGAGAAAAGCCATGCGTCTGAGCCTGAAGGTCAAAGTCCTGTGCCTGGCCATCGTGCCGGTGCTGTTGTTTGCGTTGGTGATCAGCCTGACCACGGTGTGGATCCTCAAGGGGCAAGCGCGCAACGAGGTGGATGAGACCCGCCAGCACTTGCTCGACGCCGCCAAGGCCACTCTGCAGAGTTATGTGGAAGTGGCCATGACCACCATCAAGCCGCTCTACGACGCCGCCGCCCCGGGCGATACGGCGGCGCGTGCCGAGGTGGTCAAGCTGCTGTCCAATACTAGCTACGGCAAGGATGGCTACTTCTTCGGCTACGACTCCGAAACCATCCGCCTGTTCAAGGGCAACAGCCCGGACGGCGTGGGCAAGAGCTTCAAGGACAACCGCGACCCGAATGGCGTCTACGTCAACCGCGACCTGGTCAAGGTCGGCAAGGACGGCACCCACTACCTGCAATACAGCTCGACCCAGCCCGGCCAGACCGAACTGGTGCCCAAGCTCGGCTACACCGAATACCTGCCCAAGTGGGACATGGTATTCGGCACCTCGGTCAACCTGGATGGCATCGATGCCCAGGTGGCGGTGGTCGAGGCCAAGGTCAAGAAACGCATGGAGGGCGTATTGCTGAGTATCTTCGGTGTGGCTGTGCTGGTGCTGCTGGTGATTGCGGCGGCGGGCATGATCCTGGCCAATACCATCCTGCGTCCGCTGCACCTGATGAAAGCCAACCTCGACGATATCGCTGCCGGTGAGGGCGACCTGACGCGGCGCCTGGCTATCACCAGCCAGGACGAACTGGGCGATCTGGCCGGGGCCTTCAACCGGTTTGTCGAAAAGATCCACGGTTTGGTGCGCCAGATCACCGAAATGACCGCGCAACTCACCGGGCTGGTGGGCCAGGTGTCCGACCAGGCGCAGCGTTCGGAGCAGGCCATGGAGCGTCAGCGTCACGAGACCGACCAGGTGGCCACCGCGATCAATCAAATGTCTTCCGCCGCCCAGGAGGTTGCGCGCAGTGCCCAAGGCGCTTCCGTGGCTGCGCAACAGACCGACGCCGAGGGCCAGGCTGCCAAGCGCGTGGTGGACGGCAGCATCGCGCAGATCCATGCGTTGGTGAACGATATCCGCAGCAGCGGCGTGTCCCTCGACAGCTTGCAGCAGGATGTGTCGTCGATTGTCAGCGTGCTCGGCGTTATCCGCTCGATTGCCGAGCAGACCAACCTGTTGGCCCTTAACGCCGCGATCGAAGCGGCGCGGGCGGGGGAGGCCGGTCGCGGCTTTGCCGTGGTCGCCGACGAAGTGCGTGCCCTGGCCAGTCGTACCCAGACCAGCACCCAGGAAATCCAGGGCATGATCGATCGCCTGCAAAAAGGCACCGTCGCCGCCGTGGAGGCCATGCGCCGCTCCAGCGATGCCGGGGACGGCACCTCGGCCCAAGCCAACGAAGCCGGGGCGTCGCTGGACACCATGGCGCAGTTGATCGGCACCATCAACTCGATGAACGCGCAAATTGCCAGCGCCGCCGAAGAGCAGACCGCGGTGGCCGAAGAGATCAACCGCAGCGTGCATCAGATTGCCGTGGCGGTCGACAGCGTGGCCGATGAAACCCAGTTGGGCGCCCAGACGTCGCGCAGCCTGGCCGACCTCGGCCAGCGCTTGGGCCAACTGGTGGCTCAGTTCAGGATCTGAACGGGGTTACTCGACGTCGCGCATCAACAGGCCGAAACGCAGATCCATCTGCGCCGGCAAGGGCACATACACCGTGTGCCCATCCCCCGGCGCCACCTCGATGGCTTCGCCCTTGGCGTTGTGCAGGGTGGCCAGGTCGAAGTGGAAGTTGCCGGCGGGGGTCATCAGTTCCAGGTGATTGCCCACTGCAAAGCGGTTCTTCACCTTGACCTCCGCCAGCTCGCCCCGGCGCTCGCCGGTCAATTCGCCGACGAACTGCTGACGTTCCGACACCGAACTGCCGTTCTGGTAGTTCTGGTACTCGTCGTGTACATGGCGACGCAGGAAACCTTCGGTGTAGCCGCGTTGGGCCAGTGACTCCAGGTTGGTCATCAGGTTGCGGTCAAATTCGCGACCGGCCACGGCGTCATCGATGGCCTGGCGATACACCTGGGTGGTGCGCGCGCAGTAGAAGTGGGACTTGGTGCGGCCTTCGATCTTCAACGAATGCACGCCCATGTGGGTCAGGCGCTCCACATGCTGCACCGCGCGCAGGTCCTTGGCGTTCATGATGTAGGTGCCGTGCTCGTCTTCGAAAGCGGGCATCTGTTCATCTGGGCGGTTGGCCTCCTGCAACAGGAACACCTGATCGGTCGGCGCGCCAATGCCCAGTGTGGGTTCCGGTTGATATTCCTGGACGATATCGCCGGTGGCGTTTTCCACCGCCGGCGTGGCCTGGTATTTCCAGCGGCAGGCGTTGGTGCAGGTGCCTTGGTTGGCGTCGCGCTTGTTCATATAGCCGGAGAGCAGGCAGCGCCCGGAATAGGCCATGCACAACGCGCCATGGACAAACACTTCCAGCTCCATGGCCGGCACTTGCTCGCGGATTTCGCCGATCTCTTCCAAGGACAATTCCCGCGACAGGATCACCCGGCAGATGCCCTGCTGTTGCCAGAATTCCACACTGGCCCAGTTCACGGTATTGGCCTGCACCGACAAGTGGATGGGCATCATCGGGAAGTGGCGACGCACCAGCATGATCAGCCCGGGGTCGGACATGATCAACGCATCCGGGCCCATGGCGATCACCGGGGCCAGGTCCTTGAGGAAGGTCTTCAGCTTGGCGTTGTGCGGCGCGATGTTGACCACCACGTAGAAACGCTTGCCCAGTGCATGGGCTTCCTCGATGCCCAGGGCCAGGTTGGCGTGGTCGAATTCGTTGTTGCGCACGCGCAGGCTGTAGCGCGGCTGGCCGGCGTATACCGCATCGGCGCCGTAGGCGAAGGCGTAGCGCATGTTTTTCAGGGTGCCGGCGGGGGCGAGCAGTTCGGGTGCAAGGACGAGAGACATGGGGAGTGGGGCCCAAAAGGCCGCGAGCGTAGCCGAACGCGTATAGGGATTTATTGATCCAGGTCTACGCTTGCTGCAACAAAAAAGGCACTCCCGGGATTTGCGACGGACTAAGCACGTGGACGCAAGCGCGCGCCCGGCTTTTTGACCTGGATCGGACATGAATCAAACCAATCTGCAATTCAAGACTCTGCTGTTACTGCTGGCCCTGGTGACCGTTGCCTTTATCTGGATATTGCTGCCGTTTTACGGCGCGGTGTTCTGGGCGGTCATCCTGGGCATCATCTTTGCCCCGATGCAGCGGCGCCTGCAGGTGAAATCAGGCTGGAACCGCAACCTGACCTCCCTGGCCACCCTGACGGTGTGCCTGGTGATTGCGATTCTGCCGGTGATCATCACCAGCGCCTTGCTGGTGCAGGAGGGGGCCACGCTGTACAAAAATGTCGAAAGCGGCAAGCTGGACGTGGCCGGGTATATCGAACAGTTCAAGAACTTCCTGCCACCTTATTTTCAGCACCTTCTGGACCGCTTCGGCATGGGCAACCTGGAAAGCCTGCGCGAGAAAATCGTCAAGAGTGCGATGCAGGGCAGCCAGTTCTTCGCCAGTCAGGCGTTCAGCTTTGGCCAGGGCACGTTCGATTTCCTGGTGAGTTTTTTCATCATGCTGTATCTGCTGTTTTTCCTGCTGCGTGACGGCCCGGAGCTGGTGCGAAAAGTCCGCACGGCGGTGCCGCTGGCCGAGCCGCAAAAGCGCCGCCTGCAACTCAAGTTCAACCGCGTGGTGCGCGCCACGGTCAAGGGCAACGTGTTGGTTGCCGTGACCCAAGGCGCGTTGGGCGGTTTGATCTTCTGGTTTCTGGACATTCCCAGCGCGTTGCTCTGGGCGGTGCTGATGGCGTTTTTGTCGCTGCTGCCGGCGGTGGGCGCGGGGATCGTGTGGGGGCCGGTGGCGGCCTACTTCCTGCTGAGTGGGGCGATCTGGCAAGGCGTGGTGCTGAGCCTGTTTGGTGTGTTCGTCATCGGCCTGGTGGATAACGTGCTGCGCCCGATCCTGGTGGGCAAGGACACCAAGATGCCGGACTACCTGATTCTGATCTCGACCCTGGGCGGCCTGTCGGTGTTCGGCCTCAACGGCTTTGTGATCGGGCCGCTGGTGGCGGCGTTGTTCATGTCCAGCTGGGCGTTGTTTGTCGAAAGCAAGCCGCGGCTCAAGTTGCCGTTGCCCTAGGCCTCAGGCGCGCAGCCTGAAGGTTGCCGCTTGTTGCTCGGCAGCCGATAACGACGTGAGCGGGCCGCTGACGGGTTCGCCATCGTGCATCAGGTACCAGCAGGCGAGTACACCCAGCTTGCGCAGGGGGGCAGGAACGGCGCTGCCGATGACGGACATGATCTGAATAGTGGGCATATGGACCTCCAATCGCTATGAGGGTCACCTTACGGGGTGCCAGCGTCGAGGAAAAATCACCCGGCTTGATAGTCGACATCAACGCCAGGCGTCACTCCACCACTTGATCGAGCATGTGTACCACTTCTTGCTCATTGAGCAGGCCTTTGCGCACCAGGCTTTCGGTCAGCAGTGCGAGGAATTTTGCGCTGCGGTGGCCTTCCAGGTGCTTGAGTTCGGTCAGTGCGCTGTAGACCTTGCTGGACGTACAGAGTCCGGCTACGTGGTGTGGGTTTTGCGTGGGCATGGTCAGCCGTCCTTGTTGTTATCGGGTTCAGAGGTGGGATAGTGAAAGTGAGTCGTGACACAAACATGACAGCGCGAGACCCGGTCGGGCAAGTAGACTTTCGGCTTCGATGATGTGGGATTACGACTCGGCCATTGTCCTTATAACGACCTTGGTACGATCAATCCGCGCGAGGTGCGATAAAACGCCATGCAAAAAAAGGCCCCGCGGGTGGGCGAGGCCGGTTCAGGCAGATCGGTTCAAGCTTACCAACCGCGACCATAGTAGCCGTGGGGGTGGCCGTAATAGCCACGCGGTGGCCCGTAATACACCGGCGCCGGGCGGTAATAGACTTCTTGTTGCACATACACCGGCGGCGGTGGTGCGTAGTACACAGGCGGCGGTGCGGCGTAAACCGGTTGCGGTTGCACATACACCGGCTGCTGCACATAGACTTCACGGGGTTGGCTGGCAACCACGGAGCCTACGACGGCGGCGCCGACTAACGCACCCAAGACGGCCGGACCACCCCATCCACCACCGTGGGCGGAGGCTTGGCCTGCCATAGCGAGTGCACCGATAAGCAAGGCGATCTTGGGGATTTTACGAATCATGGTCATTCCTCGGTTAGCCCCTGCGCTTGTGGCCTGCAATCAATTGGCTCAAGTAATGTCGCGGGGATACTTTTAAGACAACGTATTTCTGAAAAACAGCACGGCCGATTGGTAAAGATTGTGTAAGGTCTGTACCGATTTGCTTACTTCAAGGAGTTACCCATGCAGATGCACCCCAACAAGGATACCCAACTGTGCATGTCACTGTCGGCGCGTCCCGGGAATTTCGGCCTGCGATTTCATAACCATTTGTATGAACAACTGGGTCTGAATTTCTACTATAAAGCCTTCAGCAGCCAGGATTTAGCCGGCGCGATCGGCGGTATCCGGGCGTTGGGGATTCGCGGTTGCGGGGTGTCGATGCCGTTCAAGGAGGCCAGTATTGCCCTGGTGGACGAACTGGACAGCTCAGTCAAAGCCATCGCGTCCCTGAACACCATCGTCAACACGGCCGGCCATCTCAAGGCCTACAACACCGACTACATCGCCATCGCGCAACTGTTGAAAAAGCATGCAGTGCCGACAGATTCGACCTTTGCCCTGCGCGGCAGCGGCGGCATGGCCAAAGCCGTGGCCAGTGCCCTGCGCGACGGCGGGTATGCCAATGGCGTGATCGTGGCGCGTAACGAAGCGGCGGGCAGGGCGCTGGCGCAGAGCCTGGGTTATCAATGGCAGGCGCAATTGGGCGATCTGCGCCCGCAGATGTTGATCAACGTCACGCCGATCGGCATGACCGGCGGGGCCGAGGCCGATCAGTTGGCTTTCGAGGCTGACGCGGTGGACCAGGCGCAGACTGTGTTCGATGTGGTGGCGATCCCGGCGGAAACACCGTTGATCGTGCGCGCACGTGCCCAAGGCAAGCGCGTGATCACCGGGCTGGAAGTGATCGCGATCCAGGCGCTGGAGCAGTTTGTGTTGTACACCGGGGTGCGGCCGACCCAGGAGCAGTTCGAAAGCGCCGTCGCGTTTGCGCGAGGCTGAACAGCGCGGCCAATCACCTGTAGGAGCAGGCAAGCCGGCTCCTACAGGGGGTTGAGCGTGTCAGGCCTGTTCCAGCTGTGCCAGCCGTTCTTCGAGCGCGGCAATCCGCGCTTCCAGCTCTTCGATGCGCTCGACTGAGACCCCGCCGGCCCCGCGTTCCACCGGGTTGCCGCGCGCCGCGATAATCGCCTCGATATCCGCCGGGTCGCCCAGCGCGTGGGTATAGCGATCCTCGCGTTGCCCCGCCTGGCGCGGCACCAGCACGGCCAGCCCCCGCGCAATCAGGCGTTCCAACTGGTGTACGACCTGGTCGGCGTCTTCGAAGTCATGCATGCGCCCGCTGCGGGTCAGCAGTTCGTTGACCGTCTGCGGCCCACGCAGAAACAGCAGCCCGGTCAGGATCACCTGGGCCGGCACCAATTCCAGGGCCTTGTCGACCCGGTGTTCCCAGCGGTCGGCGCGGCTGCCCATGACCAGGCGGGTGAAACCCTGGCCTTCCAGCACGCGCAGGCTTTGGCCGACCTGGCCTTGACTGAGGTTCATCACCGGCTCGCGGCTGGTCTTCTGGTTGCACGCCAGCACCAGCGCGTTGAGGGTCAGGGGGTAGGTTTCCGGGTTGGTCGCCTGTTTTTCGATCAGGCAGCCCAGGATGCGGATTTCCGTGCTGTTCAGGCGCTGCTCAGGGGTGTCGATATCGTGTTCAGCGGTCATCGCGCTTTCCCTATGCAGTGAACGCACTAGCCTAATCCCGAAAAAATAAAAGACAAGCGGCCGGCATGGCTATAATCGCAGCTGGTTCCAACCCAGCCCTTACCGATGAGACTGTCATGACTATTTCCCTGTACGCCGCTTCCGTCCCAGTCTTCAAGCAAATGCTCACCGCCCTGAGCGGTGTGCTGGACAAAGCCGAAGCCCACGCCACCGCGAAGAACATCGAACCCAACGCCTTGCTGCAAGCGCGCCTGTTCCCGGACATGTTCCAACTGGTGCGCCAGGTGCAGATCGCCGTCGACTTCGCCAAGGGCGTTTCCGCGCGCCTGGCCGAGATCGAAGTGCCGAAATACGAAGACAACGAAGTGACCTTCGCCGACCTGCAAGCGCTGATCGCCAAGGTCCTGGCGTTTATGGACAGCATCAAGCCCGAGCAAATCGACGGCAAAGAAGGCATCGAGATCATCACTCGCCCAGGCACGCCGAAAGAGAAGCGCTTCAGCGGCCAGTCCTACCTGCTGACCTACGGCCTGCCGCAGTTCTTCTTCCACGTCACCACCGCTTACGCACTGCTGCGTCACAACGGTGTGGAAGTGGGCAAGCGTGATTACATGGGAGCTTTCTGAATAACCGTGTGCTGAGCGCATAAAATAACAAAGCCCGGGGTCGTTCCGCTGTGAACGGCCCCGGGCTTTTTTGCGAGCGCTGTTTAAACCGGCTGCTCTTCCTTGCCCAGGCACGCCGCCGCAGTAAACAGCACATCGGTGGACGAGTTGAGCGCGGTTTCCGCCGAGTCCTGCAACACACCGATGATGAAACCTACGGCCACCACCTGCATGGCGATATCGCTGGAGATGCCGAACAGGCTGCACGCCAGCGGGATCAGCAGCAGCGAACCGCCGGCCACGCCCGACGCACCGCACGCGCAAATGGCGGCGACCACGCTGAGCAGCACGGCGGTGGGCAGGTCTACGATGATGCCCAGGGTGTGTACGGCGGCCAGGGTCAACACGGTGATGGTGATCGCCGCACCCGCCATGTTGATGGTGGCGCCCAGCGGGATCGACACCGAGTAGGTGTCTTCATGCAGGCCCAGGCGTTTGCTCAACGCCAGGTTCACCGGAATGTTCGCTGCCGAACTGCGGGTGAAGAATGCCGTGATGCCGCTTTCGCGCAGGCACATCAATACCAGCGGGTAGGGGTTGCGGCGCAGTTTCCAGAATACGATGGCCGGGTTGACCACCAGCGCCACGAACAGCATGCAGCCGATCAGCACCACCAACAGGTGGGCGTAGCCGAGCAGGGCGCCGAAGCCGGAGGTGGCCAGGGTCGAGGCCACCAGGCCGAAAATCCCCAGGGGCGCGAAGCGGATCACCACGCGCACGATCAAGGTCACGCCGTTGGACAGGTCATCGAGCACCGTGCGGGTGGTTTCGCCGGCATGGCGAATCGCGATGCCCATGCCGATGGCCCAGGCCAGAATGCCGATAAAGTTGGCGTTCATCAGCGCGCTCACCGGGTTGTCCACCACGCTCAGCAACAGGCTCTGCAACACCTCGACGATGCCGCCGGGGGCGCTCACGGTGGCGTCGTGGGTGGCGAGCACCAGCGGCGAGGGAAACAGCGTGCTGGCGATCACTGCAACCACGGCGGCCGCGAAGGTGCCCAGCAGGTAGAGGAACAGGATCGGCTTGATGTGGGTTTCCTGGCCGTGTTTGTGGTTGGCGATCGACGCCATCACCAGCACGAACACCAGGATCGGCGCCACGGCCTTCAGCGCGGTGACAAACACTTTGCCAATGAAACCGGTGGCCCTGGCGGCGTCGGGCGACACGAAGGCGAGCAGAATGCCGGCGATCAGGCCGATGACGATTTGCGTGACCAGGCTGACGCGCGCGAGTCGTTGGAAAAGGGAAGGGGCAGCAGTCATAAACGGTTGTCTCTGGTTTTTTTAGTAGGACGCAGCATTGCAGGTGGAGCGCGCTGTAGGAAGCGGGTGCGGAGTCTATCATGCTGTAGGAAATGTCCCTGTTGATGCGGCATTCCGTCACCCATTTGCGGCCAATTCGCACAGATCCTGTTAATATCGCCGTCTCTCATCTTTCCTCTTCGTCAGCGGGCCTCCGGGCTTTCGTTGATGTTGTCGTTTCTGGAGTTTTCATGCTGTTTCCCATCCTGCTGCTGTCGGCCGCCGGTTTTACCGTGCTGACCACAGAATTCATTATCGTCGGCCTGTTGCCGTCGATTGCCCGGGACCTGAATGTCAGCGTGTCCCAGGCCGGCCTGCTGGTGACGCTGTTTGCGTTCACCGTGGCGGCGTTCGGCCCGTTTCTCACGGCCTACTGCGCGCGGTTCCAGCGCAAGCGCCTGTTCATCACGATTTTGATCATGTTCGCCGTGGCCAATGGCGTGGCGGCGCTGGCGCCGAATATCTGGGTGATGTCCCTGGCGCGCTTGATTCCGGCGTTGGGTTTGCCGGTGTTCTGGGCGCTGGCCAGTGAAACGGCGGTGGACATCGTCGGCCCGGCATACGCCGGTCGCGCCATCGAGAAGATCGGCTTCGGGATCGTCTGCGCCACCGTCTTCGGCATTCCGGTGGGCACGTTGATTTCCGATATGTTCGGCTGGCGCAGCGCGTTTGCGGTCCTCGCGGTGATTGCCTTGGCCAAGGCGCTGCTGCTGTTTGTCTACCTGCCGGTGACACAGGCGAAGAACGCGCAGGTGACGTTGCGCTCGCAATTCAAGCTGCTGCGCAGCCCGTTGATGCAGGGGCATATCCTGCTGTCGATCCTGGTCTTCAGCGGCATGTTCACCGCCTACACCTACCTGGCCGACATCCTTGAGCGCCTGGCCGGCTTCGACGGCACGCTGGTCGGCTGGTGCCTGATGGGCTTTGGCGCGGTCGGGTTGATCGGCAACTCCCTGGGCGGCCGCGCGGTGGATCGCCACCCCTTGATTGCGTCGATGGTGTTCTGCGGGTTCATGATCGGCGGCATGGTCGCGTTGGTGCCGGCGATTCACTCCACCATCGGCCTGGCGGCGGCGATGGCCGTGTGGGGCGTGACCCAGGCGGCGATGTTCCTGGTCAGCCATGTGCGGCTGATGAAGGCTGCGCCGCATGCGCCGGCGTTTGCCGCGTCGCTGAATATTGCCGGTGGAAACCTCGGTATCGGTCTCGGCGCCTTGGTCGGTGGGCATGTGATCGACACCCTCGGCCTGGCCAGCCTGGGCCTGGCTGCGTCCGGGTTCATCCTGGTGTCGATGCTGCTGGCGCTGTGGCTGATGAGCGCCAAACCGCTGCCGACTGGCGCTTGAACCCTCAGGGCAGGGCGGTGAACAGTTCTCGCCTGGCGCCTTCGGTAATCGCCACGATGCCAGGGTGCTTGACCTTGCGTTCCACCGAAATCGCATAGAACGATTCAGTCACCGCCTCGGTCTGGCCAATCAGCGCGACGCCGTACTGGCGCACCACCTCATCGGCGATCACGCTGGGGGCGATAAAGATCCCGCTGCCGGATTGGCCGAATGCCTGCATCAAGGCACTGTCGTCGAACTCGCCGATGATCTTCGGTTGGATCTGTTGCTCGGCAAACCAGCGCAGCAAGCGGCTGCGCACCACGGTCTCCGCCCCCGGAATCAATAGCGGCGCGCCCTGTAAACACTGTGGGAAAACGCCGCGGTGTCGGTCAGCCAGTGCTTGGGTAGCGAAAAAACTGATGCCGCATTCGCCCAACTTCTGGCTGTAGCCTTTGATGTCCAGATGCGTGGGCATGGGGCTGTCGGAAATCACCAGGTCGAGGCGCTGGATCGCCAGGTCGGCGAGCAGGCGTTCGAGTTTGTCTTCGCGGCAGGTGATGCGGATCGGCTCGCTGAGCTCCATGGTCGGCGCGATCAGCCGGTAGACGATGGATTTGGGCACCACATCCGCCACCCCGACGCGAAACAGAATCTGCTGCTCATTCGGCTGGGCGCGCAACATCGCCTCCAACTCGTTGCCGGTCTGGAACATCTGCTCGGCATAGGGCAACGCCTGGCGCCCGGCTTCGGTCAGCTCGAGCTGACGGCCGACCCGCTGAAACAGGGCGATACCGAAGGTTTGCTCGAGCAGACTGATCTGCCCGCTGATGGTCTGAGGGGTGAGGTTCAGTTGCTCACAGGCGCGCACGATGCTGCCGGTCTTGGCCACCACCCAGAAGTAATGCAATTGTCGGTAATTGAGCATGCCGGCCTACACTTCGTTAAAGCCGAAGTATACGCGAGAAAAATACGAATTTTCCTGAAGTGTTCCCCTGCATAGAATGCATCGCTATCGAGGGGCCACTATTTGGACCCAATGGTTCTAATGAGGAAAACATCATGAAACTCAATTCTCTGGGCGCGGCATCGTTGCTTGCGCTTTCATTAGTAGTGGTCAGCGGTTGTGATCAGGTCGAAAAAAGCGCACAGCAGGTGATGGGCAAGGCCAGCGAATCGGCCAAGCAAGTGATCGATGACACCCACAAGGCCGCCGAGCAGGCATTGAGTGAAGCGACCCAAGGCCTGATCAGTCCGCAGAAAAAAGACGATCAGCCGCAAAACGAGTCTGAATCGACGCGTAAAGAAGCCTAATTTCCCAGCACAACGTCAGGATTGATCTATGGACTACCTTGTACAACTGGCCGCCAGCCCCACCGCCTGGGTCGCACTGGCGACCTTGATCGTGATGGAAATCGTGCTGGGCATCGATAACCTGATCTTTATCTCGATCCTCACCAACAAATTGCCCGAGCAGCACCGGGCCAAGGCGCGGCGCATCGGCATCAGCATGGCGTTGGTGTTGCGCCTGGGCCTGTTGAGCACCATTGCGTTCATCGTGCAGTTGACCACGCCGGTGTTTGAGATCCTCGGCCAGGCGTTTTCGTGGAAGGACATGATCCTCATCGCCGGCGGCCTGTTCCTGGTCTGGAAGGCAACCACCGAGATCCATCAAAGCATGGACCCGGAGCCTGAAGAGAAGGCCAGCAGCGGCAATGTCGTGTCCATCGGCTTTGCTGCGGCCATCGGCCAGATCCTGATGCTCGACCTGGTGTTCTCCATCGACAGCATCATCACCGCCGTGGGCATGACCGAGCATTTGCCGATCATGATCGTTGCCGTGGTGACCTCGGTCATCGTGATGCTGGTGGCGGCTGAACCGCTGGCCAAGTTCATCCACGACAACCCGACCGTGGTGATGCTGGCCCTGGGCTTCCTGATCATGATCGGCATGACCCTGATCGCCGAAGGCTTCGGCGCCCATGTGCCAAAAGGCTACGTGTATGCGGCCATGGCGTTCTCGGCGGCGATCGAGTGCTTGAACATCGCCCGGCGCAACCGCCACAAGCGGTTGCTGGCCGCCCGCCAGTAATCGCAGCACCCCAAAAAAGGCCGGCTGTGCTCGTAAGAGCCCCGCCGGCTTTTTGCCGTCTGTTAGAATCCGCGCACTTGATAGCTTGAGGTCCACCATGAACGAGCCGATTCGCCTTACCCAGTACAGCCATGGCGCGGGGTGTGGCTGCAAGATTTCGCCCCAGGTATTGGAAGTGATCCTCGCCGGCAGCGGCGCACAGAACCTTGACCCCAACCTGTGGGTGGGCAACGCCTCGCGGGACGATGCGGCGGTGTACGCCATCGACGACGAGCGCGGCGTGGTCTCCACCACTGATTTTTTCATGCCGATTGTCGATGACCCGTTCGACTTCGGCCGGATCGCCGCCACCAACGCGATCAGCGACATCTACGCCATGGGCGGCGACCCGTTGATGGCCATCGCCATTCTGGGCTGGCCGGTGAATGTCCTGGCGCCTGAGGTTGCCCGCGAAGTGATCCGTGGCGGCCGCTCCGTGTGCGACGAGGCTGGCATTCCCCTGGCCGGTGGCCACTCCATCGATGCGCCGGAGCCCATCTTCGGCCTGGCCGTGACCGGCATCGTGCAAAAGCGCCATATGAAGCGCAACGACACCGCCACCGTCGGCTGCCGTTTGTACCTGACCAAGCCCCTGGGCATCGGCATCCTGACCACTGCCGAAAAGAAGGGCAAATTGCGCGAGGCGGATATCGGCCTGGCTCGTGACTGGATGTGTACCCTCAACAAGCCTGGCAGCCGCTTCGGCAAACTGGCCGGCGTCACGGCAATGACCGACGTCACCGGCTTCGGGCTTTTGGGCCACTTGGTGGAAATGGCTGACGGCAGCGGCGTGACGGCACGCATCGAATACGACAAAGTCCCACGCCTGCCCGGGATCGAGGACTACCTGGACCAGGGCTGCATGCCGGGCGGCACCTTGCGCAACTTCGACAGCTACGCGAGCAAGCTCGGGCGCCTGCAGGAGCTGCACAAGCGCGTGCTGTGTGACCCGCAGACCAGCGGCGGCCTGCTGATCGCCGTTACGCCCGCGGGCGACGCCGAGTTTCATGCGGTCGCCAGCGAACTGGGCCTGACCCTTGAGCCCATCGGTGAATTGGTTGAGCGACAGACCCACGCGGTAGAGGTGTTTTGATGGCGACTGACATCACCGACTACCGCGACATCTTCCTCAACGACCGGCCGATGATGGATACCCGCGCGCCGGTCGAGTTCGCCAAGGGCGCGTTCCCGGGCGTGGTCAACCTGCCACTGATGACCGATGACGAGCGTCAGCGGGTCGGCACTTGTTACAAACAGCAGGGCCAGCAAGCGGCTATCGTGCTCGGACACGAACTGGTGTCCGGGGCGATCAAGGCCGGGCGTATCGAGCAATGGGCGCGGTTCGCCCAGGCCAATCCCGACGGCTACCTGTACTGCTTTCGTGGCGGGCTGCGCTCGCAGATCGTGCAGCAATGGCTGAAAACCGAAGCCGGTATCGAGTACCCCCGCGTCGGCGGCGGCTACAAAGCCATGCGTGGATTTTTGCTGGAGACCGTCGAACAGGCGGTCGCCGAGTGTGATTTCGTGTTGCTGGGCGGCATGACCGGCACTGGCAAGACCGAAGTGCTCGGCCAACTGCGCAACGCCCTGGACCTGGAGGGCCACGCCAACCATCGCGGTTCCAGCTTCGGCAAGCGGGCCACAGTGCAACCGTCCAACATCGACTTCGAGAACCGCCTGGCGGTGGACCTGCTGAAAAAACGCGCGGGCGGCGTCGAGCAGTTTGTGGTCGAGGATGAGAGCCGCATGATCGGCAGTTGTGCGCTGCCGTTGCCGTTGCACAAGGGCATGCAGACCTTTGCGATGGTGTGGCTGGAAGACACTGTCGAAGGCCGGGTCGAACGTATCCTGCGCGATTACGTGGTCGACCTTTGCGCTGAATTCATCGCGGTATTTGGCGAAACCGGCTACGTCCTGTTTGGCGAGCGCCTGACCCAGAGCCTGGCCAATATCCACAAACGCCTGGGCGGCGAGCGTTTCCAGCGGTTGCAGGCGATTCTGCAGGACGCCCTGGCGGAACAGACCCGCAGCGGCGCTGTGGACCTGCACCGGGTGTGGATCGAAGGGTTGCTGCGCGAGTACTACGACCCGATGTACGCCTTCCAGCGTGAAAGCAAAGGCGCGCGCATCGAGTTTGTCGGGGAGCAGGCAGCGGTGGTGGAGTATTTGCGCGAGCGTGGTGCATTGCGAGGTTGATGCCTGCCTGCAATAAGGCCCTCAACCCCGCCTGCCACTTACAGAATCGCCGCTCCAATCAAGCCGCAGACCACGCCTACCAGCATGGTCAAGCCGGCCACGGTGACCAGCACCCGCGCGTCGAAATCCTTGCGCAACATCAGCAGCGACGGCAGGCTCACGCTCGGCAGGGTCATCAACAGGGCCACGGCCGGGCCGCTGCCCATGCCCAGCGTCATCATGGTTTGTACGATAGGAATCTCCGCGGCGGTCGGAATCACGAACAGCGTGCCGACAATCGCCAGCGGCACCAGCCACAGCAGGCTGTCGGCCATCGCCCCATCCACATGGGGAAACAGCCAGACCCGCGCCGCGCCCAACACCAGCACTGCCAGGATATACACCGGGATCGTGCTCCAGAACAGTTGCCACAGGGTGCGCAACCAGCGGCTGAAAAACGGTTGCGACTCGATCACGCTGGCCTCGGCCACCGCGCCCAGCGCCGCTTCCGGCACTTGTTCCGGGCGCGCGATGCGCTGGGCCACCAGGGACACGCCCACCACCAGCACAATCCCCGCCACCAGCCTTAACGCCGTGAAGCCCCAGCCCAGCACAAACCCCATGAATACCAGGGTGGCCGGGTTCAGCACCGGGTTGGCGATCCAGAACGCTAGCGCCGCGCCCACCGACACTTGCTGCCGGCGCATGCCTGCCGCCACCGGTGCCGCGCAGCAACTGCACATCATTCCGGGCAGCGCGAACAGCCCGCCGCGCAGGGTCGAACCCAGCCCGGCACGCCCGAACAGGCGCAGCAGCCAGTCGCGGGGGATCAACACTTGCAGCAACGAGCCCAAGATCACCGCCAAAACGGCGGCTTTCCAGATCGCCAGGAAATACACCTGGGCGTAGGCCAGCGCCGCGGCCAGTGGCGAGGTTTGCTGGTCATTGAGAATCGACGCGCCGATGCTGTGGTTGTCGGCGGCGACGAACGCCTTGAAGTAGTAGGGCGACCACTTCACGTAGTAGAGGCCGATGCAGGCGACCAGCAGGAACAGCGCTGGTTTCCACCAGAACGACCAGCCCCGGTTGGGCTGGGTGGAGACGAGGTTGGACATGGTGTTGATCCGCAGATGAGTCAATAGCCGCGCATCATACGCCGCTATCGCCCATCCTTCAGATATCTGCGCTGATCTGCGTCGCCGGTGGGCAGGTTTGTTCGCCGTTGTTCAGGCCCTGCTTGTAGTTGCGGCTCAGCAGCGAGGCCTTGCCGTTATGCCAGGTGAGCGTCAGCACATACAACGTGTCGTAGTCATTGCCGGACCAGTCTTGGGTGATGGTGTGCTTTTCGCCCACCGCTTCGCTGGCCACCTTGTTGATCAATTCCGGCAGATAGCCGTGGGACCAGGCGGTGTAGATGATGGCGTTGTGGTACTTGTTTTCCACCAGTTCGTCGGCGAGGGCGCTGGTGTCATTCGCCGAAAACTTGATGTTCACCGGCAAGCCGAGCTTGATCGCGCTGGGGCTGATGGTCATCAGTGGGCGAATGTAGCTGTAGGAATTATCTTTTTCGCCTTCCTCGACATTGCGCGTCGGGTTGGCGGCGAAGACGAAGTTGGCCTTGCCGAACTTTTCCGGCAGCACGGTAGCCAGGTTCATCGCACGGTTCAGGCCCTGGCAATTGAGTTGGCCCAGGCCGCCGACGGGTTTTTCGCCGTGGCGCAGGAACACCAGGGTTTGCACGCCGTCCACCGATTCGGCGCGGCTGATGCGCGATTGCAGGGTCAGGTCGAGGGCGCCGCCGACCAGCAACAGCGGTAATATGATGTATGAATATCGTTTGAGGCGTTGCGCAAGGCACAGAGGCTTTATTGTCATTGGGCTCGAGTCTTCAGTGCATCGGATTAAGGCGGACAAGCCCGGCCCCAGTGACACACGCGGCGTCCTGCGGGTTCCGTGTCTTATTAACAGGGTGCCTCCATTCACCGTTCAGCGCACTTAAGAGTCCACTCGGCCACTTTGGTTCGCTCGTGGGGGAGAGTAGCGAGGGCATGTTGCGCAATGATGACCCATGCAGGATGCCGGACAGATGATTATCATGGGGGTTTCCGCCGAGGGATATCCCGATGAATTCACTCGCCGCTTTCCCGATCAACCGCAAATGGCCCGCCCAGCATCCGGAACGCCTGCAACTGTATTCGCTGCCCACGCCCAACGGGGTAAAAGTCTCGATCATGCTCGAAGAGCTGGGCCTGCCCTACGAGGCGCACAAAGTCAGCTTCGAGACCCAGGACCAGCTGTCGCCCGAGTTCCTGTCGCTGAACCCCAACAACAAGATTCCCGCGATCATCGACCCTAACGGCCCCGGCGGTCAGCCGTTGGCGCTGTTCGAGTCCGGTGCGATCCTGCTGTACCTGGCGGAAAAAACCAGCCAGTTGCTTTCCGAAGACCCGGCGACACGTTATGAAACCATTCAGTGGCTGATGTTCCAGATGTCCGGCATCGGCCCGATGTTTGGCCAGGTGGGGTTCTTCAACAAGTTCGCCGGCAAGGCCTACGAAGACAAGCGCCCGCGTGACCGCTACGTCGCCGAGTCGCGGCGCTTGCTGGAAGTCTTGGAAAAACGCCTGCTGGGCCGCACCTGGATCATGGGCGACGACTACAGCATCGCGGACATCGCGACGTTTCCGTGGATCCGTAACCTGATCGGTTTCTACGAATCCGGTGACCTGGTCGGCATCGCCGATTTCCCCAATGTGCTGCGCGCGCTGGACGGCTTTGTCGCACGTCCGGCAGTGATCCGTGGCCTGAACATTCCGAGCTGAGCCCATGCCGACTTTCGATTTCAAACAACTGGATGTCTTCAGCAGTGTGTCGCTCAAAGGCAACCCGCTGGCAGTAGTGCTGGGGGCCGACAGCCTCAGCGAGCAACAGATGGCCGACTTCGCCAAATGGACCAACCTCAGCGAAACCACGTTTTTACTCACGCCCCGCGATCCACGGGCTGACTACCGGGTAAGAATCTTCACCACCTTGCAGGAGCTACCGTTCGCCGGGCACCCGACGCTGGGCAGTTGTCATGCATGGTTGCAGGCGGGGGGCATTGCGCGAGGGGAGGAAATTATCCAGGAGTGCGAAATCGGCCTGGTGCGTATCCGTCGCCAAGGCGATGAGCTGGCGTTCATCGCGCCGCCGTTGTTGCGCTCGGGCCCGCTGGAGGCGGCGTTGCTGGAGCGCGTGCGGCTGGGGTTGGGCCTGGCGCCGGAGGCTATTGTGCGCAGTCAGTGGGTGGACAACGGCGCAGGTTGGCTGGCGGTGATGCTGGCCGACCGCCAGGCGGTGCTCGATCTGCAGCCCGATTACTCGCAGTTGCTCGGTCTGGCGGTGGGCGTGATTGCCCCCTGCGATCCCGAACGCGACGCTGTAGACACGCACTTTGAAGTGCGCGCGTTCATCGCCGGCGACGGGGCCCCGGAAGACCCGGCCACCGGCAGCTTGAATGCCGGGGTGGCCCAATGGTTGTTGGGCGAAGGCCTGGCACCGAACTGTTACGTGGTCAGCCAGGGCACGGCCATGGGGCGCGCGGGGCGTATCCGCATCGAGCGCCAGGGCGATGAGATCTGGGTCGGCGGTGCTGTGGCGGTGTGCATCGAAGGGCGTCTACAGCTCTAGATCAATGCAATTGTTGTGGGCCTTGCCATAAACTATTGCCTGCCTGGCATTTGCGCTGCCGGGGTCGGGGGGCATACGCTTTCGCCCCAACGTTTTTAGCCTTATTCAGGACAGCCATGACCAGCCAGTTCCCTCAAGCCCGCCCACGCCGTCTGCGCCGCTCCCCGGAGTTGCGTAGCTTGTTCCAGGAAACCGAGTTCACCCTCAACGATCTGGTGCTGCCGATTTTCGTCGAAGAAGAAATCGACGACTTCGTACCGATCACCAGCATGCCGGGTGTGTTGCGCATCCCTGAGAAAAAGCTGGCCGGGGAAATCGAGCGCTATGCCCGCGCCGGGATCAAATCGGTGATGACCTTTGGCGTGTCCCACCACCTGGACGCCAGTGGCAGCGACACCTGGAAGGAGCGCGGCCTGGTCTCGCGCATGTCCTCGATCATCAAGGACGCCGTGCCGGAAATGATCGTGATGTCCGACACCTGTTTCTGCGAATACACCGATCATGGCCATTGCGGTGTGATGCATGGCGCCCATGTCGACAACGACGCGACCTTGGTCAACCTCGGCAAGCAAGCCGTGGCGGCGGCTCGTGCCGGTGCCGATGTGATCGCGCCGTCGGCGGCGATGGACGGCCAGGTTCAGGCGATTCGCCGGGCGTTGGATGACGCCGGTTTTACCCATATTCCGATCATGGCCTACTCCACCAAATTCGCTTCGGCCCTCTACGGCCCGTTCCGTGAAGCGGGTGGCAGCGCGCTCAAGGGAGACCGCAAAAGCTATCAGATGAACCCGATGAACCGCCGCGAAGCCGTGCGTGAATCGCTGCTGGACGAGCAGGAAGGCGCGGATGCGCTGATGGTCAAACCGGCCGGTGCCTACCTCGACATCATCCGTGACATCCGCGAAGCCTCGCGCCTGCCGGTGGCGGCGTATCAGGTCAGCGGCGAGTACGCGATGATCAAATTCGGTGCTCAGGCAGGCGCGATCGATGAGGACCGCGTGGTGCGGGAAACCCTGGGTTCGATCAAGCGCGCCGGCGCGGACCTGATCTTCACTTACTTCGCCATGGACCTGGCGCTGGCAGGGATCTAAAGCGCCCAACCTGTGGGGCGGGTAAGCCCGTCCCCACAGTGGGTTGCAGCGTTTTTCAGCGCTGTGCGAGCGCCAGGTTCAAGCCCAACCCCGCAAAGGCCGCCGCAAAACTGCGCCGCAGCCAGTTCTGTACCCGTGGTGACTCGATCACTGCGCGGCGAAACACATTGGCCAGCAGGCCATACACCACAAACACCGCAAACGTCATGGCCATGAACACGCCGCTCAGCACCAGCATTTGCAAGGCCGGCGCCGTGCTGGCCGGTGTGACGAACTGAGGCAGGAAGGCCAGGAAGAAAATCGTCAGCTTGGGGTTGAGAATATTCAGCAAAAACCCGCGCAGCATCAGGCCACGGGCCGTGGTTGCCGTTGGTGTGTCATTCACCGCGAAGGCCGAACGATCGCGCCAAGTGGCGTAGGCCAGGTACAGCAAGTAGGCGGCTCCGGCGAATTTCAGCGCTTCGAATGCCAATGCGCTGGTGTGCAGCAGGGCGGAAAGGCCGAGTATGGATGCCAATAAGTGCGGGATGATCCCAGCGGTACAGCCCAGCGCGGCGAACACGCTGGCGCGCTTGCCGGCCATGAGCCCCGTGGACACGGTAAAGATCACGCCGGTGCCGGGAATCAGCACAACGATCAGGCAGGTGATGAGAAAGTTCATGCTGAGCATGGCATTCAAACTCCTTGTACGAATGGTCGGTGAAAGATCCTGTCATATTCGCATTGTGTTGGCGAGGGGGCCACAGGGCGAACCCGCGTTAGACTTATCGGTCGATATCTGCATCGCCCGGCCCATCGCCCCTCAAGGAAGCCCCATGCACCTACGCCGCCTGATCCTGTGTCTCACGCCCTTGCTGGTGCTGGCCGGTTGCTCGACCGCACGCGGCCCGCAACAGCCGGAGCGCAGTGAAGCTGAGGTCAAGGCGCAGATCGTGCGTTTGCTGCCCGCCAAGGTCGCCGATCGCAACGGTTGGGCCCAGGATATCTACACCGCTTTCGACACCCAGCACATCTACCCGAGTACCGAAAACATCTGCGCCGTGCTGGCGGTGACTGAGCAAGAGTCCACTTACCAGGTCGACCCACCTGTGCCGAACATGGGCAAGATCGCCCAGGATGAAATCCTGCGCCGTGCTGGCAAGGTGCATGTGCCGGCGGTGTTGGTCCGCACGGCACTGCAACTGCGTTCGCCCACTGGTAAGTCCTACGCCGATCGCTTGAATGCCGCCCGCACGGAGAAAGACTTGAGCGGGATCTTCGATGACTTCATCAGCATGGTGCCCTTGGGCAATACGCTGTTTGGCGGCTTCAACCCGGTACACACCGCCGGCCCGATGCAAGTCAGCATCGACTTTGCGCAGAAGCAGGCGCGGGGTTATCCCTACACGGTAGACGGCACGATCCGTCGGGAAGTGTTCACGCGACGTGGCGGCATGTACTTTGGCATCGCCCATTTGCTTGGTTACCCAGTGAGTTATGACCGGCCGCTGTACCGGTTTGCCGACTTCAACGCCGGTTGGTACGCCAGCCGCAACGCCGCGTTCCAGGCCGCCGTCAGCCGCGTCTCAGGCACCGAGTTGGCGCTGGACGGGGATTTGATCCGCTACGGCTCGCTGCTGCCCGGCAGCACCGAATTGGCAGTGCGTTCCCTCGGCGCCCGGCTGGACATGCGCAACCCCAGCATCCGCAGTCAGCTGGAGCAGGGCGAACAGTTGGATTTTGAGCAGACCACGCTCTACACACGCGTGTTTGCCCTGGCCGACACGGCGGCCGGCAAACCGCTGCCGCGGGCGATCCTGCCGGGCATCGTGCTCAAGAGTCCGAAGATCACCCGCAACCTGACCACTGCCTGGTTCGCCCAGCGGGTGGATGAGCGTTATCAGCGCTGTATGAAGCGCTGAGGCCGGTCCTGAGCGGGGTTGGTGAATCAGCCCCAGGCATTGCAGAGGATATGTGCGGCTGATGGTAATAGTCGCCGTGTGGGGCCTGGGGTACACCTCATGCCTGACTCCAAGGAAGACTCCGCGATGATCGCTCACGCCGTGCCCGAAGGTTTTGTCTCACTGCCGCGCAGCAGCCCGCTGCTCGACTTGTTGGGCCCGGCGTATTGCCGGGGTGAAGGTCTGCAACTGGAAATCGGCCTGCGCGCCGACAACCGTCATGCCAATGGCCGCGGCACGGTGCATGGCGGGGTGTTGGCGACTCTGGCGGATATCGGCATGGGCTACGCGATGGCGTTTTCCAGTGAGCCGCCATTGCCGTTGATTACCGCGAGCATGACTGTCGATTACCTGGGCGCGGTGCAAGTGGGGGAGTGGATCGTGGTACGACTGGAGCATCACAAGCGTGGCCGGCAAATGGCGTTTGCCACGGTGAGTCTGCAGGTGGAGGAGAAAGTCGTGGCGCGGGCGAACGCGGTGTTTGCGGTGCCGCGTGCGGACTGACAGACGAAAAAAAGCCCGGTTTTTCGTGGAACCGGGCCTTTTCGTGTGTTGCTCTTGAATCAGCTGCGCTCAAGGGCCAGGGCTACGCCTTGGCCGCCACCGATGCACAGTGTCGCCAGGCCTTTTTTGGCGTCGCGCTTGATCATTTCGTGCAGCAGGGTCACCAGTATGCGGCAGCCTGATGCGCCGATCGGGTGGCCAATGGCAATCGCGCCGCCGTTGACGTTGACTTTGTCGGCGTCCCATTCCAGCTCTTTGGCCACCGCCAGGGATTGCGCGGCAAAGGCTTCGTTGGCTTCGACCAGGTCCAGGTCGCCGACGCTCCAGCCGGCTTTGTCCAGGCAGCGGCGGGTGGCCGCGACCGGGCCGATGCCCATGATGGCCGGGTCGACGCCGGCATTGGCGTAGCTGGCGATACGCGCCAGAACGGGCAGGCCAAGGGCCTTGGCCTTGTCGGCGCTCATCAGCAGCACCGCGGCGGCGCCGTCGTTGAGGCTGGATGCGTTGCCCGCGGTGACGCTGCCGTCTTTCTTGAACGCGGGTTTGAGTTTGGCCAACGACTCGGCGGTGGTGCCGGCGCGCGGTTGTTCATCCACGGCGAAGGCCACCGGGTCGCCCTTGCGCTGCGGGATCAGAATCGGCGTGATCTCATCGGCAAAGCGGCCGGCTTCGATGGCGGCGGCGGCTTTTTGCTGGGACGCGGCGGCGAAGGCGTCCTGGGCTTCACGGCTGATGCCGTACTTGTCCACCAGGTTCTCGGCGGTGATGCCCATGTGGTAGTCGTTGAATGCATCCCACAGGCCGTCGGTGATCATGCTGTCGATCATCTTGGCGTGGCCCATGCGCAAACCGGTGCGCGCACCAGGTAATACGTAGGGGGCCAGGCTCATGTTCTCCATGCCGCCGGCGATGATCACGTCGGCATCGCCACAACGGATGGCCTGGGCGCCCAGGTGCAGGGCCTTGAGGCCCGAACCGCAGACCTTGTTCAAGGTCATCGCGGGTACGGCATGGGGCAAGCCGGCGAGGATCGACGCCTGGCGCGCCGGGTTCTGGCCTGAGCCTGCGGTGAGTACGTGGCCGAGGATCACTTCATCCACCTGGGCCGGGTCGAGGCCGGTCTGCTCCAGCAGGCGACGGATTACGGCAGCGCCCAACTCCGGTGCCGGGATGCTCGCGAGCGATCCTTGAAAACTGCCTACGGCGGTACGTGTGGCAGCAACAATCACAACGTCTTGCATGGAATGTGTCCTCACTGGAATTGCATTTCTGGAACGTGGTCGGGGACGATTAGTTTACCGGCTGTCTTGCTGACAATCTCTTCAATACTGACCCCTGGGGCACGCTCCTTTAGGATAAAGGCGCCGTTGTCGATTTCCAGGTATGCAAGGTCCGTCAGCACACGCTTGATGCAGTGGGCACCGGTCAGCGGCAGGGTGCATTGGCTGAGCAATTTGGACTCACCGTCCTTGGAGGCGTGGGTCATGATCACGATGATGTTTTCCGCGCCGGCCACCAGGTCCATGGCGCCGCCCATGCCCTTGACCAGCTTGCCCGGGATCATCCACGAGGCGATGTTGCCCTGTACGTCCACTTCAAACGCGCCGAGCACGGTGAGGTCGACATGGCCGCCGCGAATCATTGCGAAGGACTCGGCGGAGGAGAAGATCGAGGCGCCGATGCGCGCGGTCACGGTTTGTTTGCCGGCGTTGATCATGTCGGCATCGATGGTGTCTTCGGTGGGAAACGGGCCCATGCCGAGCAGGCCGTTTTCCGATTGCAGCATCACTTCCATGCCTTCCGGGATGTAGTTGGCCACCAGGGTCGGAATGCCGATGCCCAGGTTGACGTAGAAACCGTCCTGCATTTCGCGGGCGACGCGTTGAGCCATTTGTTCGCGGGTGAGAGCCATTGTGCTGTTCCTCTTGTTCTCTTCGGGCTGGAGGGATTATTTGCGGACGGTGCGCTGTTCGATGCGCTTCTCGAAGGTGCCGCAGATGATCCGGTCGACGTAGATGCCAGGGGTGTGGATCTGCGACGGTTCCAGCTCGCCCGGTTCGACGATTTCCTCGACTTCGACCACGGTGATCTTGCCGGCGGTGGCGGCCAGCGGGTTGAAGTTCTGGGCGGTGTGGCGGTAGATGACGTTGCCGAAGTGGTCGGCTTTCCAGCCTTTGACGATGGCAAAGTCACCGGTGATGGATTCTTCCATCAGGTACGGGCGACCGTTGAATTCACGGGTTTCCTTGCCTTCGGCCACCGGGGTGCCGACGCCGGTGGCGGTGAAGAAGGCCGGAATGCCAGCACCGCCGGCGCGCATTTTTTCCGCCAGGGTGCCTTGGGGGGTGAGCACCACTTCGATTTCGCCGCTGAGCAGTTGCTTCTCGAACAGGGCGTTTTCGCCCACATAAGACGCGATCACTTTGCGGATCTGCTTTTGTTCCAGCAGCACGCCCAGGCCAAAGCCGTCGACGCCGCAGTTATTGGAAACCACGGTCAGGTCGCGGGTGCCTTTGCGCTTGATCTCGGCGATGAGGTTTTCCGGAATGCCGCACAGGCCAAAGCCGCCAGCGAGTACGGTCATGCCATCTTCCAGGCCTGCGAGGGCTTCTTCATAGGACGCCACGCGTTTATCGAAACCTGCCATATGCACCTCTTTTATTGTTAGTGGGCCAGCCAATGCCTCGAGTGTTGCGCCGACGGATTGATTTGTTAAGTTGTTTTTTAAGGTTGATTGATTTAAAAAACTGCATAGTCGAGCCGTCGTCCGGAGTAATGTTATGACCGTCAAACAGATGCGTGCCTTTTTGGCTGTGGCGCAAAGCCTGAGTTTTGCCGCCGCCTGCGAGCGCCTGCACCTCTCTCAGTCGGCGCTGAGCCTGACCATCAAAGGTCTGGAAGAAGGGCTGGGCGGGCGCTTGTTCAGCCGCAATACACGGAATGTCGCGCTGACCCCTGAAGGGGAATCCTTATTGCCGCTGGCGCGTCGGCTGATTGCCGATTGGGACAACGCCGAGGATGAACTGCGCCAGCGCTTCACCCTGCAGCGCGGGCGCGTAACGGTGGCGGCGATGCCGTCGTTTGCGGGCAACCTGCTGCCGCCGATCCTGAAGATATTCCGCGCGCGTTACCCCCATGTGAACGTGACGGTGCATGACCTGATCAACGAACAGGTGCTGGAAATGGTCCGTGATCGCCAGGTCGAGTTGGGCGTGGCGTTCGAACCGTCCGAGGGGTCGTCGCTGGCGTTTACGCCGTTATACCTGGACCGCTTCATTGCGGTGGTGCCCATGGATTCACCCTTGGCACTGCGTGCTGAAATCGACTGGAAAAGCCTGTTGGAGCAACCGTTCATTGCCCTGCAACGACCCTCGACGGTACGGGTGATGCTGGAGGAGCATCTGGGCGCCTTGCAGATGAAATTGCCGGTGGCGCTGGAGAGTCATCAATTGGCGACGGTGGGCAAGATGGTTGCCAGTGGCCTGGGGGTCAGCGCCGTACCGGCATTATGTGCGCAGCAGATGCAGGAGGCGGGCGCCCATTGCATCACCTTGACCGATCCGGTGATCGAGCGGCCGATTGGTGTGTTGACCAAACCGGGGCATGAACTGTCGGCGGCGGCACAGGTGTTGTTTGATATTTTCCGCGATGAAGCAGGGAAAGGGCGTTACCCCAACTTTTGAAGTTGCATAAAAAATGTGGGAACTGGCAAGCCAGTTCCCACATTAGTTGAGAAGTACTTAGTAGTAGCGGTCGATTACTTTAACTTGCGAGTTGTCTTTGAAAGACTCCCACGCGTGGTTAAGTGTGTCGAACACTTGCTCGATGAAATTGCGATCGGCCGCCGCTTTCTTGCCGACATAACCCTGGCCACGGCGGTACATCTTCAGGCGCGCCGCCAGTTCACGGTTGTTTTTGTCGAACTCGGCTTCTTCGGTGTGGGGCGCCAGGCAGTCAATTTGGACTTTGCCCGATTTGCCAATCCACAGGATATGGTCGTCGAGTGTGTCTTTCTGCGCTGCGAACATCTCAGCCAATTCTTCGATAGTTGGTTGGTTGTTCAGATTCATGTGTAAGCCCCTTGACCAGTTGGCGATCTATCAATTGATTCGTTAAAACTGCTTAGTTGTCTCCGGTTCCGAAAACCGGGCGTCAGTGACGGTCTGCCGAATACGGGCAGGGTCTTGAACCTGATGCATGTAGTCTTGCTGATGAACTGCTACGCAATGGTTTCATAACGAAGACAAGCAGCGTTTGAGCTCCTTGTACCGAACCCTTCGGGTCGGTCAGCTTCATCAATCTGCCTTGTGGGCAGTGCACATCCGGAAGAAACAGCTCGGCGGTCAGACGAGCTTGTTCAAAACGCTTGTTACCAACGCTCCCGATCCGGGAGACGTCTAGATCATGCAAGGACAAAAAGGTTACGTCAACGGTTATGTAGTGATTATTTTTTATCACTACATAAATCGCCGTGGGGATAGGGGCATGCGAGGAGGTGTGACTCAGGCGTCATTTTTTGTGCGGTGGGTCGCTGCAGTTCGTTGGCCTGCCCGGGTCTCCCGCTGATTTTTGAGGGGCGGTGCCCTGGCTATCCCAGGCGCTCTGCCAATAGCGGCAACAACCGCTCGCAGGATGCCGCGATCTTCAGTTGCAACAACTCATCCCCACGGGTCTTGCCCAGATTGATGGCAATCACCGGTTTGCCTTGCTCGACCATCGCCTTGCACAGGCGAAACGCCGAATAGGCCATCAGCGACGACCCCACCACTAACAGCCCCTCGGCGTGTTCCACCGCCGCCATCGCCCTGGCGGCGGTGGCCTGGGCAACGTTTTCGCCGAAGAACACGACGTCCGGTTTGAGCCGTTCACCGTCGCAATGGGGGCAGCGGGGCACGCGAAAACGTTGTTCAAACGCTGCGTCGAGCAGCGTATCGCCGTCGGGTGCCTGCACGGCGTCGACGCCCGCCAGGTACGGGTTCTCGGCCTCCATCAACCGTTGGATCACATCGCGTGCGCTGGGCCGATGGCAATCCAGGCATAGCACGCGATGCAAGCTGCCATGCAGCTCGATCACATCCTCACTACCGGCCTGGTCATGCAGCGTGTCGACGTTTTGTGTGATCAGCCCGCTGATACGCTGGCGATGTTGCAAGGCGGCCAGCGCCAGGTGGGCCTGGTTCGGCTGCGCAATCCGCACCCGTGGCCAGCCCAGCATCGCCCGTGCCCAATAACGGCGCCGCGCTTGCGGGGTGGCCAGGAACTCCTGGTACATCATCGGCGCCTTGCCTCGGCGCACGCCTTCGCTGTCCCGATAATCCGGGATACCTGATGACGTGCTGATCCCCGCCCCGGTCAGCACCAGAAAACGCCGTGCGGCCATGGCCCGGTGCAGGGTCTCGAGGTGAGCTTCTTGATGTTCGAGCATGTCGAGCATGGGCTCTCCTATTCGCCGCGAATGTATTGCTCCAGTTGCTTGATCAGGTTGGCTTGTTCGGCAATGGCTTCCTTGACCAGGTCACCGATGGAGAGCAGGCCCAGCAGTTTTCCGTCGACGACCACCGGCAAGTGGCGCAGGTGACTGTCGGTCATGATGTTCATGCAGGCTTCGACCGTCTTGTGGGCATCGACCGTGATGACTGGAGAGCTCATGACCTCGTGGACTTTGGTGGTGACGGAAGAAAGGCCTTTGAGTATCAGCTTCCGTGCGTAATCGCGCTCGCTGATGATGCCAACCACCTCACCCTGCTTGACGACCGGCAAGGCCCCGACATTTTTCGATGACATCACCACCAACGCTTCGAATACGGTGTGGTCCCATTCAATGGTGTGGACTTCCTGGTTTTGCTTGTCTTTGGCTTTGAGTACTTCTGAGACGGTTTTCATGGTGGCCACTCCGGTGTTGTTGTTAGGAAGTCAGCAATCCCCTACAGAATCCTAGACGGCCGGCGCCGGAGCAAGGACCAAAGCGGCGTTAAAACTGTCGAAAAACGTCATCCGCCGGATTTATTCATGGTTTACCCGGTACTTGTCGGCTTTTTCGCCCGCTTTGGGCTGGCCGCCGTCTTGCGGGGCGCGGCCGTGCGTTTCTTCTTCCACGGGGTGGCGCCGCGGCCTGCCGGGCTGGCGGGGCCGGTGATGGTCATACGCATACCGTTGCAGCGGGCCACTTGCTTGCTCATCCAGGCCGCTTGCTTGGCGACGAATTCTTCCAGGCTCATTTCGCCGCTTTGCACCATGTCCAGCGCCTGTTCCCAGATCGCCGTGGTGCCCGGGTCGGCGATGGCGCGCGGCACCGCATCGATCAGGCTGAACGCCGCCGGGGTGGCCGAGAGGGCCTTGCCGTTCTTCACCAGGTAGCCTCGGTCCAGCAGGCCCTGGATGATCCCGGCGCGGGTGGCTTCGGTGCCGATGCCGGTGGTGTCCTTGAGCTTTTGCTTGAGCAACGGGTCTTCCACCAGCTTGGCGACGTTTTTCATCGCCTTGATCAGGTCGCCCTCGGTGAAGGGTTTGGGCGGCTGGGTCCACAGGTCCTTGAGGTTGACCTTGGCAACGGCGTAATCCTGGCCCTGCACCAGCGCCGGCAGGGCTTGCGGCACTGGCGCCTCACGGCCTTTGGCGGGTGCAAGGGCTTCGGGCAGCGCGCGTTTCCAGCCCGGCTCGATGACGACTTTGCCCACCGCGCGCAGCGCTTGGCCGGCACAGTCGAAATCCGCCTGGGTGCGGTCGTATTCATGGTTGGGCAGAAACTGCGCCAGGTAGCGCGCGCGAATCAGTGTGTAGACCGCCCGATGCTTGCCGGTGAGCTGCCCGGCATCCTTGCCGGCGCCGGTGGGAATGATGCCGTGGTGGGCGCTGACCTTGGCGTCGTTCCACGCCCGCGAGCGGCGCTGGGGATCGAGATGCGGCATCAGTTCGTTGACGGCCGCGTCGGCCCGGCCCAGGGCGGCAAGGATCTTCGCCGCGTCGCCATGCTGACTCAATGGCAGGTAGCCGCAATCGCTGCGCGGGTAGGTGATGGCCTTGTGGGTTTCGTACAGCGATTGGGCGATGTCCAGGGTTTCCTGGGCGCCGAGACCGAGCTTCTTCGAGCAGATTTCCTGCAACGTCCCCAGGTCGAAGGGCAGGGGCGCGACCTCGCGCATGCGTTCGGTGCGCAACTTCACCAGCCGCGCACTGGCGGCGTGGGTCATGGCGTCGGCGGCGTCCCGGGCGAGTTGCGGGTTGAGGCAGCGGCCTTGATCGTCACAGGCATCGTCGACGGCGCGCCATTGGGCGGTGAAGGTCATGTGCGCGTGGCGCAGGTCGACATCGATGGCCCAGTAGGCCACCGGTACGAAATCGGCGATGCTGCGGTCGCGGTCGACCACCAGGCGCAGGGTCGGGGTTTGCACCCGGCCCACCGGCAGCACGCCTTGGTAACCGGATTGGCGGCCGAGCAAGGTAAACAGGCGGCTCATGTTCATGCCGATCAGCCAGTCGGCGCGGGAACGGCCGAGGGCCGAGTGGTACAGGCTGAAGGTCTCGGCGCCGGGTTTGAGCGCGGCCAGGGCCTTGCGGATGGAGGCGTCGTCCAGCGCCGACAGCCACAGGCGTTGGATCGGCCCGCGATAGCGGCAATGTTCCACCAGCTCGCGGGCGATCATTTCGCCCTCGCGGTCGGCGTCGGTGGCGATCACCAGTTCCAAGGCTTCCCCCAGCAGGCGCTTGACCGCCTTGAACTGGGCGGCGGTCTTGGGCTTGACCCGCATCTTCCATTTGTCCGGGACGATCGGCAGGTCGGCGAGCACCCAGCGCTTGTACTTGGCGTCGTAGGCGTCGGGCGGGGCGGTTTCCAGCAGGTGGCCGATGCACCAGGTGACGGTCACCCCGTTGCCCAGCCAGCAACCGTCGCCACGGCGCGTGGCGCCGAGCACGGCCGCAATATCCTTGGCCTGGGAGGGTTTTTCACAGAGGAACAGCCGCATGGTCATCACATCAGATCGGGTTGATGCCTTGCAGGATGCGTAGTCCGAGGGATTTGAGCAACCATTATCTGTATGGATGTACAGCAATTTGTGTGGCGCCGCAGAGCAGATGTGGGAGGGGGCTTGCTCCCTCCCACAGGGGACCTGCGGTGTTCAGGTGGTCGGGTCAGTTGTTGTCGATATCCACATGCCGCGTTTCCTTGAGGCAGAACATCCCGACAACCAGGCTCACCCCGGTCACGACCACCGGATACCACAAGCCATAGAAGATATCGCCGGTGTACACCACCAGGGCAAACGACACGGTCGGCAGGAAGCCGCCAAACCAGCCGTTGCCGATGTGATAGGGCAGGGACATCGAGGTGTAGCGGATGCGTGTCGGGAACAGTTCCACCATCAACGCCGCCAGCGGGCCGTAGCACATGGCCGCGATCAGGATCAGCACCACGATCAGCACCACCACCATCACCTTGTTGACCTGCGCCACATCCGCCGATGTCGGGTAGCCGGCCAGGGTCACGGCGGCGCGCAGGGCCGACTCGTCAAAGCCATCGATGTGCACGTCGCCCACACTCACCTGCACCGGGCTGCCCGCAGGGGCGGCGGCGCTGCTGTAGGGCAGGCCTTGCTTGACCAGGAAGGTCTTGACCTTGTCGCAGGGGCTGTCAAAACGCGCCTTGCCCACCGGGTCGAACTGGAAGGTGCAGGTGGCCGGGTCGGCCAGCACGGTGATCGGCGCCTGGCGACTGGCCTGGTCCATCGCCGGGTTGGTGTAGTGCGCCAGGCCCTTGAAGATCGGGAAGTACAGCGCGGTCGCCAGCAGCAGGCCGAGCATCAGCACCGGTTTGCGCCCGATCTTGTCCGACAGCCAGCCGAAGAAGATAAAGAACGGTGCGCCAATCACCACGCTGATGATCAGCAGCATATTGGCCAGGGCCGGGTCCATCTTCAGGAACTGCGTGAGGAAGAACAGCACATAGAACTGCGCCGCGTAAAAGGTCACCGCTTGCCCGCCGTTGATGCTGAACAGCGCAATCAGCACCACCTTGAGGTTTTCCCACTTGCCGAAGGACTCGCGGATCGGCGCCTTGCTGGCCTTGCCTTCCTCCTTCATTTTCAGGAACGCCGGCGATTCATGCAGGCTCATGCGGATCCAGGTGGAAATGCCCAGCAGCACGATGGAAAACAGGAACGGAATGCGCCAGCCCCACACTTCGAACTGATCGCCAGTGAAGTAGCGGCAGGCCAGCACCACCAGCAATGACAACAGCAACCCCAGGGTGGCGGTGGATTGAATCCAGCTGGTGTGCAGGCCGCGCTTGCCGGCGGGGGCGTGTTCGGCGACATAGGTCGCCGCGCCGCCGTACTCGCCGCCCAACGCCAGGCCTTGCAGCATGCGCAGGGCGATCAGGATGACCGGCGCGGCAATGCCGATGCTGGCATACGTCGGCAGCAGGCCGACACAGAACGTCGCCACACCCATCAGGATAATGGTCACGAGGAAGGTGTACTTGCGCCCGATCATGTCGCCCAGGCGGCCAAACACCAGCGCGCCGAACGGGCGCACCACAAAGCCGGCCGCGAAGGCCATCAAGGCAAAGATAAACGCCGTGGTGTCGTTGACCCCGGCAAAGAACTGTTTGCTGATCACCGCCGCGAGGGCGCCATAGAGGAAGAAGTCATACCACTCGAATACCGTCCCCAGGGACGAGGCGAAGATGACTTTTCTCGATTCGCTGACGGTGCTCGTGCTGACCGCCGAGCCCAGGGTTTGAGCATGTTCTGACATCGGGTATCCCTCACAGTGATTATTTATTGTTGTTCCACTGTCGGCGCCAACCTCAGCGCCGGTCTGTTTTCCGTTCCTCTGTAGGCGCGCGCTTGCTCGCGAAAATCGCCAACGATTACGCGGGAAATCTGGATGAACGCGGCGCCTTTGTGTTTTTCGCGGGCAAGCTCGCTCCTACAGTGTTCGGTGAAAGGATCAGTTGCGCGGCTTTCTCCGCGATCATCAGCGTCGGTGAGCAGGTATTGCCGGATGTGATGCGGGGCATGATCGAGGCATCGGCGATGCGCAGCCCCGGCACGCCATGCACCCGCAGCTGCGCGTCGACCACCGCGTCCTGGTCACTGCCCATGCGGCAGGTGCCCACCGGATGGAAGATCGTCGTGCCGATGCGCGCCGCGGCTTCGTGCAGTTGCTCTTCGGTTTGCAGCGCATCGCCGGGCAAGTATTCCACCGGTTTGAACGGGCTCAGGGCCGGCGCGGCGACGATCCGTCGAGTCAGGCGAATCGCGTCGGCGGCCACCCGCAGGTCTTGCGGATGGCTGAGGTAATTGGGCTGGATCAACGGCGCATCCGCCGGGTTGGCCGAGCGAATATCGATACGCCCGCGGCTTTGCGGGCGCAGGTCACAGACCGACGCGGTAAACGCCGGGAACGCGTGCAACGGCTCGCCGAAGCGCTCCAGGGACAGCGGCTGCACATGGTATTCAAGGTTGGCCGAGGTTTGTTCCGGGCCCGAGCGGGCAAACGCACCGAGCTGGCTGGGCGCCATCGACAGCGGGCCGCTGCGGTCATACAGGTAACGCAGGCCCATGCCCATTTTGCCCCACACGCTGCCCGCGATCTGGTTCAGGGTGCGCGCGTTTTCCAGCTTGTAGATCAGCCGCAGTTGCAGGTGGTCCTGCAGGTTGCCGCCAACCCCCGGCAGTTCATGCAACACATTGATGCCGAGCGGCTTGAGCACGTTGGCGGGGCCAATCCCCGAACGCTGCAAAATGCCGGGCGAACCCACGGCGCCAGCACACAACACGATTTCCTTACGGGCCTTCCAACGGAGCGACTGGCCGTGCTGACGCCCGACCACTGCCGATGCGCGGCCGTTTTCCAGCAACACGCGGTCGACTTCGACTTCGGTCAATACCGTCAGGTTCGGCCGATGGCGGATCGGTTTGAGGAACGCCTTGGCCGCATTCCAGCGGACGCCGGCCTTCTGGTTGACCTGAAAGTAACCGCAGCCTTCGTTATCGCCCTGGTTGAAGTCGCTGACGTTGGCGATGCCGCTTTGCGCCGCGGCCTCGCGAAAGGCATCCAGGATCGGCCAATGCAATCGCTGTTGCTCGACGCGCCACTCGCCGCCGTCGCCGTGAAATGCCGAACCGCCAGCAAAATGGTTTTCGCTGTGCTTGAACAGCGGCAGCACGTCTTCCCACGCCCAGCCCGGGTTGCCTGCCGCCGCCCAGCCGTCGTAGTCCTGAGCCTGGCCGCGCATGTAGATCATGCCGTTGATCGACGAACAACCGCCGAGCACCTTGCCCCGCGGGTAACTCAGGGCGCGGCCTTGCAGGCCGGCCTGGGCTTCGGTCTTGAAGCACCAGTCGGTGCGTGGGTTGCCGATGCAGAACAGGTAGCCGACGGGGATGTGAATCCAGGGGTAATTGTCGCGACCACCGGCTTCAAGCAACAGCACACGGTGGGCGGGGTTGGCGGACAGTCGATTGGCCAGCAGGCAGCCTGCGGGGCCGGCGCCTACGACGATGTAATCGTATTCAGCAGTTGCAGTGGGCATCTGAGGTCTCGCTTGTTTTTCTTATTGGCTCCATCCTAGTTGTTAGTTTTCGTCTTAAAAATGTTAGTTTTTACCCAGTGGCTGTGCGTTTTTAAACAGCGCGGCCCAGGCTCACGGATTGGAGGCGCTATGTTCGACTGGAATGACCTGCGGTTTTTTCTTGAGTTGCAGCGCAGCGGCCGCCTGCTCACCGCCGCGCAACGCCTGAAAACCACCCACGCCACCGTGGCGCGGCATATCGAGGCGATCGAGAAAAGCCTCGGCACCGCGTTGTTTGTGCAGCACGCCCACGGCTATGAGTTGACGCCGTCCGGCGAGGCCCTGCTCAAACACGCCGAAGCCATGGAAAACGTCGCGCTGCTGGCCGAAGACGAACTGACCCACACCGCCGCGCCCCTGGGCAAGATCCGCCTGGGCGTGGCCGAAGGGCTGGGGGTGATGTTCCTCGCCAGCCGCATGGGCGGGCTGTTCGAGCGCTATCCGGGGTTGGAAGTGGAGCTGGTGGCCGTGCCGCGTTTCGTCAGTATCCTCAACCGCGAAGCCGAAATCAGCATCCACCTCGAACGTCCCAGCGTCGATCAACTGGTCACGCGCAAACTCACCGACTACCGCCTGGCGCTCTATGCCAGCCGCGCGTATCTGGCGCGCACCCCGCCGATTGAAAAACGCGAAGACCTCGCCGCCCATGCCTGGATCGATTACGTCGACGATCTGCTGTTCAGCCAGGAACTGAAACTGCTCAGCAGCTTCTGCCGCAACCCCAAAGTGGTGTTTCACAGCACCAGCGTGATCGCCCAGCACCAGGCGGCGCGTTCCGGGCTGGGGATTGCGGTGTTGCCGTGCTTCATGGCGGCCGGTGATCCGGACCTGGTGGCGTTGTTGCCGGGGGAGGGGATTCAGCGCAGCTATTGGATCAGCTCGCGCCGGGAACTGCACAAGTCGGTGCGGCTGCGGGTGTTGTGGGATTACGTGGTGGAGTTGTGCGCGCGGGAGCAGGCACTGTTGCTCGGCGGGTCCACCTGAAGAACCTGGATCAAAAATGTGGGAGGGGGCTTGCCCCCGATAGCAGTGTGTCAGCCAAAACATGCATGACTGAAGCAGCGCTATCGGGGGCAAGCCCCCTCCCACACTTTTGACCGGATTCAGCTTCCAAGATCAGGTCGGCTATAAGGCCAAGCAAGAGCAAGAGCAGAGCAAAAGCAGATCAGGGTCTATCTGATCTATGGAGATCCAAATGTGGGAGGGGACTTGCCCCCGATAGCAGTGTGTCAGCCAAAACATGCATGACTGATTCACCGCTATCGGGGGCAAGCCCCCTCCCACACTTTTGACCGGATTCAGCTTCCAAGATCAGGTTGGCTATAAGGCCAAGCAAGAGCAGAGCAAAAGCAGCTCAGGGTCTATCTGATCTATGGAGATCTAAATGTGGTGTTGCTTGAACTGAGTCAATCGCGCAAGACGAATTCCGCGCTGCCCAGCCGTTCTCCATTCACCAGCACATGCACCGCGTGCTTGCCCGGGTAGTGCTTGCGCGTGGTCAGTTCACGGATATGTTGTTCGCGGCTGATGTGCTGCTGCTCGCCTGCGCCAAGGGTAAAGGCCTTGAGCTTGAATACTTTGGCCGCACGGTGGCCGGCGCTTTTTACGTAGTCGATGGCGTAGTCCACCACCAGTTTTTGTGGTGCGGCGGCGGTGGATTCGAGGCTGAAGGTCAGGTTGATCCGCTCCCCCAGTGTGATCACCGCCGGCGTGACGCGCAGGTGATGAATCTTGACCTCGGCCTTGGCTCCCGCGCCGATGATCGTCAGCGCGCGGGTGTTGCCCTGCTTGATCAGGCTGCGCAGTGCATGGCGGGCGATCCAGGCGGTGTGCGGGTTATCCAGCGACCAGCCTTCGATCAGGCTGAGGACCCAATCGGGGTGGTCCTTGGTGATGTCGTTGAGGTGGTTGGCCACAGACTTGCGCACGTAGAGGCTGCTGTCGGCCTTGAGGTTGTCGAGGATCGACGCGCACAGCCCGGGGGTGGCCTGCACGTCGGCCAGGCGGAATGACCACGGCAGGCGCGGTCGCGAGCCTTCGCTGGCGAGGCGGCGCACGTGTTCGTTGTCATCCAGCGACCACTGTTGCATCACCGCCAGGGTGCGTTGGAAGTCGTGCAGCAAGAAGTGCCGGATCGCGAATTCGGCGGAGCCAAAGGTGGTGAAATATTTGAGCGCGGCCATGGAGCGCTCGAAGTCATCCCGGCCATGACTCGCCACGTAGTGCGGCAGGAACAGGCTGACAAAGCCGCTGTTCAAGCGCGGCGCGAGGGCATAGAGCCGCGTGAGAGTCTGTGGGTAATCCAGCGGGATCACCGCATGCAGGCTGTCGCTGACCCGCGCCACGCGCTGCATCACCGACAACTCGGCCAGCCCGGCCTTGGCGTGCTGGAGAAAGCCCTGGGCGTCGAACGCCGGGTACACCGCCGTCATTTCGGTGGCGATGTGTTGCAGGCGTTCGACGTTGAAGATTTCCTTGAGGGCCGGGGCGCTTTGGTCGGTCATCGGTGATTCCATGGGGGGTTAGAGAAACCAGCGGTATTCCCGCGTGTTGATCTCCTGCTGAAACGCCAAGTGGTCCTGGCGTTTGTTCTCGCAGTACACGTCGACAAATTCCGCGCCCAGCTTATCGCGCAATACCGCTTGATGTTGCATGGCGCGCACGGCCTCGAGCATTTCCAGGGGGAAGTCGGTGCCGCTGTTGCGGTCGTCGTTCAGTGGGGCGATGGGTTCGCGCTTGGCGTCAAGCCCATGCTCCAACCCCACCAGAATCGCCGCCAACACCAGGTACGGGTTGGCATCGGCGCTGGCCAGGCGGTGTTCGATACGCAGGTTGCGCGGGTCGGACTCGGGGATGCGTACGCACGCATCGCGGTCTTCGAAGCCCCAGCTGGCACGGGTGGCGGCGTTGACCGTACCGCCCAGGCGGCGGAAGGCGTTGTGGTTCGGCGAGAAGATCGGCATGCAGTGCGGCAGCAACTCCAGGCAGCCGGCCACGGCGTGGCGCAGGGGTTGCTGTTGATGGGCCGCGAGTATGTTGTTGCCGGCGCCGTCGTACAGGCTGACATGCACGTGCATGCCGCTGCCGGGGAATTGCAGGTAGGGCTTGGCCATGAAGCTGGCGCGGTAGCCGTGCTTGAGCGCCACGCCGCGGGTGCTGCGGCAGAACAGGGCGGCCCAGTCGGCAGCGCGCAGGCCATCGTCCAAGTGGCCGAAGTTGATCTCGAACTGGCCGGGGCCGAGTTCTGCGGTGATCACCGTGATGTCGATGCCTTGGTCCTTGGCGGTTTGCGCCATATCGTCGAGCACCTCGCTGAAGCGCGACAGTCGCTCGATATGCAGGTTGGGCTGGTCGTCGGCGTCGTTACTCAGCGGGTCGCGGGCGAATTGCGGCAGGCCGTTGTCGAGCTGCTTGTCGAACAGGTAAAACTCCAGTTCAAAGGCCACCACCGGGTGAATGCCTTTGTGGTGCAGGCGTTCCAGGACCTTGGCCAGTACTTCCCGCGGTTCGAATTCGATCGGCGCTTGCGTACCGTCCGAGGTGATCAGCATCTGGCCCAGCGGCTGCGACTCCCAGCTCACCGGCTTGAGCGTGCCCGGCACCAGGCGGCGGTTGGCGTCGGGGTCGCCGTCGTTGAAGCAGTAATCACCGATCTTGAACAACCCGCCCTGAACCCCCAGCAGCACGGCGTTCTGCGGCAGCTTCAAGGGGCCGCCGGCGGCGACTTTTTCCAGCATCTCCACCGGGTAGCGCTTGCCGTAGAAATGCCCGGGGATGTCCAGGGCGATCAGGTCGACATAACGCACGTCGGGGTGGTTCTGGCGAAAGCTCCGTACTTCGGCCAGCAGCGTGGAGGAATGGCTTTTCACGGGTGTAGCTCCTAGTTGTAAACCCACAGCACGCGGGCGGGCAGTTCGGTCAGGTTGGCGTAGCGGCAACGGGCGAAACTGGCCAGGTGGAAGCTGTCGCCTTGGTGCAGGGTGACCGAGTCGGCTTCCCCTTCCACCCACAGCGTCAACTCACCCTCCAGCACAAACCCGGCCTGCTCGGCGCGGTCGCTCATGGTCTGCTCACCGCTATTGGCTCCGGGGGCCAGCAGGCTGTCGAGCATCGAAAACGCACCGTTCATGTTGGGGGAGACCAGGATGTCGGTGATGCCATTGGCGTAATACACCGTGCGCCGCTCGTTGGGGCGCGTCACCCAGTTGATGGCCTTGGGTTTGCTCAGGCTGTAGAAATAGGTGGTGGGCACGTCAAGGGCGTGGCTGATCGCGGTCAGGTCCGCCACGGTCGGGCGTGACAGGCCTCGTTCGACCTGAGACAGGAAACCCACCGAACGCTCGATCTTTTGCGCCAATTGCGCGAGGGTGAGTTTCTTGTACTTGCGCAGGTCGTGGATCAGGATTGCCAGGGCTTCGAGTTCTTCTTGTTGGTTCATGAAATTTATTTCGTTAAATTTCATGAAAAATTACAGGATAAATTTCACGAGGGCAATAGGTTTGTGCTGCTCAAAACCACTAACGGCACCGTCCTCGAGATCACCCCGGTCAAGCGATAATCCGCTGGCAACGCCTGCTTTTTTCGGGTTCCTGAGGTAAGGTGGCCGGCTGCAATGGCCGCGTTACCTTCATGGAATGAGAGCAGGATGCTTGCCACCCTAAGACACTACCCCCGCACAGTGAAGCTGTTGCTGTCCGCCACGTTGATGTTGACGCTGGCCAAGGCGATCACCTTTCCGTACCTGGTTATCTACCTCACCCGGCACTTTGCCCTGGACATCACCCAGGTCGGCCTGGTGATCGGCAGTTCGCTGATCGTCGGTTCGTTGCTCAGCGTGTATGGCGGGTTTCTCGTCGATCGCATCAGCAGCTATCGGTTACTGCTGGGCTTGAGTGCGCTGTTTGTCGTGGGCTTTATCGGTACGGTGCTCGCGCAGACTATCTGGGCGTTCTATGGCTGCCTGATCCTGATCAACCTGGCTTACGCGGTCATCGATATTGCGATCAAAGCCGGCTTTGCCAGCCTGTTGCCGGAAGACGCGCGCAGCGAGGTGTTTTCCATCAAGTACACCCTGACCAATATCGGCTATGCGGTGGGGCCGTTCTTTGGTGCGATGGTGGCCAGGTTGGATATCAGCTTGCCGTTTATGCTGTCGGCGCTGTTGGGGGCGGGTTTTTTCCTGCTGTACTGGCGCTGGGGTGATCGTGCGCTGGCCACTGTCGATGCCACGCAAAAGCCGGTGTCGTTCCTGGCTGTCGGCCGCGTGCTGTTGAAGGATCGGCGCCTGGTGTGCTTCACCGTTGGCGGCGTGCTCAGTGCGGTGGTGTTCGGCCAGTTCACGGCTTACCTGTCGCAATACCTGGTGACCACCACCACTGCTGAATACACCTACAAGGTCATCAGCGCGGTGCTTACGACGAACGCCGTGTTGGTGATTGCCTTGCAATACGTGATCGGTCGGCGCATCTCGCACCGTTACCTGAGCCAATGGCTGATCTTCGGCTTGAGCATGTTCATGCTGGGGTTGATCGGCTTTGCGCTGTCCACCAGCGTACTGTGGTGGGTGCTGGCGATGGCGGTGTTTACCGTGGGGGAAATCGTCGTGTTCCCGGCCGAGTACATGTTTATCGACCGCATTGCCCCGGACCACCTGCGCGGCATGTATTACGGCGCGCAAAACCTGTCCAACCTCGGCGCCGCGCTGGGGCCGGTGCTGTGCGGGTTGGTGTTGGCCAGCCTGCCGGCGCATTACATGTTCTACATGCTGGGGGCGTTTATCGTCGGTGGCGGGGTGTTCTATTTCATGGGTGCGAGGCTGAAGGCAAGTCATCCAGAGTGAGTTTGCCCAGGTGGTTGCTGTGCAGCTCGTAGCGTAATTCTTCGACCATCTTGTCCACTTCTTGCGGGGTCTGCAGCCGATTGGTGCTGATCCCGGTGACCACCAGGTCGACCCGGCCGGTTTCGGCGTCGAAGACTTTGAGGGTCAGCGACGCGTCCCGGCACAGGGTGAATTCGCACGTCAGCGGCGACAGGCCTTCTTCGATGCAATTTCGCAATTGAGACAGGGTAAACATGCTAATTCCTTCCGGGTGTGGAATACGACGACACAGGATCGAAAGCCTGTGCCCACCTCAGGAAGGTTAAGCATTACACCTAGGCGCAATAAGGCGAATTCGCACTAGCCGCACTAGTGCATTTGCACTTTCAGCGCTTGTTTTTCAGACGCAGTTCACCGGCGAACAGCCCGCGCTCACGGGCCCAGACGATCGCTGCACTACGGCTATGCACCCCCAGTTTGGAATACACCGTGGCCACATGGTTACGCACCGTGTTGGGCGCCAGCTTCAGGCGCGAGGCGATCTCTTTGTCGGCCAGGCCTTCGCAAATCAAACCCAGCACATCGCGCTCGCGGGTGGTGAGGTCGGTGAAGGCAATTCCCGGCACATTGGGTCGGTTGGCGCCTTTGGCGTTGGCCAGCTTTTCGATCAGGGTCTGGCTGAACCAGGAGGCGTCCTGCATCACTTCTTCGATGGCCGCCACCAGCTCCAGCTCCGAGCGTTTGCGTTCGGTGATGTTCATCAGCACCAGCAGGTAGCAGGGCACGTCCTGGATGCTCACGGTATCGGCGGACACCACGCAGTCGATCACCTCAACGCCTTTCTTGCGCACCTTCAGATCCAGCCCGTCGAGGTTGCCGGCTTTTTCCAGAGTGGCGAACAACTGCGCGCAGGCTTGGGCGCTGTCGATGAAGTCGATGTCTTCGATGGCTTTGCCGATCAGTTCTTCACTGGTGTAGCCGGTAATGCTCATGAAGGCTTCGTTGATATCCACCACTTGACGGTTGTCGGCGTTGCACACCAGGGTTGGCACCGGCGTCAGGCGGAACGACTTGGCGAAGCGCTCCTCACTCTGGCGCAGGGCGATTTCTGCCTTGCGCCGCGGTTCCAGGTCGGTGAAGGAAAACAACATGCAGTCTTCCTCGTTCATGTCCAACGGCTGGCCGGCCACGATCACCAACTTGCTGCCGCCCTCGGGCAATCGCAATTCGGCCTGCATCTGCGGGATGGTCGCGCCTTCGGCCAGGCGCTGGATGGCCAGGTCCTTGCGCTCGGCGTGTTCCAGCACGTCCAGTTCATACACCGAGCGGCCGATCACTTGGTCGCGGTTATAGCCGGTCATCTCCAGAAAGCCCTGGTTGACCTTGATATAGCGCAGGTCGCTGAGGCGACAGATCACGGCGGGCGCGGGGTTGGCGTTGAAGGTTTTTTCGAAGCGCTGCTCGGCACTCGCCCATTCGGTGGCGTCGCTGAGGATCAACACCAAAAGCTCCGGTTCGCCGCGTGAATCGGTCAGCACCAGGCTGCGCAGGCGATGGACCCAACTGCGCTCGTCGTCGCCGGTGGGGCTGACTTCCACGATCACGTCGCTGAACGCTTCGCCGGCCGCCACCCGGCTGAGCGGGTAGTTGTCCGGCAACAGCGGGTGGTTATTGCGATAGCGCAAGGCGAACCGCTCGGCATAGGCCTGATTGTTGGCGCCCAGGTGTTCGACCGCGCTGACCCCGTGCATGGTCAGCGCGGCCTCGTTGGCCCAGAGGATGGTCTGGTCTAGCTCGGCCAAAATCACCCCGTCGGACAACCCGGAGATGATCTGCTGCAATTGGCGGCGGTTGGTTTCTTTGGCGAGGACGTCCTGGCTCATGGTTTCTCCTGGGAATGGGCGCATGCGAGTTACGACACCCAGGCTGCGCGATAGTGCAGCGCAACTGCCCCGTGCGATCTGGCGCACGCTGCTGTTGCGCACGGCGCTGAGCGTTTCCTTTCTTCACCTGCCGCGTTGAATGGGTAAAATGCCGGCTTTTTACGCGTATCCCGCAAAGGTGCATCTTGAACGCAGGCAAAGCTGTCGGCTTGTTATTACTCACTTCGCTGCTGGCGGCCTGCGGCACCTCGCCACCCCGCACGCCCAACGACCTCTGCGGCATCTTTCGCGAAAAGGCCGACTGGTACGACGCCGCCCAAGTCACCCAAAAGCGCTGGGGCGTGCCGATCCAGTTGCCGTTCGCCATCATGTACCAGGAATCGGCCTTCCGGCAGGACGCCAAGGCTCCGCGTAACTACCTGTTGTGGATCATCCCCTGGGGCCGCGTCTCCACCGCCGCCGGCTATGCCCAGGCCAAGGATGAAGTGTGGAACGACTACCGCAAAAGCACCGGCCGCAGCGGCGCCAGCCGTCAGGACTTCGACGACGCCATCGACTTCGTCGGTTGGTACATGGACAAGACCTACACCATCAACGGCGTTTACAAGTACGACGCCTACGGCCAATACCTGAATTATCACGAAGGCTGGGGCGGCTATCGCCAGCGCACCTACGCCAGCAAAGCCTGGCTACCCCCCGTGGCCAGCAAAGTGCAGGCTCGCTCGCAGCTGTATGCGCAGCAATATGCGGGTTGCAAGAATGATTTGGGGCGTGGGTTCTGGAGCCGGTTTTGGCATTGGTTGTGAGGCCGCTCGTGCTCAACGCGGCAATGCTCGATGCTGCATATAGCCCAGCATCTGATCGTACAGGTCAACCCGCCGATCCCTTTGCAGATCATTGAGGCTGTTCCAGATGGGCGCACTGCGCGCGCTGCTCAGGTCGATATCGGCGAACAGGATTTCCTGGCGATTGGCCGACGCCACCTTGCCGATAGGCCACCCATTGGTCCCGGCAATCAGCGAACACCCCAGGTAACGGGCATCGCGCTCTTCGCCGATTCGACTGGCGGCGGCAATAAACACGTTATTGACGTGTGCTGCCGTCATCGTCAGGTAGGACGCCATGCACCGCCCGGCGTCGTCGAACAGCGGGGGCGGCGTCCAGACCCAGTTGTTCAGGCTGCAAATGATATCGGCACCCTGCTGGCTGAGAATGCGCGGGACTTCGGGAAACCAGATGTCCCAACAGATCAGCATGCCGATCCGCCCGATCGGTGTCTCGAAGACTGGAAATCCCGTGTTTCCCGGGGTGAACCACAGCTTCTCCAGGTTCCATAGATGGGCCTTGCGGTACTTGCCGATAAAACCGTCCGGGCCGAGCAGCACCGCTGTATTGAATAATTGCGCTCCGTCGATTTCGTTCAGGCCCGCCGCCAGATAGACCTGGTACCGGCCGGCAAAGTCGATCCATGCCCGCAGACTCGGACCGTCTGGCACCGCTTCGGCGTGATCGAACGCATCTTTGCGGCTGGAAAAGAAGTAACCGCAGTTGGAAAGCTCCGGCAGCACGATCAGATTGGCGCCGCCGTTCGCTGCCGCGGCTGCCAGCTCCAGGCTACGTCGCAGGTTTGCGGTACGGTGGTCCACACCGACCTGGGGATCGAATTGCACAACAGAAACACGTACAGGGCTTGTGGCTTGGTTCATTGTGGGTGATCTCTTTGGATGGTTACCGCCGAAGTGGCTGGCGCTCCATAAGAGGTGATCTGACGGGCGGGAGAAAATCGGGCGCTTCCGGTTGAGGTGTCAGTGGGCTCTTGATAGTTCGCTGCCCCTATTCGTGGAGAGAGGTCAGGTCTTTCGGTCCCAGCGAAATTGGATCGACATGCACTAGCATTGGTTGTGAGAACGACACCCGGCGACTGGTACAGACCTGTGAACTCTGACAGTAGGCAGGATGCAGTGAGCTTCTTAAGCTGTTGCGTGTGCCCTCACGCATTGTTGAAGAAGGAAACTGACAATGAAAAAGTCTGAATTTAGCGCTTACCTTGATAAAGAGATTAATACTGCCCAGGGCCGTATCTCATCCAAGGACAGCAAGTCCGATAAGGTCGATTCGGGCCGGGTGGAGTTTTTGACAGCGTTGAAGGATGTTGTCGATGGGAAGCCCCAGCCTAAAAATGTGGGCGTTGTCGGCGCAGTCAATGACGTGTTGCAGACACTAGGTCTGCTCTCTCGCGACAAAACCTTACTATCCGGCCTTGAGCTTTGAGGCGGTGATTGCTTTTGTTGTGGTGAGGCAATCGTCCCTCCTCACAACGCGTGCCGCCGGTTCAGCTCGGCAGCATGCACTCCAGCGATCAATTCACCGCCCCCTCGATTATGTTCACCGAGTGCGATCTCGAAATAGCGCCTGTGCGCGAGGTGCTGCCCAGCCGGCGGAAACGCCCCGCAGGTTAAAGAGAAATGTCATTGAGCCGACGCTTCCTACACTTGCCAAACCCACCCAATTCTGGGAAAACCCCAGCCTTTGCGCAGTCAACGAGAGCCCCCCATGAGCGACGAACAACTCCAGATCACCGACATCCGCCCCGGCACCGGCAAGGCCGTGGTCAAGGGCGCGTTGATCACCACTCAATACACCGGCACCCTGGAAGATGGCACGGTGTTCGATTCGTCGTGGGAACGGGGCAAGCCGTTTCAGTGTGTGATTGGAACGGGCCGGGTGATCAAGGGCTGGGACCAGGGGTTGATGGGCATGCAAGTCGGTGGTGTACGCACATTGTTCGTGCCGGCGCACCTGGCGTATGGCGAACGTTCGATGGGCGCGCATATCAAGCCGAACAGCCCTTTGCGCTTTGAAATTGAATTGCTGGAAGTACTGACGCGTGATGATTGAGGGCGGCGGTTGCACGCCGACCTCGAAGTATGGGCCGTCACGCAGGGTGCCGAGTGGCTGCGCCTGACGGTGGTGGTCGGTAATCGCAAGGCCGAGCGTTTGTGGCCGAAACTGGGGTATGTGCCGGTGCGTATTCGCGAGGGGATCAGGATGGGGCGACAGCTGAATACGGTGTCGACTCAGGTCAAGGCGCTGGTGGGTGGGCAGGTGGATGATTACCTGATACGGGTGCCGCGAGATCGACCTGTTGCACCTTAGCTGCGGATAGACACATTCAACCTGTGGGAGGGGTGGTGTGACGGCTCGACTTGCTCCCGCTGGCGGTGGGGCAGTTAGCTTATCTCTAGCTGCACCATCGCCATCGGGAGCAAGCTCCCTCCCACATTTATGCCTCGGAGGGCTTCAAGATAGGGGTTCCTGAACCCATCCTGAAGAATCCTCTTATTCATCATGCAGGTACTTTCCTACGGTTTACTCTCCTGTAATCGGGGCGTAAGCTTCGCGCGTTTTCATCAATAGCGGAGACCCTCAGTGGGTACTTGTTCAAGTGACAGTCGTCGGCCGGTTTCGGTAACCGGCACAGACTTGGCAAGGTAACGCGCATTCTTCCGATGCCGTTGTCTCGCCAAACAGCGAGAAGCGGCATCCCGGCAGCGACCAGTCCTGGCGCCTGCCTCGATCCACTCTCATCGACGCTGACCAGCACCTGACTCACCTCAGGTTGCTACGGACGCGCCTGCCTTTTTGCGGCGGGCGGGCCAGGCTGGCTGTGCCTTTTTGATCGGGCGCGGCGCAGTTGGCCGTACCTGCACGACGGTTTCCTCGCGCAGGAGTAACACCATGAACTTCACTCTGTTGAAAGAGTTCTTTGCCGGCTTCCTGCGGACCCGGCATATCGCTCGGCATTTCCGTCGCCTGGCACTGCTCGACAGCGTCACTGACGCCAGCGTCAGCCGCGAAGTCCCGCCGAGCCTGGCGCAAACCCTGGTGGCTGCGGCCAACAGCGGCGCGGAACAATTGCTGGGCACCCTGGGCAGTCACGCCGAAGGCTTGGACGCCCAGGAAGCCGACGCGTTGCGGGAGCAATACGGCCTCAATGAAGTCGAACACGAACAGCCGCTGCCCTGGTGGGTCCACCTGTGGCATTGCTACAAGAACCCCTTCAACCTGCTGCTGACCTTGCTGGCGGTGATCTCCTGGCTGACCGAAGACATGAAGGCCGCCACGGTGATTTTTTCCATGGTGGTGCTGTCGACCCTGCTGCGTTTCTGGCAGGAGGCCAAGTCGAACAAGGCTGCCGACGCACTCAAGGACATGGTGAGCAATACCGCGACGGTGTTGCGCCGCGAGGCGGCCAAACCCATCGAGCTGCCGATCAAGCAACTGGTGCCGGGCGACCTGATCGTGCTGTCGGCCGGCGACATGATCCCCGCCGACTGCCGCGTGCTCAATGCCAAGGACCTGTTCGTCAGCCAGGCGGCGATGACCGGCGAATCGATGCCGGTGGAGAAGTTCGCCCAGCAGAAGGATGCCAAGACGCGCAACCCGCTGGACCTGGAGAACATCCTGTTCATGGGCACCAACGTGGTGTCCGGCGCGGCGACGGCGGTGATTCTGACCACCGGCAACAGCACCTATTTCGGCGCGTTGGCCCAGCGCGTCACCGCCACGGATCGCGCGACCACCTCGTTCCAGCAGGGCGTCAACAAAGTCAGTTGGCTGCTGATCCGCTTCATGTTCGTGATGGCGCCGCTGGTGTTGTTCATCAACGGTTTCACCAAGGGCGACTGGACCGAAGCGCTGCTGTTCGCGCTGTCGATTGCCGTGGGCCTGACCCCGGAAATGCTGCCGATGATCGTCACCTCGACGTTGGCCAAGGGCGCAGTGTTTCTGTCGCGCAAGAAGGTCATCGTCAAGCGCCTGGACGCGATCCAGAACTTCGGCGCCATGGACGTACTGTGTACGGACAAAACCGGCACGCTGACCCAGGACAAGATTTTCCTGGCGCGCCATGTGGACGTGTGGGGCGAAGAGTCCGACGACGTGCTGGAAATGGCCTACCTCAACAGTTACTACCAGACCGGTCTGAAAAACCTGCTGGACGTGGCGGTGCTGGAACACGTGGAAGTGCATCGCGAGCTGAAAGTCGCCACCGCGTTCCAGAAGGTCGATGAGATCCCGTTCGACTTCAACCGGCGCCGGATGTCGGTGGTGGTGGCCGAGCAAGGCCAGCCGCACCTGTTGATCTGCAAAGGCGCGGTGGAAGAGATTCTTTCGGTGTGCAACCGGGTGCGCCACGGTGACTCCAACGAAGCGCTGACCGATGAGTTGCTGGCGCGCATCCGCCAAGTGACCGCGGCATTCAACGAAGAAGGCTTGCGGGTGGTCGCGGTCGCCGCGCAGCCGATGTCAGCGGGGCGCGATACCTACAACCTGGCGGATGAAAAAAACCTGACGTTGATCGGTTATGTGGCCTTCCTCGATCCGCCCAAGGAAAGCACCGCGCCTGCCCTCAAGGCCCTCAAAGCCCACGGCGTGGCCGTCAAAGTGCTGACGGGCGATAACGAACTGGTCACCGCCAAGATCTGCCGCGAAGTGGGCCTGGAGCAGCAAGGCCTGCTGATGGGCAACGACATCGAGGACATGACCGACGCCGAACTGGCCAAGGCCGTGGAAACCACCAACGTATTCGCCAGGCTGACGCCGTCGCACAAGGAACGCATCGTGCGCCTGCTCAAGGCCAACGGCCATGTGGTGGGCTTCATGGGCGATGGAATCAACGACGCACCGGCGCTGCGCACGGCCGATATCGGTATTTCGGTGGACAGCGCGGTGGACATCGCCAAGGAAGCGGCTGACATCATCCTGCTGGAAAAGAGCCTGATGATCCTGGAGGAGGGCGTGCTCGAAGGCCGGCGCACCTTCGCCAACATGCTCAAGTACATCAAGATGACCGCCAGCTCCAACTTCGGCAACGTGTTTTCGGTGTTGGTCGCCAGTGCGTTCATTCCGTTCCTGCCGATGCTGCCCATGCATTTGCTGGTGCAGAACCTGCTGTACGACATTTCGCAGATCGCGATTCCATTCGATAACGTCGATGAAGAAATGCTCGCCAAGCCGCAACGCTGGCAACCGGGGGATGTGGGCCGTTTCATGCTGTTTTTCGGGCCGATCAGTTCGATCTTTGACATCACCACGTTCGCACTCATGTGGTATGTGTTCGATGCCAACACCCCGGACCACCAGACCCTGTTCCAGTCGGGTTGGTTCGTGGTGGGGTTGCTGACCCAGACGCTGATCGTACACATGATCCGCACCCCGAAAATCCCGTTCCTGCAAAGCCGTGCGGCAATGCCGCTGATGGTGATGACGGGGGTGATCATGGCCGTGGGGATTTTCCTGCCGATGGGGCCGCTGGCGCACTACTTCAAACTGCAGGCGTTGCCGTCGCTGTACTTTGTGTTCCTGCCCGTGATTCTGTTGGGGTACATGGCGTTGACCCAAGCGGTGAAGGGCTACTACATCCGTAAGTTTGGCTGGCAATAACAGTTGTATCGAACGCCCCTGGGCCCGGTGGGAGCCGGGCCTGCCCGCGATGGCAGTGGGGCTGCCGCCGCATTCATGGAGTTTTTATGCAGGCAATCAACAACATCAACCTCGATTCCCTGATCGATACCGTGGTCAGCCTGACCGCCGCGTTTATCCTCGGCGGCTTGATCGGCTTCGAGCGCCAGTACCGCCAGCGCACGGCGGGCTTGCGCACCAACGTGCTGGTCGCAGTGGGCGCGGCGATTTTCGTCGACATGGCCAACCGCCTGGGCGGTGCAGACGGTGCTGTGCGGGTGGTCGCCTATGTGGTGTCGGGCATCGGCTTTCTGGGGGCCGGCGTGATCATGCGCGAAGAAGGCAACGTGCGCGGGCTCAACACCGCCGCCACCCTCTGGGCCTCGGCCGCGGTGGGCGCCTGTGCCGGTGCCGACCTGATCCTCGAAGCGCTGCTGGGCACGCTGTTCGTACTGGCGGCCAATACGCTGCTGCGGCCGATCGTCAATAACATCAACCGCCAGCCGCTGGATGTGGTGTCGGCGGAGGTGACCAACATCCTCTATGTGATTGCACGGCGTAGCCAGCAACAGGCGGTCATGGTGTTGCTGGAAGCCGAGCTGGCACGTTGCAACTACCCCGCCAGCGATGTCGATGTGCGCCCGTTTGGCAGCGAAGAAGTGGAGATCGAGGCGACCCTGGCGGCCACTTCCGTGGACGGTGATGAACTGGACGCCCTGGTGACGCGCATTTCCATGTCGAGCCTGGTGGTGCAGGCTTTCTGGAGCCCAAGTACCACCGACTGATCCACCCTGGTCAAGCCTAGGCATACCCAGGATTGGCTATGCTTTTGTAAGGAAAAGTCCTACACGCAGTCAGGATTATCCCTTCGTAAGAAACATCACCCCATTGCTAAGGTTGATCGCTGCGGCTGGCCGGCAGCAATGATACGGCTTCATATGTTCGTGGTGATTTTCAAGGGAAGGGACCAGGCACCCGTCTGTTGGCGCTCTGAGGGACTGTACCGTTCGTCGGGACTGTCAATTCTCACAGGTGGCTGGGTCCCGTGTGATGTGTCAGCGTACTTTGTCCTCTCAGGGGTGTTTTATGAGCAAAGCGTTAGTAGTGGATGACCACCCGTTTATTCGTGCCACTGTCAAATTTCTGTTGAAGCAGGAAGGTTTTACTGAAATTGATGAAGCGGGTAATGGCGCGGATGCCGTGCAGAAGGCCAGAGAAGGGCGCCCGGACCTGGTGATTCTCGACCTGGCGATGCCCAAGTTGGGTGGCCTGGAGGTCATCAGTCGGATCAAGGCCTTGGGCCTGCCGTGCAAGATCCTGGTGCTCACGTCCTACTTGGCGGTGTTTTTTTCGACCCGGTGCATGCGGGCCGGTGCCATGGGGTTTGTCGCCAAGACCGGCGAGTTGGACGAGCTGCAAAAAGCAATCAAGGCTGTGATGTGCAACTACAGCTGCTTTCCCAGCCTGCCCACCAGTTCGGTGCGCCGCGATGATTTGCAGACCTCCGAGCACGAGTTGGTGGAAGCTCTTTCGGACCGCGAGTTGACGGTGCTGCAGAAGCTGGCCCTGGGCCTGGGCAACAAGGAAATCGCCGAGGACATGCTGCTGAGCCACAAGACCATCAGCACGTACAAAACCCGCCTGAAGGAGAAGTTGCGCATGTCCTCCGTCGTGCATTTATCCAAGTTCGCCCAGCGCAATCACTTGATCTGAAATGACTGCCACTGCGTTCAGGCGGCTCGCCGCTATCATGTTGATGGGCCTGTTGCCCATGCTCGCAGTGGCCGTCGATCAGCCACACGCGCTGCGCCTGTTGGGGCACTCTCAGCTCGAAAACCCCCGCCTGATACTGGATGAAACCGACTGGCGCTGGCTACGTGAGCGGCGCACGTTGGTGATGGGGGTGTCGGCGCCGGATTACGCGCCATTCGACCTGAGCAACAACAACGACGAGCTTGAGGGCATTACCGCCGATTATGCGGCGCTGGTGGCGCAGGCGTTGAATATCATCATCGAGGTGCGACGCTACGACACCCGCGATGAAGTGATTGAAGCGCTCAAGCAGGGCGCGGTGGATTTCGTTGGCTCGGCCAACGGCTATGAAGCCGCAGACCCTGAGTTGGAGCTGTCACGCTCTTACGCCAACGATCAACCCACCCTGGTCACCCGCATCGGAGACACCCAGGCCCTGAGCGCGGACTTGGCCGGCAAACGCGTGGCCATGCTGTATCACTACATGCAGCCCGATGCCGTGCAGCGGTTCTACCCCCACGCGCAGTTGCAACTGTTTGCCTCGACCTTCGAAGCCATCGGTGCGGTGGCGTTCGGCCGGGCCGATGCGTACCTGGGCGATGCCATCAGCACCCGGTACCTGATCAACAAGAACCACCTCAATAACGTGCGCGTGGCGGATTTTTCCGGCCTGGAGGTCAACCCTTTCGGGTTTGCGTTCACCAAGGACAATATTCGCCTGCGCAGTATCATCAACGCCGCGTTGGCCATCGTGCCGGTCAACCAGCAGATGGATATTCTGCGCCGCTGGAGTGCTGGCGGCAGCGGTTTCATGGAAGCCGAACGGCTGCGCCTGAGTGACAGCGAGCAGCGCTGGCTGGAGAAACACCCGCGGGTGAAAGTGGCGGTGCTCGACAAGTTCGTGCCATTGTCGTTTTTCAATGAGCAAGGGCAATTCGAAGGGCTTAGCGCGGAGGTGCTGGCGCGGATCAGCTTGCGCACGGGCCTGAAGTTCGATGTGGTGAAGGGCAGTTCGTTGCCTCGACAAATCGATGAGGTCAATGCTGGCCAGGCAGACATGCTGGCGGTGATTACCCCCAGCGTTGAGCGGACCGAGAAGTTGCGCTTCACCCGGCCTTACCTGTCCAACCCGTATGTGCTGGTGGTGCGCGCCGAAGACGAGCGGCTGGTTACCCTGGAGGACTTGCCCGGAAAGCGCCTGGCGTTCATTCGCAGCAACAGCCTGGGTGAGCAAATCGCGCGGGATTACCCCGGTATTGAGTTTATCGACAGCGCAAACCCCGAAGCCGCCATGGAGTTGGTGGCCAATGGCGGGGCCGATGCGACTGTTATTTCGCTCATCAGTGCGCGCTACATGATCGCGCGTCATTACCGCGACCGCTTGCGTATGACCAGCACCGTCGGCACGGAGCCGGCGCGGATCACGTTTGGCGTCAACCGCAGCCAACTGGAGTTGTATTCGATCCTCGACAAGGCATTGTTGAGCATCACACCTGAGGAGCTGGATGAGCTGACCAATCACTGGCGCAGCGAGATCATCATTGAAGACAGCTACTGGCTGCGCCATCGCAACGCAATCATCCAGGGTTTCAGTCTCGCCGCGGTGCTGTTGTTGATCACCCTGTGCTGGGCCTTTTACCTGCGCAGCCTGATTCGCAAGCGCGCCCAGGCCGAGCGGGCGTTGAGCGATCAGATGCGCTTTATGAGCGTGTTGATCGACGGCACGCCTCACCCGATTTACGTGCGCGATCGCCAGGGGCGGTTGATGGCCTGCAACAATGCCTACCTCGACGTGTTCGGTTTCAAGCTCGAAGACGTGATCGGCAAGACCGTGGTGGAAACCGACACCGGTAACCCGCCGCAAGCCCAGTCGTACCATGACGACTACCTGAAGTTGATGGCGCGGGGCGAGCCGCAGATTCATGACCGGATCCTCAGGGTGCCGGGCGGTGAAGTCCTCACGATTTACCATTGGATGCTGCCGTACCGCGACGGCGACGAGAAGGTCGTGGGCATGATTGCCGGCTGGGTGGATGTGAGTGAGCGCCACCGCTTGCTAGGCCAGTTGCAGGAAGCCAAGGACGATGCCGACGCCGCCAACCGCGCCAAGACGACGTTCCTGGCCACCATGAGCCACGAGATCCGGACGCCGATGAACGCGGTGATCGGCATGATCGAGCTGGCGCTCAAAAGCGCCGAGCAAGGTCGAGCGGATCGCGATGCGCTGGAAGTGGCGTCGGTGGCCTCGCGCGGCATGCTGGAATTGATCGGCGACATCCTGGACATCGCCCGGATCGAATCCGGCCACCTGTCCCTGGCCCAGGAGCCCGCCAACCTGCGTGAGCTGCTGGCCTCGGTGGTGCGGGTTTTCGAAGGCCTCGCGCGGGCCAAAGGGCTGGCGCTGCGCGTGACGCTCGATCCGGCGCTCGATCGCCCGGTGCTGATCGACCCGCTGCGCTTCAAGCAGGTGGTTTCGAACCTGCTCAGCAATGCCATCAAGTTCACCAGCAAAGGCCAGGTGCAATTGGGCGCCCAGGGCGATGTCGCCGAGGATCAACTATGGCTCAGGTTGTGGGTGCAAGACACCGGTATGGGCATCAGTGCTCAGGACCAGCAGCGGCTGTTCAACCCGTTCAGCCAGGGCAGCAACGCTGAACAATCGGCGCGCAGCGGTTCCGGCCTGGGGTTGGTGATCAGTCGCAGTCTGTGCGAAATGATGGGCGGTCAGTTGCACCTGAGCAGCGTGTTGGGGCAGGGCACCCGGGTGGACGTGAGTGTGGCGCTGAGCCTGGCGGCCGCGCTGCCGGTGCCGGCTTCGGCGCCTGCTCCGCACAGCCCACCGACACGCGCGTTGAGTATCCTGGTGGTGGATGACTACCCGGCCAACCGTTTGCTGCTGGCCCGGCAGTTGAGCTTCCTGGGGCATCGCATTACCACGGCCGAGGACGGTGTGCAGGGGCTTGCGCTGTGGCAGGCCGGGCACTTTGATGGCGTGATCACCGATTGCAATATGCCTCTGAAGGACGGTTACACATTGGCGCGGGATATTCGTACTCAAGAGCACGAGCGAGGCCTGGTGCCGTGCCTGCTGCTGGGGTTTACCGCCAATGCCCAACCCGAAGAAGCCGAGCGCTGTCGCCAGGCGGGCATGGACGGGTGCCTGTTCAAGCCCACCGGGCTCGAAGACTTGCGATCGGCCCTGGCGCCGCGCATGGCGAGCCTATGCGAGCCGCAAGCCGAACCGGCGTTCGATCTGGGAGCGCTGATCATGCTGACGGGGGACGATCATGCCGCGCTCAACGAATTGTTGATGCCGCTGCTCGACAGTCTGGAAGCCGATCAACGGCTATTGCCGTCATTGCGACGTCAGGCCGACTTTGCCCAGTTGCATGACCTGGCACACCGCGCCAAAGGCGGCGCGCGGATGGTCAAGGCGCACGCGCTGATCGCTTGTTGCGAAACCTTGGAGGCCGTGTGCGAACGGCAGGACCTCCAGGCGTTGGGGGCAGCGGTTGAGGACGTCGAGCAGGCGATCGATGATTTGCATCACAGCTTGAGCGTTTATTGCAATCAACCTTGACGCGGTTGGGTGGTTATTCGGTGGATTTGGGACAACTCCTACATGAAGGGGGAACATGCCTGATTTTGTCTGCGGGATATGTCTGGAAAATGGGCTGCTCTCATTCAACGAGCACAGCCTGCCAGGGGTTTGCCATGCCGAACAAAGCACTGACCATCCTGATTGCCGATGAACAGCACCTGCAACGGTTGTATATCGAAAAAATGCTCAACCGGTTGGGGTATCACCGGATTGTGCCGGTGCAAACCTTTGAAGAGGTCCAGATCCTCACGGCGATCCCGGCCAAACCCTTTGATGTGCTGATCGTCAATGCAGGCTTGGCGGCCCACGCCGGTGGGCCACAGGCCCAGGTACGCCATGTGCTGGTCTACGATCACCTGGACCTGGGCGTATCCGTCGGCTCGACACCGCAGGTACTGGTCCGCTTGCCCGGCGTACCGGATAACATCAACCTCGAGCACTTCATGGACATCATCGACCCACCCGAGGCCGCCGCGGGCCTGCGGGTATTGCCCTGGCTGCGGGAATTATCGCGCACGCCGGTGGCCGGGGTTTAGTTCCGCGTCGGCGCGATGCCGTTGGGGCTGTCAGGTGCAGCTTGTCGGCAGCGCTCAAGGTCAGTTGCAGGGCCTTGAGGTTGCACTCCAGGTGGGCGCCGTCCGGCTTGCCCGTGCTTTGCAGGCAAGCCGGTGTCCATTGCTCAGCCGATGGCGTGTTCGCGCAAGCGTTGAGCTGCGCTGCGCAACAGCTGCTCGGTGCTGTCCCAACCCAGGCAACCGTCGGTCACCGACACGCCGTATTTCATCGCCGGGCCCAATGGTTGGCAGCCTTCGAACACGTGGCTTTCGAGCATCATGCCGATCAGCGAAGTGTCGCCCTGCAGGCGTTGCTCCAGCACTTCATTGAACACTGCCGGCTGACGCAGCGGGTCTTTGCCACTGTTGGCATGGCTGCAATCGACCATGATCCGCGCGGTCACCTTGGACTTGGCCAGGTCCTGTTTCACCTGGGCCACGCTCTGCGCATCGTAGTTCGGCCCACGGTGACCGCCGCGCAACACCAGGTGGGTGTCGGGGTTGCCCGGGGTCTGGATGATCGCCGGGTGGCCCTGGCTGTCGACGCCGAAGTGCCGGTGCGGGTGGGACGCCGAGCGCATCGCATCGCAGGCAATGGCGACGCCGCCGTCGGTGCCGTTCTTGAAGCCGACGGGCATGCCCAGGCCGCTGGCCATTTCGCGGTGGATCTGCGACTCGGTGGTGCGTGCGCCGATGGCGACCCAACTGAGCAGGTCGTCGAAGTAGCCGGCGGCCATCGGTTGCAGCAACTCGGTGGCGACCGGCAGGCCCAGGCGCAGCATCTCACGCATCAGTTCGCGGGACAGGCTGAGGCCGGCGGCCATGTCATCGCTGCCATCCAGGTGCGGGTCGTAGGCCAGGCCTTTCCAGCCAATGGTGGTGCGCGGTTTTTCGACGTAGGCGCGGATTACCAGCAGCATCTGGTCGCTGACGTCCAACGCCAGTTTCTTCAGGTTGCGTGCGTATTCCATGGCCGATTCCGGGTCGTGGATCGAACACGGACCGACGATCACCAGCAAACGTGAATCTTCGCCATTGAGAATGGCGCGCACGGCTTGGCGATGGGCGTGGATTTGCTCATTGAGGAATGGGCTGAGAGGTAACTGGTGCTTGAGTTCAAGGGAACTGGGCAAGCGCAGGGTCAGCGCTTCATTGGCGCTGGTCAGGGTAGAAACGGGCAGAGCGGCGACGGAGGAGTTCATCTTCAAGGCTTCCTGGGCAAGCGGCGGGCGATTCCCGCACGCTCTGCCCTACTGGGGTGTTCGACAATTGGCCGTAGTGGCTACGTGTGTTGGCTTGCCACCGATAGGTGACCGATCGGAGGCGGCAGGCTGTCCCGAGCGGAGCTTGCTAAATCGCCATGCAGTGCTGGTGTCGTAGCGGTAATAGGTGGCGTAGTTCATGTCGTGATTCCTTTAAATGGTCTTGATCAAACAAAGTGTTCAGGGCTGAAAAAACAAAACCCCCGATCGGGGAGCCGACCGGGGGTTAGATTTCTCTGGTAGGCGACCCCTTGAGCAGTGGGCGCCGATTTCAGGTATCAGGCGCGCCAGTGGCTAAACCAATACCCAAAATAAAAGCTGACCAGTGCGCTCAAACCGTTCACACGGGTAGCCGATACCGAGCGCGAGGCGCTGGCAGCAGGGCAAACCTGGGTGTGGGTGAGTTGCAACATGGTGGCTCTCCAAATGATGGTGGCAGCTTACTAGAGGCGCACGGGTGGATTCAATCGGTAATTTCTATTGCGTGGAGGTACTTACGACTATGGGGTGAGTGTCGATATGCTGGTGGCCACTCAATAATGCTTGCCGGGACGCAACCATGACTGCCTTGACCCTTGCCGCTGCTCAATCCGTTTCCATCGCCGGCGACGTACCGGCCAATATCCTGCGGCACCTGGCGTTCATGCGCGCCGCGGCTGAGCAGGGTGTGCAAGTGCTGGTGTTTCCGGAGCTGTCGTTGAGCGGGTATGAACCGTCCTTGGCGGCTGAGCTGGCAATCGCCCCCGAGGACGCGCTGTTGACGCCGCTGCGCGAGATGGCGCGGGAGCTGCGCTTGACGGCGGTGGTGGGCATGCCGATCCGCTTGGCGCCAGGGGCGGGCGTGTCGATCGCCGCGTTGGTGCTGGGAGCAGACGGTTCGCTTGCGGTTTACACCAAGCAGCATCTGCATCCCGGCGAAGAGGTGGCGTTTGTCGCGGGGCAGGGCGGTGACGTGCTTGAGTGGCGGGATGATCGGATCGCGCTGGCGGTCTGCGCCGACTTTTCCCACGCCAGCCATGCACGTCAGGCTGCGCAAGCGGGCGCCACTGTATACGCCGCCGGCGTGCTGATCAGTGAAGGCGGCTACGCAACGGACAGTGCGTTGCTCCAGGGCTACGCCGCCGAGCATGGCCTGGTGGTATTGATGGCCAATCACGGTGGCCCCTCGGGCGGCTGGGCGTGCGCGGGGCGCAGTGCTATCTGGGGCGCCGATGGGCAGGTGCTTGCCGCCGCGCCGGGGGTGGGCGACGCGCTGCTCATTGCCCGTCGCGATGGCGGGCGCTGGACCGGTCAAGCGGTAGCACTGTGGGCTGAAGGGGCGCGATGACATGACGTTTCACCTGCGCGCGGCGACTGACCAGGACCGCTCATTTGCCCGGACGCTGACCTACGAAGCCATGCGCGGCTACTACGCGCAATACCGTTTGCTGTGGTCCAACGATGGTTTCGACGTGGCCTGGGCGGGGCGCGAGAATTGGCTGATCTGCAGCGACGATACTGTGGTGGGCTTCATCAGCCTGAGTCGCGACAGCCAGGCGCTGTACATTCGCGAGTTGCATATTCTCGAACCGTTCCGTGGCCGTGGAGCAGGCAGCTGGGTACTGGAGCAAATGGCACTCAAAGCGTGCGGTCAAGGTCGCGGTCTTTTACGGTTGACCGTGTTTAAAACCAATCCGGCAAAAAGGCTTTATCAGCGCAAGGGCTTGCAAGTTGCGGGTGAGGAAGCGTGCTTCTGGTGCATGGAGCGCGATTGTCGGCCCATGTCCGCAGACTAATAAGTGACTCATTTGCGCAAAACAGGCACAACGGCTTAATAAGCGCATACTGAACCTAGGGCAATATTTCTTGTTCCTGCCTCAGAGGCTCATTCTCGGCAAGGATGATGCCTTCTTTCATGCCCAGAAGGACCGCTACCTTATGGGCCTCTCCCCGCCGTCCTTTCTTGCGCCCAGCGAGCACCTGATACGTGGTTGCCGGGTCGACACCGTGTTCCCGGGCGAACGCTTGAACCGACTTACCTTGGTGTTCAAGCCAAGCCTTGGCTTGTGCAGCAGTACGAATTCCGGGCATAGTTCAAAACCGTTCAAGTTTGTGTAACCAAGGGATCAGCGTATCACCTCTTGGGGTGTGCCAATTTAGGATCATACATCCAAATGAGTGGAATCGGTTTGCGTCTAAGGCAGGAAAGAGAGCGGCTTGGGTTGTCGCAAAAAGTGTTTGGTGAAATTGGAGGCGTTGAAGCGAACGCACAAGGCAAATACGAAAACGGCGGGCGGGCGCCGAAGGCCGATTATTTATCGCGTGTGGCCGAAAGAGGCGTGGATCTTCTGTACGTATTAACAGGCGCTCCCACGCCGGCGCAAATGGATAACTTGAGTCAGATCGAAGAAAAGGTGCTGGGCAACTATCGGGCGATGTTCAAAGAGGACCAGGATGCGATCCACCGATTGACCTCAACCTTGGCTGAACATTCGTCAATGTTGATAATGAATGGTAAATCCAAGCTGTAGCCCGGGATTCCTGACCTTTCCCCCAGGAAATAGCGTTGCGCGTCGTTCGACGGGCGCGCTTCCCGGCGTCAAGCGCTATATATATGACACTTGCAACTAGGTCTGCGCCTTGGTTTTTTGCTAAGGTGTTCAGCAACCTATAAGACCATATCGCGAGGTGTCTGCTTGATTAGGGTGCTAGTAGTCGATGACCATGATCTCGTTCGTACAGGCATTACACGAATGCTGGCTGACATCGATGGCCTGCAAGTAGTCGGCCAGGCTGAATCGGGTGAAGAGTCCCTGATCAAGGCCCGGGAGTTGAAACCCGATGTGGTGTTGATGGACGTCAAGATGCCTGGGATCGGCGGCCTTGGCGCCACTACCAAATTGTTGCGCAGCCATCCGGACATCAAAGTCGTGGTGGTCACCGTGTGCGAAGAAGACCCGTTTCCTACACGTCTGCTGCAGGCGGGGGCGGCGGGATACCTGACCAAGGGCGCAGGCCTGGCGGAGATGGTACAAGCCATTCGCCTGGTATTTGCCGGCCAGCGCTACATCAGCCCGCAGATCGCGCAGCAGTTGGCGATCAAGTCCTTCCAGCCCACCAGCGATTCGCCGTTTGACGTGCTGTCGGAGCGTGAAATCCAGATCGCCTTGATGATTGTCGGCTGCCAGAAGGTGCAGGCCATCTCCGACAAGCTGTGCCTGTCCCCCAAGACCGTCAACACCTACCGCTATCGCATTTTCGAGAAGCTCGCCATCAGCAGTGATGTTGAATTGACCCTGCTCGCGGTGCGCCACGGCATGGTGGACGCCAGCGCCTGACATGACCACACCGTTTGATCCGAGTGCCTTTCTCTCGACCTGCAGCGGCCGCCCCGGCGTGTACCGCATGTTCGACAGCGAGGCGCGCCTGCTGTATGTGGGCAAAGCCAAGAACCTGAAAAACCGCCTGGCGAGCTACTTCCGCAAGACCGGCCTCGCGCCGAAAACCGCGGCCCTGGTGGCGCGTATCGCCCAGGTCGAAACCACCATCACCGCCAACGAAACCGAGGCGCTGCTGCTTGAGCAGACGCTGATCAAGGAATGGCGGCCGCCTTACAACATCCTGCTGCGTGACGATAAATCCTACCCCTACGTGTTTTTATCTGACGGCGACTTCCCACGCCTGAGTATTCATCGGGGCGCGAAGAAGCAGAAGGGCAAATACTTCGGACCTTACCCCAGCGCCGGTGCGATCCGCGAAAGCCTGAGCCTGCTGCAAAAGACCTTTTTCGTGCGGCAGTGCGAAGACAGCTTCTACAAGAACCGCACCCGGCCGTGCCTGCAATATCAGATCAAGCGTTGCAAGGCACCCTGTGTCGGCCTGGTTGAACCGGCGGAGTACGCCGAGGATGTGCGCCATTCGGTGATGTTCCTCGAAGGGCGCAGCAACGCCCTCACCGACGAACTCTCCGGTGCCATGGAACAAGCCGCGAGCACCCTGGATTTCGAGCGAGCCGCCGAGTTGCGCGACCAGATCTCCCTGCTGCGGCGTGTGCAGGACCAGCAAAGTATGGAGGGCGGAACCGGCGACGTCGATGTGATCGCTGCGTTCGTCAACCCAGGTGGCGCCTGTGTCCACCTGATCAGTGTGCGTGGCGGTCGGGTGTTGGGCAGCAAGAACTTCTTCCCGCAGACCGGGATCGACGAGGAGGTCGCTGAAGTCATGGCCGCGTTCCTGGGCCAGTATTACGTCAGCAGCCCCGAGCGCGACTTGCCGTCGGAACTGATCGTCAACGTGGTGCATGAAGACTTCCCGACGTTGATCGAGGCCATCCACGCGTTGCGTGGCCGTGAACTGGACATCAGCCACCGCGTGCGCGGCACGCGGGCGCGCTGGCAGCAACTGGCCGTGACCAACGCCGAGCAGGCCCTGAGCGCACGCCTGGCGAATCGACAGCACGTGGCCGCGCGCTTTGAGGCCCTGGCCGAAGTCCTCAACCTGGACGAACCGCCCCAGCGCCTGGAGTGTTACGACATCAGTCACTCCAGCGGCGAAGCCACGGTGGCGTCCTGCGTGGTGTTCGGGCCGGAGGGGCCGATCAAGTCCGATTACCGGCGCTACAACATCGAAGGCGTCACCGCCGGCGACGACTACGCCGCCATGCACCAGGCCTTGACGCGCCGCTTCAGCAAATTGAAGGAGGGGGAGGGCAAGCTCCCCGATATCCTGCTGGTGGACGGCGGCAAGGGCCAGCTGTCCATGGCTCGCGACGTGCTCAACGAACTGGCGGTGCCCGACCTGATCCTGCTCGGCGTGGCCAAGGGCGCCACGCGCAAGGCCGGCTTCGAGACGTTGTACTTGAATGATGCCGCCCATGAGTTCACGTTGAAGGGCGACTCGCCTGCGCTGCACCTGATCCAACAGATCCGCGACGAAGCCCACCGTTTCGCCATTACCGGCCATCGCGCCCGTCGCGGCAAAACCCGGCGAACCTCAACCCTGGAAGGCGTGGCCGGAGTAGGCCCGACACGCCGACGCGACCTGCTTAAACATTTTGGTGGCTTGCAAGAGCTCTCCCGTGCCAGCATTGACGAAATAGCTAAAGCACCCGGTATCAGTAAAAAGCTCGCTGAGTTGATTTATGCAAATCTACACAGCGAGTAGAATGCCTTCTCACCTCGTAGCCAGTTGTGCCGATGAATATCCCTAATCTGATCACCGTTCTACGCGTCCTGCTTATTCCGATTTTCATTTTGTTGTTCTATTTGCCTTACGAATGGAGCTACATGGCCTCCAGTTCGGTGTTCGCCGTTGCGGCCGCCACCGATTGGCTCGACGGCTACCTGGCCCGACGCCTGGAACAGAGCACGCCGTTCGGCGCGTTCCTCGACCCGGTGGCCGACAAACTGATGGTGGCCGTGGCCCTGGTGCTGCTGGTGCAGGAACACGGCAACCTGTGGCTGACCTTGCCGGCTGCGGTGATCATCGGCCGCGAGATCGTCGTTTCGGCCCTGCGCGAATGGATGGCCGAAATCGGCGCTCGCGCCCACGTCGCCGTGTCGAACATGGGCAAATGGAAAACCGCCGCGCAAATGCTCGCGTTGGTGATCCTGCTGGCCAACCCGTCGGACTTTTCCTTCTGGGTCTTGCTGGGCTACGCCTTGCTGCTCATCGCTGCCGGCCTGACGCTGTGGTCCATGCTCCAGTATTTACGCGCTGCCTGGCCTCATCTGCGCACCACTGTTGAAAAAAAATAAAACTTTTTTGAATCAAGGGGTTGACGGGTGCTGAGGATTCTATAGAATGCGCCTCACCAAGACGCGGGAATAGCTCAGTTGGTAGAGCACGACCTTGCCAAGGTCGGGGTCGCGAGTTCGAGTCTCGTTTCCCGCTCCAAACATAGCGCTGCAGAGTTCCACTGAATTCTGTAAGTGATTGAAATCAGGGCCTTTAGGCCCTTTTTTCGTTCCAGCGGGAACCACTGAAATCCAGCTCCATCCAGTGCTTTTAAGTCCCGATTTAAGTCCCGAATGAGGATCTTGGATCTGGATGTGCACTGAATCGGTTTTTTGCTGGAGCAGCTTGGATAGCGAGACGAGCATCTGGCCCTGACTCTGTTCAGGAGCTCGCGATGGCACTCTCGGATACGACCGTTCGGCAAGCCCGAATCACCGGCAATGACTACACGATGGGCGACACGGATGGGCTTGCGCTCAACGTGACCGCACGCGGCGGGAAAATCTGGCGTTTCAGATATTACTGGGCGGGCGTGCAGAAACGCATGTCTCTTGGTAGTTATCCGCAAATCAGCCTTAAGGAAGCCCGTGCCCGACGTGACGAGGCGCGAGCCTTGGTCGCCCAAGGCATCAATCCCTATGAGCACCGTAAGCAACAGCGTCGTGCTGTTCGTTTTGCGGCGGAGCATACCTTCGAGGCCGTGTTCAATCAGTGGGTAGAGTTCCGCAGGCTGAGCCTGAAGGAAGGACGCCAGAGCACGCTCTCGCAGATATTGAGAATCTTCAATAAAGACGTCCTGCCCACCCTGGGCGGGCGGTCCATCTACGATATCAATCGTCACGATCTGCTGGATTTACTGAGCAGGATCGAACAGCGCAGGGCCTTAACGACAGCCGAAAAATGCCGGGCCTGGTTCAACCAATTGTTCCGCTATGCGCTGGTGAAAATCGAGGGGCTGGAACACAACCCGGCTTCAGACCTTGATGTGGTCGCACTACCCAAACCTCCTGTAGCGCACAATCCGTTTCTCCGAATGGATGAACTCCCGGCATTGATGGCTGCTCTTCGAAACTACGGTGGCGCCAACCAAACTCGGCTTGGCCTTCGGTTGTTGTTGCTGACCGGTGTCCGCACGGGCGAATTGCGGTTGGCGACACCGGACCAGTTCGATCTGGAGAAGCGCTTGTGGGTCATACCGGCGGAGGTGGTGAAACAGCTCCAGTTAGCGATGCGAAAGCCGGGTAAGCAGATCCAAAACGTACCGCCCTACATCGTGCCGCTGTCGGTGCAGGCGCTCGAGATCGTGCGTCACTTGCTGGACCAGGTTGTTCCGGCACAACGGTACTTGTTTGCGCATCGAAGCGACCTGAGCAAGCGCATTAGTGAGAACACGCTGAATGGCGCGTTACGTCGGATGGGATACGCCGATCAACTCACCGGTCATGGTATGAGGGCGACGATCTCGACGGCGCTGAACGAGATCGGATACCCGAAGGTGTGGGTGGATGCCCAGCTATCTCATGCTGATCCGGACAAGGTGAGTGCGGCCTACAATCACGCGGAGTACGTCGAGCAGCGCCGGACCATGATGCAAGATTGGGCGAACCGTTTGGATCTTTGGGGGCAGGGCCAACTGAAAGCGGCAAGCTCTCCACTAACCATCCGATTGGAGGGAGCCGCTTCGCTGCCGTCGCTAGAAAACGCAAGCGCAAACTCCATCCAGTTCACCGGCAACTTTCCAATGGCAGCCGTATCGCTGCCCAAGGCTTCGGTTTGCAACGAACCAGCTTCCATCGTATCGCACCAGTCGCCTGTCGTACCTCATCCGGTACCGACTGAAAAGCCGCATAAATCTCATGTGTCTGACATCCAGCGTGAACGCGCCGAGATGCTTGCCATCTATGAGGCCGCTAGTAACTTGCCGTTACTGGTTTTCGCCAAATTGGCTGGCAAATCCCGAGATCAGGTCAACCGTGATATCAAGGCTCGGCGTTTGCTGTCCCTTAGCCTGGGCAATCGTGGTCAACGCATTCCTGATTGGCAGCTTGATCCACTGAGGCACAAGTTGGTACTTGCTGCATTAGCGCGGTTTCCGGATGTCGATGTCTGGCGGCTATATCGGACGGTTTGTGAGCCTCATGAGCGACTGAAGGGGCGTTCGCCGATCGATGGGCTCACCATAGATAATTTCGAATCTGTCGCGCGGATTGTCTGCCGGGCCCTGGGCTCGAGATAATGTTCCATCTTCGGGGACTGGCGGGGCTTGCCACTGAATCTACTGCTTCGGTGAGCTCCCGTTATCACCTAGGTGTTCGCGGTGAGCGCGAAGAGATCGATGTTCCGCCGTAGATCAAAATGTCCAAAGACATTTTGACTGGGCTCTAGAACGGTGTTTACAGCCAGAAAAAAACTAATTGTGCCCCCAATTTTGCCCCCATTCGCACCGGGTGCGCGAGCGATCGCGAATGGCGATTTCTGAGCAACTCCAATATGGCAGTGACTGGTATTCAGTGCGCCTGCGTATACTGGATGAGCAACTTGTATCTGGCAAATCCTTGCTCGTTCGGAAGAGGAAATGGGTAATGGGTCGATATCTTCAAGCAGAGATGTCGGATCTGTTTCTCAGCACATTGAGGGCGTCCTGGCTGGCAAGCTATTGATCGGAGGGGGGAGCGACACAAGTCTGTCCTTTCGGGCTTTACCGTTGCTCGTAACGGTACCAGCGGATTACGTACATTCCGCTTGCTGAAGTCGGGGGATTACTCGGCCTATTTGATGACTCCGCTCCGAGTCCCCGCGCGCAGGAGGCGGTATTTGCTCAACGTAGTGTCGTGCCACACGCCAAGGATGCACTTTGCTTTGTCCATTGCACGGTCAGAATGTTTGATGGTGCCACCCTCCAGGTGTTTCTAACGGAGAACATCGCGCGGGACGTGTCAGTGGAGATCTACAGGGCCAAATGGCCTGCACGGACGTTTATAGGCTCGATGACAATCTCCGCTAACGCTAGCGGCGCGTCTTTGGCCAACGGCAATCAAACTGACGTTGCGGCGGGAAACCGGGCGTGCCGATATAGCGCTGAATCTCATCAACAAGCGGTACGGTATCGAGCGAGATTTAAAAGAAGTCGGCGATGAACATCGCCATGAAGGTCGACAGCAAAACAGCCTGCCAGTCCTGGCGCAGTTACACGCCTGGCTGGAGAAAACGCAGCCTCAGATCACGGCGCAAAACGCGCTGGGCAAAGCGATCAATTATCTGGTCAGCAACTGGGACAAGTTGGTGCGCTACACCGAAGGCGGTTACTTGCCGATCGGTAGAGTCGGGATGTGGCGCGGTGGCTTGCGCTCCGTTTCCACACCCCGCTCGTCAAACCGGACGTGCGCTACTAACGCATCCGGCTTTCGTCCGAGATCGATATGCCTTCGCACTCGACACATCGGCCATTCTCGTAGGCAACTGATGGAGGCCTAGCTTTCCGTATAGGAACGCATCCGGGTATAGACGGTACCCAGAACGGCCTCGTCGCTTATGCTTCTTGACTAACCAGCGTCGGATACGGCGCTCGGTATAGCGTTGCAGGATTCGATAGTGCTTGAGCACAGGCCCTTGGTCGAAGTAGCCAGCCCAGCCTCGGCAAGGTCGGTCTGCGCGGTGACGTGCAGGCGACGTTCAAGCCGGCGCAGGACGGTCGCGCGCTTCGCGCTTGTAGTGCTGGAAGTCGTGGCCGGTGCTGGCATGCAGGCGGGCGAGGATGTCGTCGAGGAGCGGGTCGCATTGGGCTGGGTCGCCTGAGCGTTCGCCTAGCGGCGGCGGGAGGCTGTCATCCTCGATTTCCGGCAGCTTGGCCTTCTGAGCCGAGCGCCACAGTTCCAGCAGCTTACCCGGGATATCGGTCACCGGAAGGATCAGGTCGACCATCCCGGTGGCGATGGCGGCCTTGGGCATGTCAGGGTACTGGGCGTCATCGGGCGACTGCACAAGGGGCACGCCACCTTGTTCCTTGATGCGCGACAGGCCCACTGCGCCATCGCTGCCGCTGCCCGAAAGGATCACGCAGAACGCATGGTCCTTATGCACATCAGCAAGGTCGCGGAAGAACAGGTCGATGGCGACGTGGTCGCCGCGGCTGCGCCTGGCCGGGCTGACCCGCAGGTGGTCGTCATTGGTGGACAGGCGGTTGGCCGGTGAAATGACATAGACGTGATCACGCTCGATCGGTACCGGCTCGCTTACCTGGCACACCGGCATGCGCGTGACGCGCTGGATCAAGCGGTCGGCCTGGCTCTGGTGGTCCGGCGACAAGTGCAACACCACAACGAACGCCATGCCGCAGTTTTCGGGGGCGTGCTGGAAAAACGCCTGGACCGCCTCCAGCCCGCCGGCCGATGCACCGATACCCACAACTGGAAAGTCCAAATGGCTGGGGCTTAGCGCAGGGTTGTGCGGCGAGGCGGGCGTGGGGTTGCTGGACGATTTCATGGGCACGAGCCTTGTGCGAACCTGGAGTGAGCAGTGGCAGCGATTATAGGCCTGGCACCGATCAATCTACGAGCGGGGTTCAAGTAGGACTACCCATGCTGGCCAAAGTGCCGCTGTCGATCAAAGGGCCTGGGGCTGCTCGAGGGATTGTGGCAGTGCGGTCACCTTGATGGCACGTACCGGTACGGCAAACTTGGCACCGATCCTGTTGAAGCGCTCGAGCAGGTGGAAATTGATCGCCTGCTGAATATCCATGTAGAGGTTGTAGCCAGGGTCTTTCACGATATAGACGCATTCGAACTCCAGGGCCTCTTTGCCAAAACCACGCAGGTGGGCGCGGTCGAAGCGTACCTGCTGCTGGTCTCTGATCGCTTGCTCGACGATGGCGGGCGCCTGTTTCACAGCCTCGGTGGGCGTGTCGTAGGACAAGCCGAACTCGAACACGATGCGTCGTTCCTGCAAGCGTTTGTAGTTCTGGATCGTGCTGCTGATCATGCTGGCGTTGGCCATGACGATCTGCTCACCGCCCAGGCTGCGGATGCGTGTGGTCTTCAGCCCCACGTGCTCCACCGTGCCCGCCAGCGGACCGATGACGATGAAGTCACCGACTTCGAACGGCTTGTCGACGGCGATCGACAGCGAGGCGAACAGGTCCCCCAGAATGTTCTGCACGGCCAGGGCGACGGCAATCCCGCCCACACCCAGGCTGGCCACGAAGGCGGTGATATTGACGCCGAGGTTGGACAGCATGGCCAGCAACACCACCGACCACAGCAGCACCCGTGCGCCCCAGGCCGAAAGCGTGGCCAGTGCACTGCCTTGATACAGGCCGTCGGCGCTGTGCCGGCTGAAGTAGCGGGTCAGGCCCAGCGCGATGGCGCGATTGACCCACAGGCCGATCTGCAAGGCGGCGACCACGAACCACAAGCTACCGACCCGGTCCAACCAGCGCTCGGGCAGGTCCAGCATGCTCAAGCCCACCAGCAGCGAAGCGAGCAGCAGCAGGCTGTTGCTGGTGCCGGCCAGTACCTTGGCCAGCACCTGACTCATTGCCCCGTCATGTTCGGACCAGCGCTGCACCCGACGCATCAACAGGCCGATGACAGCTCTGGCAATCACGAACGTCAGCACGGCAACGCACAGCGCTACCAGCAGGTTGAGGATGGAAATGCCGAAGAATGTGGTGTCGGTGAACAGTTCGATGATTCGATCATTCATGGGGAGCCCACCTCCAGATGGCTCAAGGCAGGGCCGCAGGGCGGCCCCTGGGATTGCGCGGTGACGTGTAGGTTACTTGCCGTGGGTGGCTTGCAGCGCCTTGGCCTGTTCCAGATGGTGCTGCAGCGTTGGCAGCTTGTCGCTGGCGAAGGCCTTCAGCTCCGGCTTGTCGGAGGACGCAGCCTCTTTCTTGAACAGTTCCACGGCCTTTTCGTGCGCGTCGACCTGGTTATTGACGTATGACCGGTCGAACGACTCCTCGCGCCATTCGAGGATCATCTTCTTGACCTTGTCGGTCAGCGCGGCTTCGTCGGGCACGCTGATGTCCAGCTTGCGGGCGATATCACCGAGTTCCTGGTTGGCTTTGGTATGGTCTGTGACCATTTGCTGGGCGAATTGCTTGATGTCTGCGCTCTGGCTCTTTTCCTGCGCCAGGCTGCCGGTGACCACTTCGGCGATACCGGCTTCAGTGGCCGCATCGACGAAATCGTCCGAAGACGCTGCCTGTACCTGCAGCGAAGCCAGGCCCATCAACAGGGTAACTCCGGCGATTTTCAAGAATGGTGTGTTCATGTCTCACTCCTTCGTTCTGTTGGCGCGACCTCAATGTCGCACTCGTTTGAACCGCAGGTATGGGTGAAGGTTTAGTTTTTCTTGAAAACAGGGCCGCCGTGGCGGCGCAATCTGCGTTTCCGGGCACCGCTCATCCGCTATGTCGTAATCAGAACGAATTCAGGGGGACGGGTGGGACTCGTTGGTTTAGGTCTTCACAAAAACGAGTAACCATCATGAAAAACAACCTGTTCGCCATGTTGCTGTTGACTGCCAGTTTCTCGCTGCTCGGAGGTTGCTTCGACCGCGACAGTGATCATCCAGAGAAGGATGCCGACCCAAGCAAACCGTCACTTCAGATGCAGCAACCCAGTGACCCGGTAACTAACCCTCCAGCTGAGACCAAACCGCAGAATCAATGAGTGAGGTACAGGGCATGGTGGCGACGACAAAGGCAGGTATAAGGCCTCACAATGCCAACTTAGGGCTGGAGCATCGCTATCGAGCGCTACTTGAGGGCCCGGAGCCAACCACCGAGGCGTGGCTGGAGGAGCAACTGCGTCTGGCCCGTGCGCTTTCCGACGACCGGCCAGATGATCCTGGGCTACTCCCGCAATGGGCCGATAACCATGCGGGACGTGTCGCCAGCGAGCATACGGCCTACCTGGAACAACGGCGTCAGGGCGGCCCCCGTCGTTTTTTTGCCAATCGTGCCCATGCCTTGTGGTTTTTGCAGCAAGTCGCGCCGACCAAAGCGGTCGACGGCGCATGGCTACACGGAGCCCTATGGCATTGGCAGGATCCGCGCTTCCATGGGCTGATCCGCACCTTCCTCGAAGAACTCGGAGACGGTGACCCACGCTGCAATCACGTGTTGATCTACCAGCGCTTGCTCAGTCGCCTTGGTTGCCTGCAGGAGCCATCGCTTGACCCCGCTCGCTACCTGCAGGGCGCGTTGCAACTGGCGCTCGGCCAGCACTGCGAGCGTTTTCTTCCAGAAGTGATCGGTTACAACCTGGGTTACGAACAGCCCCCCTTGCGTCTGCTGATCACCACCCACGAGCTGGCCGAGCTGGGTATCGACGCCCATTACTTCCAGTTGCATGTGACCATCGATAATGCCGCCAGCGGCCATGCGCGCCGTGCCGTAGAGAGCTTCACCGAGCTGGTGCGGGATGAGCGACCCTCGTTCTACGAGCGTGTCAGGCATGGCTACCGTCTTAATGACCTGGGGATCGACACGCCGTCGTTGATCGCCTCGTTCGACCTGCAGGCCGAATTGCTCGGCGCGCTGGAGCGCAAGCGCATCTATGGCCAGTGCATGCATTCGGACCGTTGTCGCCTGCAAGGACGCACCATCAACCAGTGGCTTGCCGAACCCGGCGCGATGCCTGATTTTCTGGATGCGCTACAGGTTCAGGGTTGGATCAAGCGGGACACCGATCCCCGACAAAGCCGCTTATGGTCGCTGATAGAAGGCCCTGTAGCGGCCATGTTCGGTGTGTTCGATGCTTATGAAAAGCAGCTTTGGCATGACTGGATCGCCGGAGACTGGCAAGGCGCAGAAATCCGTCGGGTGCCGCAGGCTGCAGACATGGCTGCGCTGATCGAAGCGATGGCTGGCAATCGGCATGCTACCCCGCAGGGCCTGCACGCCACCCGCGCGTTCATTCAGGCCACCGGCTTGATGCAAGGAGGGCTCTACTGATGCTGCTCGACCAGGACCAGATCCGTGCCGATGAGGCCTTGTTGCAGTTGGGGCGTCGCCTGCGTGCCGACGGCTATCGTTTCACCTGCGTGACGCCGGCGACCCAGGCCAGGGTCAGTGCCCGGGCCGATGCGCAGCAGGCGCGTACCTTGCGTGATGTGTTCGGCTGGAGTAGGCCGTTCGCCGCGTCACTGCTCAGCCCCGATGAACTGGCGCAGCTGCGCCTCGCTGGCGTGCTGGAGGCCCAAGGTGCGCTGTGGCGCAGCACTGTGCGCTGGTCCAGCCTGGACGATCTGTTGCTGGTACATGCTGCCTGGCCAACGGACAGCCGCGACGCGGTGTTCTTTGGCCCGGACAGCTACCGTTTCGCCCAGCTGATACACGATCATTTGAGAAGCACGCCCGAGTGCGTGCAGCATGCCGTAGACATCGGCTGTGGCAGCGGTGTCGGGGCGTTGCTGATCGCTCGCGCCGCCCAACACGCGCAGGTTTGCGCAGTGGACATCAACCCTATGGCATTGCGCTACACCGCCATCAATGCCGCCTTGGCCGGTGTGGCCAATGTTTCGGTCGAGCGCAGTGACCTGCTCAATGACATCGCAGGTACGTTCGACCTGATCGTCGCCAACCCGCCGTACATGCTCGACGCCGGACAGCGCGCCTACCGCCACGGCGGCGGCGCACTGGGTGCCGAGCTGTCGCTGCGCATCGTCGAGCAAGCCCGGGAGCGCCTGTCGCCCGGGGGCACATTGCTGCTGTACACCGGTGTCGCCATCGTCGAGGGGCGCGACGCGCTGCTCGAAGCCATGCGGTTGCGCCTGGCAGGGCCTGCGTTCAGTTGGTTCTATCGCGAGCTGGACCCAGATGTATTCGGTGAGCAATTGCTTGAACCCGGTTACGAGCAGGTCGAGCGCATTGCCGCCGTGGCCCTGACCGTTACCCGTCGCGGCTGATAGCGTCGTGGCGCGGCAGTGCACGTTTGGCATCGAGGAAAAATACCTGCTGGTGAAGCTGGCCACAGGGCAGGTCATGGCTGCTCCGTCAGCAGCCGTGGCCCGCTGTTGTCGGAATGCGCTGGGCCCGTGGTTCGCGGAGGAAATGTTCCATAGCCAGATAGCGATCGCTTCGCCCATATTCGACGCACTGCACCAGGCGCGTGAGTTCTTTGGCGAGCGGCGACAGCGCCTGGCCCAGGCGCTGGCCGACGAGGGAGCCGGGCTGTACGGCGCGGCGAGCCACCCCAGCGCCCAGTGGCTGCGTCAGCGCCCACGTGGCTCCCCGCACTATCGCCAGTTATTCGACGATTACCAGCTGGTGGCCCGGCGCAGCCTGTTGAATGGACTGCACGTGCACGTCGGCGTACCGGTGGGCATTGATCGGATGCGGGTGATCAATCGGGTGCTGTACTGGCTGCCCTTGTTGTTGGCGCTCAGTACCTCGTCTGCGTATTGGGGCGGTGAGGATACCGGCTACATGAGCTACCGCCGCGCAGTGTGCGGGGAATGGCCGCACATGGGGCTCCCAGAGCCGTTACCGGACTGGAGTGCCTACCAGCGCTACCGGGCATTGCTGCAACGTACCGGCAGCTTGGCCGAGGACGGCGACTTCTGGTGGGCGATCAGGCCCTCGCGGCGGTTTCCGACGGTCGAGCTGCGTATCTGCGATGGCTGCCCGCGGCTGGAGGATGCCCTGGCTGTCGCCGGCCTGTTTCGCCACCTGGTCGAGCAGGCGCTGGCCCGCCACGATGACCCCGCCAGCCGCGAGATGCGCTGGGTCACCCAGGAGAACTACTGGCGCGCCCTGCGTCAGGGCCGCCTGGCCACCTTCATCGGTGTCCACGCGCAACAGCCGGTCAGCGCCGAGGGCTGGCTGATGCAGTTGCAGCAGCAGTGCCCGGCTGACACCGCCGATGCCGAGCGTTCATTCAGTCCCGGCACATCCTGCGTGGGGGCAGCAGCGCCGATCGCGAGCGCCAAGCCTTCGCACTGGCCCGTGAGCAGGGCCTCGATAACCGCCAGGCGATGCGCGCAGTGTACGGGCAAGTGATGAGTGACTTCCGGCAGGTGGCCTGATGGCTGTCCGGGAAATCCGGATAAACCTTCTCGGCGCCGAGCAGTCAGTCTCAGTAAGGGCCCGTATTTCTCGGGCCAGGGAGGTGGCTGATGAAACTCGTCTGCTTGCTGCGAGGCTGCCAATGGCGCAGCCTGTTGGTGTGTGAAGTCGCCGGCCTTCACTGCCAGTGTTGCGAACGCTGTGGCGCGCTGCGCTACAGCCAGCCCGGTCAACCTTTCAATGTGTAGGAGCGGACCATGGCCCGGTCAATCTGGAAAGGCGCGATCAGCTTTGGCTTGGTGCACATCCCCGTCTCGCTGAATACCGCCGTGCGCAGCGAGCGTGTGGACTTCGACTGGCTGGACAAGCGCAGCATGGAGCCGGTTGGCTACAAGCGGGTGAACAAGGTGACCGGCAAGGACATCGACAAGGAGCACATCGTCAAAGGCGTGGAGTACGAAAAGGGCCGCTACGTGGTAATCAGCGAGGAGGAAATTCGCAAGGCCAGGCCCGAAGCAACCCAGACCATTGATATCTTCTCGTTCGTCGATGCCGGCGACATCCCGCTGCAACAGTTTGATACCCCGTACTACCTGAGCCCCGACCGTCGTGGCGGGAAGGTCTATGCCTTGCTGCGCGAGACCCTGCACAGCACCGGCAAGGTGGCCCTGGCCACCGTGGTGCTGCACACCCGCCAGCACCTGGCCCTGCTGCGCCCGCTGGAAGATGCACTGGTGTTGATCACCCTACGCTGGCCCGAGGAGGTGCGCGGGCTGGACACGCTGGAACTGGACAAGAGCGTGACCGATAGCAAGGTCGACAAGCGGGAGCTGGACATGGCCAGGCGCCTGGTGGAAGACATGAGCGGCCAATGGACGCCCGATGATTACCATGATGCGTTTCGCCAGACCATCCTCGACCTGGTGGAGGAGAAGGCCAGCAAAGGCAAGATCGAGACCGTGGACAAAGGCGAAGGCGCGGCGGCGGAGAAGGGCGCCGATATCATCGACCTCACCGAACTGCTCAAACGCAGCCTCGGTGGCAAGACCAAGACAAAGAAACCGGCGGCTAAACGGCCACGCAAGGCCTCTTGAGCTACGGTAGCTGCCCCTCCAGCCCGGAGAGATAGTCCCCGAAGCCCTGCCGCGCGCGGCTGTCCACCCGGCTGCTGGTGGCCACGCTGTGCGCCGCGGTCCAGACGATCTGTGCGCCGCTGGCTTCGAGGGCCAGCACCAGTTGCACATCTTCATGCGCCGGCAATGGCTGGAAGCCGCCCACGCGCTCGTAGGCCTTGGCGCATACGCCGAGGTTGGCGCCATGGATATGTCGATGCCCTTCACGGGCCTGATAACGGCTGCGATACAACTGGCGTAACGCTGCGTTCTGCCACGGCTGCCAGCGTTCGATGTGCACCGTGCCGCACACGCCGTCCGCGTGCCATTGCAGCTGTGATACCAGCCAATGCCTGGGCACGCGACTGTCGGCGTCGGTGAAGGCCAGCCACTGGGACTGGGCACCGCGCTCGATCATCCACGCTGCGCCCAGGCGCCGGGCGATGCGGACGTTGCCGGCCTCCAGTTCCAGGGTATGCACGCCATGGCGGCGGGCGATGCGCGGGCTGGCGTCGACACAGCGGTCGAGCACCACCATGACCTCCACTGCCAAGCCCGCCGCTTCGGCTTGCGCCACAGCCAGCTTGACGGCGGCCAGGCAGTGCCCAAGGCGACGGGCTTCGTTGTGGCCGGGGATGATGACGGCGATCATGGGCAGGTCTCGTCAAGGTCCACCACGCTGGGCTGACACGACCAATATTCGAGCAGGAAGTCTGCCTCCTCGTGGCGCAGCAGTGGATAAAGTGGCAGATGCAGGGCCAGCAGGGCATGCACCTCGCGGCCATCCTGCGGGCAACCGGCGATGGGATGGCGCCAGTGGCAGGCCAGCAAACCACCGTCATAAGCCAGGCTGGCCACGGACTGCTCGATAACCTGCAACCAGTCGGTGGGGTCCAGGTAGTAGCCGATCTCACTGAGCACGATCAGGTCAAACTGACCGCCCGGCCAGTCGCCCGGCAGGTGGCCCTGTTCGACGTGGGCGTGGCTCACGCCTGCAAGCCGCTGACGGGCCAGGGCCACGGCGGTCACGTCGATGTCCTGGCACGACAGGCTGGCGCAGCGCTCGGCCAGCAGAACGCTCAGCTCGCCGTTGGCGCAGGCCGGCTCGAATATGCGCTCGTAGCATTGGCGCGGCAGGCTGGCCAGGGTCAGCTCGCGCTTGCGCCGTTCGTACCAGCGGGGTACGAAAGGCCCAGGGGTCATCGTTGCCGGCATACAAGTCGGCGAAATACTGTGCGTCCAGGCTCATGTTGCCTCCGTTGACAGGAAGATCAGTTCGAACGGTTGCAACAGGCAAGCCTGCAGCTGTTCTGGCACAACCGGTGGGCGATCACCATCGGGCTGTAACTGGCTGGCATGGGCGGCGAGGGCTTGGCGCTTGAGCGCCAGATGCTCATCGCACAGCTGCAGGCGGTGAGCCCGGGCCAGGGCAGGCGCGGGTCATCGGGGCTTGCCCAGTGCCAGGCCCAGACCGGGGCCTCTGCGAGTTGTACACGCCTGGCCTGGGCCGCCTGGGCACAGGCGCGACCTGCTGCTTCGTGGTCGCAATGGCCGTCGCCGCGCCAAGTGGTCAGCAGCAGGTCGCCAGGTTTGAGCAACTGGTTCAGGTGGTTGACCAAAAAGGCTTCATCGTGGGGCAGCGCGCCATCCTTGAGGTTGAGTCGTCGCCAGTCGAGGCGGTTGAGATCCAGCCCAAGCAATTGCAGGGCATGGCGGCTTTCCAGTGGGCGCTGATGGCGCAGGCGGCGCTCTGGCCATTGTGAGGAATGCGGGTGGCTGCCCTCGCCATTGGTGGCAGAAACAAGCAGCACGTCCTGTTCTCGTCCCTGGAAGCTGGCCAGCAGCCCGCCGGCCATGAGGATTTCGTCGTCCGGGTGCGGAGCCAGCAGTACCATGCGCCTTCCGGGTGGGCACAACTGCTCGGGCAGCATCCAGCTGGCGCGGGCCAACTGAGCAGAATGCTGCCAGGCGCTCCATGGTGTGCCTTGCGCAGCCTGAATCAAGTTCTGGCTCATAGTTGCCATGCTCCCGCCGGCAGGCCGGTCAGTTGTCGGCCCAACTCGGCCAGGTCGCGTTCGGCATGGCTCTGGCGTATGTATACCGGCAGGTCGGCACTGAGCCGGGCGAAATGGCTGCTGCAACAGAACGGCGTGGCACCGAGCGCCCGGCCGGTATGCTGAATGACCTGCTCGACTGCCTGATCGACCTGGGCGCGGGTGCGCCGCACCTCGAAGCTGGCGTCGTCCTGAGGGTGGAGGTCGATCCAGGTGGCGCATTCGCGAAGGGCGGCACGGGCACCGTACAAGGCTGCATCGACTGCGCCCAGATGCGCATCGGCATGCGGGTCGCGCCGGGGTTTGCGGCACTGTTCGTGAAGGTAGCCGGCCAGGGCCTCGGGGCGCCATACCAGCAAGCGGCGATACCCGCGCCGCCTTGCCAGAAGCCAGGCCGGGACAGGTACTGGCCGGGCGAACCGATGGCCAGCCCTGGCGAGTCGTCTAGTTCGATCACAACGCTGCTGGTGGCGGCCATGCCTACGGCCTGCCAATGCTCGGCCAGAATGCGCTGGCTGGGATGAGGCAATTCGATGGCCACCAACTGAGGCTGGTCGTCTTCCCAGGCAGTCAGCAAGGCACGGACGATCTGCAACGCGCCCGAACACCAAGCCTTGCGGCCTTGCAGGCGTACGCGTTCACCGTCCCGCTCGACGATGTATGCCCGGGCATCCGGCGGCTCGGCGGCCCACACGCCCCAGATGCTGTTGCCGACCTGCTGGGCGGCACCGCATTCGGCGAGGATCGCCAAGGCGTCGGTATGGCCTTCATAAAGTTTGGCCAGGCTCAGATCACAACCTGCGACCCGCGCCAAGGCCCGCCAGCGCTCCAGGGTGCAGCCCTGGCCGGGCAACGGAAGCACATCGAGCTATTCGCCCTGCAAGGCCTGCATCAGTTCTATTAGCGAAGCGTCGCGTTCGATGGCCTGCGAACGGTGAGCAAAGCGGTGTAACAACGAATCGAAGTGGGTCAGTTCCATCATGCAATACCCAACTGCTTGCGCATACGCAACGTGATCGACTGGCGTGTCTTGCCCATTTCGGCCCACGGGTCTTCGACCTGTGCAAGCCGCGTGTGAAGGTTGCCGATGTTCCACTGGTTGGCACCCTTGAGCTGGCTCAGTTCCTCACGCCAGATCGGCACCGACACCGGCAGGCCCTCGCGGGCCCGCAGCGAGTAGGCGGCGGCGGTGGTGGCACCCTTGCCGTTACGCAGATAATCGATAAAGATCCGCCCGACCCGGTTCTTCGGCCCGGACACGGCGCTGATACGATCAGGGAACAGCCCGGCCATGTGGTTGACCAAGGCATGGCTAAAGTCCTTCACCTCGTCCCAGCCAGCGCGTCGGGTCAACGGTACGACGAGGTGCATGCCCTTGCCGCCGCTAGTCTTGAGAAACACCTTCAGGCCCAGTTCGTCGAGCAAGGTAAGGGTCAGTTGGGCGGCCTCGAGCATGGCTTTCCAGGGCAGCGCCGGGTCAGGGTCCAGGTCGAGGACAAAGCGGTCGGGTTTATCGAAATCCTTGGTGGTGGCATTCCAGGTGTGCAGTTCAAGCGTGTTCATCTGCACCGCGCCCAGCAGGCTGTCGGCGCGGTTGAGCACCATGGCTGCCTGGCCGGCCTGGGCCTTGTTGTAGCTGAGCACCTTGGGAATGTGCAGCTGGCCGGCGTTTTTCTGGAAGAACAGTTCGCCGCCCAAACCATCCGGTGCCCGCACAAGGGCTACAGGCCGGTCCTTGAGCTGTGGCAGCAGCCGGTCGGCGACCTGAGCGTAATACTGTGCGACCTTGCGCTTGGTGGCACCGGTGGTTGCGTCGACCACGCGGTCGGGGTGGGTCAGGCGAAGAGTGCCCAGGGCTTCAGGTTCGGTCTGCGCTGCTTGCTTGGTGGGCATTGCTCGCTCCAGGTCGATGGCGGTGGCAGGTTTATCGTCACGCAGGCCGTGGAACACCGAGTGACGCACGATGCCTTCACGGGTCATCTGGGCATAGGCGACTTCTGCCAGTAGCTGTGGCTTGAGCCAATGCACGCCGCGGGCTTCGGCCCCGGTGGGTGGTTTGGGCAAAGGCGATCTGTCGGTTTGCAACGGCTTGAGGCGGGCGTGAATGCTATCCAGGGTGGCCGCGCCGAAACCGGTGCCGACCTTGCCGGCGTAACGCAACGGGCCGCTGCCGTGGTCGTGCAGGGCCAGCAGCAGGGCGCCGAAGCCGTTGCGGCTGCCTTTGGGGTCGGTGTAGCCGACGATCACGAATTCCTGACGCTGCTTGCACTTGAGCTTGACCCAGTCGCTACTGCGCCGGCCAACGTAGGGGCTGTCGGCACGTTTACCGATCAAGCCTTCGAGTTCCAGCCGGCAGGCGCTGTCGAGCAATGACGCGACGGGCTCCTTAAAATCGGCGGAATACCTGAGTACCTGCGGTGCATGGCCTTCCAGCAACCGGGCGAGGGTTGCACGGCGCTGTTGCAGCGGCAGTGCTCGCAGGTCCTCACCGCCCAGCCAGGGCAGGTCGAACAGGTAATAGGTGATCCGCTCGTCATGCTCGGTGTCGAAGGCGTTCTGCAAGGCCTGGAAGTCGGCCACGCCGTTGTCGTCGACCACTACCATCTCGCCGTCCAGCCATGCCGAGTCGAGGCCCAGGGCCTTGAGCGCCTCGACCTGCCGGGGCATCTTCGCACTCCAGTCGTGGCCATTACGGGTAAACAGGCGTATGTCGTCACCGTCGATACGCGCCAGGATGCGGTAGCCGTCGAACTTGACTTCGTAGCGCCAATCGCCGCTTGGCGGGGAATCGACCAACGTGGCCAGTTGCGGCTGGAGCGTATCCGGCAGGGGTTTGCGGCCGACTCGCTTGGGCCTGGCGGTGGTCGCCTTGGCCGGGCTGCGCGGGGGCAGGGTACGTTCGCTCAGCACGCTGTCCGGCAGGGCCTCGACAATGCTGTAGTCCGTTTCACTGCGTGCCTGCCCATCATGGGACTTGACCAGCATCCACTGCTCTTTCTTGCCTGCCAGGTGAGTGCGGAACAGGTTCCAGACCCCCGACAGCTTCTCGCCCTGCAGGCGAAAGCGCAGCTCGCCCTTTGCATAGGCTTCGCGTGGGTCGCCCTCGGGCTCCCAGACACCCCGGTCCCAGACGATCACATCGCCGGCGCCGTAGTGGCCTTCAGGGATGCGTCCTTCGAAGTTGGCGTAGTCCAGCGGATGATCCTCCACATGCACTGCCAGGCGCCGGACCTTGGGATCCAGTGAGGGGCCCTTGGGGATGGCCCAGCTCTTGAGGGTGCCGTCGAGCTCCAGGCGAAAATCGTAATGCAGGTGGCTGGCATGGTGCTTCTGGATACAGTACTGCAGCGCATGGGCCGAGCGGGGGCGGGCGCGTTTGCCAGTCGGCTCGGGCGTGGCATTGAAGTCGCGATTGCGCTGGTACTCCTGCAGGGGCTTGGCCATGACGGGCTCCGGAAGGGTTTGCGGGTCTCAGGATTGGGAGGTGGCGGCGCAGCGAGGAGTTCAAAAAAAGCGCGGGACGGGGCTGGCAGAAACTCTGAATCATTTGCCGCTGGGGAGGGTCGACCGAGTGAAGCCCACTAACGGAGACCGTTCATGTCCACACCCGATGACCCAAGACCGCCCATTGAGATCGACGACACCGAGGACCGCATGGGCAGCGTCCACGAGCTGGATTTCAGCGAGCGCCGTGATGAACGCCAGGGGCGTGTCGGCGACGAGCGTCCGGCGCGGGAGCTTGCCGAGGATTACCCGCCCCGGCGTGTCGCCGAAAGCGGCATGACCGGCGACGAGGCGTTGAGCGACAGCCTGCATGAGGACAATGTCACCCTCGACGACCTGAGCTCGGATACGTTGTTCGATGAGACCGGTGCCCGCGATCCGGATGAGCCTGGCAGCGGCGGCCCGGCGGACAAGACCTTGCGCCAGGTGGAGGCCCACGAGATCGGTGGCGGTTTCGGCCTGGACGAGGCCGAACTGGCCCGCTCCGCTCCGCGCCGCTGGACGGCGGGCCGCGGACCGATGACGTGGTACCCGATGACGAAGGGAGAGAGCCGAGATGAACGAGCAACGCTGTTCCTGCACCCATTGTTCTTGCACGGTGGATGCCAATGCTGTGGTCCAGGATGGTAAAGCCTATTGCTGCGAAGCCTGTGCGACGGGCCATCGTAACGGCGAACCGTGTCGTATGAGCGACTGCAAGTGTGGTGAGTTGGCTGAGTCGAAAGAGTCCAATGTCGATAATGCATTGGATGAAACATTCCCGGCGAGCGATCCGATTTCGCCATAAGGCCCAGTGGCTTACAGATGTGAGACGGGAGAGCGACAGGACGTCATTTAGATCATGTGGAACCTCACCCGTCACGCATCTGGTTTGGGTTACGCCCTCAATGGGTCTGCCAGACACCGTTGTTGCGTTCGCAATCGCTGCGTGCCTGGCCCAGGCTAGGGGTGTCGTAGTAGTAGGTGATGATCCGCGCATCCTTGGGTAGTGCAGGGCGGGCGGCAGGCTCATCACGCCCAGCGGCATCGGGGTTGGCCAGTGTCTCCTGCGTCAGTGGTGCGATACAGCTGCCAACGCTGCTGTCGGGGCAACGCTCAACCCGACGCTTCTCGCTGTTCAACATCTCCTTGCTTTCGTTGCTGCACGACCAGGCAATCGCCTCAGCGGGCATGTTGCCGTAGCTGTAACAGGTGTGTTGCTGCACCGGTTTGACCGCATCGCTGGATGAGCGGGTGACCACGTCGCAACCTTCGGCCAACACCTGCCCGCTGCTCAGAGTGCCCAGCATTGCCATGTACAGAGCGAATCGCATGATATACCTCCCGGGCACCAGGGCCCGTCAGCGCTTGTCGAGGGCTACCCCGGCCCGTCTGCGCAAGGCCTTGGCACGCTTTTCGAGGATCAGGTAGGTCACCACCGCCAATAGCAGCGGGATCAGGTAGTACAACGTCCGATAGCCGAGCAGTGCGGCAACCAGGGTGCCTTGCCCTAGCTGGCCATGGAGCAGCGCCAGGAATACGGCTTCCAGTACGCCGAGCCCGGCGGGAATGTGAGCGACCACCCCGGCGACGCAACTGATCAGCAACACACCCAGCACCGAGGGATAGAACAGCTCGGGCGGCAATAGCAGGTGAATCAGCGCTGCCATCAGCGCCCAGTTGCTAGCGCCCAGTGCCACCTGGCAGAGCGCCATACGCAGGCTCGGCAGGGTGACTTCGTGCCCGCGCAGCGCCCACGTGCGCCGAATGGCAAAGGCACAGGCGCACAGGTAAGCCAACGCTACCGCCACCATCAATACGCCGATCAGGCGCAGGCCGCTGGCACCCACCGCCCAGCTTTCCGGCAGTTTGACAAAGCCCAGGGCGAATACCGTGCCGGCCAGCAGCAGGTAGCCCATCCAGTTGGTCAACAGCCCCAAGGTGAGGATGCGGGTGATGGTTGGGGTATCCAGGCCCAGCCGGCTGTACAGGCGATAACGCAGGGCAACGCCACCGACCCAGGTGGTGAAGTTAAGGTTGAATGCATAGCAGACGAACGCTACCGGCAGCACCTGCCGGGCCGGCAGGCGGTGGCCGGTGTAGGCGCGGGCGAGCAGGTCGTAACTGGCGAATACCAGGTAGCTGCACAGGGCCAGCAGCAACCCCATGGCCAGGGTCGAGGGCCGGTACGCCAGCAGCGACTGGCGGACTTCGTTCCAGTCCAGGTTACGCGCCAGGGTGAACAGCAGTGCGGGTATCAATACCAGGAACAGCACGGTCAGCAAGCGTTTGCCCCAGGCCTTCCAGCGTGAAGTTGCCATCATGTCTTGCCCCCGTGGTAGTCGGCCGGAGCCTCGCCGTCGGTTTGCAGCGACTGCAGGCGCTGCCGGTGTGCCGGAAACCAGCCGGCGATCCGCGGGAAATAGCGCGTGATGTGGAAGCCCAGAAAGACCAGCGGGGCACGCCACCAGTAGCCGCGCACCATGCGCTCCAGCGTCACGGTCTTGCAGTGTTCCCGGCTCAGTTCGGTCAGGTGCTGGTACAGTTGTTCGTTGAACGCGGGGTCGCGAATCAGCAGGTTGGCCTCAAGGTTGAACGACAGGCTCAGTGGGTCGAGGTTGCTTGAGCCCACGGTGGTCCAGTCGTTGTCCACCAACGCAACCTTGCCATGAAGCGGCCGCTGGCAGTACTCATGGATGCGCACGTCGTCGCGCAACAGGTAGTTGTAGAGCAGCCGCGAGAGCGCACGCACCCAGCGCATGTCCGGTTGCCCCTGAAGGATCAGCGTCACCTCGACCCCGCGCCTGGCGGCGTTGCGCAGTTCGCGCAGCAAGCGGTAGCCCGGGAAGAAGTAGGCGTTGGCTACGACGATACGATGCCTTGCTTCACGGAAAACCTGCAGGTAGCAGGCTTCGATATCGTTGCGATGGCGCTGGTTGTCGCGCTCCACCAGCACGGCGCTGGCCGGGCCTGAAGCGATGCCGCCCGGCTGAACCCTGCTGGCGGCATCCAGCACCGGTGCGAGCATGCGGCAGGAAGAAGCATGCACCTGGGCCACCACCGGGCCGACGACCTCCACGGCGTAGTCCTGCTTGGCCTGTGGGCCGAAGTCACCCAAGTGGTCGGCACTGTAATTGATGCCGCCGATGAAGGCGCGTTGCCCGTCGATCACTAGGATCTTGCGGTGCAAGCGGCGAAACAGGTTGGTGCGTATGCCTACCAGCCGTGGTTGCGGATCGAACGAATGGAAACGCACCCCGGCCTCGGTCATCGACGAGATGAAATCGTCAGGCAGGTCGGCGGTGCCGTAGCCGTCCACCGCCACCTCGACCCGCACCCCGCGCCGCGCGGCATCGATCAGGGCGTGGCGTAAGGGTTGGCCGACTTTGTCATCGTAGATGATGAAGGTTTCCAGGAGGATTTCCTCGCGTGCTTGGGCCATGGCCTCGAATACGCGGGGGTAATACTGCTCGCCGTTTATCAGCAACTCGACGCGGTTGCCGTCGCACCAAGGCAGCTTCATAGTGTCACCTGCGCCACCAGCGGGGCATGGTCGGAGAGGTGGGACCACGGGTATCTGGACAACACCCGCGATTCGCAAGCTTGTGCGTTACGCAGGTAGATGCGGTCCAGCCGCAGCATCGGCAAGCGCGCGGGAAAGCTGCGTGCCGGCTTGCCGAAAGCCTCCACCAGGTGGCCCGACAGCCTCGCATCTGCTTTCAGGCGCCAATCGTTGAAGTCGCCGGCGACGATGACCGGCTCATCCGGCGGCAGGCTGTCCAGCAATGCCAGCAGCAGGCCGACCTGACGCTGACGATGCGCTTCACGCAGGCCCAGGTGTACGCAGACTGTGTGCACCTGTTCATGGCCCGGCACTTCCAGCTGGCAATGCAGCAGGCCCCGTTCTTCGTTGCCATGGACCGAAACATCCAGGTTGTCATGGGCACGGATGGGGAACTTGGACAGCAGGGCGTTGCCATGGTCGCCATGGGGGTAGACCGCATTGCGGCCATAGGCGAACTGCGGCCACATGCTGTCGGCGAGGAATTCGTACTGAGGTGTCTGTGGCCACTTGGGATGGCGCTCGGCATGGTGTTGATGACTGCCATGCACCTCTTGAAGAAACACCAGGTCGGCGCCGGTCGAGCGTACCGCCTCGCGCAGCTCCGGCAAAATGAAGCGGCGGTTGAACAGGGTGAAGCCTTTGTGCACGTTGAGGGTCAGTACCTTCAGGCGATGTACGGCGGTGACCTTGTCGATGATGCAGCGGGGGGCGGGCAGTGTCGGGTTCATAGCGGCTCCTGCGGCTCGACGCCTGGTTCGGTCACCAGCTCGCCGTCAAGGCCTAGCTTGTCCAGCAGGCGGCGGGCATCGTAGGGGGCGTGGACTTTCTGGTCGTTGTCGAAGTAGCAGTAGACGTCACGGGAGGTGCGTTTTGCCGGGGCGCGGCGCACCACACGCTGAGCATCCTCAGGCTGGCTGCCCGCAGCCCAGGCCTGGATGCGCAGGCGCCAGCGGCGCAGCGCCCTGGCCGTGTAGCCGCTGCTGTACAGTTCGACATCGCCATGCAGGCGCAGGTACACGAAATCGGCCGTGAGCTCTTCGACATAGGGCCATTTGCCGGCGCTGTCTGCGACCACCAGGGCAACCTTGTGCTTGCGTAGCAAGTTGATGAGGGTGTCGCAGAGGAAGCTGGGGTGGCGGATTTCCACGGCGTGGCGAAGGCGCGCATTACCCGGCACGGCAGTGCCGCCGTTGCCTTGCAGGCGTTCGGCGGCGTGGCGCGCAAGGCTGCGGGCGGCTTTGCGGTCGCGTGGCAGCTTGGCCAGAAAGTCGCTGAAGCGCTGCGCGTCGAATTTCAGGTTCGGGGGAAACTGCCACAGGAAGGGGCCCAGCTTGTCACCCAGCAGCAAGGGGCCCGATGCGAAGAAGTTGGCAAGCGCCTCGTCGATTTCGCGGAGCCTGCGTACGTGGGTGATGTAGCGCGACGCCTTGACCGAGAACACGAACCCCTCCGGCGTCTCGTCACGCCACTTGCCATAGCGCTCGGGCGTTTGCAGTGCGTAGAACGAACCGTTGATTTCGATGCTGTTGACTGCCCGCGAGGCAAACGCCAGCTCGTCGTCCTGGCGCAGCCCCTTGGGGTAGAAGTCCTTGCGCCATGGGCCATAGCGCCAACCGGAAATTCCGATGCGGATCTCGCTCACCATAAGTCCCTGCGCTCCTGTACGTAACAGTAGCGACAGGTACCGGGACCGGATTGTTCAGTGGGATTGACGAGTGGATGGCCTTGCAAAAAGGGAACTTTACCGGTATTGCAATCCTCCTCCGGATGCCTGGGTTCCACTGAGGTACACCATGAAGGAGGCTCAGCCATGAAGTTTGATCGCTTTGCACAATGGCTAGCCAACCATAGCGGGCGGCCGTTGACCTTCATTATTGCCTTGATGCTGATCATTGCCTGGGGCGTAAGCGGGCCCTTGTTTCATTTCAACGACACGTGGCACTTGGTCATCAATACGTCGACCACGATCATCACGTTCCTGATGGTGTTCCTGATCCAGAATACCCAAAACCGTGAGAGCGACGAATTGCACATCAAACTTGACGAACTGTTGCGCACTACCCAACGGGCGCACAAGGCGTTGCTCGACCTTGAGGATATGGGGCCAGCTGAACTCCATGCGCTTCGAAAGCGATACCAGCAACTGGGGGAGCACGACGAAGCGGGGCCAGACAGGGAGGACTCTCATTAACGCGTTCAAGAACACGCCATGGCGTTGTTCAGAAAGGGGCAAGACCGTGACGGTGAACAACCCACACTTCGGAGACCAGTTGATGAAAAAATTCGACGATCAGCAGCAGAAAGGCCCCCATTCTTCCGATCATGCAACGACTGATCAGGACCTGGGGTTCGATCCGGACTCTCCGGACCTGGATGACCCTCAAGTGGACCCGCAAGGCCCCGCGAAACCACCCAGGGACGTGGAAAAGAAAGCGTAAGCCTGACTACCGTGGACGAATGCCTGCCGCACCTGCATCCATCTGTTGCCCCGGCTCGTCTTCCACAGTTCGACATGCCTGCCATGCCGGGGCAAACGGCGTGGGCTTGTAGAACTGGCAAACCCGTTGTTTGCCAGTTCATGGGTCAGGCAGCTAGCCAGCAAGGGCTTTGATCAATTGCTCGCTGAAGGCGGGGATATCATCCGGCTTGCGGCTGGTTATCAGGTTGCCGTCCACAACTACCTCTTCATCGACCCAGTGGCCACCTGCATTGCGGATATCATCCTGCAAGGTCTTGTAGCTGGTCATCCGTTTGCCCTTGGCCAGTCCACTCGATACCAGCAGCCAGGCGCCGTGGCAGATTACCGCAAGTGGCTTGCTGGCCGAATTGTGGCTTTTGACCAGTTTCTGGGCGCCAGGTATCAGGCGGATGGTGTCGGAATTCTGTACCCCACCCGGTAGCACGATGGCATCGTAAAGGTCGAGGTGGGCGCTGTCGAACGTCGCGTCCACCGCAAACTCATCGGCCGGCTTGTCACGGTTCCAACCGCGGACAGTACCTTCCTTGTCACTCAGGATGTCGATCACGGCTCCGTTTTTCTGCAAGGCTTCGCGAGGTCCGGTCAACTCCACTTGTTCGAAGCCATCGGTGACCAAAAAGGCTACGCGCTTGCCACTCAGTTTTGCACTCATCGTTCAATCTCCGTTTTCGCCAGGTGTGGATGTGGGACGTATCGGACGGGGTGAGAAGTTCCAATGCACTACTTCAGCGGTAAGGGATGCTGACCGGCTGACCATTGCGGTTGAACATTGCGCGGCGCTTGGGCTCTCAGTAGCAGGGATAGAACGAGGCGGCCGTCATGAGCATCGAACGCAGCATTCCTGAACTTGAAGCCTGGTACGCGCAGTACGACGACATCAGCTACCGGCGCGAATCGCCGGACGCCTACCACCATGAACTGGTTCGCACCGCTGAGGCGCTGCGGGACGATGGTGCTATTGACTGGGATGACTGGTTGGCACTGAAGGCACTGGCCGACGAGGCACATATCCGGGCACTGGAAGATGCCGTGCAGGCTCACGTGAGCGACCCTGACGCATGAAATCGCTGAAGATCGCCACCTTCAATATCAATGGCATCCGCAGCCGCCTGCCCGCACTGTTGGCCTGGCTGGAGCGGGAGCAACCGGACATTGCCTGCTTGCAGGAGTTGAAGGCGGCCGATCAGCAGTTTCCTCGCCAGGCCATCGAAGCGGCAGGTTATGGTTGCCTCTACCAAGGGCAACCCTCATGGAACGGCGTGGCGATCCTGGCGCGTGATAGCGAGCCGCTGGAGGTACGTCGCGGGCTGCCCGGCATGCAGGACGATCAGCAGAGCCGCTATCTGGAAGTTGCGGCGCATGGTGTACTGGTGGGCTGCCTTTACCTGCCCAATGGCAACCCGCAACCCGGCCCCAAGTTCGATTACAAACTGCGCTGGTTCGAGTGCCTGATCAAGCATGCCCAAACCCTGCAGGGCAGCAGCCATCCTGCGGTGTTGGCTGGCGATTTCAATGTTGTGCCCACCGATCCGGACATCTATAACCCGCGCTCATGGCTAAAGGACGCGCTGCTGCAACCTGAATCGCGAGCGTGTTTCCAACAGTTGTTGGCGCAGGGCTGGGTCGATGCTGTTCGTCACCTGTATCCCGAGCAGCGCATCTACACGTTCTGGGACTATTTTCGCAATCATTGGGCGCGTAATGCCGGGCTCCGTATTGATCACCTGCTGCTCAACCCCGGTCTCAGCCTTTATCTGAAGCGGGCGGGCGTAGATGCGTGGGTGCGCAACGAAGCCAAGGCCAGTGATCATGCGCCGGTCTGGATCCAGTTGGGCGGGCGCCGCCAGCAACGCTAGCTGTCGGCGCGGATGATCCGTGGAACGATTGAATTAGACAGGCCTCTGGACTTGGCACCCATCGGGAAAGTTACACGCTCACCCCCTCATCACGTTCATCTTCAGTGATCAGCGTCGGCTATGCTGATCATTCACCTTTGACGCCTACGATTACGCCGAGGATCCGACGTGCGGCTCTATGACTTCATTACACAGAACATCGAGCTCATTCTCCAGGCTTGGGAGGATTTTGCTCGCACCGTCGAGACCCCTATGCCGGATCTTGATGCTACAGGCCTGCGTAACCGTGCATGAAGCCATGCTGCGAACCGTTGCACTGGACATGGCATCCTCGCAGACAGCCCGCGAGCAGTTTGAGAAGTCTCGAGGCATGCAGGCAACGAGTTCGGTCGAAACAGCCGCCCAGGCCCATGCTGTTACCCGGCTGAGTGCCGGGTTCACGCTTGACCAAGTGGTTGCAGAGTATCGTGCACTGCGCGCAAGTGTGCTGCGCCTTTGGTTTTCGCAGCCAATGGCTGATGAACCCCATGCTATCGAGGACATGGTTCGTTTCAACGAGGCCATCGATCAAGCCCTGGGCGAATCCATCACGTCGTACGGCATCGCGGTGGAGACCACGCGGAAATTGGTACTGGGTGTGCTTGGGCATGATCCACGAACCCCGATGACTGCAGCCCTTCTGGGCGCCGAGATGTTGAGCCGTAAAGGTCAGCTAAACGAGCGCGACCGAAGAATTGCAGACCAGGTTGCGGCCAGTGTGACACGATCCAGGCAAATCGTGACTGATCTACTCGATCTCGCCAAAGCGAACCTGGGTACTGGCATCCCCATCTTGAAAGAGCCTGTCGACCTTTCCCAGGTGTGCCACACGCTTGTGGAAGAGCTACGCGTTTCTCGGCCTGAGATCACTATTGTGCTGAAAGGCGGCCAGCAAGCATTCGGCCAGTTTGACGCCACCCGGATGGGGCAGGTGTTTTCCAACCTGATAGCCAATGCGTTTCACCACGGTGATCATGCCAGGCCTATCACCGTAACATTGACCCAAGGCCCTGAAGCGGTCGAGTTCAGCGTACATAACTGGGGCAAGCCCATTGCGCCGGATGTAGTGCCTCATCTGTTCAACCTCCAGGCCAGATACTCCCGACTGACGTCGGAACATCACGAGGCATCCGGTGGGCTGGGTCTTGGCCTGTTCATCGTGGGCGAGATCGTGGCCCGGCATGGAGGGGCTATCGACGTGGAATCCAACTCTTCATCGGGCACCACATTCCGCATATCCCTGCCAATGGCATAAGCGTGTTCACGCCCTCGCTTGCAGTTGTGTATTTTTTCGCCACCCTCGCAGATTCATGGCACAGAGGCAAAATTGCAGGAGGATCAATGCCCACGCTTCTGCTTGCCACCCCCAGGCGGCCCACAAAACGTTGCTTGCAAGAAAACAACAGAAACCTGCCTTCCTCCGCCCCGGACGGCGCGAACCGATGCACCACGCTGCCAGCACGGTCATCAACATCGCAGGCCATTCAAGTAACCTAATCCAATATTCCATGACACCTTCCGAATGATGATGGGGTATCTGAAGCTGATCACCTGCCAGCGTCCTGAGCGCTGGCAGGTGATCGCTTGACTAAGCTGCTCGCTGCTCGCTGCTCGCCCTTGAGCATCTTTTTCTGCATTTCCATGGTTTGCCCAAGCTCCTCGAGGGTGTCCTTGCCGAGCAGCTTCTTCGCGGTGGGGAAGAGCTCGCCTTCCTCTTCCTCGATGTGATGCTCCAACAATTCCTTCATGACCTTGACCCGCCCGGCGAATTCGACGGTGCCGGTTTCGGTATGCAGGAGATCGGGTAGGATGAGGGCGTCGACAGTCCGGTGTTCTTCCTTGGACTCGTAGTACATCTTCGCTTCTTCCTTGCCACCCGCTTGCTTGATGGCCGGGTAGAGAATTTCTTCCTCAAGGGTGGTGTGGATCTGCAACTCCTGCTCGATCCTGTGGAGTAACTCGGCCCGTTTCTTCACTGCGCGCTCGGTGGTGGTCGACAGCTCTTCGAGCAGCTTCTTCACGGGCTTGTGGTCTTGGATCAGTAAGTCGATAGCGTTCATGGCGTTACCTCATCACGGATTAAGTTAGGAACTTGCTCGTGGTTGAGTACGCGCAGAGTGACACGGTTCAATGCTTACGATGGCTGGCATCATCGCGTCTGAATGCTGTCAACAGGCCTCACTCAGCAGGAATGATCGAAATCTTTCCATTGCGTTCGACGATGGCGAACTTCACCTGCTCAATGTGCTCGATGCCTTGGTTGTCCCGCGCTGACTCAAGGATATCGTCCTCCGTAAGGCGTGTCCGACGCATGCGGTGATGCAGGAAGCGCCCATTCTCGACAACCAAGGTAGCGTGCCCATCCAGAAACCTGGCCAGAGGCTTAGAGTTGAGCTTCGCGAGCGAAAGGCCCACGTCCAGAACGATCAGCGTGGCAATCACCAGCATGGCATTGGTGAACGAGAAGTCGTCACCAAGGAGCGCTTGCTGGGTGGCTTCCCCGATGATCAGCAACAAGACGAAGTCAAACGTCGTCAAGTCGGCCAGCGAGCGCCGTCCGGCTACGCGAAACAACAGCATGAGGGCAAGGTACATCCCGGCTGCGCGGAGGATCGAATCCATGACGCACTCCTAGGGGTAAAGGAATGTGGAGAAGTGAACGGCGCTGTCAGGGCCAGCTCTGACGCTGCCCTCCAGTGTGCCTACGTGCTCACTTCGAAGGCTCAGGTACAAGGTGGCGACCCCATCTTGCCTGGTGCCCAATTGAAACAGCATGGCTTGGCCATGCGACATCGACCGTTGCGGCTCCGGTTGTAAAGTCTCGATGTCGGCGTCACGAAGCAATGATCCCTCGAGTTGCACCTCCATCGGCTGACCAGCGATGCCGTGAACGGTGATGACAAGGCCATCTGTCGTGCCGCTTCGGCTGAGACGCTGGTACTCAACCCGTACCCGGCCATCCTGGCTCACCACCTCGGCATCGCTCAACGGGCCATTACCGAACAGGCCTGCCAAGGCAAGCAGTACAATGGCCACAAGCACATACCACCCCACGCGTTCGAAGCGCCAGACCCGCTGCTGCATCGGCAAGTCTTCTTGAAAAGGTCGGCGCCTGGATACCAGTTCATCTTCCGACATGATCGCCCCCCTCAGGCGCGCTCACCGCGTAACCATCGCTGATGATAGTGTGAAAGCCGGGTCAACCCGAACAGGGCGCCTTGGCGCATGACTTCAGACCGCTCGCCGAAGAAACGCTGAGTGCGCGTGAAAACGGCAACGGGTTCGCCGGCAAAAGCCCAGGCAAAGCACATCGTCCCCGGCGGTATCCCGGATTCGGGTGCCGGCCCGGCGACCCCGGTGGTGGCGATCACTACATTCGCATCGCTGTCTCTCAAGGCGCCCAAGGCCATTTCTCAGGCTACTGCTTCGCTGGTAAGGCCGTATCGTTCGATGGTTTCGGCGCTAACCCCCAGCAGGCGTTTCTTGGCGCTGGGTGAGTAGACGACATAGCCGCTTTCCAGCACCTCTCCGGTACCCGGTATCGCCGCCAACAAAGCCACAAGGCAGCCCGCAGCGCACGATTCTGCTGTGCTCAAAACCAGTTTGTTGTTTTTGAGATAGCCGAGGGCGGCCAGTACAGGGTCGTTTTCCATTCCCGAGTCGACTCGCTTGTTTTGCGGTGGACGCGAGCCTGGTGTGTTTGGTTCATCGCATCTATTGCTCGGCTATCTCGAGAAGTGAGCCTGACATGAACTTTGCCCGCGCTTTGGCTTCCCTTGTTAAAAGGCAAAGGATAGGAGCGCAAGATGAAGAAACAGAGCGATAGGCAAAGGGAAGCCGCGCAGACGAGGCCGCACGGGGAACAGGAGCGAGATAACGATGCCCATCGTCCGGATGGGTCCACCGGTACATCACATGACTCGACAGCGCAACAAACGGCCCGTGATCACGATCAGCACAAACGCTGAAACTGCCACGCTAATACAGAGGGTGAGGCTCGCCAGCACGGCGAGCCTCTTTTTTGCTAGAGGATTGGTTTGCCGCCTGTCACTGCGTAACGTGAGCCACTGATGTAACTAGCCTCGTCGGAGCCCAGCAGCACATAGATCGGCGCGACCTCGACCGGTTGCGCTGGGCGCCCCATCGGGTAACTGGAACCAAAGTTCTTGACCGCTTCTTCCGGCATGGTTGCCGGAATCAAAGGCGTCCAGACAGGACCAGGCGCGACGCTGTTGACCCTGATGCCTTTCTTGGCTAGCAACTGAGCCAAGCCGGCAGTGAAGTTGGCAATGGCCCCTTTGGTCGCGGCATAGGCCAGCAGGCTGGGAGATGGATCGTCGGAATTGACCGAGCTCGTATTGATGATCGAACTGCCCTTGGGCATGGAAGGCAGTGCCGCCTGGCAAATACGGAAGATGGCGGTGATATTGGTATCGAAGGTTTTCACCCATTCATCATCGTCGATCTCTTCCAGGGTTTCGTGGGCCATCTGGAACGCCGCGTTGTTGACTAGGATGTCGATACGTCCGAGCTGGCTGACGGTCTTTTCGACAATATCATAGCAGTGCTGTTTCTGCGCCAGATCTCCGGGCAATAGCAGGCATTGACGGCCTGCGGCCTCGACCCAGCGCGCGGTTTCTTGCGCGTCTTCATGCTCATTCAGATAGGCGATGGCGACGTCTGCACCTTCACGTGCATAGGCAATCGCTACCGCCCGCCCGATGCCGCTGTCTGCGCCGGTGATGAGTGCAATCTTGCCTTCGAGTCGATTGTGGCCGGTATACGACTGCTCACCACAATCCGGGTAGGGCTCCATCTTGTGCTGTGCGCCGGGAACATTTTGAGGCTGCGAAGGGAAGGGCGGGGTAGGGAAGTCTCGCATGGTAGAAGCTCCTGCAGTTGAGAACGTTCATACCGGTTCGAAAGGCCTGGCCCCGGCGTGTTGGTTTCAATCTGCGGTTGGAACGACGAGCGGTGCGGGATACCAATCCAATTGAATTCCATGTCCCATCGCCTGCTCTACCGAACTCAGCTCCAGGCTCATCCCGTAGCTCGGAGCCCCATTCCTGGAGCAGCGAGTGCCTCGAATCATTACCCCAGCGACCCCTGAGCATGAGATCAGCGAGCACAATGCCAGGATGTTTGGTTCTCCCAAAGAGCGTTTGGACTTTTATCGGCGTGAGATCCAGTACGAAACCAGCATCCTGGCCAACCGCACGGATGCCTACCTGGCGGCGCAATCATTTCTGGTCATCGCTTTCGTTTCCTCCATGGGGAATCTCAATCAAGGATGGGGCGAGATGTTCACACTGATCGTACCCGCGTTCCTTGCCTTGCTCGGGGTATTGAGTTCGCTCAATGCCTGGCCAGGCATCCGGGCGGCCTACAACATCATCGATCACTGGCAGCTCAAGCAAAGTCACCTGCTGCGCAGCGAGCCGTTGATGGGACTGGCTTACGACGAATCGCCGCTGTTCTGCGAGGCTGAAACCTCGCGTGCAGGCCATCGGAAATCACTGCTGTTTTCGCTGCGCACACCGTGGATCTTTCTGGTGTTCTGGGTGCTCCTGGGTAGCTACTCGGTGTACATCCAACTCGCCTGACAGCCCGTGGCATGGGTTGGCTGCACATCGTCCTGCCATTCCAATGGAATTATCTCTTCCAGGCGTCGCTCAAACCGCACCCATCAGCCCAAACCAGTTGTTCGGAGTCTTCAAAAGATCAAAACCGAATTTCCACAGCATCGTCGAACCGCTTGATAGTCTCTCAACCTCCGATAAATGAGGCACTTCAGAAACTCAATTTTTTTCGATTTTAAGAAACGGATTATCGAGTGGCATCACTTCAAAAAAGAGTTTGGGATCCTCAATCAAGTAGCCCTTCAAAGTTGTTTTCTTCCTAGGGCCTTGCACTTGGTATGTCCAGATATTTAGGCCGTTGTCTCGCTTCCTGTGAACCTTCAGTTTCTCGAACTGCTTTTGCACCCATCGCCATTCCTCACCGGCCGAATCGGCCCCTAGTGAGATACCCGGAAACTCCTGAACGTAGCGCTGAAAAAGGCCAGGCGTCACCAGAAACACAGTGCCGCTCACAGTATGGATTTTGGCCTTGCTGTCGTTGATGATCAGCTTGTGGCTCAGGATGCCTTCCTTGACCCAATTGAGGAATGTCTGGCCTGGGCTATCCGATTGAAGCGTCGAAGTTTCGACAGTACTTTCTGACAGTGCGTCGCTGGCCTCAGGCTCTTCCAATTCGAACATGTCCAGCAGCGCGCCGAGGTAGTCGGCATCCTCTACCATCCGGGTATCCGGCAGCGGTTGACTTTGACCTGATCCTGCACCGCCTGTCTCGAGCGCTGGTGTTGGTACCGGGGTGTCAGTTGAGTGGTCATGGGTCGCAATGCTCACCGTTCCGCTGAAAGCCTCGGGCCGATCTTCGTTTCCCCAAATCAGCGCCGGTTGAAGGCGCAGAAAGGTAAAGCTCTGCTGCCAGTTTCCCTGTGCCACGAGCGCGGTCCAAATGGCTTTGCCTTCGGGGGTAGACTCGACCAGACCATGCGATTGCAGCTCGTCGAACACAGCGATGTTGGATGAGGGAATGCCCTCAATCGATTGCGACAGCAGATAGGCTCGCAGCTTGTCCGTGACCGTCTTGCTGACCAGCCACAGTGCGTCCTGAGTCAGCCATCCCGCGGCACCTGGCTGGTTGAGTTTCAGCTCGTGCTGAACCAGATGACGCAGCCCACTGATCAAGTGATGTTGCAACGCATGAATCGGCGCTTGCAGCGCCTTGCTTGGGTTGCCACCGATGTTCTGTGCGGTGGAAACACGGTCGGCTTGAATGACCAACTCGCCCAGCACGCCGGCACGTTCGTACTGACCCGCCAGGACATACAGCAGGTTGGCCCAGAGCGATCGAAACCCACTGAGCCAATCGAGGATTGAGCGGTCGAGAATCTGGGTGTAGAGCAAGCCTGCTGCCGCGCCGTGCAGGTGGTAGTCACGATCCTTGAGGTAGCGAAAACGGTAGGGCTGATCCAGGGGTCCCTGCCAAGGATGCCAGACGCTACCGTCTTGGCGTTCGACCAGCAGGTCCACGGCGATCTTGCCGATGTCATGCAGCAACGCGCCATAGGCGATGCCAGCGGACCAAGCGTCGGTCTGGGCAGCTTGGTCTTCGGGCGCAGCGCCGGTGGGAAGCAGATACGACTGACGCAATTTCAAACTACAAGCGACCAGCTCCAACCCATGGTCGAGCATGCCGCCAAGATAAGCGTGGTGGTGCGTCTCGCTGGCTGGAAGCTGCTGGACCAGCTCGGCGTAACGATGGATCGGATTTAAATAGAGCTGGCTGAACTGCGGATGGGAGAGGGCGGTGTCCTGCCAGATGCGATCGAGCAACTGACGGCGGTGCTCCGCAGCTAACAAGTTTTGGGGCGACTCGACGGGCAGGTAACCTTCAGCGACGTTTATGGTCGGTGGCGGAAGAGGCTTTTGCCTTTTTTGCCGAAACAGACTGAGCATCATGGTCCTCCCGGGAACTGGCAAAGTCAGTTGCCTTTTAGCCTTTTCGGATAGGGCTCTTACCCTTGACTCCCCATTCCTTTCCAACCCTTCCCCGTCCTTTTTGACGCATTTCCCTTTGTGCGGCAATCGGAATATCGATTTGTCCTGGTGCCGTTTTGTTGGATGCGCATGCTGGTACGAAAAAGGGAAGTGTCGGTACACTGCGGTGCGAATTTTATTGGGTCTTGCCATGAACCTCACTGACGCCACGCTCGTGCTGCTGCTCGCGGCACGTATCCATGGAACAGACGAAGCCGTCAGGGCCTCGGCGAAGAGCGTGGTCAAGAAGCTACCGCGCAGTAAACGTGATCTGATCTACAAGGTGATCGACAGCCGAAGTCCACTCGAACTGGTGGATTACCTGGCGGAGAATCTGGATACGTAGCGGCGTACTGCGGTTACGGGATTACCTCATGTTCTTTGCGTCAGAGCTCCGCAGTGTGGGAATTTTCTGGGCATAGAAAAAGGGTCCAACTCGTGTTGGACCCTATGAAGCGTGTGCAGCGGTGAGGTGACGATCAAGCTCCATCGTTCATGCATCGCGAGTCATCCATTATCGTCTGCCTCCGTTGCTGCTCCAGGTTGAGCACATACTCCGAGGCGCTTCGGGCCTGGCCACTGGCGCGGAAGATTGCGCGTTTGTCAGCCTTGAGCAGGCCGAGCCAGGAGTCAATGTAGCCCTCGTGCCTCAGCTCTCCCTGTATACCGGTGTAGGCACATAAAAACGCAGCGCCCATTTCGGCGATCAACTCCTCAAAGGCGTAGCCTGGCGAGCCGAACGGACAGGATGACGTCACGCCTTCGCGCTGCAACCGAGCGTGATGCCCGGTCCAGTGCGTCAGCTCGTGCAGTGCGGTGGCGTAGTACCCACCTTCATCGTGGAATTGCGCTTTTGTCGGCAGTTGGATGAGATCCCTGATCGGGTGGTAAACGGCTTCATCGGCAGGCCGATGAACGATGCGTGCACTTGAACTTGACAGCAGATTTTCCGCGGCTCTGTTGGGCTGGAAGGGTTCACTCTGTTCCGTCTCGAGCAAGGTGTCATTGAGCATTTCGAGCCCCTCCGTTTGCTCGATGTTGAACAGAAAATGCGTCCTGAGAATGCCGAAGTGAGCGATCTTCGGTTGACCGTTTTCATCGAGTACGGGTTGGCCTGACTCGGTCTGTTCCTCGCGCTCCATCGGCTTGTAGAGCACAGCCAGAGTGCTGTGCTCACCCTTACGGATGTGCCCACCGGCTTTTTTAGCTTGGTTGAAGGTCAGCCAACGATCTTGAGTGAAGCCCTGCAACCTGGCCTCGGCCCAGAGCAGCGGTAAATTGATGCCCGAATACGGACGTCGCGTGATGGCGTTGATTGGGTAGTGTTGATGACCGATGTAAGCGGAGCCACTTGAGGACCAGGGTTTGATCCAGGGGGCTACGCCTTGTTCCAAAGCGGTAACGATCTTGTCAGTCACGTCTTGGTAGATATCGCGCATGGCATTTTCCTCGAGAGAAAACGGGGGAACGCCTTGCCCGTCGGGGAGGGTTCCCCGGTGAGTGATGGGTTGGATTGATGCAGGACTTGCGTACTGTCCGAATGTGGATTTTGAGTGCCGAGTACGGTTATGTGCGTTTAGCGTTGGCCTCTCCTGCAAGCGCTATCAGTAAGGCGTCAGGCTGGTCCGGCCCTTGGAGCAGGCTGAGACTCAATTGCAGCAACGGATCGTGGTGTAAGTGATCTGTTGGTTGAATGTTTACTACCTTGAACAGTACATAGGGCTCGTGTGGAGAGGCGAGGTGAGCCTCGAAGGCTGCGCGCAATACGTGGCTCAGCCGATCGATCTGCAGCTTCTCAGGAGGACCTGAGAGTTCGAGCAGAACTGCGCGTTGCCAAGCGCCAGGAGTGAACACGATGGGCAACCGAAGGGGGTTCAGTGCTTCCGGTGTAAGTGAGTCGGACATGGTGTGCCTCCGTTGAAAGCGCGAAGAAACCTGTCCCGTGGGGGAAAGAACTTCCCCGCGGTGGGTTGAAGAAAAACAAGAAGGTTTGCCTGACGAACAGAGCTCGAAAGGCGCTCATGAGAGCAGTAGGCGTTCATCACCGTAGAAACGGTGACCGTGCGAGCTACCGAACGCTAATCGCAATTGGGGAAGAACCATCACCGAAGTGACGTAGCCTTGAAGGTTCTGGCTGCCTGGGCAGGGTGCTGTCGATAACAGCGATCCGTACCTTGTATTTAGCGGAGCGATTTATACGGGTCAACCTCCGAAAAGAAGCTGTGTCACGTTGTTCGTCTTCTGTCTTCCAGTGAAGATTTTTCGGCTGGGTAAGCTGATAAACGGTCAAGCACGGGCCGTTTTCAGTAGTAGGCTGTTACTCCTGTCTCAACCATGAAAACGCTCAGAAGAGGGCGAGACCATGCCGACTCAGCAACCTGTTCAGAATTCACGTGCCCACCGTTGGGCGTACGCCTGTGGTATGTCGGTGAAGCGTGGTTACCGTAGATTGAAAACGTTTGAATCCCGCGTGGTTGAGCGTGCGGAAACGGTAGGTATGCCCGCAGGTAAATTACTTGTCCGCGGGAGTTTTCTGACTGCCAAGTTGGCGTTGGTCGGAGGGCTGCTCTTTATTGATTTCTGGCTGGTCGCTTCTGTTGTGGTGGTGATCGCTGTGATTGCCCTTCTGCAGTCCAAGGCTGTCATCAACACGCATCTTGAAGATGACAATCCAGGTCCTGACTACCTTGGGGCTAACTCCTATCTTGGCAACTACGATGACAATGGCCACTACGTAGGTCATTTTAAATCATCTGATGACGTCAGATAAGTTTCTTCGTAGCACCCATCAACTGATCTGTGCCTTTGCCCGCTGCACCATGCGCGGCTTTGCTTGCACCACCTAGCATCCCCTCAAGGCTGTTGCCGATTGAGTAGCCAGCCCAGCTCATGGCGACCAAAAACAGTCCAGGCAGCACCAAGAACATCGCCCCTATCACATATTCAATTACCTGCGCGGTGACCGTCCCATCCATAAACCCGGATGTGGGCAGCGACAACAGCACCTGGTTGGACGCCGACACTTGGTTGTACAAGGTATCGAGCATGCTGGAGTCGACCCAGCGAGCCAGTTCCCACCAGAAGCTCAACATGTGCAGCGTGAACAGCGCGAACGTCACCGTCATGACGGTCTTCAGCTGGTAGGTACTGACCAACAGAATCAGCGGCAAGCTGATGATGACGCCCATGATCAGAAAAGCCTGCACCATCGGCAGGGCGGCGCGTAGTGCATTCATTGCCGGGAAGTTGCTGAAGGAGCCGAGGGCCAACCCGGTATTGGTGGCGAGGTTATTGAGCCCCTGATTGATCGAGCCGCCGCGAGCGCTGGAGCCATAGTCCTGGTACACCTGTCCGGGCGACATGGACATCGATTGCTGGCGCGGGCTGACCAGCTCGCGCAGGGTGGCATCCTCGATCTCGTTGCTCGAACGGCCAGTCAACCAACCTTTCAGCTGAGTCAGCAGCGAGGGATTAAGCTGCTCGATCAAGCGCTCGCGCAACCCGACACCGCTGTCGCTCCACCACTGCTTGCAGGTGGGGTAGCCCGCACCATTTTCTAACCGCGGTAAGGATACATCGCGGCTTTCGTCATACGGCCAACTGACGCGCGGTGTGCGGGAACGATCCGTATCGTAGTAGCCGGGTGTGTCGAGAAAATAGCTTGAGCCGATCCAGGACGCATCATGACTTTGCGCCTTCTCCAGCTGCGGACGATTGGTGAACAGCCGAGAGCGGGAATAGCCGTAGCAGTCACGAGTGAAGTCTGCGACTTCCTGCAGCAGGACCTGACTGTCGATGCGCGAATTGTCGATCTCCATGCGGATTTGCCGGATATCCGGTGTACAGGGAATGGCCGCGGTGGCTGCCGCGGTCACCCCTTTGCTCACGGCGTGTACCAGAAACCACCAGATTGGCACGTTGGCAGAGCGTTCGCCGATGGTATTGAAGGTGATCCCCCAGGCGGTTTCTGCTGGCTTAGCCACACTGATACCGCAGCGCTGGCTCGCTGCATCATCGAACGCCATTGACGAGAGGCTCAACGGAAAGACCGGCGCGCAGCCGAACAAGACGACAATGTAGGCCAGCCACAACCGGTTCTCGATCCGCGGCACCGAGAGCAATCCCTTGTTACCTTCATCCGCGCCTTGCTGCCGAGCCGAAAGCCATTCTTGCAGGATGATTGCACCAAAGGGCGCGGCGAACAGTCCGGTGTCAGACAGGACGCTCCAGAGGCCGTTGTTGATGATCCAGGCCAGCAGAGAGAGGTAAAACTCCAGGTAGCTGTTGGTGCTCATGAGCATGGTGGTGACCTCACAGTCGGGTGAGTTCGACGCAGGTAAAGAGCACGAGCCCTAATGCTCCGATGCGTTTCACGCGCAGTCGATCCTGTGGTCGATGGCGGTAGCGCCGAAGCAGATCCCACCAGAGCGCAAAGAGGGCGGCGTAGAGCAGGGCGCGCCACCACCGCAGATTGGGCCGTGCGGATTCGAATGCCTGCTGCCAGACCTCGAAACGTCCCAGCGCAGTGCGGCCGATCCAGGCGACCAGTGCGGCGGTGAGGATCATCACCGCGGCAATCCCCAGACCTGAAAGCAGAGTGAATAGCGGTGAGCGTTTCATGGCTCACTTGCGCCAGGCGTCAGCATCATTGAGTCGGCCGGGCTCGGGGTCGCCTTGCTCGACGGTGCGCGAAGCATCGGCACCGCCGGCATGCCGATCGAGCACCAGGCTGGCGGTGTTGGTGGCCAGCATCTGCCGAACCTGCAGTTCGGTCTGCAGCAGGCGTATTTCACGCTCCAGAGCGTCGATGTTTTTCGTCAAGGCGGTCTGGGCCGGTTCGGCGGAAGCGATATTCGGTTCGTGACTGCCCGCCAGCAGGGTGCGCAGTAGTAGCAACGCCTTGTCGAGCACACTGGACAGGGCCGTCTCGCTGGCCAGACGGCGCGCCAGCATTTCCTGGTCGGGATCGTCGCGCAAGGCTTCGATCACGCCACGAGTCACCGGCAGCATTGGGCTCGAGGCTTTAGCCAGGTTGTCAGGGGTAGGCGACAGCGAGCCGGACAGCAACCCTTGCAGAGCCTTGAGGCGTTCGCCGTAGGCCTCCTGGATCAGCGGCGTCAATCCGCTGCCAGCGGTAGCACGCAGGGTTTCACAGCTGTCGCAGGTCGCGACTTCGCTCTCGCCCAACATCCGAACGGCCCAGTCGGATTCCTCCTGGGGCGAAGCCCAGGTCTGGCAAATAGCTCCACCTAGGCAGTCGCTGCTACTGATTGAGGCACTGTCATCCACCGTCCGGTTATGCAGCAGGTTGTAGCCCGCGTGCACCACGTCGGAGGTCACCCGTATGGGCGTCTGCCCGCTGCCTCCAGCTTTCTGGCCGCCGACCCAGGACACTCCATTGTTGCCGTTACGGGTCTCGGTATTTTTCACCGCAGCCACTGCATCACCGCCGGTTTGTTCCAGATTACCCTGCATCTCCTGGTTCTTGGCCAGCGCGCCCCAGCCGGCTTGACCGACCTTGTCCGCCATCTTCTCGGCCATAGCCTGGCAGGTCAGCTTGGAGCGGTCGAAGTCGATGCGGCCTTGCATCACCCCGTTACTCAGCAACTCATAGAGGCCAGGATTGGCACGCTGGATGATCAACGCTGGCAGCGACATCACCGCTTGGGTCGCATTCTGTACAACGCTGCCCATGATCTGTTGGAAACCTTCGGTGACGCCGTTCAGCTGGTTTTGCAGGGTGTTGGTGAGGCTCATGTTTCCGCACATCATGTTCGCTCGCCATGACCCGCCGACACCGAGACCACTAGGGCGGTAGAGCGAGCTCGGTGAGCCCACTGCCGAGCCGCCACCGATGGTGTACATCACTCGATCGTCGAGCACTTCGCCTTGAGTACCCAGGCGGTAATCGCCTTCGGCGGCGTGGGCATGCGTGGCCATGGCGATTAGTCCACAGAGCAACAGACTCATCACGCCCAACCATGCTCGCGCGCAAAGCCGGCTCATGACGCACCGTCTTCGAAGTCGATGCTGAACAGGAAGGTCTGCCCCTCGCGTTTGCAGCAGCTATAGGGACGCCATAGCGACCAGGCGTAGCCGCCATCCGCGCTCTGTACTGGATCGCTGGGGAAGATGGTGCACGTGGACAGAATCTGAGGGGAGAGCAATTGCCATTTGTGGGTCGAAGCGTCGTTTTCAACGATCGGACCAGGCGGCCAGTAGCCGTCGCGTGGTATGGGTGTGAGCGGTACATACACATGCGGTTGCCAGTTGCGGGTCATCACATCGCCGGCGCGTTGCGCCATGACTGCGGCGGCCTTGAAGTCGTCGGGCTGTACAAGAAAGCCCTGCCGGGGATAGACGTTGCCCCACATGTTTCCCGAAGCCTGACTACCGAATTCACGGATCCCCGGCATGAGCGACTCGGGATAGAAGCTTTCCGGGATGCCATGACGCCAGGCCAGTGAGTCCAGGGTGCTCAAGTAGTAGGGCATGAACGCGGTTGCGCCGCTGGTGCAGGCATAGCCGGATTGCGAGGCCAGTTGTGTGGCGACCCAGCCCCCGGGGTGGCCGATGCCATCGACGTTCTTGAAACGGGGCAGATTGTCGCGCTGGGTGTTCGGCGTAATCAGGTTACCGCCACCTTCCGCACCGCTGATGGGAGAGGAGACGGTGGCCATCTCGGTCCATGGGTTGTTGCCCGTGGTGGCGTAGCTCGACACCACCAGTTCAGGAATGAAATGACGCACCTTGGTCGAGGTTTTGACTGTGCAGCCGAAGGGCGTGCAGAGAAGCCAGAAACAAATGCCGACGACCCTGTAGGCAAGGCAATTTGGCGAAAGCACGGAGGACGTGATGCTGCCAGTGTCCAGCGCCATGCTAGGGCCGGATGCCAGCAGGATGCTCAGCGCCAAAGATCGTAGCTTTTGAAGCGCAATTGAAGGGCATACGAAAAGCATGATCCAGGCTCTTTGGGCTAATGGCCTGGACACGTTCGATGATTGAACGTACACCGTCAGTGATAAAGCTGAAGCTGGCGTTGTCGGTTTACAAGGATTTGCAGGGCGACGAGGTAGCTATTCGATGCTCAACGCACGGCGAAGGGCATCTGACTCAGTGAGGAGCTGATCCGTCGTAACCTCAAGGATATTGGCGAGTTTGCACAGGACCATTAACGACGGATTGCCCGTGCATCGTTCGATTTGACTTACGTAGGTACGATCGACCTCGGCCATGAGCGCCAACTGCTCTTGGGTAAGGTTCTTTATACGTCGCATCAAGCGGATGTTTTCCGCCAGTTGCAGACGCAACTGTTCGTAGTCTTGAGTCATGCGCGCAAATTGCGCCTTGAGGGACTCTCAATCCACGGGATATAGTCTACATTGGTATTGATCTAGGCCATTTGGTGCCGAACGTTCATTTTGTTTCGTTATGATTTCCAGGCTGGGTCCAGCGTCTAACAATAAAATCAGACATCTAGGGTGTGTATGGACGAAAACTACATTTCAATTCCTGCGGCGGATGGTTGCCCAAGTCTTCTGACACCTTGGGGCAACGAATTTGCTCCGATGATCGAACGTGGCGTGCAATGCGCCCAGGCTTGGCTTGATACGCCCGGTGAGATTCCACTGTGGTGGGAGCTGGCGCAAACACGCAAGACCTTTCCTGTCGGTGACTGCCAAGATGCTTTTGAAGCCGGATTCTTGTTGAGGATTCAGCAGCGGCTTCGATGCGTATCGCAATAACCGGTCACTCGCTTTAGAGCGCGATACCTGAATAGATTTCCCTATGCGGGTTCTATGCCTCGCGCTCTATCGATCCGTTCAGCTACTCGGTAAGCGGCTTCCAACTCCGAACAGCCAATGTTCTGCATCAGTGTCCAGCGCTCGGCTTTTTCCTCGGGCTCCGTCATGGCCAGGGCGAGGTAAAGGCTGGGCGGCACGGTTCGAAACAGCGTTTCGAGCTTCTTCGACAGCACGACCCCCTCGGTGTATTTACCCGGTTCCTTGCTGGCGGAGAGCAACAAGGCTTTCTGTGCCGGCGTGAGTTTCTTGAAACGAGCGATTTCTTCGATTTCCGCCGGTGGCATGTTTAAACAAATCCACCACTCGATCATGTTGAGCATGGTCTGCGCGGCAGTGGGGAAGTCGGCAAGGTTCTGCGTGGCGAGCCAGAACCAGGCGCCAAGCTTGCGCCACATCTTCGTGCCCTTGACCACGAACGGTGCCAGCAACGGGTTCTTGGTGATGATATGGCCCTCGTCGGTGACCATGATGATCGGTCGGCCCAGGTACTGATCGCGCTCGGCGAGATTGTTCACGGTGTTCATCAGGCTGATGTAGCTGATGGACATCTGTGCCTCGTAGCCTTCACGAGCGTAGGTGGCCAGGTCGACAATGGTCACATCGCTCTCGGGCCAAGGCGTGCCCTCGCGATCGAACAGTTCACCCTCGAAACCCTGGCAAAATAGGTCGATGGACTCGCCCATTTCCTGGGCACGCTCACGACGCTTCTCCGGTAAGTGCGTGTCGGCGGCAACGCGCAGTAAAGCGTCGCGCACGTCGCGGGTCAGTACCTGACGGCCCGCGGCTACACACATCTGCGCTGCATCCAGAATGCACTCGCGGATCAAGCTGCGATCGGCTCGACTCAGGCGCGCCTCTTCCTTGGCCTCGCCGCCGGTTATCATCAGCCGGGCGGTGATTTCCAGTTCGCCGAGAACATCGCGCTGGTCTTCGCGACTGGTTACCACCTCATCGTCCAGCTCATCGATCGACAGACTCGCCACCTGATCCGGCTGCTCGACCAGGCGCCAGGCATCGGCAAAGGGGGCGAGACTGACCGAAGCGCCAGGTTTCAATTGGACCTTATTGACCGACAGGCCCTGTGTCGCGAAGTAGTCGCCCTGCAAACCGAATGAGTTGCCGGCCTCGACGATAAATAGGCGAGGGCGGTACACGGCCATGACCTGCATCAGCAGGGTAACCAGGGTCGCCGACTTGCCAGCACCGGTGGGTCCGAACAACAGCAGATGGCCGTTCATGGCCCGGTCCAGTCGCGACAACGGGTCAAAACTCAACGGCGAGCCACCACGGTTGAATAGGGTGATGCCCGGGTGGCCGGTGCCGGTGCTGCGGCCCCATACCGGAACCAGGTTCGCCAGGTGCTGGGCAAACATCAGACGCGTGTACCAGTTGCGCGTGTCGCGGGCCGGGTTGTAAGCCATCGGTAACCAACGCAGGTAGCTGTTGCAGGCGGCGACCTCATCGCCTTCACGTACCGGTTGCAAGCCCGCACCCAGCAGCGCATTGGCCAGGCTGACCGAGCGCTGGTGCAGCTGCTGTTCATCGTCACCGCGCACGTAAAACGCCAACGTGCCGCGGTACAGCTTGTGCTGGCGGCCGATGATCGCGCGGGCTTCTTCGACATCCTGACGGGTCTGGGTCGAGGCCAGGTTTTCACCGATGGCTTTGCGCGTCAGGCGGTTCAACTGATCCTCAAGTACATCCTGCGGTTTGACCACCAAGGTCAGACTCATCACCGTACCTTCGGGTAACTGGTCGAATAACGTGTTCACTGCGTCGCCCTTACGGGTTTCTCCGGTGAGTTGACCAATCAAAGGCGCCCGGCGCAGCTTGTCCACCACCATGACCCGGTGGGGCTCATCGTCGAAAAACCAGAGTCCGCGCTGTACATCTGAACGCGGTTCGTTGAAGAACAGTCGTTCGGCAAAGTCATGATCGAAGGGCAGTTCCAGCGACTCGCCATCACCTGACTCCGGATAGGCCGCGCGTTGGTAGAAATCCTCGGGCGCTTCATCGGTGAGCCTGGGGGCTGGATTGAACCAGGGCAACAACCAGGCATACAAACCTCGGCCATCGACTCGCGTCGATTGCACCCCGCACGCCTGCAACGAAGCCGCGATACGTTCGCAAGCCTGATGCAGGGATTGCACCGGGGTGAGTCCTGTCTCCTCAGCGTCAGACTCAAGCCAGCGATAGACCACCAGGCGCACCCGGCGGTTATTGCCACGCCAGGGCAGGCGTGTCACCACCTTATCCTCAAACAGACCGCCAGGCTTGGCGATGGCTTTCAGATGATGGCGGCTGAGTTCCAAATATGCCTCGGTGAAGACCGTGCCTCGCGCGCTGTCTTGAATGTAATCGGTGAACCGGGTCAGGTAGGGGGTGAAGTCGTTGTCGTCCTGGCAGAAAAACTGCGCCACCCAAGGTGCTTGATCCAGCTCGTCAAAGCTATCCTGCAGGGCATCCTCAAGGGCATCGCGGGCCGCCATCAGCCAATCGGGTTCGCGCCCTTCAGTGCCGATGGGCAGTAACTCGAACACCGCCCCCACCGAACGATTGTCATCCAGCAGAAAACACTGCTCGGTGTCGAGGTATTCGACCCAAGGCAGGTGATCGGTGAAGCTGGGGTGGTGCGCATACAGTGCGGCTTCATCGGCCAAGGTGGCGCGAGGGCGCAATGGGTGGCGCCAGGCTTTCCACGCAGGAGTGCGGTTCCCCGAATCGCCGGTACGCACTACAAGTCTTCCTGACGTTCACCCGGCAATGCGTACTGCACACGTTGGTAAAATGGAAAGACGGTCGAGTAGCCCGGGACCGGTGCCTGCTCGGTGCCGCTCAGGTGCGGATACACGTATAGCACCAGATCGGGATTGGGTAGGCGGGGAAATAGGCTGCGGATCTCATTCGCTACTGTGCGGGTGTACGGTTCCTGGAAAGATGCGGAGAGGTCTGCCTGAGCCAGCGGTCGTCGTAACTGCTGCCGGGCATCCAACAGTTGTTGCTGAGTGCCTTGCGAGCCGGCAACGTTCCAGATGTCCAACATGGTGTGCTCGCCATGGGGCAGCAGCGCCTCCTTGTCGGTGGAACACCCCGCCAAGACGCAGCAGAGCAAGCTAATCCAGGTCAGGCAGGGAGGCATGGTTTTGTTCATGGCGAACACTCCGGCCCTTGGGCTCGTAGTCGATGGTGATCTCATGGTCGAGGTGCAGTGCGACTTGGGCGGCCGGTGGTACGTACACGGCAGCAAAGGCTTCGCCATACAGTTTGTTGACCCACTCGCGAATGTCGCTGACCCCACCACTGAGGATTGAATTCAGTGCACTGTTACCAGTGCTATTGGTGACCCCGAGCGTACTGCCGCCCGAACTGATCACGCTGCTGTGGTTCTGCTCATCCCCGAGCAAGGCAGCGACACCTGCGCCAACCGCCGTGATCAAGCTCTGGCTGCCGAGGTACTGCTGGGCGGTCGAGCGGCGCTCGCCGGCAATGCAAGGAATGCCATACGGATCGGACAGGTAACCGAGTCCGCCGCGGATCTTGTCAGTGTTTGAACTCTGGGTCGTGGAAGCATTGCGGCTGGCTACCGCCTTCGGCTGGGGCACCGTGCGGATGGTGCCGTCGGTAAACACAAAGGTGATTGACTCGACCTGTCCGCGCACGCAAGACAGGGTCCAGTCACCGGAGGCTGTGCCGCTCATTACGGCGCCCGCGACGTCCGGTAGGTCGATGCCGTTGGCTGTCAGGTTCTCGGGGCCGACCAGCACCTTGAAGGGATAGGGATCATTCACCGTGCCGTCCACCGGGACTCGGCCGATCAGCGCGGTCATGGCGACCGACCCCATTAATGTCGCGTTTTCGGGGATGGTGTAGACCGGCTTCGCGCCTTCGGTACGGTCAACGGAGCGTGTCAGGTCACGCTCACCCTGGGTGACTGCACGCAGCTGTTTCTGGCTGCGATCAATAGCGTTATCGTTCAAGCCCTCCAGTGAGTTGAAGGCAGTAGGCAGACTCAGTGCGGAGGCGGTCTTGGTTTTGCCTCGGGCGTCGGTGGACGGAGCATCCGAGGGTTCAATCCACTGCAGCGCATCATTAGCAGAATGCTGCCCATCGAACTGAGCACCGTCGCCCGGCTCAAGCCCCAGTCCGATCGGCATATCCTTGCCTTTGCCGGTCAGCCCCGACAACTGTTCCTGCAATTGCGTCAGCAGGCCGCGAGCCTGACGATTGTCCTGTTCTGCTTTAAGTCGGGCCTCGTTGGCTTGTCGGCGACCTTCGTCGACTTGCTGGGTCACACTGCCAAGCGCCGTCTGGATACGCGAATCGACACTGTTTTCCCGCTCGCGCAGGCGATTATTTTCCGTCTGCAGTGAATCGTTGTGTTTTTTTAGGCCGAGCATGTCGCTGCGCATGGCCTTCACCTGGCCGATCAGGGTGGCGACCGTATCGCGTGGAGTATCGCCCGCAATGCCGAGCGACTTGGCTTGCTCGGCGGATAACTGAAGATTGCCTTGATCAACCGAGCGCTCTGGAGAGGGAGTGCTACTTCCCGCGACCCAGGTTTTCAGGATGATCAGCGCCACGCCCAACAGGGCAGCCGGTACCAGCCATTTGAGCAATGCGTTAGCCTTCATCACCAGCACCTCGCGGGACGGGCGGAAGCAGCACGGCGTGTTCGAGGCCGGCACCGCGAGTGACGAGGTAGGCGATCGTGGTGTCTTCTGCACTGCCGACCTGCCCGAGGAAAGCATGCTGGAAAGCCGTGGCGAACAGCTTGGCCTGAAGTCGACGTGGATCGAGTTGCACCCTCTCTGAACCACGATTGCGCAACTTCACCGCCGTCACCCAGTAATCACCGAATCGCCAGGCGGCGATGGGTGTGCTGGACACGTTTTCGGTCGGCAGCAAGGTTGGCAGTTCGCTGCGCAGCTTGAGCGGGACGCGGCGTACGCCGGGTAGGGACTCCACGGTGCGTAGCGGCGCGTACAGGCTTTGCGCGGCGTAGCGCGTCAAAGCGACTGGGATTGGCGTACGTTCTGGAAGAGGGACGCTTTTAGATTCAGCCTCAGTAGCCTGCACCGAAGCATTCTTGAGAATACGCACGGGCTCCAGCGGTTGATCGCCAGGCGTGGCTGCGATGTCCAAGAGGATGATCTCGCCCGTCGCGACCGATTGCAGTTGTAATCGCGTAGGTGCAATGGCTTCGGACGCGCGCAGGTACAGCGTGCCACCGGTTGATTGCACACGCAGTTTGCCTGTCAGAGTTGACGGCAGGCCGACTCGAACATCCTCATCGATAAAGACCACTCGTTCATGATTGATCACCAGCGGGACCGCGAGAGGGAGGCGTTCCCAGCGCATCAACTCGAAGGCCTGCGCTGCAGCTCCCCATAGCATCAGTACGATGGCGAGCCCCGGGGTAGAAATGCGCTTCATGGCTCACCTCCAGGCAGAGCGATTTTTTGCGGCGTGCCCTGATAACAGTCCAGTGCCAGCCCCCACTTATTGCGTTCGGGGTCCAGATCAAAACGCACCACGCGTAATGGATAACGCACCACAACCCGTTTCACCGGTTCGGCGGCGTAGTACTCATCGGCGTTGAGGTCGAGGGTGACCAGCCAGCTGTCGCGATCGAGTTGCTTGACCCTGAGTTCCGGATCTTCGCTATAGCCTCGGCCCAGAATTTCGTAGACGCCACGCACCCGCTGGCGGAGTTCGCCGGCGGCCTTGCGGTATTCGTAGTCGCCGTCGAGGAAGGTCTTGCAGGAGGGTGTCAGATAAGACTGCAAGCCATAGATAGCGCGGCGATAGTCCTTCTCGCCATCCGAGGGCCAGCGGTTGAGCTGACCAAAGATGTACAGGGCAAAGGCATAAACATTCTCTGAGGGGATATCCCACCATTTGCGGGTGCTGCCCGAGCGCAGATCTGGGGGGACATGCACGGTCAGATCGGTCGGCGCCGCGCGCCAGCCGTACCAGAGCCCGGCACAGACCAATGCTAGGATTATCACCGCCAGGCGCAGGCTGAAGATATGAGCCTGTTGGGCATCCACCTTGTTCCGAAAGCTGCTCATGGCTGCCACCGGGACAGTGCGGGGCGAAGTCGACGTGAGCGGCGAACTGTCCAAGCGCCGGAGTGGAGGATCAAGTTCCCGCGCCCCAGACGCCAACGGCTGGCGATTATCCATTCCAACTTGCGGTACAACCAGGTCTCGGGGCGGGCTCGTTTGGCCCGACGCAGTTGCGTGCCACCAGCCAATAACACCACCGCCATGCCTGCGATCATGCTGGTCGGCGCCGCGGCAATGGACGCGGTAGCGATCGCAACGGGAGCGCCCAGCAGCAGGCCAATGAGGGCGCCAGTGCCGAGCGCTACCCACATCTCATCATTGGTCAAACCGCGCAACACGACGGGATCACGATTGAGTCGCTCAGGCAGAAAGACCAAGGTGCCGTCGGCAAGGCGTTCGATAGTGTCGTTCATATCGACCTCACAGAATTGCAGCAGCCTTGGTCAGGAACCAGATGATGATCACCACCAGCAGGGCGCCGATGCCAACCACCGCGCCGAGGTCTTTCCAGGTCTTGCGCTGGTTTTGCACGTCGGCATAGACGGTCAGGGAATGCCAGGCCACACCCAAGAAAGCGAGGAGAGCGATCAACAAGCCGAGCAGGATGCCGCCGTCGTAGGCGTAGTTTTTGATCGTCTCGATCAACCCGGCCCCTTCACCACGAGAAGGGGCCTCCATGGTGGGAAGCTCTGCAAAAGCCAGGCTAGGACCGAGTATCAGGAGCAGACCGATCAGGCGCTGACTGGCACGATCACGCAGGTTGTTTTTTAGGGGGGCAAGGCACTTGGGCATGACGGTGATCTCCGGTGTTAGGACAGGGTGCAGAACATCAAAACCAGCAAGGTGAGCAGCACGCGCGCGGCGCTGCCGCCGAAGGCTCCAAAGCGCACACTGCCGGTGGCCCAACCTCGGTAGGCTGTCCACATCACCCAGGCGCACCAGAGCAAAGCCAGAACGAGAACCAGCGACAGCCACAGCGTCGAACTGCTCTGTGCCGAGAAACCGGAGGCGTTCTGGAACGCTGCGATCTGGGCGTCAGTCATGCTCATGGCAACGGCTCCGCTGACGGAGTGTCGAGGTGGTAATCGCCGACCAATTCAGTGGGATCGCGGGGTTGGGCGCGGGAGGGGGATAGATAGTCCCGCACGCCTTGACGAATGCGCTGAATGTCTTGAATTAGGCGGGGATAGTCGAAGCGATAGCGATCGATTGATTCCGACGGATTGGCTACCTCAGCTTGCGTCGCAAGACGTTCGATAATGTCGAGTTGCTGCTGGACTAGGTTGAGCTGATCCTGCTCATGACCAGATGCGGCATAGCCGTTGTCATCAACGATAGCCAGCGAGAGCAGTAAACAGCGAAGGACGGAAGTTGGCATGATACTGGTCCATATGGTTTTGGGAGCAGAATCAAGCCAGAGGGCGAATTTTTCCGTAAGAAACCTGAGGTGTGATGGATCACATTTATGGAACGCGCTTTCTTGCGAGCCCTGTAGCAGTGATTCGTATAAACACCATTTGGGTCGCAACCGATCCCAAGATAGGCGCGTCAGCACTTGACTGCGCTGGTCGCATCCCCGTTCGGCGGTAAGACCTCGCTGTGCTTATCTATTTACAAATAGGTGCTAATCGGTTGAAAGCGTTGGTGCATGACGGCGCATGAGGTTGGCTGCGTGACCCAAGTACCACTCACATTGATTGCCACTTGTCAGGTTCCCTTGACCTGTCCAATCGCATAGGCTAAATATTATTTCATCCAGTTAAGCGACGCTTTTTTAATATACTCGATACACAATTAGTGTTGGCAACAGAGCTAGATTTTCCCCTGTGTCAAAGATGATGCTGATATGTTCTGTTGGTTTTAATTTTAAGGCTGATGCCAAGGAAGGTATGGTTTGACTACATTGAATAGCAGTAGATTATTAAACTCAATGAGCTTGGAAAGCATCATCGGAAGTTTCCCTTCTGATCGAGCTATTTCAGAGCTTGGCTTTGCACAATTCCACAACTGCTACGACCCAGAAATATTAACGGGTATCTTGAACGAAGCCCTTAAGCTCGAATCTACAGCAAGCAATAAGTTTTTGTCGTTAAAGCACTTACGCAAAGCCCATATCCATATACCTCAAATTGAAAGCCTTATGCTGGATAAGCATAGACTTGAGTACCTATCTCAGCTGGCGGGTTGTGAGCTTGAGCCTTATCCTATTCCCACCGCAGCCTCGCATATAAACTATTATCGAAGGGGCCAACCGGCGATTGGTTATCACACGGACGGTGCCGCGATGGTAGAGCTTATTCCATTGTATATCGATGGCCCCAAGGCCAATACTGCCACATTGATCTATAAGGGAAACGCTTCTGCCCAATCAAGTTTTGGTGAGCACCAGACGCCGTCCTCCAAGGATGACGTTATACGAATAACCCAGGAAGTCGGTGCGAGTGTTCTATTGCAAGGGCGCTGTTTACTACACGCTGCAGAAATAAACAGTGAGTCTGAGCGTATTACTTTGGTACTGGTATTGCGTTCAAAGCATCAACCTTGGAAAGATGACAATACTTTGTTCCGCCTCCTACAGGATGATCTTCCTGAAGATGTTGTGCAGCCCTGGGTCGACGATGTTGTAAACCGACAGTATCCAGCGTACTCGAGTGCCAAAAACATTCATTCCTGACTCCGGCAGTGCATTAGAGATATTGCCATGAAAGATATTCCACGCATGTCAAAAGGCTTCTCGCTGCTCGTGAAGTCTTTGAAAGCTAGACATCCCGAACCTTCCCGGCTGCAAGGCGAACCTCTCTGGGACGATGCCTTCAACCGGTCCAATGCAAAAACCGACGCCACCCTATGCCGAACGTTATTGGATCTGGGTTACAGTCAGTCCGATATCAATCGCCATGAGCTGCACATTGATAATCTTGGCTATATTGGACCGATCCGCCCGTTTACTGATGAATGTATCAATATCCTTTCAACCACTGCGCAACGATTGGAAGAAAAAGCACCGAGTAATCCACATATCGTCTCCAGGCGATTAAGGGGGGTACAACAATATTCAAAATTTATCGCTGATCTTATCAACAGCCCTGAGTTTCTATGCAGCATGTCCGCGCTTGCCGGCGTGCCCTTGATGCTCCATCCACATCCGGATGCGGCAGTCCAAATTAATTACTACCGTCATGATGCGTCACGCCCCGAGAAAAACCCGGATGTCGCCAAATGGCATACCGACGGTATGGATTATGTGCTGACCATCCTCCTTACCGACAGCTCCACCTTCACGGGGGGTAATTTTCTTTACTACGATGGCGTGGCCTCAACATTTGATCCCCGCGTAGAACAGCACCATGAAAAAATCAGAGTTGCTGATTTTCATAATATAGGTGAATCGATCTTCACCAAGGGTTCCAAAATCTTCCACGGTGTAACTCCCGTAACCCAAGGGTTTCGCATCACGCTGGTTATTTCGCTCTTTTGCCCGTACTTCCACAGGAGTGATAGTAATAAATTCTGGCACAGCGCGCCCGACGATGGGCTTTTTAGAACATTAAGAAATTGGAGTCGCTTCAAGTTACCTTGGCATAATCATCTTTATTTCTTTCAGCTAAGCAAGACGAACGAGAAAATTTACCAACGCACGAGGAGTATGAAATGAACGAGAAAGCAAACCTTCCGGTCATCGACTATAGTAAGCTGGCAGTGGAGTATTCTATTCGGCCGGTTCGTTCTAGCAACATCAACATTCAGTCTGAGGAGAAATTTTCAGCCATCGTAGAAGGTGTGGAAACGATCTACTCGATGCACGACTACAAAACCATGTACAAGATCCCGAATTTGTATGACGCCATGATTTATGGGATGCTCGGATGCCGTACGCCAGCACTGTTAGCAGAAAAATTCGAGCTACTATTTGATCAACATTCAACGGAGCAGGAATTGCGCGTATTGGAAATAGGTGCTGGTTCCGGCGCGTTTGGGCACGCCCTACTCAATAACAATAGGCGCCTGAAGATTATAGGATTGGATATCGTGGAAGAAGCCCAGGAAGCTGCCGCTAGAGATCGGCCTTTTGTCTACAATGACTACATCGTTGATGACCTTTGCAATCTTTCCCACGAGAGCTTGTCAACCATCAACTCGTTTAAACCGAACTGCGTTGGTGTTGCATCAGCTACTGGCTGGGGTAATCACATACCGGTCGCAGGTTTTGAAAAGGCTTTTGAACTGCTCTCTGCGGGCGGATGGTTCATTTTTCATGTGAAGCCAAATGATCCGGATCCAGAGTGCATCGCACTAAATCAATGGATCGACAAAAAGATCACTGATGAGGATATTGTCGATGTGCAACGCGGCAAGATTTTTCACCGTTATGGCGTAGGTGGCAATGAAATTTACTATGACTACATCATTGGAAGGAAATCATTGGCAGCCGCCTGACCGTTCACGTCTGCTGCTTCAGGAAAATATCCCTTGCTTACATTCCAACAGCTGATCACTTTTGCACCCGCTGCGTTTGTGGTTGCCATAACGCCAGGCGCTAACAATTTGCTCGCTTTCAATCACGGCACGCAAGCGGGTTTTTTTTCCACGGTCATGAGTCTGGCAGGTCGCTTTGTCGCATTCGCCATCATGATTCTGTTGGTTGCGTATGGAATAGGGGGGTTGCTCAAACATTCACCCTTCGCTTTTTCATTAATCAAGTATATCGGCACCCTTTACCTCTTGTATATTTCATGGATTCTTATTTCTTCGGCGCCCCCTGAAGAGCATGGCGAGACCGCGGCTGTGAGCAAGTTGAACATGACGACCAAGGAGTTTCTGGTAGCCGCCAGCAACCCGAAGGCGCTTTTGCTGTTCACTGCTTTCCTGCCGCAGTTCATCGTCCCAGGGACCGCCTATGACATGCAGTTGATCACCCTGGGTGGCGTTTACATCCTCGTAGAGTTTTTTTGCGCGTGCTGCTACGTCTATTCGGGTGTTTGGGTCAAAACCCATACCCATAGCAGTTCCGTCACCACACGCCTTATAAATCGTATCGCGGGTGTTATTTTGCTGGTCATGGCGGGCCTGCTGTTTTTCTCCACACCTCTGTAACCTAGTGGGCTATCCCTCGTCCGAGTGGGGCTGCGTAAGCGCGCCGTCAAACGCCCCCCGCATACAAATACCTTGCCGACAAAGGCCGGCATAACGAGTTGCGTCGTTCAGAGGCAGCGGTCCTCCCAACGACTTGGTGCGCCGATGTTAAGTGAGCACTCAATGAATATGGGTTGCGTGTTTTCCACAGATTCGGAAGCGGTTTTTGGATTTTCTCTAACCTTTTGACGCATCGACAACGTACCGGGGCTCGCTTGGACTCGTCAGGCTCCAACGCATTCTTCATCCCGTGCTACCCACGCACTTACCTTGGCACTGTTACTGAATGTATCGTTTTGGTGCAAAAAAAATCAAATCCTCACCGGTTCAAGTCTTTGGCGAGCGCACTTTTTTTTGCATTTATTTTATTGGATCCAATCGTTTTTTGGGGTTTTCGATCGTTTAGGGCGCGTCTGAACTGAGCCGGATGAAGGAAGGCTGGCCGAAAAATTGCTTAGGTGTAGATACGGTAACCATAGACGGAGCTAAGGGGGTACACCTGATGAAGTTGGGAGCTTTTATGATGCCGGCGCATCCGCGCCATCGATCCATCCGCGACGGCCATTTTCACGATCTGGATACGCTGGAATATCTGGACCGTATCGGTTTCGAAGAAGCTTGGATTGGCGAGCATTACATGATGCCGTCAGAGCCATGTCCTTCACCCGACCTGCTGATCGCACAAGCTTTCCTCAAAACCAAACGCATCAAACTGGCTCCCGGGGCCTTTATGTTGCCTTTCCATCACCCTGCGGAGCTGGCGCATCGCATCAGTTGGCTTGACCATGTTTCCGAAGGGCGCCTCATGGTCGGTATCGGTGCCAGCGGCACTAACCTCGATCTTGAGATGTTCAACATTGATCACAAGTCTGGCGCGCATCGTGAGATGACGGCCGAGTCGATTGCGATCATGACTCGCTTTTGGGAAAGCGAAGGCCCCTTTGAATATCGCGGCAAGTACTGGACGGTACGGCGGCCTGCCGACCAGATGGATAAATGCTCCGGCTACCACCTCAAGCCATTCCAACAGCCATACCCACCGATTGGTGTGACGGGTCTCTCGGCCTCATCCGCCACCCTGGGACTCGCCGGTGCCAATGGCTGGATCCCCATTAGTTTTTGCTTCACCCCCCAATACCTGCATACCCATTGGGCGGCGGTGGAGCGCGGGGCGCTCGAGGCCGGGCGTGTTGCGCCGTCAAGAGACATGTGGCGGGTGAGCCGGCCATTCTTCGTTGCCGACACCGATAAAGAGGCCTGGCGCCGTTCCGTGGGCGGTGAGATGGGCCGCTATTTTCGCGAGGACTACCTGCCGATGCTGGCGGGTAACAACGCCTTGGGATTGCTCAAGCATCACCCGGACGTGTCCGACAGCGACGTGACGGTGGAGTATGTCGCCCAGCATTGCTGGATCGTGGGTTCTGCCGAAACGGTCAGGCAGCGAATCGAGGACATGCAGGAACAGTCCGGCGGTTTTGGCGTATTGCACATCATGTGCTTTGACCATCTGGATGACCTAGCGGCTACCCGGGACAGTTATGCCGCCCTGGCAGGGATAGTCGCCAACGATTTCGGCTGATTCATCTCAAAGGAATGGGAGAATTCCATGCAACGAACTTTCACAACGGTCAACACCACGCACAACATTGCATTGGTGGTGATCGATATGCAGCACGATTTTGTCGACGAAGACGCACCCATCGCCTGCAAGGGCGCCGGCACCATCGTGCCGCTGATCCACGAATTGACCGGGTTGGCCCGCACCCTGGGGATCCCGGTTATCTATACCCGCGAGTCGCACCGCAAGCAGAAGGTCGATTTCGGGCTGGAACTTGAGTACGGCGAAACCGAGCATTGCGTCGAGGGTACGCGGGGAATCGAGATCATCGACGAACTGCGTCCCCACGACAGTGATTATGTCCTGGTGAAGCGCCGTTACAGCGGATTCTTTGCCACAGACCTGGACTTGCTGCTCAAGGGCCTGGGAGTCAATACCCTGGTGCTGACCGGAGTGGCGACGGACGTTTGCGTGCGTGCCACCGCCCAGGACGCCTTGCAGCTGGATTACCGGGTCTGGGTGCCGCACGAATGCGTGGCGGGGACCAGCGAGGCTCGCCATCTAGCAGCCCTGGAACATATCGGTTACGTGCTTGGTCGGGTTTTACCTCTGGCGTCGGTCATGCAGTATATGCGCGACAGCTGCGAGGTACCGACATGAGTGCGGTACAGGACGCCAAACCGCTGCCCGGTGCCGATTACCATCAGGTGATTCGCCAACTGGTCGAAGAGCGGGCCAATCTGACCCGGCTGGAGACGAGGCGCGTGGTTGAGGCCATTCTCAATCGCCAATTCAGCGACTTGCAAATTGCCGCCACACTGGTTGCCTTGAGTCGCAAAGGTGAGACGGCGGACGAGATTGCCGGGGCGGTGGATGCCATTCTGAGCCGCAGTACGCCCTTGCAGACTGGCTTCGACAACGCGGTCGATATCGGCGGGACGGGCGGTGATCGGGCCGGTACATTCAATATTTCCACCACGGCTGCCTTTGTCGTCGCAGCGGCGGGCGTGCCGGTTGTGAAACATGGTAACCGCAGCGTCACCAGCCGTTGTGGCAGCAGCGACATGATTGCCGCACTGGGCGTGGATGTGGAGCAACGCAGTAGCGCACAGCAAATTCGCGCGGACCTCGCCGCGTACAACTTTGCGTTTGTGGCCACCGCCAGTTTTCACCGGTTTGCGCCGCGTATCAGCGAGATCAGGCGAGAGATCGGCGTACGCAGCGTCTTCAATCTGGCGGGCCCGCTGGTTCATCCCGCGGGCGTCAAGCGTCAGCTGATCGGTGTCGCACGCTGCTCTCAGCTTGAGCTGATGGCCGACACGCTGCAAAGGCTGGGTCGCGAAGAGGCCTTCGTAGTGCATGGCCTCGATGGTCTCGATGAGGTTAGTTGCGTCGGTGAAACCCGGGTCGCGCATATTCGTCACGGCACCGTCGAGACGTTCAGCCTGCATCCGCGTGATTTCGGTGTTGACGCTTGCCGCATGCAGGACCTCGTCGGGGGGGACCCTGCGCGCAACGCGCAACTGTGCACCGCCATCATCGAAGGCGAGCGAGGCCCTCGCAGCGATGCGGTGGTGATCGCTGCGAGCGCGTTGCTCGTGTTGAGCGCCAGGGCAGGGAGTTTCCTGGAAGGCGCAGACATGGCCCGCACAGCGATTGATAGCGGCAAGGCCTATCAGGTTTTTCAAGGATTTTTGGGGCAGGGATTATGAAAAAAACCATCAAGATTTGTGGCATCACCACGCTGGAGGACGCGTTGGCGGCCGTCAATGCCGGTGCCAATGCGCTGGGCTTTGTCTTTTCGCCAAGCTCGCGCCAAGTCAGTGCCGAAGTGGTGCGCGGCATCATCAGCCGGCTGCCGCCGTTTATCAGCACGGTTGGCGTATTTGTCGATGAGCCGTTGGCCGTCGTCCTGGATACGATCGAGTGCTCCGGCATCTCGATGGTCCAGTTGCAAGGCCATGAAAGCAATGAGTATTGCCAGCAGATCGACAAGCCCGTGATCAAGGGCTTTCGTGTCGCTGCTGAAGTGGATGTGGACCTGATCAATAGCTATCAGGTGAGCGCCTATCTGTTCGACACCTACGTTGAGGGGCAGGACGGTGGAACGGGCCAGCGTTTCGATTGGGAGCTGCTGCAGCGCCGTCATTTTTCTCGCCCGGTGATCGTCGCCGGCGGCCTGAATGAGAACAACGTCCGGCACCTGATGGAGGCCTTGAACCCTGACGGCGTGGATGTCAGCAGCGGCGTCTCGGCAACCTCCACCACCAAGGACAGCGCCAAAATGCGCGCCTTTGTCTCGGCGGTTGAAAAGGCTGTGCAGGCTCCATGCCTGGAAAAGCTCACACCCGATGAAATCGATATCCTGCGCGACGCATTCCATGACCGGCCATTGGTGGAGGTCAACGGTAAGCAGTTCCTGATCAACTCGCTGACCGAACAGGTACCTGCGACCCCGGCGCGATTGCTGCACGTGGCGGCGCAACGGGTGTGCGAAGCGGCAGACCTCTCCCCGGGGTTGAAGCTGGTGGGGGAGGAGGACAAAGGCGGTGTGTTGCTGGCCGCTGTCTCGCTGCTCTGTGGCCTACCATTCGGCATTGCGCGCTGGTATCCGTCGGGGCTCGAAGGACAGGTCAAGGTCGGTTTCGACTGTGAGTACATTTCAGGCGAGTTGTACCTCAACGGCGTTGAGCCCGGTGATCGGGTGGTCATTGTCGACGACCTGATCAGCACTGGCGGTACGCTTATCGGTTTGATCGAGGCGGTACGGCGGGCGGGGGCGCATGTCGAACAGATTATCTGTGTGGCCGAGAAGCTCGATTACGCCGGCGTCGAGCGGGTGCGCAACGTCACCGGCCTGGAGGTCAAGACCCTGGTTCGCGTGCGAGTGTCCGGGGCTACGTCCAGCGTGGTCAGCGTTGCTTATTAACGTCTGCAAGAGCGAGAACAGTATGATGAAAACAAGAATATTTCCAGGATGGTACGTGGTGTTCGCGGCGCATCTGCTGCTGGCCCTCATCTTTGGTGGCGCTTACTCCTTCGGCGCGTTCTTTTCACAGATCCAGTCCAACTTCGATGTGGGGCGTTTTTCCGTGGCCTCGGTGTTTTCACTGACGGCTTTTATCTACTACGTGGTGGGGGTGTTTTCCGGTTCGTTGGCGGATCGCATTTCGACTCGCGTCGTGGTCGGCGTTGGCATCGTCTTGCTGGCGCTGGGGTTCTTTCTCAGTAGCCTTGCCTCCGGATCGTTGCAACTCTTCCTAGTGTGTTTCTGTTCCCTCGTTGGGCTGGGTGTCGGCCTGGTGTATGTGCCGACGGTGGCCGCGGTCCAGCGCTGGTTCCTCAAGAATCGCAGCAAGGCTTCGGGCATTGCGCTGGCTGGAACCGGGGTCGGGACATTTGTCGGTCCTTCCGCCGCCGGGCTGCTGATGCAGCACTTTTCCTGGGAGTCGACCCTGCAGATTTTTGCCGTGGCGATCCTGGTGGTGGGGCTGCTGGTCGCGTCGCTGGTTAGGAGTAATCCGCAAGAGCTCGGGCTGTTTCCGGATGGCCTCACGCCGGCGGATGCGAGCCCCGGGCGTCAGGCGGCGCCCAGCGGCATGCGCTTGGCCGACGCCGCGAGTACGGGGCGATTCTGGTGGTATTTCGGGGCAATTTTCTTTGGTTCGGTCGGGCTATTTCTCGCGCTGGTGCACATCAACCCCTACGCACGGCAGTTTGGTATTTCCGCCACCCAGGCGAACCTGTTGATCGGGCTGATCGGCGTGGGCAACGTCGCCGGCCGGTTGTTCCTGGGAAGTATTGGTGACCGGATGGGCGCGCGTCGCCTGCTGATCGGTTTGACCTTCGCACTGGTGCTGCTCAATCTGCTGTGGCTGGGCGCCCATACGTTCATCACGCTGGCGCTGTTCGCCATTTGTTTTGGCGTGGCCAACGGTGGCTGTATATCCCTTTACCCATCGGTGGCTGCCAGTTGGTTCGGCACGGCGAACTTGGGGGCGATCCTGGGCTCGCTGTACATTTCGGTGGGGGTGGCCGCCCTGATCGGCGGTAGCATCGCGGGACTGCTGTTCGACTTTTATCAGAGTTACGCGGCTTCGATCATGTTGGGTGCGCTCTGTGCACTGCTATCGGTGGTATTCATCCTGATTGCTGCTCGCCCGTTGCCTGAGGTTGCCATCCCGGCAGCTTCGGCAGGTTCCTGAGCGAGTAACAGTGATGACTGATAGCCTTGAGATTCATGATCTGCGTTCTGCGTTGAGTGTGCTTGAGCATCACGGGAAAACTGTGGCGCACATCGATACACCGATGGATCCGAACCTGGATGTTCTGAGTGACTACCTGGCCGCATACCGAACAGCGACCAACTCGGTGATGAGCGCCGAGCAACCTCTGCGGTTATACCGCGCGCCGCGCACAGGGGCATTTGAAGTGTTGTTGGGGGTATTCGGCAGCCGGGCCAATACTCGGGTTTTCCTGGACCCCCAAGGCCGGCACGGCAGGGAGGTGTGCAATGCCGAGTTGGTGTATCGGGCGATCATGAATCCGATCGCGCCGGTCATGGTGCGCTCTGCGGGGGAGCGGGTGGTGGTGGAATACCCGAACTTGCACGCGCTGCTGCCTGCACTCACGTGTTCGGTCGGTGACCCGGGGCCGACCATTACGCTGGGTATGGTTTACGCCCGCGATGAGCGCAGTGGTGCGACCAATTGCTCTGTGCATCGCATCACGATCAAACCCTTTTCGGTGGTTATTGCGATCTATCCGGGAGGCGACCTGCAACGCCTGATTAATTTGCATACCCAGCGGGGGGAACGGCTGTCGGTTTCAGTCAATATCGGCATGGACCCGGCCATCTATATTGCCGCTGCCTTGAGTAAACCTGCCCTCGGCTTTGGTGACGACGAACTAGGCGTGGCAGGCGCTATTCGCCGGCGTGGCGTCGAGCTGGCTCCGTGCTATTCCAATGCCGGGCGGTTTGTTGAACACGCCGAGATCGTATTGGAGGCGAGCCTGGGGACCGAAATGGAGCCCGAGTCAGAGGTCGGCGATGCGCACTCCATGCCGGAGTACCTGGGCTATTACTCACCGTGCGGCGAAGTATCGACGCTGCGTGTGAGCGCCTTGAGCCACCGTCCGGGAGCCCTCTATCAGGCGCTTTCGGGGCCGGGTCGAGAGCAGTCGGAATTATTGGGCGCTGGCCAGGAAGCGTCGATCCTGCGGTTGCTCATTGAGTGGGGCATGAGCGCGCTGGTCAAGGATATCGTGGCGCAGCCCGCCGGCGGTGGCCATCTGTTGACCGTGTTGCAAGTGGTCAAGTCCTGCGAGGCGGATGATCAGCAGGTCAGGCAGCTCGCGCAGCGGTTGCTCGAAGCCATCTCCAGCACCAAGAACATTGTGCTGGTGGACGAGGACGTCAATCCCAATTCCTCTAAGGACGTGTTGTGGGCCATGTCCACCCGCTTTCGGGCAGAAATGGATATTCACCTTACTAGAGCGCTGCCAGGCACGCCGCTTGATCCTACGCTATCGAGCCTTTACTGCTCGGGGGAGCAGGCGGGGGCCGCACCCAAAAGCGTCTTCGATTGCACCGTGCCGTTTGCCCTCCGCCCCCGCTTTCGCCGAGCGTTTACCTAGTGTTTTTTCCCCCTTTGAGTGAACCATGGCCCATGCACTATCGCACCCTGTTGATTGATTTCGATGGCACGCTGTTCGACACCCGCAATGCTATACGCAAAACCCTTGAAGCCCTGGCCTGCCGTCGTGGTGTACCGCCTTTTGCTGCGCACCTGATCGATCAGGTGATCAACCAGGGGCTCTCGTTGGTGGATATGCTGGGTGTGTTGCTGGGCCCCGGTGATATGCCTGAGTTACCGGCGTGGGTTGCCGACTATCGGGTGATCTACAACGGCGGATTGGGCGTTGCCGAGAGTGCGCCTTATCCCGGTGTCGAAACCGTTGTGCACCAGCTGTATGAGACGGGTAAAGAGTTATTTATTGTGTCCAACAAGGGCGAGGTCTCGATCCTTGCCACGCTTGAGCAGTACCGTCTGCGCTCGTACTTTCGCGGGGTAGTGGCGGCTGTCGGCGATTGCGCTCCCAAGCCCAGCCCAGACAGCTTTCTTGAACAGATCAAGCCTCGGATGCGTCACGGCGACAACGCCCGGGTCTTGGTGATCGGCGACACCGAGATCGATCTCGGGTACGCCCGCAACCTTGGAGTAGCGAGTTGCTGGGCGGCTTACGGGTATGGGCTGTCATCACGCTGCGAGGCGCTGGCGCCGGATTTTGTTATTCAGTCGGCGACTGATCTGCTACGGCTGGAGGACTGCCGTACGTCCAAGATGCGCCTGGGCGCCCGAAGTCAGTTTAATGAATAGATAATCTGCCTATCTGGCCGGACTCTTGTAATGACTTAGGTTTGAAGGATTTGGTATGACACCGGCGTTGTGGCGGCATGAAAAAATCGCTTAAAAGGCTAGTGATGATGTCCAACTTTCTCGGGGAAATTGAATGCACACTACGCCTTGCCTTTGGAGGGCTGGGTAGATGACATGACCGAGCAAATAGAGTTTTTAGTTCATTGCATCGTTAGAGGTATTTTTTGAACGTCGTTGCGGTGACTGCTGTTGTTATCCCTAACATCACCGCGCTAGGAAAAAAAATAGCTATGGGATTAAGCGAAAAGGGCAAGGCAAGGTAAATGCCCCAAGGCACGATCAGCAGCGGTATTACTGCTCGTTTGGCGCGGTGATAGACAAAACTGCTTTCTCGCCCGGCTCCAAACTTACGCAGGTCACGACGCACCAAACCATCGACAAAACCAGTGAATGAGGCCAACAAAAATAGTGGTGTGGCAAGGACGAGAATGGTCAGGTGTACCACGAAGGTAAAGGTTACATACACTGCAGCCACCGCGAAATCCTCAATGCTTACATAGAGCTGGTTGGTCCATCCCCAGATGCCGTTGTCCTGGCTTGACGCGCGCGCCTGCCGGGCAAAATCCGCAAAGCCAGTCTTGACCAGCAGCCGATGATTTAGGAAGTCCAGTACTTGAACAATCGTCTGTCCGGGTTGTTGGAGGATGAGAGAGGATTTGAAGTGCTCACTGAGCCATTCCAATTCGCTATTGAACATGGCTTGGCTGTGTCGCCAACCCTGGTCGCCCCAGAACAGCAGCAAACCGGCGAACTCGACGAGGATCGAAAATAGCAACGAGGCGGTCAGCAAACCGATGACGCGCATTACCAGGCTGATCGTGGAGATGATCAGTCCTGGACGCTGGATCGGTTGTGGTGGCGTGTTCTGAACGGAAGTCGCCATCGTTCACTCCATAACGCGTAGCAGAGCTGATGTGGGCACTACATCTTCTGGATCGTTTTCTGCTGAATCGAAACCTGTGGCGGGGGAGGGCTAACCCACCTGATCCAGATCGAAGTTGGTAGTTGGGCCGCCACCACTGGCACTCCACCACTGCTCCGCCTGCTCGTTGTAGGCCGCCCGCATCCGCTGAGTGAGTTCCTGTAGATCCTTCGGCATGGCATCGTCGTTGGAGGGTTTGGGCAACGGCATGCGGACCTTCCAGAGCTGACCACCAGCCTGGAAGGAAAACATTTGCCCCTTGGGCAAACTGACAATGTGAGCAGGCTCGATCAGCGGCACGCTGGTGCTGCTGACACGGTCCTGTGAGGACGAGGTGAAGTCGGTATTGGCCTCAGGATCGGAGGTGTCGGTAGCACCCGACACCAGGGTCTTGGTCAGCACGTTAACTTTGGGCAACTGTTGGGTGAGTAGTTCAGCCGTAGCGGTTTCACGCACGCGGAGCATCTGCAGGGTGTTGAAATTGCCGATCACTTGGCCGGCCTTGGCCCGGTTACCGATTCGCGCTTCGATGTCGCTGAGGGTCTGGGTGTAGGCCGTCACCTGGATGCCGGCACCGCCACCCTTGTTGATCAGCGGGATGAACTCCTCGCCCATCAACTCGTTAAACTCATCGGCGTGGAGATTGATCGGCAGCTTGTCACCGCTGCTGCCAGACTGGGGCAGGCCATGGTTGATGCCGTGTTTATAAATATGTCCTGCCACGGAGACCAGATCGGCAAACATGGAGTTGCCCACCGCGGCAGCGACCTCTGCGTCGGTCAGAGCATCGAGGCCGACATACACGATGCCGCGTTTTCGGATGATTTGCATCCAGTCGAAGATCGGCCGTGGATCATCCAGATCGGTGTAGTTGGGGGCTAGTAACTGAGCGGTCTTACCAGTGGTAAGTTTCTCCAGCAGCGGTAGCAGCGAGGCCACGATTTTGTCGAAGTAGGTGCGGTCATAACGCACCGCCGAGCGCAATCCGTCCAGCACCGGATCAAATACCCGTTTCGCCGCCAAGTACTGCTCGATGGCCACCACACGCTTTTCGCGTCCCACCATATGCCGGGGAATGTTTTTCTCAGTGAGCTTGCCTTCAAGCTGGACGATCACTTCCCACGCCTTCGGATCGGTTCTGGCGAAGAACTGCTGAGCATATTCGATGAACAGTGCGTCGATGTTGACCACATGCCGTTGGATTTGCAGGTAGTCCGGACGTCGGCCAAGCTCGATCAGGGCGCGGGCGATGATGTTGACGAAACGCCAGGCGAACTCACGGAAGGCCGCAGAGTTACCTTCACCACTTAGCTGCCCGGCGATGCGTGACGCCACTTCCGAGATGCGTCCAAAACGTCCGACGGCGTTGTAGCGTGCGGAGATCTCCGGCCAGCCCAGGTGGAAAACATAAAACTCCTTTTCTCGACCAGCGCGTTTGGCTTCGACGTACATCCGTTTGAGCAGGTCGGCGTCGCCCTTCGGATCGAAGACGATGACCACCTCATGTTCGACGCGGTGAATGTCTTGGGTTATGTAAACCTCGGCGAGCCGGGTCTTGCCGACGCGGGTAGTGCCGAGGACCAGGGTGTGTCCGACCCGTTCGCCCAGCGGCAGGCTGACTTCCGTTTCATCGGGCTCGACCCCATGCAACAGTGGCGAACCACCGACCGGGGGCAAAGGGCGTAATGGATTGAAAGCACTGTCCCAGGCGGTGACACGGGCCAATGTGGAGAGCGGAAACGGTGCATGTTCCAGGCGGCGTTCTAGTCCGCGTGCCAGACGATAGCGGGTCGGTTGCTCGATATAGTGAGCGACCGCCGGGTCTTGAGCCTCAACCAAGCGCTGGGTGTGCAGCCGGGTCCAGCGAAAGCCGCGGCCCATGAACAGACGTTTGCGGCTGACCGGAATCTGCCGACTTGTCAGCTCGTAGCGGGGCAGCCGGCGGATATTGCGCCGATAACGCAGCACCTCCCAGGCTTGTCGCAGGCGGATAAGGCCGAACAGGGCATAGGCCAGCGCTGCAACCAGACCGATCTCGGGTGACAGGGCCACAGCCCAGGGCGAGTACACGCACAACACTGCGGCAGCGATACAGATTGCTACGGTGTACAGCTCCACCGCTGGCCGGAGCTTGGACTCCATCACATGCTCGGCCATGACCTTGACTCACTGTTCCAGTGAGGTGGCAGTGATCAAGACGGGATAGTGCTCAATCTGCAGGCGGGTGGCGATGTCGTTGCCGTTGACCGGCAGAATGGTGATGCCCGGAGCGGCTGCTCGAATCCGGGCCAGAGCTTCATTATCGGTCACTTCGACGGCTAGACCGGCCGCGCCCTTTTCCTGCAGTTCAGCCGCGCGTTGACGCAACCAAGCCAGTGACTGGGGATCCTCACCCACCAGGAAAAATGGCCGTAAGCCCGGCATGTTCAGGGTGCGAGACGTGATTTGGCCGGGGCTCAAGTGAGAGCTGCGGACGGGCAGTATCCAGGCTTCATCGGCAAACGTGGACAGGTCCGCATGCATAGCCCGATCAGGCGGGACCTTGTTGTTTATCGGCGGCCTGGCAACCTGAAAGTGGGGGCGGGTGAAGTCGCTAGGCTGATCCCCGGCTACGGTCAGTTCCGGATGAGCGAAAGATGCCAAGAGCAGGAGGAAATAACGGGCAATGAGGGTTCGCTTCATGGTGGTGTGCCCTGTTTGAAAGAAATCAGCACCCGTTCGAGTTGCCGGGAAAAGCCGGCGCGGTAACGCGCGGCCGGTGTCCCGCCTGCCGGGCGGTGATAGCGTCCGGCCGCTGATACCCAATCACCGGAGGTGGCGTGATGCTCCTGCAACAGCGCGGCGGTCACGGCGAGATTTCGGTAGGGGTCGAGGGCTTCGCATGGGCTGGAAAAACGTTGCCCGTGGTAACCCAGGTTGGTTTGTCCAAGACCTACATCGATCCGCTTGGCGTCATGTCGGGCGAGTGCCTGGAGCAAGGCGTGACAGGCGGCCTGGCGAGTGGCGAAGCGATAGGGTATTCCAGCGATGTTCAGTGTCCAGGGCCAGGGCCGCAGTCGACCATGGACGTGGATACCACTCTCCTGCAGGGCAATTGCGAATAGCACCGAAGAAGGGATGTCGGCGTCGTGCGCCGCCAATTGGTAGGCCGGAGGCGGAAGTTCGTCAGCCTGGACGGCGAGCCCCATCAGCAGGATCGCAATACCACTCAGTCGAGGCGTTGCCATTGTCCATTCACCTGTTGAAATGTGGCAGGCAATGGCCTCGGGGCACCCAGGCTGAACCAGCGACCACGGTCATGGTTCAGGGTGATCTGCCGGCGTTGGACCTTAGCCGGATCGACGTCTGCTTGCCGAGCCCAGCTACGGATGCGTTCATCCTCGCCTTGGCTGCCTACCAAGTAGATATCGAACGCCGTGTCACTGTTCTGCAAACGTTGTGCTTCGGCGGAGCACGCAGGGCAGTGGTCTTCCACAAACAGTGCTTGGCGCGGCGCGACCGCTGAATTGGGAGGGGACGGGGATGCCATGCCCTGGATCGGCAGCAGCCCCGGAAACAGCTTGGCCCAGGCCGCCGTGTAAGCGTTTTGGTAGGCCAACTCGCGCTCGGCGCGTTTGGCTTCCAACGCTACCTGTAATTCGGCATAGCGCTGGCGCTCTTGATCGGTCTCTGCCTCGACGCCGAGCGCAGTCAGCGGATCGAGATTCGGGCTCCAGAAACCACGCGGGCCGGCTTGGATCTGTTCGAAGCGCGTCCACTCCTGCTCGGTTAGGCCCCAGTTCGCCGCCTGTTTAAAGTGCGAGCGCCCCAGCGGAGTGGATTGTGTGTCCTGGACCCGAGACGGTGTTGTGACAGGGTTGCCCATCGCAGCACCCGTGCTAAGCAATGAAACGAGACAGACGACGGGGGACAGTAGCGCTCGGTTCATGATCGTTTCTCAAGGGAGTTGCACGGTCTGGTCTGGCTGAGTGGGCACCGTGAAGATGGCCGCGTTCGGCTCTAGCACCTTCAGCTGCCAGGCGCCGAGCTGCTCGCCGTTGTGCAGCAACCGGATATCCTTGAGCGAGCGACTATCAGGAGGAGCGACCGCCAGAAAGCGCTCGCCACCGCGAGACTCGACACCCAGTACTGAGAATGGCGGCGAGAGCGGGGCAGACTTGGGGCGAGCGGCTTTGTTCGGCTTGGCCGAGGAAGATGTCGGTGGTGGGAGTGATGGCTGGGTCTTGAGGCCCAGGAGTTGCTGCTCGACGTGCTCAAGTCGTGCACGTAACGCGATCATGTCGGCTTCGGCGGCACGGTCTGCCAGACCGTCGCGTAGCTCCTGAATCTCTTGAGCCCATTGATCCAACATCGGGTCGAGGGTATTGGCCTGTTGTTCACCGGAGTCGACCATCTGCTTCAGGTCTTTCAGCGCGTACTGCAGCTTCTCCTGTGCATCCATGAGGGTGCTTGAATCACGTTGCAGGGAATCCAGAGTCTGTAGGCGTTGTGCGTTGGCATTTTCCAGCTCGGTCACGCGTTGATACTGGTTATACAAACCACCACTGAGCCCGGAGATCGCCAGGCAAAGTGAGCCGACAATGAGGGTTTGGAACGTCGAGGCTTTCATGGGCGCGCCTCCGGCTGATGGGGCACGCTGGGTGCGACCCGCACGACGGCTGCATCATTTTTTTGCCGTTCGAAGCAGACCGAACGGCTGACCTCATCGATCGTGAGTTGCCAGGCGGGGCCAGCCAGTACTTGTAGAGCGTTGCGTAATGAGATCGGGCCGAGCCGGTAATGGGCGGCGGGCAGAGGCCGGGTAAACGGTATCTTTACTGGTTCGGCAGCAGGGCAGAGCGAATAACCTGAACGCTGCAGCACGTAGTGCATCGCCTCCTGTACTGAGGGATTCAGGTTGGACGGAATGCTCACGTCAATGATTTGAGCGAGAAGATCACGTTGCTCTGTCGTGGGCTCGATGCTGACCAGCGTATAGCGGCCATAGCGGAGCTCTGTCGGATGACTCTCTTCGACTGTACTCCTTGAAAGCTGGGCCCGATTGGAACCACCGGCAGTCTCTGGACTAGTCGGCAATATGATGGGGATCTGCGCCGTGCAGGCGCTCAATAAACCCAGCAGGCAGACAGGCGTGAAAAAACGCTCCATGGAAAAAACCTCATGTCAGATTCAGTGCAGAACCTGACATGAGGTGAAGGAGCGATTCAGTGAGTAAGTTGATTCAAGACGGGTCGTGTTAAGTTGAACGCGTTGCTGTTTCGTCATAAATGGCTAGCCCATCCAAAACGGTAGCGTCGGGGTCAAAGATCAACAATCGCACATCCGCCAACGCCGCCAGATACAGTACGTTGACCAGGGCTTCCGGCGTACCGGCGTCGAGCTGCTCTTGCCTTAGCGACGAGTAAGGACTGCCCTCGATCTTTATCAGGTTCTCGTCGGTCCAGGGCGTGCCGATCAGCTTACACCCGATGCCATTGCAGTCTGTCAGGGCAAAGGGCTCAAACAGAAGTCCGGTTGGTCTGGAGTCGATATTGCCAACCCGGCTTTCCAGGTGGCGCAGTGCTTCGTCATTGAGGTGTGCGGTACTGATTTCCCAGGCTCGACTGTAGTGTCCTGTGTCGAAGCTCAAACGATGGACCATGGCTTGGGCTTCTTCCAGAGAGTACAGGTCGCCGACATGATGTCGCTCGTTGAGCATTTCACCATTCACGGCGTAGATCACTTGGCGCACCAGCCCGGTTGATTGACAACGTTCATCCAACTCATCCGGAATCAATTGGTCTTCGCTGATTATGGCGAAATCATCGCAGAACAGGCAGGGGAACAGTTCTAGCGCATCGTCGGGCAGATGAGCTTGTGAGTCGTGTACGGAGCGAAAGCAGGGAGGGCAGTCGTTCGCGTAGGTGATCAGCAGCAGCCGTTCGATAGATAGATTGTCATAGCCGCGAACGAATGGGTTTGAGGCCCCCAGCATCGCTGGGGCTTGGGTAGTGGATTTCATGGCTATTCTCCAAGATGAAAATGAACAAGGCGCCCGAAGGCGCCTATAAGGGTTAAAGCCAACCGTATTCGGCAAGAGAAAGTGGGCGACCTTCACCCACGATGAAGTGATCCAGTACGTGAACCTCGATCAAGGCCAAGGCCTCTTTCAACCGTGCGGTCAAGACGCGGTCTGCCTGGCTGGGTTCTGTACATCCCGAAGGGTGGTTGTGAACAAAAATGACGGCTGCTGCGTTATGCGCTAAGGAGCGCTTGACGACTTGGCGGGGGTAAACGCTGGCACCATCGATGCTCCCGTGAAAGAGGATCTCGAATGCCAGAACGCGATGGCGGGCATCGAGAAACATCACACCGAAAACCTCATGCTCTTGAGGTGCAACATGCAGTTTTAGGTATGAGGCCACGGCGTCAGGTGACGTCAGGCTGGGGCCGCGGGTGAACAGTCGTCGATCCAGAATGTGCAGCGCTTCGTCGATCAGCTGGTTTTCTAGGACGATACGATCAGCCTCGACATTCGAGGTTTCGATGAGGGTGAGTTGGGTGCTCATGGGAGACCTCCGAAGGGAACAATCCGGGGGTACACACCCAAGGGGAGTGTTGTCCTCGAGGTGGATATAGAGTGACGCATTGCCCGATGACGCGCTGTTTACAGCTGAGTGAATCGGTGGCGTTGTCCGTGCAGGTGTGAATCACAACCGTCGCAGGGCAATGAGGAGACGGTTCTTATCCCCCGACCGGTCTCGGGATCGAAGTCGGCACTGATGGGCATTAGCTGAACCAGTCCACGATGGAGACCGGCAATGCGTTTCTCGATCTCATCCGTCGTGTAGTAGAGCAATAACGTGCTGTAGTCCTCGTAAGCCGTAGCGAATAGGCAGTCGTCGCAAAGCCAGAAGGATTCCATATGATTCTCCTGTGCTGATTGAAAAAAAGGCGCTTGATTAAGCGCCTTGATGTAAACATCGTGGATTGTTCAGGCGGGCTGAACAGTACGGGTGGCGACACGGCGGGCTGTGCGGGGAGTGGGTGCAGATTCAGGCTCAATCCTGGACTCTGTTGGGTTGTCGGTATCCTCAGCTTCGGCATCAGCCGAGGTTGGGGATGGCTCACTGTTTGGCGCTTGCTCAGCAGGTGCTGTTGCCTCCTGCCTGGCAGGCGCTTTGTACTCGAACGTGCCATTGACTTTGATCCAGTCGATGTACAGCAGACGACCTTTCAGGCTGGCGCCCGGCTGGCCTTGTTTAGCGCCTTTCTCATGGAGAAATGGGTCGATCCAGAGGTCGCCGATACGGAACGACAGCAAGACCTTTTTCTCGGCTTTGACGGCGTCCATATAGAGACGAATCAAGCGTTCAGCTTCGCCTCCAGCGACTTTGCAGTCGAAGCGGGTGTACTCGACCGCATCGGTGGCACCGTGCAGGGCGGCGATATCGCAGGCCATGAATGGCTGGCCGCGGCGGACTTGTACTTCGCGGACACGGTTGAGGTAGCCGATGCCGACGGTGTGCAGATTGAAGTAAGTGGTCGCTTCTTGGGATTGGTTGGCGTGGGCCATGGTGGTTCTCCTTTCAGGGGAAAACGGCGACGCACGACCCCAGACGGGGAAGTGAGCCCCGTCAGGGTGGGTAAGGTGAAGACAAGCGATGACGACACGCCACCGGCAAGCCAATGACAAACAGAACGATGCACCGGGGGAATAGCGGTGTAGCAAAAGAGAATCCGCAGCAGTGGTCCGCAGACCTGGGGTAGTAGGCATTCATCACCGCTAAAGCGGTAATCGTGCGAGCCTCCGAACGCTGATCGCACTTGGGTAAACCACCACAAGCGTGGCGTAGCCTTGAAGGTTCAAGCTACCTGGGCTGGGCTGTCAACGACAGCGAACCACACCCTTTGTATAAGCCTGTCATAGGGGAGCGTCAAGACGCCGCAAGCCGGTTTTTTATGGCCGGAATACAGTGGAAATTACTGGACTGAAGAAAGTGAAGAGTGGGCCTGACGGGGTGCCAGGCGAGGAATAGGAGAGCCACCTTAGGCAGTCTGACGCAGTCGACAAGCTCCTCGCAAAACTTGATTTAACTGCGCCATGATCCGCCAACCGACCCTTGTCGTGGCCTGGGTCGGAACACGCTGGCACGCATCCGCGCACAAAGGGTGCCCAGTGTTTCCCCGGCGGGCTCCGGGACTGAATGCGATCGCCGTAGCGGATGACCGCTGATGCCTGGCAGAGGCAACAGTGGTCATCCGCCACCACGATCAGGTCGAGCACAAAACGGGAACGGAACTCCGCAGAAGAGAAGGCTCCGAACTCAAGGAGTCCGACCGAGCTACCCGGAGCGAATCGGTCTTGGGTCGCCGTAAGCGATGATCCTGAGGCACTACAGCAGAGCGGGTGTGACGACGTCAAGCCAGTGGGCGCAGAGGTTATTTGCTACTGAGGTGAGCGGCCAGCTGTTCGACGGTCGACAGGATAAAGGCACGGTCGCTTTCTTGAAGGCTGCTCAGTAGTCCCGCGATCATCTGGCCCTGGTCGTTGGGACGACTGCTCGACTCCGTCAGCAGTTCATCCATCCGGCAGTCGAAGATGTCCGCCAGTTGCATCAGCTTGACCACGGAAAGCTCCACCACACCCCGCTCAAGGCGCGAAATGGCTTCGCTGCCGATCCCCAAGCGTTCAGCCACTTCTTCCTGGGTCAGATTACGCTGAGTGCGGTGCTTCGCGATCATGCGTCCGATTTGGGCTTGGGTAGGATGTTTATATGCCAAGTGATGAGTTCTCCAATTCAACCCGAATGGTTGAGCAAAGACCCATTGTCATGAACATCCTTAACGGTTGAGTATCGACTTAAAGGGTTGTTATATTGACTGAAATTGCTGTTTGTCGCGACGTGACATCTATTCCTCCAAGGATCAGAGCCCGAAGTGACCAGTGAGACTGAGCGGTCTGATAGGGCCAAACGGAGGCAAGGTTGAGCATGGATGAGCAGCGCGAGGACGTCATGGACCTGATCTGGGATCGAACACTGGAGCTGTTCATCAAGATCCATGATTGCCCTGATAACCCCGCACACCTCGACAGCCTTGTTCATTGGCTCAACGAAGATCCTGCTCACCTGAAAGCGTTCAACGAACTGGGGCAGATATGGATCGCGACAGGCATCGCTTTGGCCCGTGAAATCGGACAACCGCTAAGTGACTTGGAGAAAGATCAGCCTCCATTGATGACGCACTGACCCTGTACGTCAACTCCAAGATTGTGGTGATCACCAATGGCGCGTCATGGGTGTCGCGTACCTTTGCTGATCGGCAGAGTGCCTTTGCAGTCCGGGTAGTGGGAGCATGACCAGAACGGTCCTGATTTTCCCTTCCGCCTGAGCATTGAGGCGTTGCAAATGGGGCAGGCAGGCCCGGCTTCGACCGGTACCGACAAGGTAAGCGCTCCGCAGTTTGCGATCAGCTGCGTAATCCAGTGCGCCTGCTTGGCAACGAATGCATCCAGGGTCAGGCGTCCCGCTTCGATTTCATCCAGGGCTTGCTCCCAGATCGCTGTCATACCCGGATCTGCAACTGCAGCGGGTACCGCCTCGATCAGGGTATGGGCCGCGGCGGAGGCCATTAAGGCACGTTTTTTCTTCAGCAAGTAACCGCGATCAATCAACCCCTTGATGATGCCGGCACGCGTGGCTTCGGTACCGATTCCGGTGGTGTCTCGCAGTTTTTGTTTCAGGCGTGGATCGTTGACCAGCTTGGCCACATTTTTCATCGCCTTGATTAGATCGCCCTCGGTGAGAGGTTTGGGAGCGGCGGTGCGCATGGACTTGAGTTCGACGTCGTCCACTGCGCACTGCGTATCCTGTTGTAGGACGGGCAACACCTGGGACTTTTGACTGGGTTCATCGTCTTCGGCGTTGTCGGAGAGTAAGCCTTTCCAGCCTTGGACGACGATCTGTTTGCCAACCGCAGTCAAACGCTCGGCGCCGCACTCCAGTTCGACCTCGGTTCGATCAAATTCGTGATGCGGTAGGAATTGCGCGAGGTAGTGGCTACGAATCAGTTCGTAGACTTGACGCTCTTGTTCAGACATCCGCCCAAGGTTCGCCGCTTCGGTAGTGGGTATGATGGCGTGGTGCGCGGTGATCTTGGCATCGTTCCATGCTCGTGAGCGCAATGATTGATCGACGCTTGCGAGCGCTGGGCGTAACGCGGGATCCATTTTGAGCAGGGCATCGAATATTGCGGCTACCTCGTTGAACATGCTCTCTGGCAAATAGCGGCAATCGCTGCGCGGATAGCTGGTGGCTTTGTGGGTTTCATACAAGGCTTGGGCGATGTCCAGGGTTTCCTGAGCGCCGAGTCCCAACTTGCGTGAACAGACTTCTTGCAGTGTGCTCAGGTCGAAGGGCAGGGGTGGCGCTTCGCGGAAATGCTCAGTCTGCAGCGAGACTACGGTGGCGGTCTTGCTGCTAGAAATCGCTTGGACAGTCTGACTGGCAAGCGCCTGCTGCAGGCAGCGACCGGCTTCGTCACGTCCTGAACTTGGCGGTATCCACGATGCGATGAATGGCTGTCCCATTGAAGACAGGTGCACATCCACTACCCAGTACGGCACAGAGACGAAGCTGGCAATCGCGCGGTCTCGTTCAACCACCAAGCGCAAAGTGGGCGTTTGGACGCGTCCAACCGACAGCACGCCGTCATAGCCCGCCCGCCGCCCTAGGAGGGTAAACAGACGACTGAGGTTCATACCAATCAGCCAATCGGAGCGGCTGCGGGCGAGGGCTGAGTGATAGAGCGGGAAGGTCTCCAGACTAGACTTCAGCGAGGACAGTGCTTTGTGAATCGACGCCTCGTTGAGTGCGGATAACCAGAGGCGCTCAACAGAGCCACGATAGTTGCAGAGCTCCAGTAACTCGCGGGCAATCATTTCACCTTCGCGATCGGCGTCGGTGGCGATGACGACTGTGGTAGCTTCGCTGAGCAGGTGTTTGATGATTTTGAATTGCGCGACAGTCTTGGGTTTGACCTCAACCCTCCACTGCGCGGGAATGATTGGTAGATGATCCAACGACCAGGTTTTGTACTGATCGCCATAGGCTTCAGGTGGGGCCGTTTCCAGCAGGTGCCCGATACACCAGGTGACGGTTGTCTCGCGTCCGATCAAGCAACCATCGCCACGTCGGCTGGCTCCGAGAACCTTGGCGATGTCACGACCTTGGGAGGGTTTCTCGCAGAGAAAGAGACGCATAGAACTGCTCCGGGTTAAGTTCGGAGCAGCGTTGTTGGAAACAGCAGTGGCGAGATATGAGAAACCTGAATGGCAGGTTCCTCATATTAGTCGGTGAGGGGCGGCCTTGAATGGGGGCGAGGCTGCCACGTTGTAGTCGCGTGGACGACAGTGCTTTACGAGCAGCGAGTAATTACAGACCAGAAACTTCGCGTAAAGGCGCAATTTTTATGCCTCAAGCCAGTCATGCCGATGGTGGCTGCCCTCTGCGCTTTTTGGACTTCGCCGCAGGCGAGTTGGCCTGGTCTGTAGCCTGCCCGGCGTGAGCCGCAGATGAGGTTGATTCACTGGAGCGCTCCCGCATGACCACGTTCTGCACGCGATGAGGCAGGATGCCGACACGACGCGCCTCGATTTTGAAGGTCACCCGCGCATTGTCTTCGCTGTCCTCCCACTCGTCGCGCACGGTGCGGCCTTCGACCAACACGCGCATACCTTTCTGGTACAGCGTGCTCCAGTGTTCAGCCTCGCGGTGCCAGAGCTCGACCGGCGCCCAATAGCCGCCTCGATCTTCGTAGCTGCCATCGCGTGGCACGGGGTTGTCGAAGTACACATTCAGGCGCAGCAAACGCCGTGGCTCGTCATTGCCTGATGGGAACTCCCGAAACTCTGGCGCACTGCCAATGTTGCCTTCGCCGACGAAAAAGGTACTCATTGTGATATCTCCGCTGCTGGTGTGAGCTGGCGCAGCAGCCGTTCGGCGCTGGCCATTTTGATCGCGCAGGTTGAAGCCTGACGGTAGAGCGAATGCACCACGCTCATCTGCAAGTTCAGAGCAATGCGATTGCATTCGAAACGGTGCAGTCCTTCGCGTATGGCTTGCGGCAAGGCCTTGTTGGAGACCTGGCGTTCCCAGACCGCTACCCCCATACGAGTGAAGTCACGGGTACGCCAACGCAAGAAGGTGCTGCCCGCACTGGTGTTCTGCAGCATCAATCGAATATCCAGCAGCGAATAAGGAGGTTGTCCGGCCTGCTGCGCCACAGACTCCATCAGGCGACATAACTGCGCCTCGATTTCCCTCGCCACCTGCGCCAGGTAGTCCAGCTCTCCCTTACCCTTAAAAGGTTTTAAAAGGCCTTTTAGGGAGGCAGAATGTTCGAGCAGGCGATAGGCTTCCGGTGTGAGTGTTTCGAGGGGGATTGGCTGAGTCGAGATAATGAGCTTCATGCTTCATCCTCCGGCTCATCGACTGTCGCAGATGGCTCTACCGCGTTCTCCGCCAACGCGTCACCGTCATCCACCGCCACAGCACCACGACGAACGATGGGTGGCGCGAACTGGGAGCGGCGATGCCCCTCAAGGATGTCCGTAGGGGGCAAACCCATCCTCTCGATTGCCGCCAGAGCACGAGCGTTGTTCGCCGCCATGTCATCACGGGTGACGCCAGCATGCCGATAGCGCTGGGCCTGGCCGAACAGGCTACGCAGCAAATGGGCACCGTCGTCGATCCAGGCTTCCATGTCCCGGCGACCGATCAAAGCGGTGTGATGTGCCAACAGGGTATGGCGCACCAAGGTGTCGTAGTCAGTCAGCAGGTAGACGGCGAGGAAGCCCAGCTGGCTGCCGATGTACAACGGCAAGGTGACGGGATGGATGTTGAGGTTGTCGCCCATGTCGATCTGTGTCGGCAAGTCCTGCCTGATCCGATCCAATTGCTGGGTCAGCTCCAGCATTCCAGCTTTGGCCTGCATCAATTTTTCTTCGAGTTGCACAATGGCCCAATCCGCATAGGGGTCGTCCTGGGCCGCAGCTTGTTTGATCAGGTTGGTGACGCTGATGTAGCCCGCCATGCCCATGATCGAGTGGACGCCTTCGCGTGCGGTTCGACCTTGCCAGATTCGGGCGGCGTGGTGGGTGTGCAGTGTCAGGGTGATGCTGCTGCGCAATGAGCCCAGGTTGAGCTGATAGTGATCGGCCACGGTGTCGTCCTCGCATAGGCTTGGACGGAGACGTTGCGACAGATGAAGGTCAAGGACAGCCAAAAAGCTGAATGCGGTCTGTTCGGTTTGGTTCGAGAGGGCTAATTTCCGAGACGCTCGACACTGATGCCAGTGGCATCAAATCTACTGATGTCCAGGGCGTTTGCTGCGCAGCTGGCGCAGTTCATCCAGGCACGCTTGGGCGAGGGCAGAGGCGGGTTCGCCCTTTTCCCTAAGCTGGCGAGGGGGAGCGGGTGGCGGTTCTGCAATGGGTAACGATTCAGCCTGACCTGCCCAAGGGCGGAAATCGCCTTTCAACGCCCGCTGTATCAGGCCCATCAGATACGCCGCCGGTTTGCGAACGCTTCCTGCCGCACATCGTGCGCCCGCTTCGTTGAGCACCGCCTGCCGATCTGCGGGCTTAAGCTTGTTCAGCGTCACAGTGACAGCCCGCCGCTCGCTTGGACTCAGGCGAAGCGGATCGGGCCAGTGCAGGTTATCCACCGCTGGGGTCACGCGCGGTACCGTACTAATACTTTCTTTTAATACAGTACAGGCAGCGTTCGGATTCCGAACGCTGCCGGAACCATTGGCGTTCAGGCCTGGTTCGGATTCCGAACTGGGTCCCGCACGATTCCGAACGCGGTGATCGCCACCCAGTTCGGAATCGTGTAACGCTTCATCGGTCGCCTGATCCAATCCTTGCTGTATCCAATGGTCGCTCCAACTGTCGAGCCGGGTGGGGAGTCGACCCAAATTGATATCGGTGTCCTGACGAATTTCTTCCAAAACATGCTGAGCGACAATTCGAACAGCCTTGGTCGCATGAGAGAGGGCATGTCCGGCCAGTTCCAGATAGTCCTGATCCAGCTCCATGGCTTCGGCGGGGGTTAACGGCTCATCGTGCAGGACGTACAGAGAACCTTGTAGACGCCCGCTGAGCTGATCGCGGCCACGGCTCACCAAGCTAAGCCAGCGCGTCAACCTGAGCATCGTCAACACCCGAGCGATGGTTTCGCGGGAGGCTGACGCACCGTAGGGTACGCTCGACAGGTAAGGTTGCAGATCTTCATAGCGCGGTGTCACTATGCCCTGGCCTTGTAGCATGAGTCGAAATACTTGCCATGCATTACGCTCCAATGGCGTCAGCCGACAATCCAGCAGCAAGCGACGCGGCACGATTTCGTGTGATTGGCCACTGAACAGAAAGCCAGCTTGCAGGGCCTGGTTGGAGGGCTGTTCAGTGGTGGGGCGTGCGGGCCAGCGTTCACTCAGCTGCTGGGTGCATTGCTGCAGGACACGCTGCCAGCGAATGTAAGATGCAGTGTTCATGTTCCGTTGCTGTACTGGTCGATCTGCTGCCAGACGATTGTCAAGCTGATCTGTTGCTCTTCGGCCAGCATCATCATGGCGTCGAGCTGATCCCCGGTACTGTCTTGAGCGCGCAGCTGGCACCATCGCTGCCAGAGCGCATGTTCCTGGGCTTCGCTCAAATGCTGAGGACGGCCCTTACGGGTTTCTATCTTGAGCAGACGTCGACGCAGGGCGGTTTCCGAATGCGCCAAGCCAAAACGCTGATACATGATGGTGCTGCTAGCGCCGAGCTTGAGCGCTCGGTTGATCAAGCGCTCGTTCTGCTCATCGCGTTCGGCTTGTTCGATCAATCGATGCAACACCGGCGAGTCAATCTTGACCTCAACCCAGGGTACGGTGGCATGGGCCAGGCGTGACAGGGTGGTGGGCGGTAAGGATTGCAACAGGTAGATGTCGTCTTCACCCAGTCCGAGTGCCTTGCAGCGCTGCAGATTACCCTGGCGCAGCTCATGCAGCACCTGGGTCAGCATGGCATGGTTGAGCACATTGAAGGACAGGTTCATGGCAATTTCTCCCGTGAATCGTCTTCAGCGGGAAGCGTTAAGTCGATCAGGCGACGGGCCAAGCGAATTAGCCGATACAGTTTTATGAGCAGACCGTCGGGCAGTCGTTGCAGTCCCACATCCACAGCGGGACGATCTGGCAGCGGGAGTTGATAGACCCCCAACAACAGCTGGCCGAACAGGGCTGAGGGCAATTGTTTGCGATCTTCCCAGTTGACGTCGTCTTGAGCGCGCAACAGGGCCAGGAGCAGTAGGTGAACGCTGGTTGCGCGAGGCGTGGCAAGATCAACTCGCTCGATGTTGAGGGCGAAACCCAAGCCAAGCGGCTGACCGATGATGCTCTCGGGGTCTCCGGCATAAGAGGCCATTTCCCGCGCCAGTGTGGCAATGGCGGATCGCAGTTGTTCGGGGCTATCTAGTGCTGGTGCGATGGTCCAGATGTCGTCGATCGCATAGGTGTCGACCGAAGATGCTGCGTCGGTCGCGGTCTCGCGATCGATCTGTTCACGAATCTGTTGAACGCGTGATGGAGGACTGACCGCTGATATGACGTTCGTTCCAGGCGGTGTAAGCAATTCCTCTCGCTTTGGTTCGGTCTGGGGTCTGTTCTCGGTTGATCTGGAATGGGGCTCGGAGGAGGGAGCTCCTGCCGCGGCGACATCAACGCTCGGCAGATGGTTGCTCTCTGAGGGTGTGGTCACGACGATGCCCGGCGTTGAGATGACTCGCTGGGTATCGCTCAGCTCCAGGGCCAACATGCGGTAGGACTGTCCGAGCAAACGGCTCATGCGCTCTAGCAGTTCATCTTGGAGCTGCTCAAGATCGAAGGAGTCGGGGTCGGCATCGACGTAGACCAGAGTCTCGAGCCAAAAATCGGCGAATGTAATGGTGGCGGTTGGATACCGGTTCCAGGTTCGCTCTGCCTGACTACGTAGAGCGATCAGGCGTTCGATCTGGGGCTTGCCCAAACCGGCATACAGGGTTTGTGGAATGGCAGGTAATAAGTGTTCGAGGGTGTCGAGCATCCGGCTGATGTGCGACTGTGAAATAGGGTAACCCCCAGCGGCAAGACGTCGTGCCAGTTCACGTTGCGAGAGCACAGCGCCTTCTGCTTCGAGCATGGTTTTGAGTTTGGCCACCGCCAGAGCCCGTTCGATGAAGGTGAGTTGGCCGTGCAGATCGCTTTCGGCCAGATGGCCGAGCAGGGCAGTGATTTCATTGCTCCAAGGTCGGAACAAGCAATGAATGCGAAAGAAACGCTCATCGCGGGTTTCCTGCCACAGCTCGCCGAGAATTGCCAAGCGCGTATTGCCGCCGTTGCGGATGATGAAATAGGTTTCACCCGGGCGGCGGGTAATCGGTGGAGGTTGATCCAGCCCGCGTTCACGGATTGAGGCCTTGATATCGTCGTACAGCGGATTACGGATGAAGCGCGGGTTGTGTTCGTAGGGCCGCAACTGCTCCAGCGTGACCAGCATGGGCGTGTCGATGAGTGGATCGGACAGTCGCTCCAGTTCCGGCCCCCGAGGGAAGTGGTCCTGGTACAGCTTGTCGGTGATCTGCTCCTGACTGAGCTTCTTCATCTGAACAACCTCAGTTAACGCCGGTTGCGCAGTGGTCACCGACCTCGAACTTGACGATCTCGGCAGTGCCCGAACCTTCGAAATGTCGGGAGAGTTCTGCGAGGAACCAGCCCATGGTGCAGTACTCTTCACAAGGTGGGTGGTGTCGTTGAGTGGACGGTGGAACGATGATGGGAAGTTGATCCAACATCAGAAAACTCCTAGCCAAACGGTTGGCCTCAAGATCGATCAAACACAATGACGGGGTGAGAAGTGCCGGCTTGGTGATTTGTCTCATTGAACCTCCGCGCATCGGCTTACCGAAGAGATCGCTTTGTGCCATTCAGGAAATAGCTCAATGGCCAGCGCTTGCCTGGTTTCCATCGCGGACGGCGAGCGTCGTTCGCGTGACTGGCGCGTCTCGATTCGATGGGCCGGGAGGCCGAGGGAGGCGGCATTGAGGTACGCCACTCGGTCTGGAACTACCGTGTCTAAAACCGAAATGCGGGTAGCCCCAGCGAAAGTCTCGCGCAGGCTATGGATGATCATCAGGGTATCCACCCGAATGGCATTCACCTGGTTCAGTAGCAGTCGTAAGGGTGGTGGTGGTGGTGGTGGTGGTGGAATGCCCATGTGGCGGAATGGTTCGAGTTCGCTGAGTAGCTTCAAGGTGCCGCGCTGCAGTTCGCGGGCGGCGAGCATTTCCGGCGAGGTGGGAGAGAGGGCTAGGTCGGAGGCCAGGATGGCCATCTCCAGCAACACGCTACGCGCACCTTGGGTGTCGATCAACAGCAGATCGTAATGGGGGCGGAAGTTATCGAGCAGACTGCGTAGCCGTAATCGCCCGTCAGGAGCGTGCAGCAGAAAGGTACTCAGCCGGCCTTGATCATCGTTAGAGAGGACCAGGTCGAGTCCCGTGACCACTGTCTTGGAAACAATCTGTGCAGGCGTAGTTAGGTTGAGTGCGATGAACTCGTACGCACCGGCATCAGCCTTCTGGCTCAAGGCGTAATAGCTGGAGATGATGGGTTGGCTATCCAGATCCAGTAGCAGGACGCGCAGACCAGCATCTGCCAGCAGCCCACCGAGATTGGCCGCAACTGTGGTTTTGCCCACCCCGCCTTTGGTGGAAACCACCGATACCACACGCATGGCATCAGGCCTGCTGGCCTAAGCGATCAGCGACCCAATGCTCGATCTCTAGCGAATCCCAGCCAACCGCACGCAGTCCAATACGCTTAGCCTGAGGGAATTTTCCTTCCTTCATCAGGTTGTAGATGTGAGCACGCTTGAAGCCGGTTTTTCGCTCCACTTCGTCACGCCGCATGATGTGACGTTCTACCTGTGGTTGAGGTACTTCTGCAATGGATGTGGATTGATTGGACATGCTGTTCACTCCTGGCACCAATTGGCGCTTGTTGGGAAGTGATATGAATTGAACAGCAGAAGTAGGTGGAGAGTCATTGCATTGCAATCAAGCCTATTGCAACGCAATTGACCCGATCAGTCATTTTTTTTGAGACTGCGATTGGCCACGGCAAACTTTTCATCCAGCGTGCGCTTGCTGAGACCGGGCACATCTTTGTGACGGGCAACAATGGCATCAACGATGGCTGCTTGATTCGTGAAGACCGAAAGAGGTTTTCCAGCGGGCGAATGGTCCAAGAGAAGACTGACCAACGCCCCAATGATGTTGTGATAGGTCAGTTCGCTGCGCTCGCTGAGCCGATCATTCGTGTTGGCCAAGGCTTTGAGATCATCTCTTTCAAGTCCAATCGACTGGAGCTCTCCCAAGATTTCTTGAAGGTGTTGCTGTTGCGCTTTCAACGCCCTCGATAACTCGTCTCGATCTGCTTTCAATGAAAGAAAAGTTCCGAGACTGACCTTTGCAGGTGCATCCTCACCGGACTCGAATAAAAAGCTGGGCTTATGGTCGGGGTAATGAATCTCCATCCAGCGGCGTAAGTCTGAATGGCGGATGGTTAGCTGATAGGGCTCTACATAGCTTCCCAAAGGAACAGAAATACCGAGGCAACCATAAGGCAGTTCACCATTGCGTATGGCGTCTAAAATCCTTTCGAAAGCGATGTGAAGATTGGGCCATTGGGGAAAAAGGATTGTAAGGTTCTCGGGATGAGACCAGTCTGCCTGGACAATTTGGGCTTCGTAGCGAGTGAGATGGCACCAGCGCAATGCTGCATCTATAGGGCGATAGAAGGTTTTCGTATTCGGATTGAAAACATAAACGCTCATCTTCGGCGGACCTCCATTCCTAATGGAAAGGTCTCTCACCGATTGTTGTTCAATCAAAACTAGCTATTCACGCTAGCTATTTCTTCGGTTGATCAACTCGGTGAGGTCCTTCCATTTCCATTTAAGCGCGTTACTTTTTTAAACGCTAAAAATATTTCAGAGTCGTATTTTTCCTCAGTATTCATTGCTCAGTATTTGGAGAAAAATTTTAGGTATAAGAATTTGATAAGAACGGCATTTTTTAAGTAAATAGAGTAATAGCTCCCGTCAACAGCGACGCGATTATCATCAAAAGCGAGAGCAACACCGCCCACTTGAAAGTGGCCTTCTGAAAGTCTCCCAGGTCTCGATCGATCATGCCGACCAGCAATAATGTCGACGCCACCAGGGGGCTGATTTGATGTACCGGTTGGCCCAGAACAGATGCCCGAGCAATCTCCAGCGGGCTGATACCGTAGGCCGCCGCCGCATTGGCAAGTATCGGTACCACGCCGAAGTAATACGCATCGTTGGACAGCAAAAACGTCAGGGGCAGGCTGGTGATTGCCACCACCAAGGGGAACAAGTGCCCCCACGTAGGTGGGATGGTGTTCACCATTAACTGCGCAATTGCATCGACCATCCTAGTGCCGGAGAAGATGCCTGCAAACACCCCCGCCGCAAATACCAGCAGTACCACGACCATGGCATTGCTGGCATGAGCGAGCATTCGGTCTTTCTGCAAATTCAACTGTGGGTAATTCATGACCAGGGCGATCATGAAGCCCAGCAAGAAGCTGATCACTGAATTCAACAAACCGGTGACCAGGCAGATCATTACCGTCAAAACGAGGATTAGGTTAGGCATGACCATTTTTGGTCTTTTGTGCTCGCCCTGTCCGATAATCGAGTCGATATAGCAATCCTCTCCACCACTGGACAGCGTCATTACGCCGATTCGCTGGTACTCGCGCCGTCCCAGTACATACGCGACGTAGAGCACTCCGACTGCGCCGAATGCCATGGTGGGCAACAGGGGAATGAAAAACTCGGCGGCGTCCAGGCCCAACACGGTAATGACTCGAGTGGCCGGCCCGCCCCAAGGGGTCATCCCCCCCATCACGCTCAATGAGAGCACGCAGATGCTGGCAAGTATCATTGGGTTCATCTGTATGCGCTTATACAACGGCAACATGGCTGCACAGGTAATCATATAGGTGGTTGTGCCGTCCCCATCCAAAGCAGTGGTCAGCGACAGAATCGCTGTGCCAAGTGCAATATTGATCGGGTTGCCGTTCACGGTTTTCAAAATCAACTTGATCATTGGATCAAATAACCCGGCGTCGAATAGCACACCGAAAAACAGAATCGCGAACAGCAATAACGCCGCCGACGGCGCGACCAGCTTGATGCCGTCGAGCATCATTTTATCGGTGGTAAGCGCAAAGCCCGCGATGATCGAAAAGATCACCGGTACTACGACCAGCGCAACGATGGGCGAAAGCCGCTTCGCCATGATCAGGTAGGTAAATACCACGACCATGGATAAACCGAGAAATGCCAACATGTCAGATACTCTTGTTTTTATTGGGGGTGAAGCAGATGACGGGGGATGTCAGTCGGCAGCCGTCGCACCCACGATGCCATGCCGCATTATTGCTTCGCCAATCAAGCCGCTGGCCTTGGCGTCCTTGACGAAGTGGCGCAACCGATCAGCGGCGTCCCGGCCATACGTATGAGGAATGCCAATAGCCTGGCGGATCTCCATGAAGCGTCCCGGCAACAAACGCAGCCCGGGAAAACGCGTGGCATCGAACTCGAGTTGTTGCTTTACACCTGCCGCCACAGTGGCGCGCTGGGCCAGAAAGGTATCGACGACGCTCGGCGAGGTCGGCGAGCGGATAATCGTGGCGTGTTTCAAGATGCGCGTCAGATACAGGTCATAGGCACTCCCTTCGCCGACCACCAACTCGATACCTGGGTTGTCTACTAGCGCAATGTCGTCCAAGGGTGAATCGTCTCTGACCAAGTAGCACCCTTCTATCAACACGTAGGCCTCGGTAAAGGCCAGTTGTTCGGCGCGAAGCGGGTCGATTGCGAAGAAGCCAATGTCGGCCTGGCCTCCTGAAACCGCTTCCACGGATTGACCGGCGCTCTTAAACACACGCAGCTCAAGCGGCAATCCGAGTTCCTCGGCAAAGGCAGTGGCCAGGTCGACCGATACACCGAACGCATTCCCAGCTTCGTCCAGGCTCGCGAGGATGGGATTGCCCACATTAATCGACGCGCGCAGCACGCCGGTGGGGCTGAAAGTGGCAGCAAGGTGTTGGCTTGATGGGCTCATCTCAGGCCACCCGGCTGGCGTAGTGATCCAGCACTCGCTTGGTCGCGGCATCCACCGGCACACCTTCTTGCATATAGCGTTGCTTCTTCTTCAGTTCGATCTCTCCCGGCACAATGACGGGCGACGCCAGATCGATTGCAGGGCTTTGATGGAGGATTGCGGCGAAATCGATCATCCGCTCCTTCAACCAGGCCGGGGAGCCGAGGCGTTCGGTATCGATCAGGATGAAAAAATGCCCAAGGTTCTGTGGCTCCTGCGGCGCATCTACCCAGGATTTAACATGGGTCAGATAGGCCGCGTTCGACAGCAAGCCCGCCAGCAGATCAACCACGAGTGCGAGCCCGTAGCCTTTATGACCGCCGATGGGTAGCAGGAAACCGTCCAACGCCGCGCGCGGATCTGTGGTGGGCTTGCCCTTGGCATCGGTTGCCCAATTATCCGGAATAAGTTCCTGGCGCGTGAGCGCATTACGGATCTTGGCGCGCGCTACCACGCTCATGGCCATGTCCAACATAAAGTGATTGCCATCCGGGTTGGGTACACCGAACCCCAAAGGGCTATTGCCCAGGCGTGCATCACTGCCGCCCGATGGAGCAATCGTGGTGGTCGCGTTACTGCCAATGATGCTGGCAAAACCTTGCTCGGCCGCGATATACGAGTAGGGCGAAACCGGCCCGAAGTGATTACTGCCCCGGGCCAGCACCAGGCCAATCCCGAACTGCCTGGCAAGTTTCATTCCGGCCTCCAATGCCGTCATACCCACCAATGGGCCGACTGCATTTCGCCCTTCAACCCGTGCAATTGCGGGCGCGAGTGTTTCGACTACGGGTTCTGCGGAGGCGCTGATACCCCCCAATTCCAAGCGTTCGCCATAGGACTCGATGCGGCTCAAACCGTGAGTGGTCAAACCGAACAAATCCGCCAGCACCAGCACAGCGCTGACCTGCTCGGCTGCCTGTTGCTTGAGTCCCAACCCCTGGAAGGCAAGACGTCCAAGCAGGCGCATGTCGTTAAATGCGAGGGTAGAAATTTGCGTGTTGTCATGCATGGAAATGGCTCATTGGTTGGACTGAGTTGACAGGTTGCAACGAGCCGATTAAAAAGAGAAATGCAAATAATCGTGCGATTTATGAGGGAAGCGCATGAATTTCGATCTCGCAGATCTGCGCGGTTTTCTCGCGGTGGCCGACCTCGGTAGTTTCAGCGCAGCCGCCCAAGCGCTGCATTTGTCGCAATCGGCATTGTCACGTCGGGTCGACAAACTGGAACAGGCACTCGGGGTGCAGTTGTTCGAGCGCACCACCCGCCGAGTGGAGCTTTCAACCATTGGCCGGGGCTTCATGCCGCGTGCGAGAAACGTATTGAATGAGGTAGAAAATGCGCTGATAGGTTTTCACGACCTGGCCTACCGACTTTCCGGAGAAGTCACCATTGCGTGCGTGCCCTCGGCCGTCGCGTATTTCCTGCCGGATGTCATTCGGCAATACCATGCCAAATACCCCGGTATCCGAGTGCGGGTGATTGATGAATCGTCCTCCGCCATTCTGACTGTCGTGGCTCGGGGCGAAGCGGACTTTGGTCTCACCTACATTGGTACGCAGGATTCCGACGTGGTGTTCCAGCCGTTATTGGAGGAGGCGTTCGTGGTGGCTTTGCAAGTCGGCCATCCGCTGGCCGAACGCGAGTCGCTGACTTGGGATGACTTGACTGCGGTCGATTACATCAGCCTGGCCCAAGGCAGCGGCAACCGCTTTCTGATCGACCAGGCGCTCGCCAATCGTGATATACGGGCCCGGTCAATCTGTGAGGTAAAGCACGTGCCCGCGCTCGTCAGCCTGGTTGAGGCTGGACTCGGCGTTGGCGTAGTGCCTAAGTTAGCCATGCCGGCGGACGGACATGCGACGTTGATCACGCGCCCGCTTACGAGCCCCACGATCAGCAGAACTTTAGGCCTTATATCACGTCGCGGACGAACACTTTCTCCCGTCGCGCAACTGCTGTTTGATTTGTTGATGGCGATCAGAAAGTAAGTCAAGCGTCGCGGTTGGCGAAGATACCAGCCATTTGCGCTGCGTTTTCGGTGCCCCAGATGCGCAGCGGGACGATCGCCTCAGCCAAGCTGGGACCTAGCGGGGTTAGTGCGTAGTCCACGCGAGGGGGACCTTCTTGTAATCGGCCCGCGCAAGTACCTGATCGGCTTCCAGACCCTTCAGTGATTGGATCAGCACTTTGTCGCTGACGCCCGCAATCAAGCGCTTGAGTTCGCCGTAGCGCTTCGGGCCATCGCGCAGGAAAAACAAGATCAGCGTGCTGGCGCTGCTGCGATTTTGAACTAGGCCGCCGGAATTCATTGACTCACCCGAATACTCAAAAAGTGGTGGTATTGCGGGATATATCAAAGGCAGCAACTGGGTCAGTTAATATCAGCAACCTGGAGAGCGGACTTGGACGGCAAAGCCTTTCGACTGCCGCCGCAAAGATCGTGACAGCGGTTGAGATCAACGGATAAATGAAAGCTTGAATCGATTGAATGTTGGCCGACGACTGGCGAGAAAACAACGTAGTTCGCACCGTTAAATACCGCCTGTCGCGAGTGAGCAATTTTTATAAAATTTTTTAAATGGCATGACCTTCAGATGTCTGTGGGCGGCGCATCCGGTCAATCACCGGATGAGTAGCGACGCCTCTTAGGCCTGAGGAGATTCGTCATGTTCCTACATAACAAACGACTTCAATACACCGTGCGCGTTGCCCAACCCAACCCAGGGTTGGCGAACCTTTTACTCGAGCAATTTGGCGGAGCACAGGGCGAGCTAGCAGCTGCGTCTCGGTACTTCACCCAAGCATTGGCCGAAGATGATCCAGGAAGAAAGGATCTGCTGATGGACATTGCCACCGAAGAGCTCAGCCATCTTGAGATTGTCGGTTCAATAATTGTGATGCTAAACAAGGGTGCCAAAGGCCGCTTGGCCGAAGGCGTGGAAGAGGAGGGCGAGCTGTATCGCGCGATCAATGGCGCAGGTAACGACTCGCACATCACCTGCCTGCTGTGCGGGGCCGGTGCACCACTGACCAACTCTGCAGGTGTGCCATGGTCGGCAGCTTACGTCGATACGATTGGTGAGCCAACGGCAGATATGCGCTCCAACATCGCTGCTGAAGCCCGCGCCAAGATCGTTTACGAGCGTCTGATGAACGTCACTGACGATCCCGGCGTAAAAGAGACCCTGGGGTTTCTAATGACGCGTGAGATCGCGCATCAACTGTCGTTCGAAAAAGCGTTGCACTCAATCCAGCTGAACTTCCCGCAAGGCAAGCTGCCCGGCATGCCTGAATTCACCAACGTCTATTTCAACATGTCCCAAGCCGAAGAAACCACTCGAGGGCCGTGGAACCAAGGTGACGATTGGGAATATGTGGAAGATCCCAAGCCAGCAGTCGATGGCGGTGATGGCACAGCAAGTGTGGGGCTGAGTGCTGAAGAAGACTCGCTGCTGATAGCCATGAAAGCTCGCACGATGTCTGACCCCGAAAGCAATCCAATAACGGGTGCAGACTTGGGCGCGGGTGTCCAGGGACGTGAAGAAGCCTGAGGGGGGGCACCGCACGCCGTTGTGGCGTGCGGTGCTTTTCAATTACTGAAGCATTGAGGTGAGCCAAATGTTTTCTAATTCGAAGGGTTTTTCCGCAGTATCCGTAGAGGGCGTTTCCCGTCTATTCGACACCACCGCGATGTCGTTTGAGCGCGAGGCACAACGGATATCGAAGCAGACCCTCACAGTCGCACCGAGAGCTTCTCATAAGCGCTCCAACGAAAAATAGGAGGTCTCATGTCCGAGCCGTCCGCTCCTATTAGAGCATCGTGGCACTCCGGGTTCGACCCAGAAAAAAGTGGCGGGTGGATGAGCATCTTTTTTTGGTCAACCCTCGTTGGGGTGACCGTTTTACTGCTTATCAGCGGGTACAGTGCTTTCACTGGGGCAAACCGGATCAACCTGCACTGTGCATTTCTAGGTGGCCTATCTGGCTTTGGCGCGACTGCGCTCGGTGCCGTCGTAGCGGTGGTCTTGCGCGACATGACCGCACGCACTCAGGACATCATGCTTGGGTTTGCAGCCGGCATGATGCTTGCCGCCAGTTCCTTCTCACTCATCCTCCCTGGAATCGAGGCGGCCCAGTCTATTTGCGATAATAAGTTGTTAGCTGCGTGTGTCGTGGTGTTGGGGTTGGGATTGGGTGTGGCACTTATGATTGGTTTGGAGCGGTTCGTCCCCCATGAGCATCTGGAGAGTGGACGCAAAGGCCCTGAGGCTCAGCGCTTCAATCGAGTATGGCTTTTCGTCCTTGCCATTGCGCTGCATAACTTGCCAGAGGGCACGGCCATCGCTGTCAGCTTTGCCAATGGGGATATGAAGGTGGGTTTGCCGCTGACCACTGCGATTGCCATCCAGGACATCCCGGAGCGGCTTGCTGTTGCATTGGCTCTGCGAGTTACAGGTATCTCCGCACTGCGTGCTGCTTTGATCGCCGTCGGGTCTGGACTGATGGAACCTTTAGGGGCTGTAGTCGGCCTCGGCATCTCCACAAGTTTCGCCCTAGGCTACCCCGTTGCTTTAGGCCTTGCGGCAGGAGCGATGATTTTTGTCGTCTCCCATGAAGTCATTCCCGAGACACATCGTAATGGACACGAGACGCCCGCGACGCTGGGTCTAATGCTGGGTTTCGGGGTCATGATGTTTCTTGACCCAGCGTTGGGCTGAACACTAGCTTCGTATTAACTGATCAGAGCGAATTCATCTTGCCGAAAATTTTGACTTCCCACCTAGACGACACTCAGCTGAGCGAGCAAAACGCAAAGATGTTCGGCTCGCCTAAAGAAAGGTTGGATTTCTACCGAAGGGAGATTCAGTACGAGACGAGCATCTTGGCCAATCGAACTGATGCTTATTTGGCGGCACAGTCCTTTTTGGTCATCGCCTTTGCATCTTGTATGGCCAATCTCAACCCCGAATGGGGAAAGCTATTTACGCTGGTGGTGCCGCCATTTTTAGCGTTGTTGGGAGTGCTTAGCTCGTTGAATGCCTGGCCTGGCATTCGAGCGGCATATGACATCATTGATCACTGGTATTACAAACAGAGCGAGCTCCTGAGAAGTGAGCCGATGATGGGGCTCGCATATGACGAATCGCCGCTGTTCAGCGAACGTGAGTCGACGCACAAGGGGTATCGAAAGGCACTGCTATTTTCCGTTCGTACCCCTTGGATCTTCGCGACATTTTGGGTGCTACTAGCTATTTGGTCTGTGTATATTCAACTTACTAATCCAGGTGCATAGCAGCATTTTTCAAACCAGGTTTCCCCTGATACCGTACCTGTTGCTGATCGTTTTTTCTGACGTCTTGCATGTTTCAAAATCCGAGAAGCTTCGGCACGCTTGGCATCCGCGATAGCTTTCGCTTCCCTGATTTTTTTCCAAATTTCGGCGGTTTTGGCATCCGTTTCTAGAATGCCTTAGGCGAAAGCGTCCAGTCGATCCGCCTCAAAAAAAAGCGCAGTGGATCGATCTACTTCGTATCCGTCCGGCGAACACGCCTTGCTGCTACGATGATGGGCCCGTCCAGGATTCACGTCGGTTTCGAGTTTCAAGGGTTCAACTGGTTCTAGTGATCGGGAGCATATACAAAGCAGAGCTTATTTCCCTCTGGATCTCGACAATATGCAGCATAGAAATCTGAAGCATACTCTCGCAAGGCAGGCTCACCTTCATCGGCACCTCCCATTTCAATTGCAAGTGCCCAGACCTCACGAACTTGGTCTTCCGAAGCCGCCAGAAAACTCACTTGAACTCCGTTACCACAAGTGGCAGGTAGAGCATTTATAGGGTATTGCACATAGAACTGGGGCCATCGCCTATTGGGGCATCGCCAGCCTACGCCTTTGGCCGCTCCACCGTTTCCCTCAGGCATCTGGATCAGGCCTAATTTCGCCAGCAAAGCATCGTAAAAGACAACTAAGCGCTCCAGATCTCTAGCTCCAATGTGCACATGACTGAACATACATATTCTCCGCGAAAAGGGACGTGTCGCTTTATAATAATAGTATGCGTCCTGGCTCCCATCATGCGTGATAAACCCGCTGCCACTTATGTGGAAGCAGTCGCTCCATCTCGCTGGCCCGCTGCGTCGGCAGCCGCGTCAGTACATCCTTGAGATAAGCATACGGATCATGCCCGTTGATGCGCGCTGACTGGATCAGGCTCATGATTGCGGCCGCCCGCTTGCCGCTGCGCAGCGATCCCGCAAACAACCAGTTAGAACGCCCAAGCGCCCATGGCCGGATCAAGTTCTCGATCTGGTTGTTGTCGATGGGCACAGCACCATCTGCCAGGTAGCGCGTCAGCGCTACCCAGCGTTTGAGGCTGTAATCCAGGGCCTTCGCTGTGGCCGAACCGTCGGGCACAAGTTCACGCTGGGCCAGCATCCACTCATGCAGCTTTTCAGCGATGGGCACCGCTGTGTCTTGGCGTAACCGCCAACGGTCTTCGTCGCTCATTTCCCTGGCATGTCGCTCGACCTCGTACAGACCGCCGATTGAGTGCAACGCTTGCTCCGCCAACTGGCTTTTATTGGCTACATGTAGGTCGAAGAACTTGCGGCGCGCATGGGCCATGCAGCCGATTTCAGTGATGCCCAGTTCGAAGCTGGCCTTGTAGCCTGCGAAGTCGTCGCAGACCAGCTTGCCGTTCCAGGTGCCCAAGAAGTTGCGTGCGTGTTCACCCGCACGGCTGGGGCTGAAGTCGTACACCACGGCTTTGAGGGCCGAGAACGGCGTGCTGCTGTAGGCCCAAACATAGGCGCGGTGGGTTTTCTTCTCGCCGGGCGCCAGCATTTGTACCGGCGTTTCATCGGCGTGAACCACGCGCTGGGCCAGCACCACTTCGCGCAGCGCATCGACCAGCGGCTGAAGCTGTACGCCGGTTTGACCCACCCACTGCGCCAGCGTCGAGCGCGGGATGGCCAGGCCGGCACGGCCGAAGATCTTTTCCTGTCGATACAGCGGCAGGTGGTCGGCGAACTTCGCCACCATCACATGCGCCAGCAGGCCGGCAGTGGGGATGCCCTTGTCGATCACCTGCGCCGGCACCGGGGCCTGGATCAGTGTTTCGCACCGCCGACAGGCCCATTTCCCACGCACATGCTGTTCGACGGTGAACACGCCCGGCGTGTAGTCGAGCTTTTCGCTGACATCTTCACCGATGCGCTGAAGCTGGCAGCCGCACGCGCACTGGGTGTTGTCCGGCTCGTGATGGATCACAGTGCGTGGGAAATGCGGTGGCAACGGCGCACGCTTGGGTTGCTGGCGTGGCTCTGCCTGCGCGGGTGCGGGATGAAGGGCTTTTAACTCCGCCTGGATGGCTTCGAGGTCGGTATTGAGTAGGTCATCGAGCAGGCTGCCCTGCGCCGGGCTGATCTGCTCGCTGCGCTTGGCGAACTTGTGCCGTTTAAGGATGGCGATCTCGTAAGTGAGCTGCTCGATAATCGTTTCGTCACGATGGATCTTTCGGCTCTGGGTTTCGACCTTGGACATCAACTGCGCAGCCAGTGTCCGCAGTTGTTCAGGGGCCATTTGGTCGAGATCGGGCAAGGAAGTCATAGGGGGGGATTTTACCAAAGCAGCCCGACTGCTTCAGCTAAAAGGCAACATTTAAAGCAATGTAATTACGCCGCCCGCACCGACTCGTTGCCAAGGTAATCCCAGTACCAGCGCCTGAAGCTGTTCGGGGTCGAGTTCGACTTCCGTCCCACGATGGACGCCTGGCCAATAAAACTTACCTTGGTTCAAGCGTCGTGCCGCCAGCCAGATACCGACGCCGTCGTGCACCAGCACTTTCATCCGGTTGGCTCGGCGGTTGGCAAAGAGGTAAGCGCAGTGCGGCTTCGCCGCACCGAACACCGCGACCACTCGGGCCAACGCAGTCTCAGTGCCGGCACGCATGTCCATAGGCTCGGTGGCGAGCCCGATGGCATCAACGCGAATCATTGGGCCAGGCCACGAATAAAACACGCGCAGCCGTCCGGATCCGAGGCTGGCCATTTTACGGTGATAGATTTATCGCCCAGAGGCAGGGAGATGATAACCATCTCTTCTGTTGCTCGCCTTGGTAATGTTTTTACCGGAACGAAAGCCGGCAGGGTTGCTGGCGATTGATCCCGGTTTGCGGATCACGTTGGCGTTGATGCCGTGATGGATGGCTACGCTGGAAATTGTCGCTCCGGGTTGCAGGCATTCCTGGACGACCTGGGCTTTGAATGGTTTGGGATAAGAGCTTCGTTGGCGCATGGAAATCCTGGCGATAAGGGCGATCGCGTCCGCTTAAAAATACGCGGACACCATCGCCCTTAATGCTGGAGTTCGGTAGGTGACTTGGCCGGACGTACATGGACGCCCCCTGTTTGCCAAGCTTTCATCTAGTAACGGTTTATAGATAAAGATTGCGCCCGTACATTCGGACTTTTATGCGAGACATGCTCGCTGTCCCTGATGGGTTCTGCTGGTCAGCGCCTCAATCGCTTACACGCACTCTAAGTGCCTCGTCCGGCGAGGGTTATGCTGACCACGGTCTTACCTGTTTGCCATCACTAAGTGATTGCCTGTGCAATCGGTGGTGTGATCTACGTCGATGAAACTCCGAAGACTCGTCTATGCAGTCGTCAATGACTGCCGATAATCAGGTTGGTACTCACTTTTGTGGGTCAGTAAAGCCCAGGCGATCCTGGCCGTCTTGTTGGCCAAGGCCACGGCAGCAACATTCACATTGCGCCGTTTGATTAGCTTGACCAGCCAGCTATCGGGGTCGTTCTTCTGGCTGGCGCGATAGATCACTGAGCGGGAGCCATGAATCATCAAGGTTCGCAGGTATGCGTCCCCGCGTTTACTCATGCCTAGCAACGTCGACTTCCCACCGCTGGAGTGCTGTCGAGGCACGAGGCCCAACCAGGCCGCCAGTTGTCGCCCATTTTTAAAGTTCTTCGCATCGCCGATCGAGGCGACTAACGCACTGGCAGTCAGCGGGCCAATGCCCGGTACCCTTTCTAATTGGCGGCTGATCTCGTCGGCCCGGTGCCACGCCTTGATCTGCGCTTCAAGCTCCTCAACCTCTTTATCCAGCACCTTGAAGTGCTCGATCAGTCGCTCAATAAGCTGGCGGAACGAGACCGGCAACTCATTAGCCGCGCCTTCGATTACGCTCGGGAGCCGCGTAGTAATGTGGGCGATTCCTTGCGGCACAATCAGACCAAACTCGGCGAGCAGCCCGCGAATCTGATTGGCCTGAGCTGTGCGCGCCTTCACGAATCCCTGACGTGCACGATGCAGGGCCAACACAGACTGCTGTTCAATATTTTTGATCGGCACAAAACGCATCGTTGGACGGGTCACCGCCTCGCAGATGGCCTCGGCATCTGCTGCATCATTCTTGTTGCTCTTGACATAGGGTTTGACGAATTGCGGGGCCATGAGTCGCACCGTATGGCCAAGCGCTTCAAGCTTGCGGGCCCAGTAGTGCGCACTACCACAAGCCTCCATGCCGATCAGACATGGCGGTAAATTAGCAAAAAACACCACTACCTGATCGCGCTTCAGTTGCTTGCGCAATAGGGGCTTGCCTCGCTCATTCATGCCATGGATCTGGAACACGTTTTTGGCCAGGTCGATACCAACAGTTCTGATTTCCATGACTGATTACCCCTTCGTGCAAGTGGATGGCGACACCCTTCACTCTGGCACAGCGATGCAATTATGGGCGGGGGCGTCCATCCCATTGCTTACTTTATGCCAACTCTCGGTCCACCATTGCTTGTCTTGAGCTCGCTCGCATAACTGAAAAAGCCAAGATCGTATCCTTAGGCTTTTCGTCCCAGAGTCACCGTGCTGATCGACGGCATGGTGTGCTCCACTCAAACCTACCTATGCATCCGGATGAATGGAGCTCAGGCTAGAGCTAGGGTTATCACGACTATGCTAGAATTAGATAACGTAGATAGCTGGAGAGGAGATTTCCATGAGCGTTACAGAGCAGTCGGGCGTCTCCACCTTGGTCGGTACGCCGAAGGAGGCTCGGGCTAGCTTGAGCCGCTCGCATGCGGATCGAGTGCTGGTCGTGTCTTTCGATCAGGTCAACCTCAATGTATTTGAGGCCTTGGCGGAAAACTTCGCCAATGTGGCTTCGTCGATGTATGAGGTGCTGCAGGAGCGTCAGGACCCTAAGTCGCTCGAGCGTCTGGCCGAGGTGTTTGTGACGCGAAAGCCGCCTTCGCCTCGACTGCTCAAGGAAGCGGCAATGCTGGTCCAAGCCCGCAAAGCGGTATTGGAAAGCGGTGATTGGCTGAGCGCCGCGGATATCGCGCAGGTGGCCCAGTTGAGTACCCGAAACCCGAGTGCCCAGCCCAACAAATGGAAAAAGCAGGGGCAGATATTTGCCATCAATCACGGTGGGGTCGACTATTTCCCTGGTTACGGCTTGGATCCGGAAGCGGGTTATCGGCCGTTCAAGGCATTAGCCAAAGTCATTGAGGCTTTCGCTGGCCACAAGGACGGCTGGGGTATGGCTTACTGGTTCCGCTCAGATAACAGTTTTCTGGGCGGCAAAAGGCCCCAGGACTTGCTGGCGCCGGAGCCTGATCGAGTGATTGCTGCCGCACAGGATGAAATCCAGGGCGTTGTCCATGGCTAAGCAGCGTACCGAGTCCAGTGAGGGTAGGGCGACGCCTCCCACGGATTTGGCGGCGTCCGTTACCCCAGTGCCTGCGGCTACGTTGCACGTCACTTTCACCGTGATCGCCAAAGGCGATGTGCTTCATCGTGTGCACCAGGATAAGTATCAGCCTGATCAATTCAATCCTGGTGTGCACGGCAACGCACGCTTCAGCCCGATCCAGGATGATCAGGGGCGGGCGATTCCCACCTTGTATGGAGGCACGACAGTCGATTGCGCCTTGATGGAGACCGTCTTCCACGACGTTCCCCATACGGCTGGGTTTAAGAGCTTCGACAAAGGCAAGCTGACTGGACAGGTGCATTCTGCCGTCCAGATTAGCCAACCGCTGCACCTAGTGGACCTGTCCAGCGTGCCCCTGCGGAAACTGGGCATCACGCGCAAACAACTGATCGACACTGAGAAAGACCAGTACCCTGCAACGCGCAAATGGGCCGAGGCAATCCACCGTCAGTGTCCAGATGCCCAAGGGCTGTCTTGGGTGTCGCGACAAGATGATTTGGCACGTGCGGTGGTGCTCTTCGGTGACCGGATTCCTGACGGCGCACTCCATCCGCAGGGGGCGTCACGCAGCTTGACCGGCGACTCGACTGTATTCGACACGGTGCTCAATCTGGCAGAGCGGATTGGGGTCGTTATCATCGCGGGAAAAAGCTGAGTCAAAATGACCGAACAGTGATCCCTGGAATCCGTTCTCTGAGGCTGGAATCGCCATTCCTCAGTCATTAGATCTTGCTGAGGACGGCGGGCTTTGATGGGGGGCACTAATGGATTCTTCCGTACAGGCCTGTGTAGCATCGAGGGTCAACAAATAGGTCTTCTGTGCGTTCTAGGAGCGGACGGTGCTTGTCCCGGAACACGCAGCAATCACATGATGGCTGGCTCCGTGCTGGCCTAATGCGGAGCTCGTTATGGACGTCAACCAGATGTTAAATGATGAACTGGTGAGCCGGCTGGAAGAGAAAGTTCTAGCCATGGCGAAAGGCGCGATTAAGGCGGCCTATATCAATACGCTGGCGGCCGGACTCAGTGTGATGGAAATCAGAAATGGCATGCTCGTTGAAACAATGGCCGATGGTCAGCACAAGGTTATTCGAGCGGCCAAGCCCAAGCATAAGGTAGCTTCGGACATGATTATCAAGGTGCGCCGCTTTTCATAACAAAAGGTTGAGGGCGCCCGTATATTCACGATGTCGCCGCGCAGCGCGCGGGAGTTCTGACACTTCGGCGTATCAGCCTTGGTGCCGTGCGCGGAAGACAGCCATCAGGCTCCCCTATGCATTGGGTCGTTTGAATCAGTTACTGTGGGCTCTCAGCTTAGCCAAGCACTGTTTGATGTTACCGGCGTTCTCTCCAATGGTCTGAAGTGCACCGCGAACGTTAGCACGAGTCTCCGTTGCATCATGGTCTTTTCCCTTCAAGGTGAGCTCCATCGCAGCTGCCTCCAAGGCGAGCTGACTTTGATATAGCTGCTCAAGAACATCAGCGAATGAATATTCGCTGGGCATTGTTTCGATTCCAATCGAGAACTTGAAAGCTTAGCAGCGTGACGGGCCGAAATTAAAGGCTGATGGGGGCAGACGGGTATTGCAGGGGGCGAGATGCAGCACTCGGCCAAATGCGACATTCAACCGGAGCTGTTTTCAGACCGAAACAGTGGCTCAGCCGAGCCTGCATCTCTTCCAATCGTGCTCCCAGCGTCGAACACACCGCTGCTTGCTCGGTGTGCACTGCGTTTGCGAAGCGCAGACCTGATAATTTGAACTCTAATAATAATGCAGCTTCAAGTCTTTCTCGAGGCTGGAGAAACGCCATATTAGCGTTTCTAATTTGGCGCGAGATTAACGAACCCTACGTCCAACGCGAACCCGACAAATCTGGTTTTGGCGCCGTGCTTGTTCAAGCGATAACTCGCGGACAGCTTCGCGGCGAAATACTCGCGAATGGAATGCCGACGGTCTGGTTATCCGATTGGTATTTTCAGTGAAGGGTGAGGCTGCCTTCTAAACCTGACCATTTAGAGGTGAGATATCGGAACGCCTGGAGGCGGCCATATGCATGGCGGTCTCGTCACCCCGCCAAAGGCTGGAAGCGGCGATGCCAATCATGGCGACATCTGCGTCAAGTTTACTGAACTAGCGCAACAAATAGCGATCCAGTGCCTTAGTGCCCAGGATAAGTCTTCCCGCGTTAAATGAAATTTATCCACGGTGGAATGCCGTCTTAGGACATACACTCAGGGGAAGCCAAAGCCGTCCATAACAGGCGCGTTTCAACCCCGGTGGATTGAGGATCAAGTATGTTGAATGTTGATGAGCTCCCCGAATGCGAGCCAAGTGAGTACGAGAGCTTGGTTGCTATGGGGACCCACTCGCTCGATGCCATTCCGGGGGCTATTTATCTATGCGACCGCGACGGTTGGCTCGTCAGGTTCAACCGCGAGGCTGTCAGTCTGTGGGGAAGAACACCAGCGCTAGGTGAAAATGGGGACCGTTTTTGCGGCTCGTATCGGCTTTACACTACAGGCGGAACGCCGTTAGCTGTAGACGAGTGTCCGATGGCCTCGACCCTCAAAGCGGGTCTGTGTGCGCGTAACCAGGAAGTGCTGATTGAGCGCCCGGACGGATCGCGATTTGTAGCGCTCATGAGTATCCGCACGCTTAGAGACCGGTCTGGAATAATCCAAGGCGCGATCAATTGCTTTCAGGACGTCTCAGCGCACCACGCCATCGCCGAAGAATTGCGACGCACAAGCTCCGATCTTGAGGACTTTTTCGAGAATAGCGCCGTTGGCCTTCATATTGTCAGCGGCGAGGGGATTATCCTGCGGGCCAATAAAGCGGAGTTGTCGCTGCTGGGCTATTCAGCAAACGAGTACATTGGCCGTCACATCACCGAATTTCATCTGGATGAACCGGTAATCGGCGACATCCTCTACAGGCTCGGTAGCGGTGACTGCCTGAAGAGTTACCCGGCGCGTCTGAGGGCTAAGGATGGCACCATCAAACACGTAGCGATCACTTCCAATGGGCGATTTGAAGACGGAAAATTTTTCAATACTCGTTGCTTCACTATCGATGTGACCCGCGTGCATGACGCCGAAACTGAGCGCCAGGAGAGCGATGACAGACTTGCGGCTACCTACGAGGCGGCAACCATTGGCATCGCCGAGGCGGGAGAGGATGGCCGGCTGCTGCGCGTGAACGATGCCCTTTGTACCATGCTTGGCCGGTCTCGCGAGCAGCTGCTGTCGATGACTTTCCTAGACTATACCCATCCAGATAGTGTTGAGCAGGATGCAGCGTTATATGCACTGCAGGTGGCGGGTGAACTGGACAACTACGTATTACGCAAACGGGCCGTGAAGCTCGATAATCAGGCCCTTTATCTGGATGTTTATAGCTCGTCGGTAAGGGCTCCTGATGGCAGCTTTCGCTATGGTGTGCGAGTCATACAGGACGTCACACTGACCCGAGAAATGGAAAATCGGGTGCGTGAAAGCGAGCGACACATGCGCAATCTGCTAGAGGCGCTGCCTGCGGCGGTCTACACCACCGACGCCGAGGGACGTATTACATTCTATAACCGTGCGGCAATCGAGTTATCGGGGCGAACGCCGCAACTGGGCGATCAGTGGTGCGTAACGTGGAAATTGTTTAACACCGATGGAACCCACCTTCCTCACGATAAATGCCCAATGGCCGTGGCGCTTAAGGAAAACCGGCCCATACGGGGCGTCGAGGCCATTGCGGAGCGGCCGGATGGCACCCGCGTGCCCTTTACTCCGTATCCAACCCCTCTGCACGATGCCGATGGAAACCTGATCGGCGCTATCAATATGCTCGTGGATATTACCGAGCGAAAGCAGGCCGAAGACCTGCAAAAAAACCTGATTGACGAGCTTAATCATCGGGTCAAGAACACGTTGGCTACGGTCCAGTCCCTGGCGGCCCAGACCGCGCGCAATGCACTGGATGCCAAGGACGGATATACCCGGTTCGAGCGCCGACTGCTTGCGTTGTCGCGTGCCCACGACCTGCTGACGAAGCGGCATTGGGGCCTTACTCCGCTGGGGGTTCTAGCCCATGAAGTGTTAATGCCGGTATTGAGCAATGAGCCCGGCCGCGTCGTGATCACCGGTGATGCTATCGATGTTGACACCCGCGTCGCCCTGAGCCTGACGATGACGCTTAATGAACTGGCAATCAATGCACTTAAATATGGAGCGATGTCCGTCGAGACGGGCAGACTGTCAGTGAACTGGAGCGTTCAATCCCAACTGAGCAGAGCGCTACTCACAATGGAATGGCGCGAACAGTGTGGCCCCACCGTGTTCACGCCGGAGCGCGAAGGATTGGGTTCGCGACTGATGAAACGCTGCGTCGAGCGCGATTTAGGCGGTTCTTTTGAACTCAACTTCGCCCCTGAGGGCGTTCACTGTCGCTTCTCGTTCATGGTCGCTGAGAACAAAACATGACCTCGTTCACAGGAATCAGGGTGCTCCTAGTTGAAGACGAGGGCGCCATTGCGATGTTGATCGAGGAAATGCTCGAAGACTTGGGATGCACGGTGGTTGCCTCCGTGGCCCAACTGGCGAGGGCGCTGCAAGTGGCAAACGTGGTGGATGTAGACTTGGCGATTCTTGACGTGAATCTGGCTGGAGAGCGAGTTTTTCCGGCAGCCCGGATTCTGCGCGCACGCAACATTCCCTTTTTATTCAGCACGGGCTATGGCGTCAGTGGCCTACCGGCAGAATTTGCCGACTGCCCGGTCTTGCGTAAGCCGTTTGCAGAGACGGATCTCCAGTTGAAAATTGCACTAACGCTGGAATGTTAGGCGGTAAAACGCATTTTGGACCAACGTCAAGGCGAACTGGCAAGCCGTTTCAACGGACGTCAGTCCGGATGGTGGCCAGTGTTCCGTGCGCCAGGCACATTGATCCGCGTGCGTATCGGTAGATGCAGCGCGATGCTAGGCGCCAGGTGGAACTGGCGGGGTGATTGAACGTTCAAGAAACGTAGCTGTGAACAATTGATGGGAAGTATCGCAAATGCTAGCCGGAGGCATAGTCATGACCCTGAACCAGCTCCTATTGTTTCTCCCCTCTGCCTTGATCGTTGCCTCGTCGCCTGGGGCGAACAATCTACTGGCATTCGCCAATGGGAGCAGGGAAGGGTTGAGGCCCGCAATCCTCGCCTTGGTAGGTCGGTGTTTAGCGTTCGTGCTCCTCGTCGGAATAGTCATTAGCGGGTTAGGGGCGGTACTCGAAGCATCCGAAATTGCTTTCCAGATCATCAAGTGGGCAGGGGTTCTTTACCTCGCCTTTCTCGGTATGAAAATGATGATGGGTGGCGAAACATCCGAAAGTAAGGAGCCAAGTACCGTCGGCCTCGCCGGAACCTATAGCTTGGGGCGTCGTGAGTTCATCACGGCGATGATGAACCCGAAGGCCATCCTTCTCTTCACAGCGTTCGTCCCTCAGTTTGTCGTGGCTGATTCAAGTGTCTCGATAACCAACCAACTGCTTATTCTCAGTGCTATCTACATATCCGTTGAACTCATGGCTGCCACCGGTTGGGCGCTCGCGGGCAGCATTGTCCGATCCCTTCACGCTACGGCCAGGCAGCTCGCGATCTGCAATCACATAACGGCTGTCCCCTGTTGGGAGCGGCGGTGATATTAGCAACCGCCAGACGCACTTAGCGCTGGTCTTCCAACAGCTCGCCTGAGCGGCTATTCGTTTGGGCACCCTCTTTCGCCTCACCGGCAGAAGAGGGCATGCCCTTATTCGGTCGGCGACTCTGTATCTATGTAATCGGGAACTTTAGCGAGCGCGTACCGGCGTGTTTGGTTTGCGCCTGGCACCGCCTTTGCGGGTAGTGCATCCAGTTTTTGAGGTTGACCAGTCGCCAACGCTCGTTCTACGGCGAGCAGCACTCGAACGTCCCTGAAGCCTTCTTCCCCGCCTGGTTCTGGCATTGAGTCGCTCAAAATGCAATCTGAGAAGTACGCCGTCTCGCCTGCAAACTGATCGAGAACAGGATGCGAGTGCTCTTTAGTCTGGTCACCGACAGTAGCGCGATAGGTAATACCCACACCCTCGCCGTAACCGAAACAGGGAGAGGCTTCGATTTCGCCCTTAGTGCCAATCAGCTGGAAACGCTCGCTGCTTGGAAGGGCGTAGCTGATGGTGAACTGTGCCATGCGATCTCCGGAAAACCTAAGGCACACGCTTACCGTATCGGGAGTTCCCAGTGTGCTGTCGGGTGCGGTCGTGCCCACCGCGCTGACCTCGATGGGCTCCTCACCCAATAGCTGTCGCACCATATTCAGCGGGTACGGCCCCATATCGAGTACAGGGCCTGCTGCAAAGCCGTTCTGCATCCGATGGTTGGTTGGTTTGACCGTCTGTGTGAATGTCGACGTGAACAGGCGGGGTTTCCCGAAGTCTCCGGCATGCACGCGCTCGATCATTTCCAGGGTGCCTGGCTCAGAATGCAGGCGGTAAGCAATCATGAACTTTGCATTCGAGCGTTGCGCCGCTGCCAGCATTGCCTTGCAATCATCCTCGTTGGAGGCCATGGGCTTTTCCAACAGCACGTGTATACCTGCTTCAAGTGCGGGCACTACAAATTCGCGGTGCATGAAATTGGGCGTTGCGACATAGACGGCATCGATCTCACCGGACGCCAACAATTCGCGGTATTGCGTGTAGCTGTAGCTTTTCAGGGCGTAGCGTTTGGCTAGCTTGTCTGCCTTGACTGGATCGCCCGTTACCAGGGCTGTCAGGATGGAATTCTCGGTCTGTCCAACCCCTGGCATAAAGGCGCCTTGGGAAATCGATCCGCCCCCGACCACTGCGTAACGAATTTTGCCGTTCAAATCGGGCATGTGAGCCTCCTTGTGCTAAGGCAATCAACGTGTCGCCTGCTAGATGTCGTCCATGTCAATCGCCAAAGAGTTCCATTTAAATTGAGGCGAACGCGGGCAAGAATCTCATTCGCTCAGTTCCGAATGAGGGCGAACCTCAAGCTCAGGTGGGGCATCGGTGTCGGACGACTCGAGATTGTCCTGATCACTTTTACCAAGAGAACTGTACTGGTCACGAAGCTTTCTGAGCTCTTTTGAACTCATGCTTTCTAAGCAGAGACTTGCGTTTTGTGCCTCCTTGGTAGCTCGAATCAGCTCATCAATTTTGAGATGCAAAATGTCATTATCGCGATTTTGCGTATTCTGAATGAGGAACACCATCAAGAATGTGATGATTGTCGTCGACGTATTAATGATCAGTTGCCACGTGTCGTTGTATTGGAAGTACGGCCCTGTGATCCCCCAGACGCCTATCAAAACGATAGCCAAAAGAAAGGTTTTAGAGCTGCCTGCCCAGTTGGAGAGTGCTTGGCAGAAACGTGCGAATTTCATGAAGGCGGTCTCTTGTGGTGCGTATGCAATAGACCGCCCTTAACCTTGAAATTCTTTCTTACATTCTAACCGTTCGTCGGCTCCCTGGTTGATGCTCGGAAGGAGGACGACCCATGGCACTCTAAATTTTATTCGTCTAAATCTTTGGAATGTTCGGCTTCTATAGTGGTCGATCGAACAATACCCCCGTTGAGTTCAGCTCATGCCCATCGCAGATGAGATAGTCCAATACTTGCGTGAGCACGCCTTGGTCGTGACCACGGCTGAGTCCTGCACCGCAGGCAAAATCGTCACGCTGTTGTCTGAAGTGGAAGGCAGCGGCGAATTTATCGAATGTGGTTATGTGGTCTATTCGCCACAGGCCAAGCAACGATTGCTCCATGTCAGCCCCCAGACTATCGAGACGTTCAACCTGACGAGCGTCGAGGTCGCTAAGGAAATGGCGAAGGGGGCTTTACGAGACAGCACTGCAAATGCCGCCATCGCGACTACGGGGATACTCGGCCCCGACGATGTGGACGGAATTCCTGCGGGCACAATTTGTTTTGCCTGGGCGTTTCAGTCCGATGAAAAGTGCTATCTCTTCAGTCACGAACACCGATTCTCCGGCGGACGTTGTCGGGTTCAAGAGGAAGCCACGGAATACGCATTACGCCAGCTTCCTCACTTTCATCGCCGCGCACGGCTCGGCGATACAGGTGAAGCCTGATGAGCGAAGACACCGATCATCCAGACTTGAAAAGCCGAAACCGTCCCCTTCGTGAGGACATGGCCTATCAATTGAAAGTTTGGCGTTTCGAGCGGGTCGGCTGGTACGTGTTGGTTCTAATTTTGGTGATGGCGCTCGGGGGCGTGTTTTCCAGAGGACTGCTCAGTTCGAGAAATGTGCGTAGCGACGATGGGAAGGTGGGGGTCGAATATGAAATGTTTCATCGAAACGGCTCTACCAACTCGATGAAAATCACGCTAACAGAAAGGCCAAACTCACCCGTTGAGCTGGAGCTGGCTGGGCAGTTGCTAGAGGGCTTCAGCATTGAAACATTACAACCTGAACCGTTGCGCTCACGAAGCTCCGCTCAAGGCATGAAACTCTGGATGCAAACTGATGCTGATGGACAGGCGACGCTGTACATCACTTTGCGCGGCGACGCGGTCGGTCTCTTCCGCAGCCAAATCACCTCATCTGGCACTCGCAGCGTAAGGCTTGTTCAATTCATTTTTCCTTAGGTGGCCTATGGACTCTGTCTTGCGTGCAGGAGCAATGTATTTAGCCCTTATGGTGCTCTTCAAGATTGCTGGGCGTCGCTCATTGGCAGAGCTGACGACCTTCGATTTCGTCTTGCTGATGATGATCGGCGAAGCCACCCAGCAAGCGCTGCTGGGCGATGATTTTTCTATTACCAACGGCATACTCGTCATCGTGACGCTGATCGCCATTGATGTTGGTCTATCGCTGCTTAAACAGCGTTCTGGCTGGGTATCAAGGCTGATCGATGGTGAGCCAACGATCATCGTCGAGAATGGCAAGCTCCTGCACAGACGCCTGCGGCACGCTCGATTAATCGAAGCTGATGTAATGGAGGCTGCGCGCTCCAGCCAAGGTATCGAGAGGCTGGAAGAGATCAAGTTCGCGATAATTGAGCGCAACGGAAAAATCTCCATCATTGCCAAAGAAAATTAAAACTCAGATCCGTGCTTGCTGGAGGCCAGTGATTTTCTTGGAACGTCCGTATTCGAGCGGGGCCTAAGCGTTAACACCCTAAGGAGGGCTAAACCATGTCTGAAGCCACCAGCTATTTTGCGATTGCTGTCGCCGTGTTCATTCTGCTTGTCGATCTATGGGCCATTGTCAGCGTGTTTCGGAGCGACAAAACCGTAGGGATCAAAGCCGCGTGGGCGCTCGGTCTGATCATTTTCCCGGTATTGGGTTTGGTCGTCTGGGGAGTCGCCGGACCACGGGGGATCAAGGAGGGGCCATCTTCGCCCGAGCACAGTAAAGGCTGACTGCAATCTTTGCGAATCAGAGCCTCTGCATTTAACGCGAAAGGTGGTTTCCCATTGCTGCGTTTCATGCTCATAACGCAGAAAGCTGTGGAGGAAAAATGTCAGAGCCCTCTCCATCGTTTGGAGCGCCTTTGCGCGCTTGGTTCGTACACATTTCCCGCTCGGGGTGGGGAGGATTGTCCTTCTGGATACTCTTGTTGTGTGTAGCTGTTTTCCTGGTCATCTCCGGTTATGGCGCATTCGTCGGTGCTAATAAGGCGAATCTCCACTTTGCTTTTCTGGGTGGACTTTCCGGTTTCGCTGCGACAGCTATCGGCGCAGCCGCAGCCATAGCATTGCGAGATATCGCCGCCCGTACGCAAGACATCATGCTTGGCTTTGCCGCCGGCATGATGCTGGCCGCCAGTTCCTTCTCGCTCATTCTCCCTGGTATTGAAGCAGCACAGGCCCTTTGCGCAAACCAGTTGCTCGCAGCATGCGTTGTTGTTGCGGGATTGGGATTGGGCGTAGCGCTGATGGTTGGCCTTGATCGTTTCGTCCCTCACGAACACGAGAAAAGCGGACGCAGGGGACCGGACGCGCAGCGTATCAATCGGGTTTGGTTGTTCGTCTTGGCAATCACGCTGCATAACCTGCCAGAAGGCATGGCTATTGGGGTGAGCTTCGCCAACGGCGATATGAAGGTGGGGCTGCCTCTGACAACCGCAATTGCCATACAGGACATTCCGGAAGGGTTAGCAGTCGCCCTGGCATTACGAGTGACAGGCGTCAGCGCGCTTCGAGCCGCGCTGATTGCGGTTGGTTCGGGGCTGATGGAACCCTTGGGGGCAATTGTCGGTTTAGGGATTTCCAGTAGCTTTGCCTTGGGGTATCCCATCGCTCTCGGCTTGGCAGCTGGCGCCATGATTTTTGTAGTGTCCCATGAGGTCATTCCCGAGACACATCGCAATGGTCATGAGACACCAGCGACCTTAGGCCTGATGCTGGGTTTCGGCGTCATGATGTTTCTTGATACAGCCCTGGGCTAGTTCTGAACCTTTTATCAGTCACCCCGAAAATTTTCGGAACACCTATTGAATAGAGGGGGTCAGTTCTCATGCACGGCAAGTGTTGCTGGCATGTAAATCCCACGCGGACGCCACGATTAGGCGACGCCCCACTGACCAGAAGGAGGTCTCGAAATGGCTAGAAAAACTGTCGAAGATTTGTTTATCCACGAACTCTCTGATGTTTACAGCGCGGAAAAGCAAATCACCAAAGCCTTGCCGCGCTTGGCGAAAGCGGCGACTAACCCGCTGTTGGCGGATGCCTTTACCTCACACCTGGAAGAAACCCAAGGCCAGATCGATCGAATTGATCAATTGGTGGAACTGACCGGGATAAAGTTGAAGCGCATGAAATGCGTGGCGATGGAGGGGTTGGTTGAAGAGTCGAAAGAACTGTTGGAAGAGATCGAGAAGGGCGCCGTTCTTGATGCAGCGTTGATTGGCGCGGCGCAGAAGGTGGAACACTATGAAATAGCCGCCTATGGCACCCTGATAGCGATGGCCAAACACCTCAAATATGACGACGCTGCAAAGCTGTTGGCTGCGACGCTCGCTGAGGAAAAAGGCGCCGATGAAAAGCTGACAAAGATTGCGGAGCAGGGTGGCAATCAGGCTGCAACGTTGGAATCCAAGTGACAGCAGTGATTTGTAACCAGGCGGCGCCGCAATGGCGCCGCTTGTCACTTACAAGTGCCTGCGCGAGAGACCGAAAATGTCTGATGCACAACGTGAAGCTATTTCCAGAGCCTCAAACCCGCAAAACACACTTTCCGAGTTGTTAACTCAACTCCTGATGGCTCGCGGCCCAGGGGGGCAGGAAGATGAGGTTCGCGAAATATGCTTGCAAACCATTACTCCTCTATGCGACGAAACATGGGTTGATGCCGCAGGTAACGTCATAGGACTTATTAAGGGGAAGCGGAAGGCTACCGAATCGCGCGGAGCTGTAAGGGTCATGGCGCACATGGATGAAATCGCGATGGTGGTTAAGAGCGTTAATGAAGACGGCACATTGAGCGTACTCGCCCTGGGTGGCGCGAATCCGGTAAATTTCGGTATGTGTCCGGTTGATATTCTGGGTGATAACGAAATTATCCCAGGCGTTTTGTCTTTCGGCTCAATGCATGCGACGCAGAATGCGCCTCAAGGCGCTGATGTGTTATCGGGAGATGTGCATTGGAATGACGTTCATGTGATTACGCGATCTTCACCCCCGGTCCTGCGCACTCAAGGCGTACGTCCAGGTACGCGGGTCGTGTTGAGTCGTCATTGGCGTGAACCGTTGCGAGTGGGTGATGCCATCGCGGCGCATTTTCTGGATGACCGTGCACCCTTGGCGGCCGTGATTGATGCCGCTCATCAATTGAGCCATCGCCGAGATGAGCTGGCATGTGATGTATATTTTGTATTTACGACGTCGGAAGAAGAATCCAATGCAGGGGCGATGTTCGCATCCGCGTCCCTACCAGGTGAAACCACCATTGCTGTAGAGGTCGGGCCAGTGATGGATGAGTATGGAACGAGGCTGAGCGTCGATCCCATCATCAATACCGGCGACGAAAAGAGTTATTACACACGCGACATCGTGACGGCCTTAGCCGCTGCAGCAGAGCGCTGTGGTTACAGCCCTCAATATGCGTTACTCGTCGATTTTGCCTCAGATGCGAGTGCCGTATTAAGCAATGGCTCGTCGGCTAGCGCGGGGTGCGTAGCAATACCTACCGAAAACACTCATGGTTATGAGCTGATTTTAGACGGCGCAGTTCGGGCTTGTTCGGCGACGCTTTGCGAGTACCTGATCACTTGCTAAAGGCAGGAAATGAACCCGGTGTGCGCTTAGATAGATTTGGTTTATCTATACAAATTCCATGCGTTTATCTTAAAGCATCGACTTACCATATGATTTTACGCTTCGCTTGTTAATCGCGCCTTTCGTCGCCTTTCGTTGAAAAAAATAAACCGCTGCATAGTTTTTGGCTTCTTAATACTGAGCCTGTTCACTCAGACAGCCTCTAGGTATAACTCCTTTTTGCCCGTACTCAGTGCGGGCTTTTTTTCTAGGGGTTTGTATGGCTAAAGAGTTACCAGCTAATGGCGAGCGCCCATCGAGCGGTTGTAGCCACCCTTATATACGTAAAGGTTATTATCTTGGCTTAAGCCCAGATGTTTATGTGTGTATGTATTGCGCAGAGCAACGAAAACCTGAGCAATGGGACAATTTTGAGCACCGACGTCGGCCACCTACAGGAATGCTTGATGATGTGGAGCGATAATAAGCTTTCGCTGGCCGGACCCTGTATTTGATCGTTCTGTGATGGCCACTGCGCAACGATGCCGGCATAGCCTGCCAGCGTTTGACAGCGTCAGCCTTGGCTCAATGACGATGATCGCGTACCCCTGAGTAGATGAGGGCAAACCGATTCAGCAACTGGTGGCGCACGCTTCAGCCACCGCTTGAAGCCTTCCAAAATTGGCCGCCAAGGGTTAACCCATCACTTTGTCAGAACTTAGCGCATGCCGATGGAATTATTGCGTCGTGTGCGGCTCTTTCTGAATAGGACGCGCAAAAAAGCGCCCCCCGTAATAGGTGCCGGCAGTCGCTGGCGCTTGAAAAAAACAAGCGGATGGAGCCAGTCATGCGTGCGTTGCCCGGTTACTTAGTTTTTCTGTTTTGTCCCGTTGCTCTCGGGGTGTATTTGCCTGCCGGTGGCCGTTGGCGGATATGCCTTGCACGCCACCAAAGGAGTCTCTCATGACTGTCTTTCAATCCCTGCTTAGTAGTTCTGACCAGAGGCTACGGGAAGGCCCATTGCGCAGCCAGTACCAGCGTCTCCTCACAGATTGGAACACTGAATCTTCCCAATGGGCGGCCGAGTTTTTGCAGGCGCAGTTGGACTGCCTCGGTCCCGTTGAAGACAATCCACTGCCTACGTCGCCTGACCAACTTATGGATTGGGTGGTGCTCAACTGCTCTAGCGTTGCTCAGGAATATGCGCGTTACTTGCATGGTCGGATGCAAGGAGGCGGCCGCCGGTATTTTCTAAACAAAGCTCATGCCTTGTACTTTTTGCAATGCGTGGCACCCACCAAACAAGTGGACGGTGCCTGGCTATACGGTGTACTTGTGCACTGGCGGGACTATCGCTACGACGGGCTTTTGACCACTTATTTGGAAGAGCTCGGCGATGGTGAACCAATGCAAAATCATGTCGCGATATACCAGCGTCTGCTGGCCGAGCAAGGCTGCGACGGCGATTTCGCATGGCAAGACCAGCACTTTCACCAAGGCGCCATCCAGCTGGCATTGGGTCAAAGCGCCGAGTCGCACTTGCCGGAGATCCTCGGGTATAACCTGGGTTATGAGCAACTGCCGTTGCACTTGCTCATCTGCGCCTACGAGCTCAAGGAACTGAGCATCGACCCCTATTACTTCAGTTTGCATGTGACCATCGACAACGCCAGCAGTGGCCATGCTCGCCGGGCCGTGCAAGCGGTCCTGGCATTGATGCCGCGCGGGATGGACGCGCAGGAATATTGGCAACGGGTACGGCGGGGTTATCAACTGAACGACCTTGGACTGGGCTCTACGGCGGTGATCCAGGCGTTTGACTTGGAAGACGAGTTGGTGGCAATGCTTGAGCGCAAGCGACTGTTCGGCCAGCACATGCATTCGGATTACTGCCGCTTTGAAGGTAAGAGTGTCAACCAATGGCTGGCGCACCCCGGGCAGGTTCGCGGGTTCTTGCAGGCCCTTCAGGACAAAGGCTGGATCAAGCGCAACCGCGCCCCTGAAGACAGTCGTTTCTGGCAATTGATCGAAGGCGCGGGTGCCGCCATGTTCGGCGTGTTCAGCGGTTATGAAAAACAATTGCTGCGGGACTGGATCGCCGGTGACTGGCGTGATGCAAAAAGTACTGCGCACGCGCGCCCGGCGCGGCCCGTATCGCTGGACGCAAACACGCAAATGTTGGATGACCCTGAAACTCAGGCACTCCGTAAGGCACTGCAGGAGCCCGACGGCGAGCAACTGCTTTCCCTGTTATTACCGTGGCTGGGCCCTGACCGCCATCATCGGCCCGCCGGCTTGTTTGCCACCCGCCGTTTTATCGAATTACGCGCAGCTCTGCGCTGACTGACAAGGAGCCCTGCCTATGGTCGACTCACTGTGCCCAACGCCCTCCGGGTCATCGGCCCAATCGCATGCTGATCGGGTACTGCTCAATCTGGGCCGCCGCCTGCAGGCGCAGGGCTATCGCTTTATAACGCCCACACCGCTGACCCATCAACGGGTCATGGCGCGTTGGGATAATGCACCGGCTAGCGATACGCGCGGGATATTCGGTTGGTCGCGGCCCTTCGATGCTGAGGTTTTCGAGGCTGCCGAACGACAGGAACTGCAACAGGCTGAAATTATCGTCAAGACGCATGGCCGCTGGCGGAGCGAGGTGCGGTGGTCGAACCTGGGCCCGTTGCTGTTGGCGCATTCGGCGTTTCCGACAGAAGCCGCTGATGCGGTTTTTTTCGGCCCCGACACTTACCGCTTCGCCAGCGTAATCGAAGAGAGCTTGCGCCAACGCTTCGCGCCGATCCGCCGCGCCGTGGACATCGGCTGCGGTTCGGGCGCCGGTGCCTTGCTGGTGGCGCGCGCCCGGCCTGACGCAGAGGTGCTCGCGGTGGACATCAACCCAAAGGCGTTGCGCATGAGTGCGGTCAACGCCGAACTCGCCAACGCACCAAACGTCAGCGTATACCACAGTGATGTGCTCGACGGCGTTGATGGTCGCTTTGACCTGATCCTCGCCAATCCACCCTACATGAAGGACAGTCAGCAGCGGTCCTACCGCCACGGTGGCGGTGAATTGGGCGAAGCGTTGTCGCTGCGCATTTTGCGCGAAGCGCTGCCCCGTTTGGAACGCGATGGCACTTTATTGCTCTACACCGGGGTGGCGATGGTCGATGGCCGCGATTTGTTCCTTGAATCCGCTCGCGCCTTGTTGAGTAGCGATGCTTTTGGCTGGACCTACCATGAGGTTGACCCGGACGTGTTTGGCGAAGAGCTGGAAAAACCAGGGTACGAGCGCGTCGAACGCATCGCAGCGGTGGCGCTATCCGTTACTCGACTGAGCTGACTGCGTATGGATCGCACTCAGCGCTTTGGCATTGAAGAAGAATATTTCATTACAGATCTGGGCAGTCGGCGAATGCTCGCCGAGCCGCCAGCTCATGTGCTTGCGGCGTGCCGCGAGGTCATCGGCGATGGCTTCTCTTATGAGATGTTCCAGGGCCAGGTCGAAGTGGCGTCTCCAGTGTTTGACGACGCCGCAGAAGCCGCCGCTTACCTGGGCCGGGTGCGCCGCGAGTTGAGCCAGGCGTTGGCCGGATATGGACTGGGGTTTATATGCAGCGGCGTACACCCATTGGCCGATTGGCGCGCGCAATGTGCTACGCCTCAGGTCCATTTTCAGCGCTTGTTCGAGGAGTTCCAGATCGTCGCGCAGCGCAGCGTGCTCAGTGGTCTGCATGTTCACGCAGAGATCCCGACGGGTGTTGATCGAATCGCAGTGCTGAACGAGGTGTTGCCCTGGTTGCCGATGCTGCTGGCTCTTAGCGTTTCATCGCCGTTGTGGCAGGGTCAGCCCAGTGGGTATTGCAGTTATCGGCAAGTAGTCTGCGATGAGTGGCCGCGCATGGGTATCCCTGAGTTTCTATCGGATGAGCAGAGCTTCGAGCAATACCTGGGCTTATTGAAACGTAGCGGGGCGCTGGCTGAGGATGCAAATGTCTGGTGGGGTTGCCGGCCCTCGTTGAGCTATCCGACGCTGGAGTTGCGCATGACCGACGCGTGCCCGCGATTGAGCGACGCGCTGGCTGTGGCCGGACTGTTCCGGATCATGATCAAACACGCCTGCCAGATGCTGACACCCGGCAGCCAATACAGCCTTGAACGTCTTTGGCTGCTTAAGGAAAATCGCATTCGCGCTCGTCGTTGCGGACATCATGGGCGCTTCACGCTGGCTCCGGACACCGCGGCAATATCACTTGAACAGTGGCTGATTCTGGCTAAGCAGCAATTCGGCGAAACCGCCCGTGCGCTGGGAGAAGACGGCGTGTTCGACCACGCACAGCAAATGCTGCGCGACGGCAGCAGCGCCGAGCGTCAACTACGTGTCTTCGGTGCTTCGCCTGGACTGCGAGGCGGGCGAGCGGTGGTTGACCTGTTGTTGGAAGAAAGCCGGCAGAGCCCATGAAAGTGCTGTCCGGCGGTTGAAGATCTGCCCCCCCACACTAACCACAGAATCCTTGCACCCTTAAGTCGGCGCGTCGGGAATACCGAGCCGTTCGTCTTCTACATGGCACCGCAAACTGCTGGGCGATTCCAACTGGTTTCATACGTGTACACAGGAGAAGCTTGCTATGAACCATGACTCATCCAATGGTCAAGACCTGCCGCCGGAAAAATCGCCTGAGCCGAATGAGGATGGTTGCGTCCTGGGAACGGCCGGGCGCAACGAAGATCCGAACGCAACAACTGACTGGGACCACCCCGATGACACATCACCTGAACGGGCACCTGAGGAGCCAGACGGTGGAAAAAATCAGGGTGTCACGCTTCCGCCCAACGGCACCCCTGGGATAGACACCGTTCCTTGCCCGCAGAACGACGACCGGAAGTGAGCCTACAAATGCTCTGCGCCGCGGTTTCGCTTGATGCGTAGCACTCGACCGCTGGTCGCACTGCAAAGGTTTATTTTGAAATTTATCAACAGGGAAGTGCCTCACAAAAAGGTAGGCGGCGCTCCAAGTGAGCGCTGCCCCTTCTTAAGCCTGAGGAGATTTGTTCATGTTTCTACATAACAAGCGACTTCAATACACCGTACGTGTCGCCGAGCCTAATCCTGGCCTGGCCAACCTGTTGCTGGAACAGTTTGGCGGCGCCCAAGGGGAGCTGGCGGCAGCGTCCCGCTACTTCACCCAGGCCTTGGCTGAAGATGATCCGGGCCGCAAGGATCTGCTGATGGACATCGCCACCGAAGAACTCAGCCATCTGGAGATCGTCGGGTCCATCATCGTGATGCTGAATAAGGGCGCCAAGGGGCGAATGGCCGAAGGTGTGGAAGAGGAGGGCGAGTTGTATCGCTCCCTCAACGGTGCCGGCAATGACTCTCACATCACCAGCTTGCTGTACGGTGCCGGTGCGCCGTTAACCAACTCCGCCGGCGTGCCCTGGACAGCGGCCTATATCGACACCATCGGTGAGCCCACCGCGGACATGCGCTCCAATATCGCGGCCGAAGCCCGCGCCAAAATAGTCTACGAGCGGCTGATGAACGTCACGGATGATCCGGGCGTAAAAGAGGCGCTGGGCTTTTTGATGACGCGGGAAATCGCGCATCAATTGTCTTTTGAAAAGGCGCTGCATTCGATCCAGCCGAACTTCCCTCAAGGCAAGCTGCCGGGCATGCCGGAATTCACGCAGGTTTATTACAACATGTCCCAAGGCGCTCAAAGTGTGCGTGGCCCGTGGAACCAGGGCGAAGAGTGGGAGTTTGTGGAAAGCCCGCAACCGGCGGTCGATGGTGGCGATGGCTTGGCCACTGTGCAGCTAGATGCCGATGACGAAGCGACATTGAGCGCGATGAAGATTCGCACCGCCTCGGACGCGACGAGCGATCCCGTTACTGGCGCTGATCTGGGCTCGGGAATGCAACCTAAACCCGAAATTTGAAGCTGGGCAGCCGCACGCTTTCGGGCGTGCGGCGCCTGCCATTTTTTATCAAGAGGACTAACGACATGGCGACTCCACAGGAAAACCTGCTCGATTGGCTACGTGATGCCCATGCGATGGAGCAGCAGGCCGAAAAAATGCTCAAAGCGCAATCCGAGCGCCTGGAACATTACCCCCAGCTCAAGGCACGGATCGACCAGCACATTGAGGAAACCCTCGGCCAGCAGCAACTTATTGACCAGTGCCTGGCGCGTCTGGGCGGCAGCTCATCGACCCTGAAAGACATGGGGGGCAAGCTGATGGCGTTCGGCCAGGCAGTCGGTGGCTCACTGATGAGTGACGAAGTCATCAAGGGCGCGATGGCCGGTTACGTCTTCGAAAACATGGAAATTGCCAGCTACACGGCGCTTATCGCCGCTGCGAAAGAGGCCGGTGATTCGGAAACTCAAGCGGCCTGCGAAAAGATCCTGCCGCAGGAAATCGCCATGGCCGAGTGGTTGCTTGAGCACTTACCGGAACTGACGCAAGCGTTCCTGCGTCGCTCAGCCGACCCCGACAAAGCAGCCAAGCGCTGACGTAATGCGCGGCGCCCGACCTCCTGCGGCGGGCGCCTGTTCAGCGCAGGGTGGCACTGCGCGACGTTTTCACGGTCCATGGAACACGTACCACGTAACTGGAGGTGAACCTTGGCAAGCAAGAAAAAGCCCGTGGTCGACCGTATCGATCCGGCGGGGCTCTCTTCCAGCCGCAAAGACCTGTTTTTCGCGGCCATGGGAACCAGCCAAAGCGCGATGATCGTTTGCGACCCCGCACAAGCCGACAACCCGATCATCTTCGCCAATCAGGCGTTCCTGAGGCTGACGGGGTATGAACAGGATGAAGTGATCGGGCGCAATTGCAGGCTTCTGCAAGGATCTGAAACCGATAAGCGTGCGTTGCGGCAAGTGCAGCATGCGATGACATGCCGCCATGAGGTATGTGTGGAAGTACTCAACTACCGCAAGGACGGTTCGACGTTCTTTTAATGAACTGTTCATTTCGCCGTTGTTCAACGAGAGCGGCTAATTGGTGTACTTTTTTGCCTCTCAGCTTGACGTGAGCCGGCGCCACGACGCAGAACTGCGCGTGCGCCGCGTCCAGGACCTGGAGGCCCTCGGGCAACTGACCGGCGGCATCGCCCATGACTTCAATAACCTGCTGCAAGTGATGGTCGGTTATCTCGAACTGATCCAGCAGAGCGCCAAGCGCCCCGGCACCGACCTGCAGCGCATTCTCAACAGCGCCAGCCGCGCCAAGGCCGCCGCCGAAAAAGCTCAAACCTTGACCCAACAGCTACTCGCGTTCTCGCGCCAGCAACGTCTCGACAGTCGCGTAATCAACCTGAACACCTTGCTGAGCCGCACCGATTTCGTGGCGCAGACACTGCAGGATGTCCAGCTGCATGTGGATCTGGCTGTGGAACTGCCGTATTGACCCTGCGCAGGCGGAGCTGGCGGTGCAGCATTTGTTATCCAACGCCCAAGATGCGCTTGAAGGACATGCCGAGCCGACCGTGACGGTCAAGACGTGCAACGTTCAGGTTCCGGGCGATGCCAATGCGCAACGCGACGGGTTGGCCGAAGGCCGCTACGTGGGCCTCTCGATCAGCGATAACGGCAACGGCATCGATGAGAGCGTCCAGGAGAAAGTCATGCAGCGGTTCTTCACCACCAAGGAAGAGGGCAAGGGTTCGGGGCTGGGATTGTCGATGGTGTATGGCTTCGTCAAGCAATCGGGCGGTACTGCACGCATCCATTCCTACCCAGGTGTTGGCACGACGGTATGCCTGTATTTTCCGGCGAACGACAGCCAGCTCTGGGTCGAGCAAACGCCCGCGACTACTTCGCTTCAAGGCGACGAGCACATCTTGATTGTGGAGGACCGGCCCGAAGTGGCGGAGCTCGCGCAGGAGGTTCTGTCTGACTACGGTTATAGCACCGACATTGCACACACTGCCGCCGAGGCGCTGGATCGGCTCGCCGGCGCGACCTATGACCTGGTGTTCAGTGACTTGATCATGCCCGGCCAGATGAATGGCGCGGAACTCGCGCGCGAGATAGCGCACTTGTATCCGCATACCAGGGTGCTGCTTACGACGGGCTATGCGAAAGACTCGCTGGAGCGCGCGGATATACAGGTGCATGAATTCGAGTTGATTGCCAAACCCTACCAGCCCGCTGATTTGCCCAGGAAGATTCGCAGCTTGCTCGACACAGCGTGGACAGCGCCAGCATCAGGTTGAGGATCATCACCAACAGAATCGAGAAGCCGAAGATCGAGCGCGCCCAGCGCGCTGGATCGACCCGGCGCACGCTGCTGTTGGCCAGCGCCAGCCAGTAACCGCCCAAGGCGCTGATCACGGCGAAATACAGTATGCCCATCTGGGCCACCACTCCCAGCAGCAGGGTGCTGGCGAAGAAAGCCAGGGTGTACGCCTGTATTTGCCGGTGGGCTTGGGACAGGGTCAGCAGCGGCAGGCGCGCCGCGCGGAAGTCCTCGCGGCGCATCACGGTGATGGCGTGTGAATGGGGCATCTGCCAGCAGCAGAACACCAGCACTAACATCATCGCCGTGGCGTCGAACCTTGCGGTGACCGCGCAATAACCGATCACCGGCGGCATTGCCCCGGAGAGGCTGCCGACCAAGGTGCCCCAGTGGGAACGGCGCTTGAGCCAGAAGGTGTAGACCCCCGCATAGATCACCAGCCCGACCAGCGCCAGGCAGCACGCCAGCAGGTTGCTGCCCGCCCAGAGCAGGCCGAAACCACTGACGCCCAGTGCGATGGCATAGCTGGCGGCGGTGGGCACCGCGATGGTTCGCAGCGCCAGTGCGCGATGGCAGGTTCGCACCATGCGCCGATCAATGTCTCGATCGGCGCAGTTGTTAATGACACAACCGCAACCGATCACCAATGCAGTGCCGAGCAGGGTGGCAACTAGGTGCGCAGGGTCTGCCAGGCGCCCGCCGCCAGCGAGGAAATAACCCCCCAGCACCGACGTGAGATTGCCAAAAATGATCCCTGGCTTGGTCAGTTGAATTCCTGCATTGAGCAGCCCCAGCCAGTACCTCAGTGCGCCAGCATGTTGTGGTGAATACTGTCCATGATCCATAGCGAGAGCCCTACCAGCAAAAGAATGATGACCGCCGAAAAAATCAGTGCAATCAGGTTCCAGCGTTGTTCCTCGGCCGTATCCAGATGCAGGAAGAACTTGAGGTGGACCACGATCTGGATAACCCCCAGCGCCACCACCAGCCAGGCGGTGATGGTGCGCGGCAGCGAAGGGAGCATCACCAGGGCGAAAGGGATCAGGGTCAGCAGCACTGACAGCAGGAACCCGACCAGGTAGGAACGGCTGCTGCCATGGCTGGTACCGGCGCTGCTGTGAATCGAACTTTGCTTGTACATGTCACACCACTCCCAACAGATAGATCACGGTAAACACGCAGATCCACACCACGTCCAGGAAGTGCCAGAACAGGCTCAGGCAACTGAGCCGGGTGGCGGTGGTGTTGGTCAGGCCTTTCTGGCGAATCTGCACCATCAGCACAGCCATCCAGATCAACCCCGTCAACACGTGCGCGCCGTGGGTGCCGACAAGGGTGAAAAACGCGGTCAGAAACGCGCTGCGGTCCGGTCCGTAGCCTTCTGCGATCAGATGGTGGAACTCGTTGATTTCCATGGCAATGAAGCCGGCGCCGAGCACGAACGTGAGTCCCAGCCAACGCAGCACCTGGCTTTGCTGGCCACGGTTCATCGCGAGCATCGCGTAGCCGTAGGTGATGCTGCTCAACAGCAGCAGCATGGTTTCAGCGAGCACATAGGGCAGTTCGAAAATATCCACGCTCGAAGGACCGCCGGCCACGCTGTCGCGCAACACCGCATAGCCGGCGAACAAGCTCGCGAACAGGATGCAGTCGGTCATCAGGTAGATCCAGAACCCGAAGACGCTCAGCGAACCCGCGTCTTCATGTCCGTGTTCCTGAGTATGAGCGACGTCTTTTTCAATCACGATATTGGACATGGATCAAGCCTCTGCCAGGTCTTTGAGACGTGCCGTTTCGATGCGCGCCACCTCTTGCGCGGACACGAAGTAATCAGTGTCTTCGTCGTAGCTGCGCACCACGAACGCCACAACCGAAGCCACCAGCCCGAACGCTGCCAGCCACCAGATGTGCCAGACCAGGGCGAAGCTGCAGATCAGCGCAAACAGGCTGATCACGAGACCCGAGGCGGTGTTGCGCGGCATGTGGATGCTTCGGTAATCGGTGTGGCTGAGGGTGCTCACGCCGCGCTCCTTCATGCCCCAATAAGCGTCCAGGTCATTGACCTTGGGTTGCTCCGCGAAGTTGTACAACGGCGGCGGAGAGGCGGTGGCCCATTCCAGGGTGCGCCCGTCCCACGGGTCGCCAGTGAGGTCGCGGTATTGGTGACAGTTGCGGATGCTGACGAACAGCTGCAGAGCCTGGGAAATTACACCGCAGAGGATGATGAGCACGCCCAGCACTTCCAGCAGCAGCCACGGCCGCCATTCCGGGTTGTCGAAATGGTTGAGGCGCCGGGTCATGCCCATAAAGCCCAGTACATACGACGGCATGAACGCGAAATAAAAGCCGATCAGCCAGCACCAGAAGGCGATGCGGCCCAGCTTGTCGTTCAAGCGGAAGCCAAAGGCCTTGGGGAACCAGTAGGTCAGGCCGGCCATGTAGCCGAACACCGCGCCGCCGATGATCACGTTGTGAAAATGCGCGATCAGGAACAGGCTGTTGTGCAGCATGAAGTCAGCGCCCGGCACTGCCAGCAATACCCCGGTCATCCCGCCGATGCTGAAGGTCACGATAAAGCCCAGGGTCCACAGCATGGGGGTCTCGAAGCGCACCCGGCCACGGTACATGGTGAACAGCCAGGTGAAGATTTTCACCCCGGTCGGCACCGCGATAATCATGGTCATGATGCCGAAGAACGCGTTGACGTTACCCCCTGCGCCCATGGTGAAGAAGTGGTGCAGCCACACGATGAACGACAACACGGTAATCGCAATCGTCGCCCATACCAGCGACACGTAACCGAAGAGCCGCTTACTGCTGAAGGTCGCGGCAATCTCGGAAAACACTCCGAACGCCGGCAGGATCAGGATGTACACCTCCGGATGCCCCCAGGCCCAGATCAAGTTCACGTACATCATCGGGTTGCCGCCGGCTTCGTTGGTAAAGAAATGCATGCCCAGGTAACGGTCCAGGGACAGCATCAGCAGGGTGGCGGTAAGAATTGGAAACGACGCCAGGATCAGCACCGAGGTGCACAGCGCATTCCAGGTGAACACCGGCATTTTGAACAACGTCATGCCTTCGGTGCGCATCTTCAAGATCGTGACGAAGAAATTCAGCCCCGTCAGTAACGTGCCGACGCCGGATATCTGCAGTGACCATATGTAGTAGTCCACCCCGACCCCGGGGCTGTATGCCAACCCGGATAACGGCGGATAGGCGACCCAACCGGTTCGCGCAAACTCACCGATCCCCAGTGAGACGTTGACCAGCGCGGCACCGGCCACGAACAGCCAGAAGCTCAGCGCGTTGAGAAACGGGTAGGCCACGTCGCGTGCGCCGATCTGCAACGGCACCACTACGTTCATCAGGCCGACCACGAAGGGCATGGCCACGAAGAAAATCATGATCACGCCATGGGCAGTGAAGATCTGGTCGTAGTGTTCCGGCGGCAGATAACCCGGCCCGCCACTGGCGGCCATGGCTTGCTGGGTGCGCATCATGATTGCGTCGGAAAAACCGCGTAGCAGCATCACCAGCGCGACGATGATGTACATACATCCGATCTTTTTGTGGTCCACCGACGTGAACCACTCGCGCCACAAATAACCCCATTTGCGTTTCCAGGTAATGGTGCCCACCATCGCCGCGCCGATCAGCCCGATGAAGGCCAGCGTGTACATCACAATCGGTTCAGTGGTTGGAATCGCATCCCATGACAGTTTTCCGAACATTGTTATTGCTCCTCGGCCAGTAAACTGGGGTGTTGATCGACGCGCTTTTCAGTACCGCTCAATGGCGCTCGCCTGGTTTTATTGGCCTTGTTCATGCCTTCGTATTTATCGACGATGTCCAGGAACAGCCGCTCCTGCACTGCCGAGTAATAGGTCACGGGGTGCTTGATGGTGGGCTTGGCCAAGTGCGCATAGCTCGTTTTGTCAAGGACTGTGGAGGCGCCCTTGACCTTGTTCGCCCAGGCCTGGAAGTCGGTGGGGCTCAATGACAGCGTGGTGAAATGCATGTCGGAAAAACCGGGGCCGTTGTAGTTGGCGGCGATTCCCTTGAACTCGCCGGTTTCGTTGGCGATCAGGTGCAGCTTGGTCTGCATGCCTGCCATCGCATAGATCTGCCCTCCCAGCGCCGGGATGAAGAAGGACGTCATGGCCGCGTCGGAGGTGATGGTGAAACTCACCGGCGTGTGCACCGGCAAGGCCAGTTCGTTGACGCTGGCGATACCCAGGTCGGGGTAGATGAAAAGCCACTTCCAGTCGATGGCCACCACCTGGACGTTGATCGGTGGCGTGTCCGAGTCGAGCGGGCGATAGGGGTCGAGGGCATGGGTGGTTTTCCACGTCACCCAGCCCAAGGCGATGATGATCAGCAGCGGCACGCCCCACACTACTGCTTCGATTTTGTGGGAACTGGCCCAGCGCGGTGAGTAACGGGCCTTTTTATTGGTGGCGCGGTAGCGGTAGGCAAACACAAACGTCAGCACGATCACCGGCACCACCACCAACAGCATCAGGCCCGTGGCGAGGATAATCAGGTCGCGCTCATCGGTTGAAATCTGCCCCTTGGGGTTGAACACCACTAAGTTGCAGCCGCTTAACAAGAAGACGCTGGCGAGATATGCCAAGCAATAGCCAATCGCTCGTTTCATGCCTTGCTCCTGTATTGAAAACGTCCGTTGTTACGGCGCCGAAAGTCCGGCGACAGTGTTCGTAAATTACTTAAGCGAAACGCTGGCGCTGCGCTTGTTAGTGGGTGGCGCAGTCAAGTGCCTGACGCCAGGCAATACGGCGCCATCAATGGATAAAACCCATCAACTGCCCAGATCTGTTGGCTTTCGCTGCTGCTCTGCGGTGCGTTTTTCACCGCGCTGCCGAATATTTTGAATAGACGTCACGGGGTTGGTTTAACAATTTGTTACTTCGCCTGACGAACGGCTTAACAAGCGAAACGGCACTAGAGCTTTATAGGTGCATGATGCAATTTCCCTTGTAAAAAAGACGGAATCCCTCTTAAGGCATTCAGGTCTTACTTGAAGGCCAACCCACTAACGGTCCGGGAGAACAGTTATGTTTATTCGTGGTAATACTTATAAGGCATGGGCCCAAAAGGCATTGGAAGAAGAGTGCTTTACTCAGGAAGTGGAAAACGGGTGCCATATCGACGTCAGGGCCCGGGAGCGCGAAGACGCCGATATCGAAGTGTTGGTCAGCGTCTATACCGCGACGGGGCAGTGCGTGGTTGAACGCACCAGCCAGTTGCCGGGCGCCGAATGGACCGTGCACGACGCGCTCAAGCGCGGCATTGATCAGGCGGAACGGATTGCGGGCGGCGAATCGGGGCGTTTGCCCTGCGCTGACGCGCACCTGCACGAGGACGATTGACGGGGCGCCTGCGCTGGGGTTGCAGCGGAAAACGGAACTTTGGCGGCGCGTGGATTTTCCATTGTAGAGAGCCCTGCGTCAGCCGGCCCGCGCCCGCTGATTGCTGATAACAACCCCGCCGCCCGAGCCGCCCATGTCCGAGTCCAGCTTCAGCCAAGCCGCACCCACAAAACCGTCCTTGCGCCGCGCCGTGACGGGCCCGATGTTGTTTCTGTTCATTCTCGGCGATGTGCTCGGTGCCGGCGTGTACGCGCTGGCCGGCACCATCGCCGGGGAGGTGGGCGGGGCGATCTGGGTGCCGCTGCTGGTGGCGTTGTTCTTCGCCATGCTCACGGCAGGTTCGTACGCGGAGCTGGTGACCAAGTACCCCTATGCCGGCGCTGCTTCGGTGTTCGCCGAGAAGGCATTCAAGTCACCGCTGATTTCGTTCCTGGTCGGCTTTTGCATGCTGGCGGCCGCCGTCACCAGCGCGGCCGGGCTGTCCCTGGCATTTGCCGGCGACGTTCGTCGACGTATCACCGCACCTGGCCGCGCTGATATTCCTGATGGTGATAGCGCTGCTCAATGCTCGCGGTATCAAGGAGTCGTTGGGCGCCAACATGGTCATGACCTGCATCGAACTGTCCGGGCTGCTATTGGGGGTGGTGGCCGCGGCCTGGTGCATCCAGTCGGGCGAAGCCAACCTCGGCCGCGCGCTGGAGTTCAAGGCCGGCGTCAACCCTATGCCTGCGGTGCTGGGCGCTGCATTGCTGGCGTTCTATTCGTTTGTCGGTTTTGAAACGTCGGCTAACCTGGCCGAAGAAATACGCGGGGTGCGCAAGGTGTATCCGCGTGCGCTGTTTGCCGCGTTGGTGACGGCCGGCATCGTGTATACAGCGGTCGGTGTCGCTGCTTCAGTGGTGCTGCCGATGGACAAACTGACGGCCACCTCGGCGCCGTTGCTCGAAGTGGTACGCGCCTCGGGCTTGAGTATCCCGCCCCAGCTCTTCGCCTTCATTGCACTGGTGGCGGTCGCCAACGGTGCGCTGTTGACCATGGTCATGGCCAGCCGCCTGGCCTATGGCATGGCCCGCATGGGCCTGTTGCCGGGGCCGCTTTCGCGTGTGCTGCCCAAGCGGCGTACGCCTTGGGTCGCGATCATCGCCAGCACCCTGGTGGCCATCTCCTTGACGTTGACCGGCACGCTCGCAGCGTTGGCCGAGACGGTCGTGCTGTTGCTGCTTTTCGTGTTCCTCAGCACCAACCTGGCGGTGCTGGTATTGCGCCGCGACCTCGTCGCAGAACACCATTTTCGTGTGCCGACCTGGGTGCCGGTGCTGGCGATTGTTTCCTGCCTGATCCTGCTCAGCCAGCAAGGCCTCGACACTTGGCTGCGAGGCGGCGCGTTGATGCTGCTGGGTAGTGCGCTGTACGCGTGCAATCGCCTGGCGACGCCGGTCGCGGAGCCTGGCTAAACCGCTCATCGGAGCATGGGTATCGGCATCTACGGCTCACACATCCCCCGCTGTTCGGCGTGCCAGGCATTGAAACCACACGCTCGACCCTCAGGGCTTAAACACCACCCGCAGGCAATTATCGGTTTTTTCCTTGAACAGCTTGTAGCCTTGCGCCCCGTCTTCCAGGCTCATGGGATGGGTCAGCAAGTAGGCAGGGTCAAGCTCGCCTTTGCGAATATGCTCGAACAGGGTCGTTGCGTAACGCTGCCCCGGTTGCTGTCCGGATCTTAGCGTCAACGCCTTGTTGACGATCGCGCCCATCGGGAACTTGTCGAGCAACCCACCGTACACGCCGACCACCGATACCGTGCCGCCTTTACGGCAGGCACGTATGGCCTGCCTTAGCACGCTGCCGCGTTCGGTGTGCAGCCTGAGCAACTGCTTGGCCTTGTCATAGGCATAGTCGATCTCGGTGCCATGCGCCTCCATGCCCACACAGTCGATGCAGCGATCCGGGCCGCGTCCGCCAGTCAACTCCAGCAAGGCTTCGTGCACGTTGGTTTTCTCGTAGTTGATAGGGATCGCCTTGCCGCGTTCCTCGGCCAGGCGCAGCCGGTCGGGGTAACGATCAATCGCTATCACCCGCTCGGCGCCCAACAGGTAAGCACTGCAGATCGCCATCTGGCCAACGCCGCCGCAGCCCCACACTGCCACGGTGTCGCCGGGCTGGATATCGGCATTGTCCGCCGCGAAGTAACCGGTGGGCGCCGCATCCGAGACAAACAGCGCCTGCTCATCGCTCACGCCTTCGGGCACCTTGAACAGGTTAACGTCGGCGAACGGCACCCGCACGTAGGTCGCGTGACTGCCCGGGTAACCGCCAAAAGCGTGGCTGTAGCCGATGATGCCGCAGCATGGCTGGCCATACATCAGGTCCGTCGCCGACGGGTTTGGGTTGGAGTTGTCGCAGCAGCAGAAATCGCTGCGCTGACACGGCTCGCAGTTGCCGCAGCCGATGATTGAGATGGTGATCACTTTGTCACCCTTGCGCAGGTCGGTGTCGCCTTTGCCGACCTCGACCACTTCGCCCATGAATTCGTGGCCAATGATATCGCCGGGCTTCATGGCCGGTACGTAGCCGCCGAGCAAGTGCAGATCCGAACCGCAGACAGAGGAGAGGGTGACGCGAATGATCGCGTCCCGTGGGTTGAGGATCGCAGGGTCGGCGACATTGTCGACTCGCAGTAGATTAGGTGCTTGCCAAGTGAGTGCGCGCATCAGTGGGGTCCTCCTTCGATAACAACGCCGGTTTTGGCTGACGGGTGATCGGTTGCGACCTGGTCAGCGCCGGCGTGTACGTAAAAAAAATCGTCGTCCTGTTCCGGCCTGGAGCGGTTGTTGCTGACCTCGCCGGTCTCCAGTTGCTGCTTCACTGCCTGCAGGGCGTTGAGCAAGGCTTTGTCGCTGAACAGGCTGATCGCACGCGCCAAGCCATAGCCCAACTTGGCCATTGCCGGCTTGCACACCACCACCGCCTTGACCTGGGTTCCACGGCCGGCCGGGGCGGGGCTCAGCGAGACGGTAATGTCGTGCGCCCATCGCGCGTCGCCTGGAGTTTTCCAATGCAGTACATGGCGATCCTGTGTATCGATCTGCACAAGCGCGCACTGCAGGCGCCGGTCGGCCGGTGCGCGGAGCTTCCAGAGCGCGGTGTCCGGGGTCAGTTGCTCGACACTGTCGACCCAGCGCAGCAACGGGCCGATGTTCTCGGGCCTGGCGATGAAGGCAGACACCTCATCCGATGGGCGCAAGATCGTGATACTGCGCGTGATTGCCTCGCTGATCGGCCACTGATGTTCGCGGCTGAATTGTGTTTCGTAGGGGGTCGGTGTCAACACCCGCTTCAGTGCGCAGTGCCCGGCTGCACCGCGAATTACACCGTAGGCGCCCGCCGCAACTTGGAGTGCACCACTCAACCCACCCTTGCGACAGCCATGCAGTAATAGGGCAGCGCCAGCGGCCAGCGAAAGTGTGCGCTCAGCCTTGGTCATCGTGCCGCTTCGGTACGCGTCAGGAGGGGTGTGGGTGGATATTAGTGGCTGGTCAGTCATGGTCAATCCTCCGATGGATGTGTCTGCGATAGAAAAACCTGCGCAGCTTGAGTTCCACCGCATTTCACGATTAGAGATGACAGGTTTCCCGCCCTTGAAGTTCAAGTTACTCATAGCAGCGCATTGGGGCGCGGCGAAACAAGCCGATGTTGTGTATATAAGTGCGGCGCACTAGTCACTGGCTCGCCGAACACCGTCACGGCTCTATGAACTGCTCAAAAAAAAGCCCGCACGGAGTACGGGCAAGACAGGAGTTTTACCAGAGCCTGGAGGGAACAGGCTCAATAGTAAGAAGCGATAAAGCGATAACGGTTTGGTTTTTTTCAGAAGGCGCCGACGAATGGTCATATCCCGATAGTGCCGCAAGTTGGCGCAACTAAAAATACACATCAAGAGGGAAAATCTGAACCTTCGCGCTGCTCCAATAACAAAAATCAGAAGGAGGGCATATGAAAAATTCTTTATATATTATCGAGTACGAATACCATCATAAGCCGAGATCTTTCATTATAAGAGCGGATGTCATGAATAATGCAGAGGCGTGGCATTGGGCATCATGCGATGCTGGGATCGGTATAATTCCTCGGTCACGCCATGAAAAGGTCAAACGGGTCAGCAGACCCCTTGCAGAACGCTACGGCCTGGAGAACGTCAGGTGGCGTCCTTCTGGAAGTATTCCGTTTATTGCGCAGCCCTATGTACCACCGCCCCCTGAATGAGTGTTAACTTTTTACAAATACGCACATTTGAATAGGGTGTTGGTTTGAGTCAAGCCTTATTGTTTTTTCGACGTTCCTGCAGCATGCATAACTTGAGGGCGCTGCGTTGAAGTGCATCCATCATCAAGTCCGCCAGATACTGTTGCCTGCATTGCGGGCAGAGCATCTCGGCGGCGGTGGACACCAGATAGGAGGGTTCGTCCGTCGTCGGCTCGAAGGGCTGTTTACATTGGGCGCACTGGCCGTTCGCTTGTAGACCAGACATCTTCGATTCCTCCCTGAATTAAAAGCTCACTCACGATCCATGATGAGGTGAATGATTTCAACAAAAAAAAGGAGGAGTTTCAAACAAGCGATTAATTGATATTAAAGTGCCAATATGAGAGTTTCAAAGGGAAGGCGTGCGCATGACTGTCGGCAGGTGTCACGACAGACGCGTCCGCACGCCTGATCTGGCCCGCTCAGGCTTCGAGCGTTTTGCTGCGTGCTTTTCGCGTTGTGGAGGAGGGTGCCGCCTGGCGCTTTGATTGGACCGGTACAGGCTGCGTAACACTGCTTTCGATCGTGCCCGAAGAGCTATCTATTTGCCCGGGCGTCAGTTCGTCTCTGGCTTGCAGCCAATGCAAAAAATCCTGACCGTCAGGCTTACCTTGTTGTTCCCAAATACGGTAGGCGGTGAGTCGAATCGTTTCTTCGTCCATCGTGGTGCTCCTGTTCCAGTTTAAAAACGCTAGGAGTGAATGAAGCTGCTTACAAACTCAGCCTTGATGACCGGTAGTTCGATCCCATGGATCAAGCCGGCTGTCATGGCTTGTTGCGGGTCGAGAATGCGCGGCGCCGCGATCAGGTACTTTTCTGTTTCGAGTTTTTCCCTTGCATCCCGGGTACGCTCTTCGACGATGCGCGCATACAACTGCAAGTCGTAGTCAAGGCTCATGGCGTATTCGGACATGCGCGAATGGTCGACGGCGCCTTGCACATGCCAATGAAACGGATGAAACAGAAATTTACTGTGCTTGCACGCCGTCCTGCGCTCACCGGCCAGAAAGATGATATTGCCCATCGACTCCACGGTTCCCAGATTGTGGGTGTGCACCGCGATCGGCAGCGCCAGCAGGAAGTTGTACATGGTAAAACCGTAGCTGCATTCGCCGCCCATAGTGGCGATGTTCACTACCAGGCCCGAAGCCTCTTGCTGAACGGCCAACGAGGCTTTTTCGATAAGTTGGCTGCAGGTAGAGGCGGTGACCGGCCCGGTAAAGTTAATGACGTGTAAAGGCATGGTGTCCTCCGTCCATCAAGGCAGGGGAGCACGGCTCCCCTGAATCAAGTACATTAACCGTTGCGTCCGCCACCATGGCTGTTCTGGCCGCCTTTACGACCAGCTTCCGCGGCTTTCTCACGGTCGTTGGCAAAGTTGCCGCCACTGTTCTGGCCGCCTTTGCTACCTGCTTCGGCGGCGCGCTCGGGATCATTCTTGAAATTGCCGCCGCTGTTCTGGCCGCCTTTGCTACCGGCCTCGGCGGCGCGCTCGGGATCATTTTTGAAATTGCCGCCGCTGTTTTGGCCACCCTTGCTTCCGATCTCTTGATAGAACTCTTTGTCATGGGAAGCCGAAGTTGCATCGCCGCCTTTTTTACCGGCTTCGTTGACGCTCATTTGATTTTGCTTGTCGTTAGTAGTCATTTCAGTAATCTCGTCGTTATGTCGTTGATATATCTTTCATCTCGATCTACAGGCACCTAAATACTGATGGTCGCTCAGGTTATAAATGCCTTTCGCACAGCGGTAGTGTTTGCGACGCATCGACAGTCGCTTCAGCCAGTTCCACGACGCGCTGATGTTCGTAACACGGCAATGTGTTCGCGCGTTGGCTTGCCGCCGCGTCAGTTCGCACTTGTGTGCTCGGCTGGGGAGGCAAAACGCTTCGCTGATAGTCTGGTGATGCACGCATGCTTAGTTCTCCTTTGCTATTAACAGAAGGGGCAGCATTGCTGCCCCCTTGTGACCACGCTTACTACTTGCGGCCGCCGCCATGGCTATTCTGGCCACCTTTACGGCCAGCTTCCGAAGCCTTTTCGCGGTCATTGGCAAAGTTGCCGCCAGATGCCTGGCCGCCTTTCTTTCCCGCCTCGGAGGCTTTTTCGTGATCGTTGGCGAAATTACCTGGGTTTTTATTACTGGTCGTCATAATGCTACTCCAACTGTAATTGAGGTTTCGCTTACGCCCGTTTATTGCAACGGACATAGTTTCCGATAAGGGCGACCGTCTAAATGTTTCGAGATTTTTTAAAAAGGACGATGAACGGTCTTTGGTTGAAAGAAACTTGTACAGGTGCGCGGTGTTCGCGCCGCTTCGTATAAGTTTTTACTTTAGGTGGGGCGGGAGTGATATTAAATTAATAGCAATGGTTGCCGCTTCGCTTAGTGTCGAAAATGCTTTTAATTGAGGGTTCTTGTACGGGTCGACTACCGAACATACATCACGGAGTTTTAGACGCTTTATGCCAAATATATAGGTATGAAACAGACTGATCGTGGGGCGGGGCTGGCCAGGAAAACGGAGGCTGGCAAATGACCTGAAGCTCGTACCAACCCCTCGAACCGCCAATAATGGATTTGATTAAAGAGTAACGCCCCGTCAGCTCATTTACCCGCCGACGCGCAGCATTCCGCCAGCGCGTGTTGAGCTCTTTTCAGCGGCCCGATACTGTCCCTTGACGATGGTCAATCGGCACCTACCAAGGCACGGCTGCGGCCAACCTGTTTTGCAGGCAACGCTGACCCAGATTTTCGGCAAGCGAGGTTTCGGCCAAAATCGCCTCTTCACGAAGTGCTGTCTCCAGCGCCTCCAAATGCCGCGCAAGTATTTTTACCGATCCGCTCAAATTGGCGGGATCGAAAGGAATTTTACCATTAGCAATCAGAACCATCGCCAGGTCCCAGGCGCGCTGAGAATTTTTCATCATGCAATCTCCTTTTCGCGTCTGGCAGCTTTTCCACCGTCGGCGACCACGCTTACGGTGGGCAATGGAAAATGCTTGTTGAGCACGCCAAGATGGTCAATCGCTTCACGGAAAAGCGCTTCGGCTTTGCCGCGAAGGCGCAGATATTCATCAAACATTTCGCTATCGAAATCAGGCTGCTCCAGCAGGTCGAATGCGCTGCGGCGTAGGGCATTGGCCTCGTTGAAAAGCTTCTGATTCTGCTCCATGGCCAACTGGCGGCAGGCCATCATTTTTGCGTCGATGTCGATGTCGATGTCGTTGTGTTGCATGGCTTGAATCCTTCATCAGCAGGTCTCTGTATAACTGTGTGACCCGCTTGCAAAGCCCGTGTATCAAAATGGTTTTCTCTGAAATATCGATTAATTCAACGATTCAGTTTGCCTGAAATTATCGTCTTTTTAGATGGAGCTACGCGTTAAACCCCCGAGGGCCCGTCTTATCCCTACTGAGAAAGTCCCAACTAACGACGTAAGCAACACAATTTTTCGATCAGAACAATCAACGAATCGTGGGCGACCGGTTTGCTCAAATGAGTGGCGAAGCCCGACTCAGCCGCCTTTTTCTGATCACTTCCGGCCCCATAGCCTGTGAGTGCGATCGCGGGAACCTGACGCAGATGACCTATCGTGCGCAGTTTCTGCATTAGCTCATGGCCATTCATTTTCGGCATGCCAATGTCCGAAATGATCAAGTCGTACTGTGCATCGCGGGCTGTTTCAAGAGCACTCTGTGGGTCATCGAATGCGCTGACTTGCGCGCCTTCCATCTCCAGCAATAAATTCAGCACTTCTAGCACCTCGGGAGAGTCATCCACCAGCAACACCTTGACGCCGTGCAGACGTTCGTCGTCATCGTGTTCAGCGTCAGGAGGCGGCAAACGATTCTGTTGATCGCACAGCGGTAGCCATACCGAGAAGGTGCAGCCTAAACCCAGCCCCTTGGAATGGACACTGACCGAGCCTTCGTGCGCCTCAACCAGTTGGCGTACTAAGGACAAGCCTATCCCGAGGCCCTCGCGCTGATGCGTCAGATGTTGGTTTTCTGCTTGCCCGAACAGGTCAAAGATCTTCTCCAGACTGTCGTCGGCCAAACCGATGCCACTGTCGATCACGTCCAACTGGGCGCGTCCTTCCGAGCGGCTGAGTACCAATTGCACCTGACCATCCTCCGGGGTGAATTTCAGAGCGTTGTTGACCAGGTTCCAGATCACTTGCTCGATGCGCGTCGGGTCGACCTCGACGATCAGGGGTCCATAATCCGAAGGCGTTTGCAGCGTCACCTGACGACGATGCCCGTCGGCGAGCACTACGCTATGGATATCCTGTAGCGTGCGAATCAGATCAACCGGTTGTTTTTTCAACTTGAGCTTGCCCGTGCGAACTCGGGCGACATCAAGCAGGTCGTCAATGATCCGCGCCTGGCTGGACACGGCCTCGCAGATCGTATTCACGGCTTTGATCGCCGGGCCCGCCGCCTTGGTAGCGGGCAAGCGACGCAGTAACTCCGCGTTCAGTTGGATCAGGTTCAGTGGATGCTTAAGTTCGTGCGACATCACAGCGAAAAACTCATCCTTGAGATGGCTCTTCGTCTGGGTTTCCATCAGGCGCTGACTCTGCTCATCCTGGGTGCGTTTGTGGCCGGTCAGATCGCGGGCGATCTTGACGTAGCCCTGCAAGCTGGCGCTCTTAAGCTGTGTGATCTCACCGCTGCAGTAGAACCGACTGCCATCCTTGCGCACATGCCAGCGCTCATCCTCACCCCGACCATGTTCGCGGGCCGCCCGCAGTTCGCACTCAGGAATGCCGGAGGAGCGGTCCTCCGGTGAAAAAATTAAGTCGTAATAAGCACCCAGCACTTCGTCCTTGGTGTAGCCGAAGATCAGTTCTGCACCCGTGTTCCAATCGGTGATGGCGCCGTGGTCATCAAGGATGATGATTGCAAAGTCATGGGTACTCTCGGCGACCAGGCGCATGCGCTCTTCTCCCAAGCGCAGTTCTTCCTCGGCGTGGCGTCGCTTGGTGATATCGATGAAGGTCAGCACCGTGCCATCAATATGGTCCTCGCTGGAGCGGTAGGGCAATAACCTTGCAATGTACCAGCGGCCGTCCTTACTGCTGATTTCCCGCTCGATCATGCTGAGTGACTCAAACACCGTTGTAGCGTCTTCGGTGATTTCTGGATAATCCAGACGGTGGGTGATGTCCATCAACGAGCGTCCAGTGTCCACCGGGAGCATGCTGAAGATATCGGTGGCGCCTGGCGTGAACCAACGGATGCGCATGTTGCGGTCCACGAATACGGTGGCGATGTCGGTGGAAGCGATCAGGTTGCTCAGGTAGTCATTGACCTTGTCCGTCTCTTCCACCTTGGTCTTGAGCTCATAGTTGACGGTCAACAGCTCTTCATTGATCGACTGCAGCTCCTCCTTGCTGGTTTCCAGCTCTTCGGTGGCCGAACGCAACTCTTCATTGACCGCCTGCATTTCTTCGTTGGAGGCCTTGAGTTCCTCGCTTGAGACTTCAGACTGTTCGATGGTGTCCTGCAGGTGCAGTTTGGTTCGTTGCAGCTCGCGCTCCAGGTTGCCCATGATGGCGTTTTCAGCATGGCTGACGGCAGTGGAATCGGCCTGTTGGGGGTCGAAAGGGCTTTCCTGGAAGATCACCAGCACATAGTCGCTTTCGGTCGCGTCATCGCGGTAGGGGCGGGCGGTAATGTCCACCATGAAGGGGGCCTGCTCGCGCTGAACGCGGATCTTGCGGGAGGTCACAGGCATGTTCGATTGCTGGACCTGAAAAAGTGTGGTGCGGATGTCGAGGCGCAGGTCGGGATGAACCAGTGCCAACAGGTTATGCGTTATCTCACCAGCCACATAACGCAGGAACCGTCCGGCGCCTTCGCTCATGTGTACGATCTGCGCGTGGTCGTCGACAATAACACTTGGCGGTGCAGCTTTTCCGAGGGCTCGCAGATGAATATCCGCGAATGAAACTTTGTTGGGGGCCTTATTTTCAATCGCAATCGACGCGGTACTTGGGCGCAAGTAGCCGCCTCGCGGCATGGTTGGGGCGCGGCGCATAGTCGAAGAGCCGGCACGTACCCGAAAAATGCGGTTTCGTTTGTCCACCGGCACAAACAGGTCCAGGCAGCCGTCGGCCGACTCCGAGGAGCCGAGGAACAGATAGCCACCGGGGCGCAGCGCAAAGTGGAACATCTGCAGGATGTCGCGCTGCACTTCGCGGTCCAGGTAGATCAACAGGTTGCGGCACACGATCAGGTCGATCTGCGAGAACGGCGGATCAGCGAGCAAACTGTGTTTGGCGAACAAAACCTTCTCGCGAATTTCCTTGCGCACCCGATAGTGTTGGTTTTTCTCTTTGGCAAAATATTGGCGCAACCGCGGTGGCGGTACGTCGGTGATGATCGCCTCGGGATACACGCCGTTGCGACCGTGGGTGATTGCGCGTTCGTCAATATCAGTGGCAAATACCTGCATCTTCGCGCCGCTGGCATCCAGCGCCAGTTGCTCGGCCAGCAGCATCGCGAGGCTGTAAGCTTCTTCGCCGGTGGAACAGCCGGCCGACCAGATGCGCACCTCTTCGCGGTGCGGCACAGTGTCTTCGAGTGACTTCACCAGATTAGGTATCACGTCACGTTCAAGCGCTTCAAAGGCTTCGCGGTCGCGGAAGAAGTTGGTCACGCCGATCAGCATGTCACCGAGTAAGGCCTTAGTTTCTTCCGGATGTAGCTGGAGGAAGTTGTAATAGGCCGCCAGGTCCGGCTGCGCCGTTACTTGCAAGCGACGCTCAATACGGCGCAACACCGTGGCCCGCTTGTAATGCTTAAAGTCGTACCCGGTACTGGCCCGTAATTGGATCAGGATATCCAGCAATAACTGCTCCGCCACTGCAGCATCGCGCTCGGTCGCGGGTGGAGTGGTGTTGATCTCAGGGTCATTGGCGGTGGGTAGGATGATTGATTGGGCATTGCGCCACAGCTCAAGGAGTCTTTGCGGCATTTCCACCACAGGAAGAATTAGGTCAACCATCTGGGTTTCCATCGCCGCAAGGGGCATGCCGTCAAATTCTGCATCTTCCGGTGTTTGCACCAAGGTAACGCCGCCTTGCTCTTTTATCCGAGAAAGGCCTACCGCGCCGTCTGAGCCGGTCCCAGACAGAATCAGGCAAAACGCTCGCTCTTTATGCGCGTCTGCCAAATCCCGAAAGAAGAGGTCGATGGCGATATGCGATCCGCCCTCGCGGTTTGATGGGGACACCGCTAAATAGCCGTCATTCATCTTCAAATGGTGGGCCGGCGAGATGACATACACGTGATTCTTTTCGATGGGCGTCGTGCCATTGACCTGTGACACCGGCATTCGGGTTGACTCCTGGATGATCTTGTCCGCCACACTTTGATGATCGGGGGATAGGTGCAGGATCACTACAAATGCCATGCCGCAGTCTTTGGGCATATGCTCAAAAAACGCTTTCACTGCTTGCAGCCCGCCCGCCGACGCGCCCATACCCACCACCGGAAAGTCCAAGTTACTGGGGATCAGATCCTTGCGTTGCGGAACGTTAGGGGACCGCGGGGGGGCAGACTTCATAAATACCAACCTTGATTAACTGCGCACGAGAAGAGCGTGGAGGGAACAACTAAAGCGAGGGCAAGGGCTGAACCGAATATGAATATAGCCGAAAACCGGCGTACAGAAGAATGTCTCGAATGTCGCTAACCCTGCAAACCTTTACCTCCGGGTTGAGGCACGCAACGTTCAGAAGGTTTATTCAGACTGACCAATGGCAATGCTGTGCCTGAACGGCTATCTGATTTTTTCAAAATCCGTCTGAACTTACCCTCCCGGACAACCCTCGCAAAAGTAATCACAGCCAGGAGGGAGACCGATGAACAGTTATCCAAAACCACCATTCAAGGCGCAACAGCAGCCCGTACCCGGTCAGCAGCGCAAGATGGATCCAATGCCCGATTGCGGTGAGCAGACCTACAAAGGCTCGGGCCGACTCGCCAACAAAATAGCCTTGATCACCGGGGCCGACAGCGGCATTGGGCGCGCGGTGGCCATCGCCTTTGCACGCGAAGGCGCGGATGTGGCGGTCTCCTATCTGGATGAGCATGAAGACGCCAAGGAAACCGCGCGGTGGGTCGAGGCGGCGGGCCGTCAATGCCTGTTACTGCCCGGTGACCTGGGCAACGCGGATCAGTGCACGGCGATCGTCAGTGACACCGTGGAGAAGTTCGGACGCATCGATGTGCTGGTCAATAACGCGGCGTTCCAGATGACCTACGACAGTCTGGAAGACATCCCCGACGAGGATTGGCTAAAGACCTTTAACGTCAACGTCACCGCGATGTTTCGCATCTGTAAGGCAGCGCTGCCGCACATGGCCGAAGGCAGTTCGATCATCAATACCAGCTCGGTCAATTCCGATGCGCCCAACCCAACGCTGTTGCCGTATGCGGCGAGCAAAGGCGCGATCGCCAACTTCACTGCGGGCCTGGCGCAGATGCTCGGCAAGCGCGGTATTCGCGTCAACAGTGTGGCGCCCGGGCCAATCTGGACGCCATTGATCGTATCGACGATGACCGAGGAGTCCGTCAAGAACTTTGGTGGCAATACACCGCTGGGACGCCCCGGCCAGCCAGTCGAAGTCTCGCCCATCTACGTGCTGCTGGCGGCGGATGAGGGCAGTTATATCTCCGGTGAACGCTACGGCGTAACAGGTGGCAAACCCATTCTTTGAATGAAGCGAGGCATTCGATGACGACGACAGTAGGCGACTTTCTGGTTGAGCGGCTCAGCCAATGGGGCGTTACCCGAATCTTTGGTTATCCGGGTGACGGTATCAATGGTGTATTCGGCGCGTTGAGCCGGGCGCAGGGCAAGATCGAATTCATTCAGGCCCGTCATGAGGAAATGGCCGCGTTCATGGCGTCGGCCCACGCCAAATTTACGGGAGAGCTGGGCGTTTGTATCGCGACTTCAGGGCCAGGAGCCTCGCACCTGATCACCGGGCTCTATGACGCGCGAATGGACCATATGCCGGTGCTGGCGATTGTCGGGCAGCAGGCGCGGGCGGCGCTTGGGGGGCATTACCAGCAGGAGCTGGACCTGGTATCGATGTTCAAGGATGTGGCAGGGGCATTTGTGCAGCAGGCTACGGTGCCATCCCAGGTGCGTCACTTGGTGGACCGGGCCGTACGCACCGCGGTCGGTGAGCGCCGAGTGACGGCGATCATCCTGCCCAACGATTTGCAGGAGGCGGCCTACGAACCGCCCGCCAGGGCCCACGGCACAGTGCACTCGGGGGTGGGTTATTCAAAACCGCGAGTGGTGCCGTATGAGGCGGATCTACAGCGCGCCGCAGACGTGCTGAATGCCGGTGAGAAAGTTGCGATTCTCGTCGGCGCAGGGGCGCTGGCGGCCACCGATGAAGTCATCGCCGTCGCCGAAGCGCTTGGCGCCGGGGTGGCCAAGGCGTTACTCGGCAAGGCTGCAGTCCCTGACGATTTGCCCTGGGTTACCGGCAGCATCGGCCTGTTGGGCACCGAGCCCAGCTACAAGCTGATGACCGAATGCGACACCTTGTTGATAATCGGCTCGGGTTTTCCTTACTCAGAGTTCCTGCCCAAGGAGGGCCAGGCCCGTGGGGTGCAGATTGACCTGCAACCCGACATGTTAAGCCTGCGTTATCCCATGGAGGTGAATCTGGTGGGCGATGCCGCCGAGACCCTGGCTGCGTTGTTGCCGTTGCTCACCCACAAGACTCAGCGTAAATGGCGCAAAAAGGTCGAGGGTTGGTGTGCTAGCTGGGAGAAAACCTTGGAGAAACGCGCCCTGGCAAAAGCCAAACCGATCAACCCGCAACGCGTGGTCTACGAGCTGTCTCCACGCCTGCCCGACCACGCCATCATCACCAGCGATTCCGGCTCCTGTGCCAACTGGTATGCCCGCGACTTGAAGATCCGCCGTGGCATGCAATGTTCGCTGTCCGGTGGCTTGGCGTCCATGGGGGCTGCCGTGCCGTACGCCATCGCCGCCAAGTTCGCGCAGCCGCAGAACACCGTGATCGCGCTGGTGGGCGACGGCGCGATGCAGATGAACAACATGGCCGAACTTATCACCGTGGCCAAATACTGGCGGCAGTGGCAGAGCCCTAACTGGATCTGTGCGGTGTTCAACAATGAAGACCTGAACCAGGTCACTTGGGAGCAGCGCGTGATGGAAGGCGACCCCAAGTTTAAGGCTTCGCAAACTATTCCTGACGTGCCGTATCACCTGTTTGCGATTTCGCTGGGGCTGAAGGGGATTTTCGTCGATCGCGAGGAAGATGTGGCTGCGGCCTGGGAACAGGCGTTGGCCTCGGATGTACCGGTGCTGATCGAGTTCAAGACCGACCCCAACGTGCCGCCACTTCCCCCGCATATCAAACTGGAACAGGCCAAAAAGTTCGCCACCACGTTGCTCAAAGGCGACCCGGATGAAGCCGGGGTGATTGTGCAAACCGCCAAGCAAGTGTTGGCCAGCGTTCTGCCAGGAGGCGCAAAAAAATAACGAACGCCTGCGCACCCGCGCAGCCAAAGCGTTAAGGACATGGACATGAGAATCCGGCAATGACGCAGATCTTCAGGCGCTCGGCCGATACCTGGCTGCGCGTAGGACTGTTGCTGCTGATCGCCGGGCTCTCGGGAGGTTTGCTTGTGGCGTTGACTCTGGACAGCACCGACTACCGCACCGGCCGTAACTGGGTGGTCGAGCAGCCATTGCCCTTCAGCCATGCCCACCATGCGGGCGAACTCAAGATCGACTGCCGTTATTGCCACAGCGCGGTGCAATCCTCCGCGATGGCCAGCCTGCCACCCACCGAAACCTGCATGAGTTGTCATTCCCAGGTAATGGACACATGCCGATGTGCTGGAGCCGTTGCGCAAGAGCCTGCGTGAGCTTGAGCCCCTGCATTGGCAACGCGTCGCCAAGCTGCCGGACTACGTGTATTTCCATCACGGCGTCCATGTGAACGCCGGCGTCGGCTGCAGTGAATGCCATGGTCAGGTCGACCGCATGCAACTGATGTTCAAGGCGCAACCACTGAACATGGGCCAGTGCCTGGCCTGTCACCGTGACCCGGCGCCCCATCTGCGTCCCCTGGAGCAGGTCACCAATATGCAGTGGAAGCCTTCCGAGGACCGTCGCCAATTGGGTGAGCGCCTGATGACCGCGCGGCACATCGATACCCGGGGCCTTACCGACTGCGGGACGTGCCACCGATGAGTAAGCCGCTGGACTTCTCCGTTTTGCGTGAACAACTGGCCGGACTCGAGGGGCAGGCTTATTGGCGCGGGCTTGAGGCGCTTGCCGAGTCCCCTGACGCTCAAGCACTGATAGAGGCGGAATTTGCGGGTATGGCGCCGCTGATGGATCGACGGCGTTTCCTGCAGTTGATGGCAGCGTCCATCGCCATGGCGGGGTTGGCCGCCTTTGGTAAGACCCCGGAACAGGCAGTGACGGCGGTCATTCAGCCGGTCAATCTGACGCCAGGCGTGCCGGCCTGGTACGCCACCGCCATCCCGTTTGGCGGTGTTGCCCAGCCCGTGTTGGGCAAGACCGTTGCAGGCAGACCGATCAAGCTTGAAGGCAACCCGGACCATCCCGTGTCGGGCGGCGCCTGCGATGCTTTTACTCAAGCGGCGATCCTGCAACTCTATGATCCTGACCGTTCCCAGGCGCCGCGTTTCAAAGGCCGGGAAGCCAGTTGGCCGGATGTGCGCGCGGCGCTGGCCCACGAGCAGCAGGTGCTGGCCAGCGCTCGCGGCAAGGGCTTGCACATCGTCTGCGGGGCCAGCAGTTCACCGACCCTCAAGCGCCAGCTCGACCAACTGCAACAACGCTGGCCGGAGGTGCGCCTGTACCATGGCGAAGCCTTTGCCGAGACGGCCGCCCTGCGAGCCAGCGAACGCGCGTTCGGTCAGCCATTGGCCGCGCACGTTCACCTGGAACAGGCCGAGGTACTGGTGTGCCTGGAGTATGACCCGCTGGGCAGCGGTCCGTATCAGACGGTGCTCCAGCGCGGCTGGGCTGAACGTCGCCTCCAGGCAGCGAAGGGTGAGGGCGCCGCGTTGGTATTCGTGGCTGAAAGTGTTCCGAGCCTCACCGGCGCTGCCGCCACCGCGCGCTTGCCCACGGCGCCATCGCAGTTGCCCAGCCTGCTGCTTGCGCTGAGTCAGGCGCTGGACCAGGACCTGCCCGGAACGCCGCGCCTGAACTCGGCGCAACGGCAGTGGGTGCAGGACGCCGCCGCTGCGCTCAAGGCCCACCCGGGGCGCGGCCTGATCGGTATCAGCCAGCAGGCATCCGAGGCGTTGCAGGCGCAGGTCATGCAGCTTAACCAGCGCTTGGGGCACGCAGGCCAAGCGTTGGACTGGCAGGTGCCGAGGTTATTGGGTTACGAGCCCAATCAATCGTGGGGTTCGCTTGCGCAACTGAGTCAGGAAGCGGTGACCCATTTGCTGATACTCGACTGCAATCCGGTGCTAAATGCCTACCTGCAAGATGTGCTGCCCCAGGTGCCATTTCGCTTGCATGCCGGGCTTTACTACGACGAAAGCGCCGCGCAGTGCCATTGGCACCTGCCGCTCAATCACGCCCTGGACGGTTGGAGCGATGGCCGCGCGGCGGACGGCAGTGTCTGCATCGTCCAGCCGCTGATCGAACCGATGTATTCGACGCGCACCTTGCATCAGGTCCTCGAATTGCTGATCCACTCAACCGAGACCGATGCCTTGGCGCTGGTGCGCGCAACCTGGGCGCATGTCGCGCAGCAACAATGGCGCGAGGCATTGTCCAATGGCTGGATTGAACCGGCCCCAGCGCCAGTCAAGGTGCAGGAAATGACGCCGATTGCCTCCTCGGCGGCCGACGTCGGCGAAGGATTAGAGGTCGTAATCCGTCCCGACCCGACCGTGTGGGACGGGCGCTTCGCCAACTCCGGTTGGCTGCAGGAGTTGCCCAAGCCTATCAGCACCCTGACCTGGAGCAATGTGATCGGGCTTTCGCCACACCTGGCCGAACAGTTGGGCGTGAGCAACGGTGACGGCGTGGAGGCGACGCTGGCCGATCAGACCGTGCGCGGACCGGCCTGGGTTGAACCCGGGCAGACCGACCAGGTCATTGCCTTATACACCGGCTACGGTCGCAGCCACGCCGGGCGCGTCGGTGATGGCCTGGGATACGCGGTGAAGTCTATCGAACAACTCTTCGTCAGCGCCTCCCTACGAAGCACCGACGAGCACTTTCCCTTGGCGGCCACCCAGTCACATCACCGGTTGCCTGAAGCGCAAGAACCGCCCATCCGTGTGGTCTCACGCGCCAAGCCACAACTCGTGACCCAGGCCATTCCCGCGTCGCTCTACAGCCCGGTGGCCGACAGCGGCCCGCAGTGGGGCATGGTCATTGATCTGGACCTGTGCACCGGCTGCAATGCCTGTGTGGTGGCCTGTCAGGCCGAAAACAACATTGCTGTGGTCGGCGCCTAGCAGGTCGCCCAGGGGCGCAGCATGCATTGGCTGCGCATCGACCATTATTACCAGGGGCCGTTGGAGGCCCCGCGTTCGCGCTTCCAGTCATTGCCCTGCATGCACTGCGAACAGGCGCCCTGCGAAACCGGCTGCCCGGTCAACGCCACGGTGCATAGCCGCGACGGTTTGAACCAGATGGTCTACAACCGCTGCATAGGCACACGCACGTGCGCCTCATACTGCCCGTACAAAGTGCGGCGCTTCAATTGGCTGGACTGGAGCGCCGACGCCGCGCCATCGATTCAGGCCCAACGCAACCCCGAGGTGACGGTACGCTCCCGCGGCGTGATGGAGAAATGCACGTACTGCATCCAACGCATCAGCAACGCCCGCACGGACGACAAGCAACACGGCGACGATTTCGACCCCTCTGCGGTGGTCACCGCTTGCCAGCAAACCTGTCCCAGCCAGGCCATCCAGTTTGGCGACATCAACGCCCCCGCCAGCGCTGTCAGCCTCGCGCGCCGCGATCCCCGCCATTACCGCTTGCTGGAAGCCCTCGGCACACGGCCGCGTACCAGTTACCTGGCGCGCATCGAGGAGGAGGGCGCCGGCGATGAAGGCTGAGCCGCTGCTGCACGCCACCGGGCATTTCCTGCCAAAGGACTTGAGCGACCATCAGGTGTCGCGGCAGGTGTTCGGGCCATTGCAGCAGTTCCCCCGGCGCGTTGCCTGGCGCTGGATGTTCGGTGTCGGCCTGGTGTTGTTGCTGGTGTACCTGGGGTCGGTCGCCGTGCTGCTGGGCAATGGCGTGGGCATGTGGGGGAATAATCAGCCGGTGCATTGGGGCTTTGGCATCCTCAACTACATCTGGTGGCTGGGGATCGGTCACGCGGGCACCTTTATCTCGGCCTTGCTGTTGCTGATCGAGCGGCCCTGGCGCCATACCCTCAACCGGCTGGCGGAGCTGATGACGCTGATGGCAGTGATCTGCGCCGCGCTGTACCCGATCCTGCACCTGGGCCGCCCCTGGCTGTTCTACTGGACCATGCCCTACCCGAATGAAATGGGGTTATGGCCGCAATTCAAAAGCCCGACGGCTTGGGACATGTTTGCGATCCTGTCGTACCTCACGGTGTCGGTGCTATTCCTGATGGTGGGCGCCATTCCGGATTTCGCCACCGCCCGTGACCGGGCCAGCACGCCGCTCCGCCAGGCGGTCTATGGCTTGCTGGCGCTCGGCTGGCGAGGGTCGCAACGGCATTGGGCGCTGTGGCGGCGCACCACGCGGGTGCTGGCGATCCTCGCGATACCGCTGGTGTTTGCGGTTTCGAGCGGCTATTCGTTTTTGTTGACCATGGGCACTCAGAGCGGTTGGCATTCCACCCTGTTTCCCGCCTATTTTGTGGCCGGGGCGGTGGCCCTGGTGGCGCTGCTGGCGATTGTTGTGCGCTGGCTGCTGTGCATCCAAAGCCTGATCACCCCACGCCATCTGGACATGCTCGGCCGTCTGTTGCTAGCCACCGGCTGGATGACTACCTATGGGTATCTGGCCGATCTGTTCATGCCGTTCTACAGCGGCGATGCCCATGAAATCGAGGTATTGCTTGCGCGCATCAGCGGCGCGCATGCCTGGAGTTTCTGGTTGGCGATCGTCTGCAATGTCGGAGTGCTCCAGGCGCTCTGGTGGCGAAACGTGCGCCAAAGCCCGCCGCGATTGGCACTGGTGGCGCTGGCCGTGCTGATGGGGATGTGCGCCGAGCGTTTCATGCTGCTGATCCCGCCGCAGATGCGTGATTTGCTGGTTTCCAGCTGGGGCGATTACACGCCGTCCCTGTGGGACTGGACGCTGTTTATCGGCAGCTTCGGGGTGTTTCTGGTGCCCTATAGCCTGTTCCTGCGCTATGTGCCGATGGTCTCCGTGTTCGAGGTCAAGCAGGCGCTGCATCAGGAGCGCGGCGATGGCTGAGTGCCTGGGTTTACTCGCGCGGTTCCCGGCGCCCCAGCCCCTGGTGGATGCCGCCGTGTGCGCGTGGGGCCTGGGTTATCGGCGGCTGGATGCCTTCGCGCCGTTTGCGCCGGAAGCCTTGGAGCCGGTACTGGCAGTCGACGCCAGGCGCGTAGGGCGCATGGCCTGCCTGGGGGCCGGGCTGGGCATCGTCCTGGCGCTGGTGATGCAGATCGGCTCGGTGTGGGCCTATCCCTTGAACATCGGCGGGCGACCCTTGGTGGCGTTGCCTTCATTCGCCGTGGTGACGTTTCTGTTTGCCGTGGTGTTCGCAGCTATCGCGGCCGTGTTGACGTTGTTGCTGTGCAGTCGCCTGCCGCGCTTGCATCATCCGTTGTTCGGCGTCGAGGGGTTTGAAGCGGCCAGCGATGATGGGTTCTTCTTGTTTATCGATGCGCGCGACCCGCTGTTTGACGCACACCAGACCCACGCCTGGCTGGCCGAACGCGCGCAGAGCGTGCAGGAAGTGGCGCCATGAATACCTGGCCATGGGCATTGAGCCTGGTGCTGCTGTGCAGCGGCTGCGATGACATGTCGCGCCAGGCCAAGGTACTCGAATAGCGCGCCGGCGCGTTGTTTGGCAATGGCCTCAGCAGTCTCCAACCTCCCGCCGGCAGCGTGGCGCGCGGGCAACTGCAACGTGAAGCGCTGGCCCGACAACGGCCGGCCCTGAGTGCGGCCTTGCTGGCACGTGGCGAGGCGAGCTATCAAACATTCTGCACGCCTTGCCATGGCCTGGGCGGGCTCGGCGATGGGCTGGTGGTGGGCCGTGGTTTTCCGGCACCGCCGTCGTTTACCGAACCGCGGTTGCTGAACGCCTCCGATGACCAATTGATGCAGGTGATTGCCGACGGGCGAGGCTTGATGTACGGCTTCGCGTCGCGCATTCAGCCCGATGAGCGCTGGGCGATTGTCACCCACTTGCGTGTGCTGCAGTTGAGCCAGCACGCCGACCTGCAAACGCTGCCGCCGACTGTGCGCCAGGCCTTCGAGGAGCCCGGCCAATGAGCCGGTGGTGGCTGCCGCCATCGGCCTTGGCGTGCTCGGCGGCGTGATCATGCTCGCCGCCGCCGGCCAGTTCCTGCTGTTGTTGCTGTTCTATTTAGGGCTTTACCGGCACCGCGGCTGGGTACGCCTGTTTGGATGGGTGTACCTGCTGTGGTTGCTGGTAATGGTGGTGTTCATCCTGGGTGAATCGGCGACGCGCTGAGCCGCACCGGCACCGATTTGGCGGCCGGCACCTTGCTCCGTTCAGCGTGGTGCCAGAGCGGCACCAGCGGGTTGCATTCGGGGTAGTACGCCGCGGCGCAGCCTTCGGGAATGTCGTAGGCGATGATCTCGAATGGCCCGACCTGGCGCTTGACCACCGGTTCGATGGCAGTGGTCAACATCACCTGCGCGCCGGGCGTGAAGCCCAGGCGCACGATGTCGTTGCAGTGCATGAAAATCACCTCGCGCGTGCCGCTGACCCCGCGAAAGCGATCGTCATAACCGTAAATGGTGGTGTTGAACCGATCGTTGCTGCGCAGCGTCATCAGTTGCAAGACATCCCGTGCCGGTTGCGCAAGGTTTACGTCGTCATCTCGGCCAGGGTCACGGGCTTGACGAACTGCGCCTTGCAGCTCCTTGCGCTGCGCGGCGGCAATCGGGCGATGGAAGCCGCCAGGCTCGGTCATGCGATTTTCCATGTCGTGGAATATCTGCGGGTAGATCTGCCCGATGGCCGTGCGGACCTTGGCGTAGTCGGTGCTCCAGGCCTGCCAATCGATGTTGCAGGGGTGGGAGAGGGTGGCCATGGCCAGGCCGGCGACGATGCTGGCTTCGGCGCGCACATGAGGGCCGACCGGCTCGCTGGCGCCACGCCAGCTGTGGATGCAGCCCGTGCTGTCTTCAGTGGTGTAGTTTTGCGCCACGCCATTTTGCCGGTCTATTTCGATGCGACCCAAGCATGGCAGCAGCCACTGGTGACGTGCCGGTAGCAAGTGCGGTTGAGCTTGGTGGCGACCTGTACGTTCAGGTGTAACCCTTGCCAGGCGGGCTCCATGCGCGAGGTGTCCGGAATTGCGCGCAGAAAGTTGCCGCCCAGGCCGACAAAACCGCGCACCTGATCGCTGAGAATCTCTTCGCACGCGTCCACCGTGCACACGCCCATTTTCTCCGGCACCTTGAAGCCGAAGTGCTGTTCGATCAACTTCGTCGGCACTTTTTTCGGGTCTTCGGTAATGCCCACCGTGCACTGGCCCTGCACATTGGAGTGGCCGCGCACCGGGCAGATTCCGGCACCGGCCTTGCCGATATTGCCGCGCAGCAGCATCGGGTTGACCAGCATCTGCACGTTGGCCACGCCGTGTCGATGTTGGGTCAGCCCCATGCCGTAGACGAAAATCACGCGATGGCTTTGGGCATACACGGTCGCGGCGGCTTGCAGTGCGCCGCGCGTCAGCCCGCTCTGGTGCTCAAGGTGTGCCCAGGTACAGGCTCGCACATAGGTGGTGAAGGTTTCGAAGCCTTCGTTGTGGCGGGCGATGAAGTCATGATCGAGTACGGCCGGGCTGCCTTGTTCGGTGGCGAGGTCATCCATTTCCAGCAACGCCTTGGCGATACCGGTGATCGCTGCCGTGTCACCGCCAATTGCCACCTGATGGTACTGAGTGCTGATCAAGGTCGAGTCGGGTGTGAGCATTTCCGTGGGGGACTGCGGGTTGGCGAAACGCTCCAGGCCGCGTTCGCGCAGGGGGTTGAAGGTGATGATGGGCACATCGCGGCGACGCACGCCCTGCAGCTGATGCAGCATGCGCGGGCTATTGCTGCCGACGTTCTGGCCAAAGAAAAACAGGCAATCGGTGTGCTCGAAGTCTGCCAGGGTCACGGTGCCTACCGGTACGCCGATGCTTTCCTGCAACCCTACCGAGGTACTCTCGTGGCACATGTTGGAGCTGTCGGGCAGATTGTTGGTGCCGTAGGCGCGCGCGAACAACTGGTACATAAGCGAGGTTTCCAGCGACGCTCGCCCGGAGGCGTAGAACACCACTCTGTCGGGGTCCATGGCGTTGAGTTGGGTGCCGATTTCACGGTAGGCCTCTTCCCAGGAGGTTTCCCGGTAATGGTCAGTGTCGGGGTCATAGCGTAGCGGGTGGGTCAGGCGGCCATGCTGCTCCAGCGCATAGTCGGGCCAGGTACGCAGGTCGCTGAGGCTGTGCTCGGCAAAGAACGCCGGGTCTGTCTTGAGGGACGTCAGTTCACACGCGGTGGCCTTGGCGCCGTTTTCGCAGAACTCCAGCGCATGGGGATGGCCGGGCTTGGCCCAGGCGCAACTGACGCACGCAAACCCGTCGGGCTTGTTCTGTTTGAACAGCGCGGCGGGTGCCTTGGCCAGCGCTTGTTCGCGCCACAGGATCTGCATCACCGACTTGGCCGAACCCCAACCGCCACAGGCATTGGTATAGGGATGGAAATGGCTTTTGGGGTAGATAAGCATCAGGCACTCCCGGGTCTTGGCTGAATACAGTTGGGACGGGCCGGTAGACGCAAAGGTTCGAGTGGATTCGTGGGTGGAAGATGCCGTTTGTCAGTGTTGCTCGACATCAAGTGAACCCTTGGACATCGACGGTCCTCCACACCCCTGTGTGCTTTGAACGGACAACGAGGTGCGTAACATGAAAGCAATCAGGATTGAGCAGTTTGGCGGCCCCGAGGTCATTCGCGTTTGTGACGTCGAGGTGCCGGAGCCTCTGGCAGGCGAGGTGCTGGTCAAGAATTTTTTCGTGGGTATCAACCCTGTGGACTACAAGATTCGTGAAGGTCAATACCCGGAGGTCAAGCAGGACAAACTCCCGCTGACCCTCGGCCGTGAAGTCGCCGGCCTGGTAGAAAAAGTCGGGCCGGGGGGCAGCGATTTCAAGAAGGGCGATCGGGTGTTTGCGATGATTGGCGCCGACGGTGGCTATGCCGAGTATTCGCGGGTACCGGCGGTGCATTTGGCGCGTATTCCCCAGTCACTGGATTGGCAAGTTGCGGCCGGTGTACCCCTGGCGGGCCACACCGCTTGGCAGGCCCTGGTGGAGCACGGACAGATCGAGCAGGGGCAGAAGGTGCTGATCCATGGCGGGACCGGCGGGGTGGGCCACTTTGCCGTGCAGTTTGCCAAGGTCAAGGGTGCCGAGGTATACGCCACCGCGTCCACGGACAGCCTGCCGTTCTTGCGCGAGTTGGGGGCAGACTGCGCGATCGACTACAAGACCGAGCGTTTTGAGGACATTTGCAAGGAGTTTGACCTGGTGATTGATTTGATCGGCGGCGACACCCAGGCGCGTTCGTGGCAAGTGCTGGGCGAGGGTGGCCGGCTGGTGTCGACTCTGACGATGCCCGACGCCAGCCATCCGCAGGCAGCCGGCAAGACCGGCGCACGGTTTACCGCGGCGCCACGTGGCGAGGAGCTGACAGAGGTCGCCGGCTTGATCGAAGCCCGCAATGTGCAAGTCTACATCGCCAATGTATTCGAGTTGGAGGCCGCGGTGCAGGCGCTGGATTACCTGGCCAATGAGCATGTGCACGGCAAGGTCGTGCTGCATATCAGTGATTGAGGAGGCGTCATGAACCAACCATCCAAACCCCACACCTCGGGGCATGCCGGGCAAAAGGTGCGTCCCGATATGGCAAAGCGCAACGACAAATCGGAGGACCCGGCGGTCGACCGCCCTTGGGAGGCGGACGTCGATCAAGGCGGCGTCGCCCCTGGCGGGCCTTCAAAAGACCCTGAGTCAGGGGCGTGATACCTGGCCGGGCGTCAGCCCTGTTTTCGACAGGGCTGTCAGCTACCTTCGCTTGGCGCGGTGAATGCGCATCCACTCTTGGTAAGCGGCGGTGCGTTGCGCATCTGCGACTTTCTTCGCTTCGATGAAGCGCGCCCACGTCTGCGCATCGCCGCTGTAGGACTCGATGATTTTGTACGCTAGTACATCCAGTCGGTCTGCTTCGAAAAACATCTCGTTATTTCGCGCGACCTCATCATCGCGTGCTTGTCTCATCGTATAACCAAGCGTCTGGCTGTTCATCATGCGAGACCCTCCGCCCACTGTACCTGCGTCGCGGCGCTCCAGCTTAAATGGGTAATGCCGTATTTTTCCGCCATGGGTTTAGAGACGCGCTTGAGGGTGTGTTGGCCAAATTTGGGTATGACGGCGACACCTGCATCGCAGCTGGCCCAATGCCAAGCCTCGGCATTGTTCATTTGCGATGCGCGCACGATGAAGAACTTCGGTTCACCGTGAAGCTGATACTCGATGGTAAATAGATTGTTATCTTTCATGAGACCTCCTTATGCTCATAAATTACAGATATTTGACGTCAAAGAAAATTCAAAAAATTGTCCGACAATGCGATGGATGAGCTCCGGCGCTTATCACACCTCAATCATCTACTGTAAACGTGACCCATCCGGGCGCATTCGTGGGCCGCTCTATATCGACGAGGACGCCACTCACGGTGGCGCCATCGGGTAAATGGACTGCGACAAAGTTAGGATTACCCGGCCAATCCAGTGGCTTGTCGAAGTCCAAACGCGCAATCGTTGGTTTTCCACTGCTGCTCAAATGGATCTCTGCTGACTCATTCAAACATTCATCCGAGGGTGGGCCCAAATGACGAGAGCCAGTCATTACGCTCGCGTTACCTTGGAAGTTGTAAGACATACTGATTTACCTCATTTAAACGGGGCGGCTGCCCCCGATTTCAGTTATGCGGCTTGTTGTTTGTTGAATGCTCGCGCGCAATGACCACACCGCCGAGTAACAGCGCTGCGCTTGCTGCAACCAACCAATAAGGTAAGCGGCGTGTTTGCCGCCACCCGCCTTCAATGCGGCGCTCACCGCTGGCGGGTCTAAACAGGTTGCCCGACGAAGTCGCTGAGTGGGGTGCCCGTTGTAGGGCTGTGCGGGTGAGCCAGCCTGATACCTGGGGAAAGGCTGGCAGCAAAAAATGCGCGACTCGAGCGATGGTTGCGGCGGTACCGACAGTGGTGCTGTTCCTCGGTTGCAGCGCGCAAGCGACCATCGCCCGCGCCACCTGACGCGGATCATAGACCGGTGGTGGCGGCGTCAATGTATGCCCGGTAAAATTTGCGCCATCACGAAAGCCCGGCGTAGCCATCACGGCGGGATAGATGTCGCACACGTGAATATTCGGGTAGCCAACCAATTCGCCGCGCAGTGCCTCGGTCAAGCCCCGCAAGCCATATTTACTGGTTGAATACGCGGCAGCAAAAGGCTGGGCGACCCAGCTTCCCAGCGAGAGTGTATTGATCAGAATCCCGCTTTTCTGGGCTTTGAAATAGGGCCACGCCACGTGGGCGCCACGCAGGTAACCGAGCAGGTTTGTTTGCAGTACTTGTTCGTGTGCTTCCAAAGGCGTGTTTTCGAAGCTGCCGACGGCCCCCACACCGGCGTTATTGATCCAGATATCGATGCGGCCATTCCCGAAGGCTGCAGCCTTTTCCGCCAGCGCGCGCATTTGGTCGCTATGTGTCACATCGGTTTTAACGGCGATCGCCTGCGCGCCGCGCACAGCACATTCCTCGACCACTTCTGCCAGCGCCTTTTCATCACGAGCCGCCAAGACTAACCGGGTACTTTGTTCTGCGAATGCGTGAGCAGCAGCACGACCTATGCCGCTTGAGGCGCCGGTGATCACCACCGTTTTGCCGTGTAACTGGCCATTGTTTTTTCCCATTGCAGGCGCGCGTGTAGGCAAATCCTCGGGCACATGAACAGGTATCGGATGGAGCTTCAAACGGGCACCGTCGGCCAGTACGAGGGTAAGGTTTTCGACCGTGCCAGCGACACGGTCGGGGAATACCGGGTCGCCTAAGGCGTCGAGCTCGTCGTAAATAAATGTCTGGCCCTCAAGCCACCCGACAGCCGTCAATAGCTCGGGACCCAGGTAATATTTTCCATCCAGGAAAAAACCGCAAAAGCTCCTTGTTCGCTCCAGGCTCTCCACTGCGTATCGTTCGCCAGGACTCATTCCGGTTGCTGAATCAATCATCATGACATCCTCCTATCTCTGGTCTTGCGATAGAGAAGGCCAGCAAATGATCGTTCAATCCAAATGACTGAATGATGCGTTCAGTGCTGATGGGCCGTTATAGCCGGATCGGTGATTTGAATAACGGTGCCCTGTTGCCATACGTCCGCACCCGGTGCGATGGGTGGCGCAACTATATCGATGCGTGTCTTCTTCTTTTCGGTGCTGTCGATACCCATTCGCTGATCTCGCTCGGCGACCATCCGTGGGTCGGCCTGGCCATCGGTGGTAAACCCCATCATCAGCTGCGGCGCACCCAGCGGCAGGCGTTTGTTGAGATCGGTATGCCAGGTATGCCAAGTCTTACCGTAGGTATGTACCAGTTTTTCCATCAACGCGTGCTCAGCCACTTCGGGGATTCCCGGCGCGACCAGTTGTCCTGATTTCACTTCATGCACGTGGCTGTGCCAAAGCGCCTTTTCAGGGGTAGGCAGTGTGGTGAATAACTGCTCGCTGATGATGTATTCCACGCCCATCAACTTTGCATCCTTGCGATTGCCGTCGTAGATCACGCATTGAATCACCTCTTCGTTGAGAACCGCGCAGTAGTGATGCGCTTCCATCTGCACATCAGGATGGCCGTTATAGAAGTGAAAACCGTCCAGATAAGCGTTCAATGCGTCAACAGGCGGACGAGATTGGAGCAGGGCTGCACCGGCTACCAGGGTTCGGGTAGATGGAGTAGTGGGTTTACCGGGCGCCCCCACATTCGAGGGGGAATCATTACCAGCGCAGGCGCTTAGCAGGGCAAAGGTTGCCGCCAAGGAAAATGAATTGGCCATTCTGGCTGTCTTGGTAATCATTGTGTAGGTTCCATCCTCTTGCCTTCTCTCAAGCTGATTGGGGAAAGTCAGATTCAACTCTGTAGACCTTGGAGAACCTGACACCGTGCATGTTCAAAACGCTTTCGCTTGAATATTGATTGATTTGAAAAGTTGTTTACTGCGCTTAAACATCAGGGGTATTGGCGCAGCTATATCATTTTCAGATCATGTGGGAAGCGCCATTTACAATCCGGTTATTGAGCTGACTGCCACGTCCACTGCCCGCCGTCTTTCTCACAATCAATTTTGGCTTGCTTAAGGTTCTGTGCGGCATAGTGATAAGTCACCACCCCAGCGTTGTCTGGAAGCATCGCGCCTGCGTGGCCAGGAGCTCTGGCGGTTGCGTGAGGATTCGCAAGTGCCTCCTGTGTGAGTGTTGCTTTGCAACTGGCCGCATAGTCGCCGGCGCATTGAGCGATCTTGGTTTTTTTTGTGTTCGTCATGTCCTTGTTTTCGTTGCTGCATGACCAATCGATAGCGCCGGAAGGCACGCCTTCGTACGTGTAGCAGGTGTGCTGTTCAACCACGGGTACTTGATCGCTCTGAGAGTGCGTGTAGACATCACACGCCGCAGCCAAGGCGTTTGAAAAGGTAAAGCACAATATCAAAAACATGGGTAGTCGCAGGTTCATGATTGTCATCTCCATGCAGCGCTCACACGGTCGGAATTCAATTCAATCGATTCATCTAGGAGCAAATACTTTTCCCCTCAAAGAATGGGAGAGGGCAACAGGAAATAAAGTTTTACCGCTGTGCATATCCCTCGACGAGTGGCGTGCAGCGCGATCCTTCGGCGTAACAGCAACTGGCGCAATTTTAACTTCTTCGCCATCACCTCTAAGGTTGAGGAGCGACGTCCAGCAGCAGCTCTCCGCTGGGCAGTTTTTCAGTGTGGTGCACCAGCCCACGGTAGGAGCCGCCCTCCCATTCGAAGGTAAGTGTGTGGGCATGTTGTAGCTGGCTAGGCCACGGCCGTGCGAGTTGCAGCTGAAATCCAGACGCTTTGCGCATTATGCGTGCCGTGCATTCGCTCGCGAGTGGATTCACTCCGAACAGCGTGTCCATCAGGTATTCAATTTTGATTGAATGCATCGTTGTTTCAGTAGAGTCCGGCATATGAATTCCTGTTTATTACCCTACAGACGAGCGCCTGGAAGACTGTCTCGACATGACCATTTCTTCCAGTATTTCCCGTATGAGCCTATTGATTCCCGCTTCCCCGTGATAGCGGGCGCGATTGATATTTGCGATGGTGAACTGATCAGCGTCGTGCGCCGTCACGGTCACCGAGAGGCTGCCGTCGGGATTGAACGCACAGTTGACTGCGCAGTTAGGAAGGCGAGCGCAAAGGGCTGTTTCAATCTCAACTTTGGTTAGCGTGTCCATGGGTTCACCGGATTAAATGCCTAAAAACGACAAGGCTAGTTCAGAATGCCGCTGCGTAAATACTGGCAAGATAATGGCGTTTTGCGACGTTCCTTTAGATGGAGCTTTTCTCGTTACGGCAGATTCTTTAAACCTTCCTTATCAGGGCAGTGTCGATAGTTCTGACTCTGGCCTCGGGGGGGCGTGATCCTGTGGATCTAATTGATTGGGTGCAATGGCCCGCCATGGCAGTGACAGTGATCGCCGCATGGCTTATCGGATCTCAACAACCGCGCCGGCGCATGATTGCCTTTCGGGGGTTCATCCTCAGCAATGCGCTATGGGTTATCTGGGGATGGCACACAAATGCTTACGGACTGATTGTCCTCGAGTGCATTTTGCTTGGCATGAACGCTCGTGGGTTCAGGAAAAATCAGCGCTCTAGCCCGGCCTCCGAATGAATCGCACCTACTGATTTTGAAAGTTCTTTTTAAACCCACGTAGGTTCATCGAGCAAAGACAGATCTGCAGCACGATCAGTGCGTAGGCCTCAGCATAAGCCCCCCAGATGACCCATAGGACATTACTCAAAATAAAACAGAAGAACCCCGCCATTCTTCTCGCGGGGCGTTGAGACCCAATAAGCCATGCGGCGATCACTGTCACTGCCATGGCTGGCCACTGAACCCAATCCAGATAACTCAAGCCAACCCCTCAATCTCTTATCGATTTAAAAGAGAGGGATTCAACGGCGAATAATTCAGATTTTTTGAGCGATCTTGGAATGTACCGCTCGTCAGACATGCCTCGAATTTCTTGAACATACGATTTGCTCTCTCGGACAGATTAAACATGTGCTGACGAAAAATCCCTTTCGTCTTGCCTCTGGGAGAACGCAATGAAAGCCATCGTTTACAACGGCCCTCGTGACGTCAGTGTGCAAAATGTGCCGGACGCCAAAATTGAAAAACCCACCGACGTTCTGGTACGAGTGACATCTACCAATATTTGCGGATCTGATCTGCACATGTATGAGGGCCGAACTTCTTTTGAAACAGGCAGAGTGTTTGGTCACGAGAACCTCGGCGAGGTCGTTGAAGTAGGCGTCGGCGTAGATCGGGTCAAGGTAGGCGACCGTGTATGCCTGCCATTTAACATCGGCTGCGGTTTTTGCGAAAACTGTGAAAAAGGCCTGACCGGATTCTGCCTGACCGCTAACCCAGGTAGTGCGGGCGCGGCCTACGGATTCGCTGACATGGGCCCTTATCAGGGCGGGCAGGCAGAGCTGCTACGGGTGCCATATGCCGACTTCAATTGCCTGGTGCTGCCCGAGGACGCGCAAGAGCGTGAAGAAGATTACGTCATGCTGTCAGATATCTTCCCGACGGGCTGGCATGCAACCGAGCTGGCGGGCCTCCTTCCTGGGGAGAGCATTGCCATCTACGGCGCCGGCCCGGTGGGTTTAATGGCCGCCCACTCAGCAATCATCAAGGGCGCCTCTCAGGTTTTCGTGGTTGACAATCATCCCGACCGTTTAAAGCTCGCCGCTCAAATGGGTGCTACGCCCATCAACTCGCTTGAAAAAGAGGCGGTGGACCAAATCTTAAATCTGACTCACGGCAAAGGCACCGATCGAGGCTGTGAGTGTGTTGGTTATCAATGCTGCGACCGCCACGGTCATGAGGCCAATCACCTCACCATGAATAACCTTGTTGCCTCTACAAAAGCGACGGGGGGTATCGGTGTCGTCGGTGTGTTCGTACCGCAGGATCCCGGCGCTAAAAATGAACTCGCAAAAGAAGGCAAGATGGCCTTCGACTTCGGCGCTTTCTGGTTCAAGGGGCAGCAGATTCAAACTGGGCAGGCTAACGTCAAAGTCTACAACCGTCGCTTGGCCGAGCTTATCCATCATGATCGTGCAAAACCTTCTCAGATCATTTCTCATCGTCTCAAGCTCGCCGAGGGCCCAGATGCCTATAAGCATTTCGACGCACGTGACAATGGCTGGACGAAGGTCGTACTCAAGCCAGCGGCATAAAATGAACAGCCAACTTTTTGCCGGCTCGCATCGGGCCGGCGTCTTCTTCTGAAGAAAAACCTTCATGCTCTCCGGTGGGCGTGTGTTCCCCAGGAGTTCTTTGGCACCGTAGCGGTGGCGCAAAAAGAGTAGGACGCCCAGACGTATGCAGGCTCGCGCTTGAAGGTGGATTTAATCAGGTAGGTTTAGCGCGGTGCGATGATCGGTTTTGAGATTTCGCGCTGTATTGACTCACTCGCCAATAGGTAAACGATCATGAAAAAGTTGAGTATGTGCTTGGGCTTTTGCAGTGTATTCATGCTTCAGGGGTGCTTTGACAGCGCCGATAATGCAACGAAAGACAACTCCAGTGGTACCAAGTCCTCTGTACAGATGCAGGAAGGAAAGGCCGACGAGAGCAGGCAATAATTGATGGCCCAGGCCGTTGTGAACCGCTGGGCCAAAAACCTTTTACGACAATAAAATGGTGTTTAAGATTGATTGCCTGCTTTGTGTGGGCGTTGCTCCGCGCTTGAGGTGCCCATACCCAGAATGAGCGGTTTTTACCGCGAGAGCAGCTAGTCTTGGCGGTGATATTGCGCAAACCGTTTATCGGCCGGCCCGAACGTGGTGGGGTTTGAATAATCCACTGGTGTAGGCAACGTGCTCAGCAACTAAGAGGATGCGATCATGCCGCGAGGGGATAAAGACAAGTACACCGATAACCAAAAACGGAAAGCGAAACATATCGAAGATAGCTACGAGGCTAAAGGGGTTCCCAAAGATGAAGCAGCAAGTCGTGCTTGGGGAACAGTTAATAAACAGTCCGGTGGCGGCGAACGGAAGGGTGGCTCTGGACAGAAAACCACCGAGGCAAAAAAGGCTAAAGCCCGAGAGTCATCAGCCCGGCAAGCTGCAGCAACACGACAAGGTGCCCCGCGTACTGATCAGCGATTAGAGGATATGAGCAAAAATGAGCTTATGGAGCGAGCTCGTAAACACCGAATAGCCGGGCGTTCGACTATGCGTAAGAGTGAACTGATCGAGGCGCTGAATGATGTGAATTAATGACTTAACTGAAGTGAGCACTTGGCATGAGCGGTGCGACCAATGAATTCACGCTGGCCGCTTCGGTGTAGCTGCGCTGGTTGACCAAGTTTGACCCTCAGGGGGCCACAGGTCGTGGGATAGGTGCACTTGCAATAAACAAAAAACTCACGCTAAGCCACTAAATGAGTAATAAAGGTCAATGAAGGTCCGAAAAACCACTAGATATGTTGAGTGAGTTCAGTCCAGCGGAAAATCCGACTGTTTTCGATAGAATCGTCCGAAAGCTGCAGCTCGCACGTCACATGTTTTCAGAGCTTCCAAAGAACATTTTGACTTGGCTCTAGCACGGTGATTTTAGCCTGAAATGAACGAATCGTGCCCCCAGTTATGCCCCCATTCGCAGCGGATGTGCGAGCGATCGCGAATGGCGATTTCTGACACGGACTGGGGTGGCAGTGGCTGGTATTCAGTGTGCCTCCGTAAGCTGGATGAGCGACCCGCATCTGGCAAATCCTTGGCAGGTGGCGCGTACTGTCATGTACCTGGCTGCGTAAAACGACCGTATGGAAGCGCTTGAACACGCGGCGTATGAAGTGGACGTCTACGACCGCTCACGCTGATGTAATGGTTCACTGAGTGACGTTTGGAGTGAATTTGGCTCTATCATGAGCTAGCGTTCATGCATGCACTTTTCTGATGACTCGCTGGATACTGCCCTTATGAGAGACCTGCCGCCCACCGCGACCTTGCGCGCATTTGAAGTTGCCACCCGGCACTTGACCTTTACGTCGGCCGCACAGGAGCTACATGTTACTCAAAGCGCGGTCAGCCACCAGCTCAAACATCTTGAAGCGCTTTGGGGAGTGCAGTTGTTTGAACGTGGCAAGGCGTTACGCCTCACGGCAGCGGGGGCGACGCTGGCGCCCATTGTGCGGGAGTTTTTCATCAGCCTGGAGGCGACTTTGGGTGATCTGCGCGAGCAAAAAGACAGGGTTCGACTCAGCGTCAGCACCACCTATTCCTTTGCGCTCAAATGGCTGCTGCCACGCTTGCCGCGCCTCTCTCGACAGCACCCCGAGCTGTTGGTCTCGCTGGACACCACGGATAAAATAATCCACTTCTCTCACGGCCAGGCTGATGTTGCGATCAGGCTCGGCAAGGGCAATTACCCCGGTCTGCATTCTGAGTTCCTGTTTGGGGAGCAGGTATTTCCTGTGGCCAGCCCCGAACTGCTGCGGCGCATCGGCACTCCGCAGAGCCCCGCGGAACTGTTGCATTTCCCTTTGCTGACGCGGGATGGCGCCGAGTTGGTGCCAAAATGGGAGACATGGTTTCAAGCCGTCGGGTTGGCCTATTTGCCGCTCAAGGAGAGCGTCAGATTTGGCGATACCAACATGACAGTCGAGGCAGCTTTGCTCGGCCAGGGCGTTGCATTGGTGCGCAGCGGGCATGTCGAGAACGAAATCAGCGATGGCCGTTTGGTGCGGCTGTTCGATGTGCCGCTTCCATCGCCGCTTGCTTACTATTTTGTCTGCCCCAAGGGTATTGAATCACAGCCACACATCGTCAACTTTCGCCAATGGTTGGTCAGTGAAGCGCTGAAAGTTCAACGACCGGATAAGTGAGTTATGAGCCTCCGTTCATGCTGCGATGAGGAGACTTCGCTTTAGTCCCGGCGTCGGAATGCCTAGAGTGGCGCATGCCTATTCATATCATCTTTCTCGTGCTTTTCGCCGCGCTCCTGCATGCCAGCTGGAACGCGCTGCTGCGTAGCGGCGCCGATCGGCTGTGGTCCATGACGGTGATGTGCATTGCCACCGCCATCACGAGTGTCGTTGCCGCAGCGTTCATGGTGCCCCCCGCGATTGAAAGCTGGGGCTACGCGGTGCTTTCGGGGTTGCTGCATGTGGGCTACAACCTGTTTCTGGTGCGCAGTTATCGAGTCGGCGACCTGGGGCAGATCTATCCGATTTCACGTGGGTCGTCGCCGGTCCTGATCACCTTGGGTGCCGCCGTTTTTGCCGGAGAAAGCATCACGCCTGGGGTGTTGCTCGGTATTGCGCTGGTGTCAGGCGGGATTATTTCGCTGGCTTTCAGAGGGCGCAGTCTGTCGGTTCCCAGCCTGCCTTATGCGCTGGGAACGGGTGGCTTTATCGCGGCCTACAGCGTGGTTGACGGCATCGGCGCCAGGCTCTCCGGCGCACCGCTCGCCTACACGGCGTGGATGTGCGCCCTGTGGGGCGTGCTGATGCCAGTGGTCTACATCGGCCTACGTGACACCCGCAGCTTGTTCTCCGTCCGGCCCGGAACAGTGACCGCGTTGGTCGGCGGGCTGGTCTCCTTGCTCGCCTATGGCATGGTCATCTACGCCATGAACGAAGCGCCCCTGGGCGCGGTATCCGCATTGCGCGAAACCAGCGTGCTGTTTGCCGCGTTGATCGGCTATGTGTTTCTCGGCGAAACGCTCACCGCCCGCCGGATACTGGCGGGCGTGGTGATCGCCAGCGGCATCCTCATCATCGGCTGATACAGCCAACGGCTCAGGAGTTATGTTTAATGGTCAACGTCTCGCAGGCACCGCTGATTCTGATCACGGGTGGAAGTCGCGGAGTGGGGGCAGCAACCGCCCGGCTGGCGGCCGCAAGAGGTTATGACGTGGCTATCAGCTACGTTGCCAACGAGTCCGCAGCGCTGGCCGTGGTTGCGGATGTGGAGGCATTGGGGCGCCGGGCGTTGGCGATGCAGGCCGACAGTGCGAACCCCCAGCAAGTGGCCGATTTGTTCGCGGCCATCGACCGCACGTTCGGACGCATCGACGTCCTGGTCAATAATGCCGGGATGCTGGCGCCTCAGTCACGCCTGGAAGGCCTCGGCTTCGAGCGGATGCAGCGCATCTTTGCGGTCAATGCCATTGGGCCAATGCTCTGTGCCCAACAGGCGGTGAAGCGCATGTCTTACCGCCACAACGGCCCGGGCGGCGTGGTGATCAATGTCTCTTCGGCCTCGGCGCGCCTCGGCAGCCCGAATGAGTACGTCGACTACGCGGCGTCAAAGGGCGCCTTGGAGACTTTCACCATTGGCTTTGCAAAAGAGGTGGCCCGGGAAGGCATACGCGTCAACTGTATTCGCCCCGGACATATCTATACCGACATGCATGCCAGTGGCGGTGAGCCGGGGCGGGTTGATCGCGTCAAGGACTCGATTCCCATGGGGCGGGGCGGTCAGCCTGAAGAGGTGGCACGCGCGATTCTATGGTTGGCGAGTGCGGAGGCATCCTTCGTTACCGGTACATTCCTCGATGTAACGGGCGGTAAATGAGTCAGAGGCACGGATCATTGGCTACTTGCGCTTAGTTTCAAGTTGCAGCGGGTTGCCTCGCCTTACGACTCAAACCCGGTGTCTTGCCCGTAATGCGCTTGAATGCGCGGCTGAAAGCGGCCTGGGAGGTATAGCCCAGACGCTGCGCCACCTCTTCAATCGGCAGCCTTTCGAGCGTCAGCCACTGGCTTGCCAGCCGCATTCGCAGTTCGGTGACGTAGCGCAGCGGGGTCATGCCAATCGTCACTTGAAAGCGGTCTGCGAAGGCCGAGCGCGAGGTATTGCAGTGCTCGGCCAGCTGCGCAACGGTCCAATCGCGGCCCGGTTGTTGATGGAGCGCCAGCAGTGCACCGGCCAAGCGTGGATCGCGCAAGGCGGCGACCAGGCCAGAGGCATTGCCGCAGGCGCACTCCACCCACCCGCGAACGACCATGGCGGCCACCACGTCGGCCAACCGCGCGAGGATACCGGCGAAGCCGATACGCGCGGCGCTGACCTCGCGCTCCATGGTGGTCAGGATCGGCACCAGTCCGGGGTAACGCTGGCCGCCGGCATCAATCAGCATCAGTCCCGGCATCAGCCGACCAAGACCATGGATGCTGCCCAGTTCGAACTCCATGCAACCACTGAACAAAATAGTGCTCGGCGTGGGGCTGGCATCGGTTCCGGTATCCACCGCGCTGACGGTGTCACCTAAGGGCGCGCCGTCCAGGCGGTCGATGTCTTGAACAGGCGCGTCCGGATCGGAAAACAGTTGGTGGGCCGCGCCGTGGGAAATGAACACGGCGTTGCCGGCAGATAGAGCGTAGGTGCTGCCGTCCTCCATTCGCAGCACGGCATTGCCGACGGCCATGAAGTGGAACCAGGCGTGCCCAGATTTTTCCGCGAAGCTCAAACCAAAGGTTGGACCTGCCTGGATACGCCGGTATTCGACGCCACGCAGGCGCATGCCGCGCAACAGCTCGTTGATGAGGTCCGAGGAAAGAGCAAACTGATCTGCTGGCATCATTCAGGTGTTTTAGTCAAAAAGGAGAGATTTTCGATCATAGATCATCCAGCTTCCCGCGCCTAGACTTCGGCTCGCCATGAAGATTGGGAGATCCGTGCAATGACTGACTGTGTATGTAACACCGTATCCGACCGCCATTGCGGCGTCGGTGCGGACGTAGAACCTGCGACGCCCGCGTGGATGGCCGTCTTCTCGCTGGCAATGGGTGTGTTCGGATTACTGACCGCTGAGTACCTTCCGGCCAGTTTGTTGACGCTGATGGCTACCGACCTGGGAGTGTCCGAAGCGCTGGCTGGCCAGGCGGTAACGGTGACAGCCGTGGTGGCGCTGTTCGCTGGCTTGTTGGTGCCAGGCCTGACCCGCGGCATCGACCGACGTTGGGTGTTGCTGGGTTTTTCCACGTTGATGGTCGCCTCCAATCTGTTGGTCGCCGTTTCCTCCAGCTTCGCGGTGCTGTTGTTGATGCGCATCTTGCTGGGTATTGCCCTTGGCGGGTTCTGGAGCATGGCGGCGGCGGTAGCGATGCGCTTGGTGCCGAGCGCTTTGTTGCCCAGGGCGCTTTCGATCATTTTCAGCGGCATTGCCATCGGCACGGTCGTGGCAGTGCCGCTGGGCAGCTATCTGGGCGGATTGTATGGCTGGCGCAGCGCGTTCTTTGCAGCGGCGGCGGTCGGCATGGTGACCCTGGCTTTCCAGTCGTTCACTCTGCCGCGCCTCGCGCCGCGCCGGCCGGCACGCCTGCGCACCGTGCTCGAGGTGTTGCAGCGCCCAGGCATTGCCATGGGCATGTTCGGTTGTGTGCTGGTGCACAGCGGCCACTTTGCGATGTTCACCTATGTTCGGCCGTTCCTTGAAGGGACGACTGGCTTCGGCCCGCAGGGGCTGTCGTTGATGTTGCTGGGTTTTGGTGTGGCGAACTTCGCCGGCACGCTGTTGGCCGGCAGGCTGCTGGAGCGCCACCCGCTGGCCACGCTGGTGTTGATGCCGGCGCTGGTCGGCGTTGCAGCCCTGGCGTTGGTGCTGTTGCCGGCCTCGGTGCCGGGGCAGGCGCTACTGCTGGCGGTCTGGGGCTTGGCCTTTGGTGGTGTGCCGGTGGCGTGGTCGAACTGGGTCGCCAGCGCGGTACCTGACCAGGCGGAAAGTGCCGGAGGGATGGTAGTGGCCTCTGTGCAGTCGGCCATCGCCACGGGCGCCGCCGCTGGCGGTGCAGTGTTCAGCTTCGGTGGCAGCGCAGGCGTATTCGTAGCGGCGGCCGCGCTGATGCTGCTGGCCGCGTTGCTGATTGCGCTGCGTGTACGCGTCCCTTCTGTCCAGGGCGTACGCCAGCCCAAGCCCGCGTTGCACCTTTGATCCGGTTTGCCAAACCGCTTCGATCCCGCTCGTCACCAGGAGATACCCCATGAACAATACGACGTCTCACCAAGGACGCCTCAAATCGTTGCGCGCAGCCGGTATCGGCAATGCGCTCGAATGGTTTGACTGGACCCTGTACGCAACCTTTTCGGTGTACCTGGCAAGCAACCTGTTCGACAAGACCGATGCGCGCTCGGCGATGCTCGCGACTCTTGCGGTGTTTGCGGTTGGCTTTGTCGCACGCCCTGTGGGCGGCTGGTTGTTTGGCCGGCTGAGCGACCGACTGGGGCGCCGGACCATCATGGTGCTCACCATGCTGCTGCTTGCGATCAGCAGCCTGGGCATCGCGCTTATCCCTGACTATCAAAGCATCGGCCTTTACGCCTCGGGCGCGCTGCTGTTTTTCCGGCTTATGCAGGGGCTCGCCCATGGTGGCGAGACAGGGGTTTCCTACACCTATGTCGCCGAGATCGCCCCAAGCAAGCACCGTGGCTTATGGTCGAGTTCCGTGTATGTGGGGGTGACGCTGGGAGTGATGGCGGCAACGGCCGTGGCGGCAGTGCTGACCTGGCTGCTGGGCGCGCAGGCCATGGGTGACTACGGCTGGCGGATCGGCTTCGCCATTGGTGGAGTGCTCGGTATTTACGCGCTGTTTTTGCGCCGTGGTGCGCAGGAATCTCATGTGTTCGTAGAACAGCAGGGGCAAGCTCGGCCGCCGCGCAAGCTGTCCACGGGGGAGATGCTACGCGTGGCGCGTAACATCGTTATGCTTGCAGCGGCCGCCAATGTCACGTACTACGCGTGGGTCACGTTCGGCGCTTCGACGGCGATTGCCCAGGGCATGGACGCCACGGGTGCCTATGTGGCCAGCCTTCTCGCGCAGCTCCTCTGTGTGTGCTGGTTGCCGGTCTGCGGGATGGTGTCCGATCGGGTAGGGCGCCGGCCCATGGTCATCACCTGGGGCCTGGGCGTGATCGTGCTGACCTATCCCCTTTCGATAATGGTGACCACTGAGCCCTACACGCTGTTTTTGGCCCAGGTGCTGGGGCTGGGCGCCTGGTCGCTGATCGCGGCGATTTTCCCCGCTGTGCTGTCCGAGCAGGTGCCGACCCAGGCACGGGCCCAGGGCGTCGGTTTGGTCTCGTCGGTTTCAGTGGCGATCTTTGGCGGCACCGCCCCTTATCTACACAACTATCTCAGCGGCGCCGACCTTGGCTATCTGTACGTCAGCTATGTCATCGGGTTGGGCGTAGTCACCGTCCTGGCAGGGTTTCTGATCGACGAAACGGCGGGCATCGACCTTGCGCACATCGAGGCGCCTAGCGCTCGAGCCTGCGTAAATGCCTTGGCTGGTCGATCCGCCGAATCAGCCGAATAAAGGAGTACGACTCAATGAATTCCACAGACCTCAAAAACCCTGCTGCACGAGGTGAACGACCCGGCGCCAGTGTGACCGTCAACCAGACTTCAGGGCCACGTCAGGCCGCACGCGAGACCTGGGTTGAAGTCCCTTCAGTATCAGGCCCGGCGGCAGCCTGGTGCTATTCGGATCGCCGCACCTATAGCCCGGGTGATTCGGTTTGCCTTTATCTGTCGTCGAACTGCCCGCAAGTGAGGCTCAGGATCTATCGCGATGGAGCCATTGCCCGCACGGTGCATACCACCGACAGCCTTGATGCTCGATTCCACCCCATACCTGAACGTGCCTATGAGCATGGCTGCCAATGGCCAGTCTTCATGCAATGGCCAATCCCGGCTAATGCCGAGCAGGGTGGCTATTTAGTGGAAGTACGGGACGGCGCTGGCAGCGTCCTCGGGCATCATCTGTTTATCGTCAAGGCGCTGCGCAAGCGGGCCGATGCCTTGGTACTCGTCGCGGCCACATCGACGTGGGCCGCTTATAACGACTGGGGCGGTGCCAATCATTACTTTGGTCTTCACTCCGGCACGCCGCGTGGCCGCTCACCGTTGCTGTCGGCACAGCGCCCCTGGGCGCGAGGGCAGGTGTGGCTGCCGGACGATGCGCCACGTTGCGTCAACGCGACCCGACCCCGCAAGCCTGGGCCGGCGCGCTATGAGTTCATCGAATGGGCTGGCCTTAACGGTTACGCCAAGTACTACGCGCTGGCGGGGTGGGCGTCTTACGAGAGACCTTTTGTGGTCTGGGCCGAGCAGCAAGGTTATACGGTGCATATCTTAACCCAGGACGATTTGCATCACGACCGGCACGCGCTTGAGGGCTACGCCTGCGCCGTCTTCGCTGGGCACGACGAGTACTGGACGCGGGAAATGCGCGACCATGTCGACGCCTTTGTCGAGGAGGGCGGCAAGGTCGCGCGATTCGCCGGCAATTTTATGTGGCAGATTCGCCTGGAGGATGGGGGGCGGCGGCAGGTGGCCTACAAGTACGATGCCGGCGCGCTCGATCCTGTGGCGGCTACCGAGCCTCATCGGCTAACGGGGGCCTGGGAAGATCCGAGGGTAAATTACCCCGGGGCATCGACGTTCGGGGTGAATGCTCTGCGCGGGATATACGGTAGCTTTGGGGGAATGGCACCGCGCAACCCGCGCGGGTACACGGTCTTCAGGCCTGAGCACTGGGCGTTTATGGGGACGGGCCTCGGTTACGCGGACATGTTCGGAGACGAAGCCAACATCTTTGGCTATGAAGTGGATGGTCTCGAATACACGTTCGTCGACGGCCTTCCAGAACCGCTCGGCACAGACGGGGCGCCCAGCGGATTGCAAATTCTCGCAATGGGCTGGGCTACCAATGCCGAGCATGGCCGGTCCGAGGATGTCTATTCATTCATGCTCGGCGATGGCGATGCCCGGTTTCGTGCTTCAATTCTAGCGCCCGACCTTAGCGAAGCCAGCATCAATTTGCATAGCCGCGGGGCCGGCATGGTGGTGCACTTTCACAAAGGCCGAGGTGAGGTCTTTACCGCCGCCACGTGCGAATGGGTACATGGGCTCATGCAGGCAGACATTTATACAGTGATGGTCACAAAAAATGTACTTGAGCGTTTCTTGCGCAGCACGTAGGTTCGCTGATCTCCTTAGGAAGGAGGTTATGGCTTTGGTATACCGTCAAGTTGGTGTTTTGTTTCAAGGGGGCGTAGATCATTGAAAGTGGCTCTGGCGGAGAACGCACGCCAGGCGTTCAAGCCGAGCGTTGGATCGCCTGAGTACCGGGGACCAGAACGTACCTCCGGCCCCCAGAAACTTACCAGCCTGCACTTCCTGCGCAAAACCACTGATCGCGGTATGGAGCATGGATCGGAAGTCATAACCCAGGGCCTGCCTTTGCCCGAGTGTCGCTTGCGTCGAGGCCGTAACACTTCGGCGGCGAGCAGCGAGTGACTTTCCAAGAAGGGATTGTTGAGCGTTAGGCTGGAGGCATCCTTTTCAAACCATCCGAAGCATGCCCTCAGATATGTCCCCAATGTAGCAATCCACTGGAAGTGGATGTATCACCATGGTCTATGAAAAGGCAGAAATGATCAGCTTAACAGCCTGTCCGACGACGCCTAGAGACTCTCAGGATCGCCAAAAAACATTTTGACTAGGCTCTAGATCGGTATTTACAGCCTGAAAAAACGAATTGTGCCCCCAGTTTTGCCCCTAATTGCACTGGGTGTGCGAGCGATCCCGAATGGCGATTTCTGACATGGATCTGGGTGGCCGTGACTGGTATTCAGTGCGCCTCCGTATACTGGATGACCAACCCGTATCTGGCAAACTCTTGGTCGTTAGATAAGTCGATATTCTTAATCGGAGTTGTCCGGGCTGTCTTTCAGTACCTGTCCTGAAATTGGGATCGTGAGATGCTCATTCTCTGCGAGATGTTGCAATGGCGCTGGTCGCCAGGGAGATCAATCCGCGTGTCCATCGACAACTGGAGCGTAATGCCAAGCGCCTGGCCACGGAAAACGCTTAAGAAGGGGTGTTCGGTATTGAAAGTGGCACGCAACGTTGAGCATCGTGCTTCTGGTCGTGGTCTCGATAATCCGGTCGCCCCAGAACCTCCCGCTTCAATTGGCCACTGAGTCGGCTGGCAGCGAGGGCGCTCAGGTTGCATATAGAGGTGGGCGCCTTACCTTCGCTGTTCATGGCCAGCTAAGCCTCTGTGCCAGGTCGTTGATCAGTCGTTGGGCAGGTGCAGTTGCCCTTCCATGGCGTCATGAAGGAGTCGGACGACCTCGATCACGTCGGCGCTTGCTACACGATAAAACACGATATGGCGTGGGCTTTTGACCGCCCCATGGGGCTGTTTGGCCTGCTGGCGTAAATAGATGAGGTGATAGCTGCGAAGGCCCGGTGCCAGCTCATCGCGTTCGTAGCTGCCAATGCGATAAGGAGTGTCGGCAATCGCTTGCAGCGCCGCGAGGATCAGCGCCTGATACCGCTGGCGTGCTTGATCGCCGAACTGCGTCTGGGAGAGCCTGAGGATGTCGACAATGTCGACAATGTCGGCGCGCGCCGCGTTGGAAATCCGATACTGCGACATGCTCAGTGTTTCTCGCGCGCGGGGAGGGTCACCTCCAGGCTCAAGTCCTCGAGGTAGCGCTCCAGATCCCCTTCGTTCAACTGAGTAAAGCGCCCGTGCTCAAGGTCCACGATGCCTATCGAGGTCGCCCGACGCAGGGCCTCAATTTTGGCGGTGTCTTCGGCGACGCGCTGTTCCAATAGACGCAACCCTTCCCGCATCACTTCGCTGGCATTTTGATAACGGCCGGACTGAACCAGGTCATGGATAACCTGTTCCTGGTGAGGGGTGAGCACAACGTTTCGCGTCGCCATAATGAGCTCCAGCTATCGGCAAACAGGTTTTTTTGGGCATTGGCAGCTTATGCCATTATACGCCGCCAACACATCGTTTCGGATTTGTATCTGACGAACTGTATTGTACGGAGTCGTCCTTTGCGCCAACTGGATTGCACGCGCATAAAGTCCAAAAAAGTCTGTCGCAGACGGACAGCGTGGACAGCGTGATTAGCGTGGGCCTTGCGCCCTCAGTTTGGCCAAGCCTTGTTTGATGTGTCCGGCGTTCTCTCCGATCGTTTGAAGCGCGCCGCGGACATTGTCGCCCGTCTCCGTCGCACCCTCACGCTCAGCCCTCAAGGTCAACTCCATCACGGCCGCCTCTAGGGCGAGCTGGTTTTCGTATAGACGCTCAAGGACATCAGGGAGTGAATATTCGGTGGTCATTGTTTCGATTCCAATCGAGGATGTCGAAAGCGTAGCAGCGGGGAGGGCGGACGTCCTAAGGCAGGAGCGAGGTAAGTTCAGGAACTGGCTTGGAGTGGGTGACAGCAAACGCCCAGGAACGGCCTATCAAGCGCGCCAGCCGCAGACTTCTCGTCGGAAGCAGCAGTAATACGGCTGGCCAATGGGGTGAAGATCTCATGATCTGAAATCAAACTCTTAAAGCATCCTTTTGTCCATGCTCTCAGAGGCCGCCGATACCTCTTTGTCGTTGACGGGAACAAGCGCTGGCGGAGAAGGCCATGAGGGAAACCACAAACGATTTGCCTGAGCCTATAAAGCGGCAGTTCGAGAGGATTCTCCGGGAGATCGAACGTGCAGGCTCGATGATTCTCGCGGTTAAAAGTGGCGCTAGAGCTCAAGGATTCATACTGGGAATAAAATGCTGTGACGGTCTTTCCACAGAGCGCTGCGAACTGTTGTCGGAACATTTTGACAGTGCAGTGGAGCAGAGATTGAAGTCGCTGACATTGGGGCTGTAACGTCAACTGGATAGTAGGAACTGAAAAGGGGAAATGAATGAAGTACGTTACTTCTCTTTTAGCACTTACTCTAATGGCGAGCTGCAAATCGATACCCGCTCCGGAAGAGACTACCACTGTCCCCGAAACGAGGCTTTGGGGCTCTACGAAATAATCTGATGCCCATCTCGTCGTCGTGAGCGAGGCCTCATTAAGAGGTGAATGCACGATCCGTATTTCAGTAGACGGAAAACCGGCCGCTGACTTTATTAGTGCAGAAGTAGCCCACTTCGGGCTCACGTTCGGGTCACATACCCTTTCGGCGCGCACTTTGGAGGGGGGGCTAGCCGATGGATACAAGAGATCAGAGTTAGCGTCAAAACTGGCGATGCCTTGATCATACGTCTCGACAAAGCGGGCTTCACTCTGGCCGAGCTTTAAAAGTTATAGAAAACTTCCTACACTGCTGACCACTGCTCATACCTTACCTGCGCAGCCCCGCTTTCCTGCCGGCCTTTGCATTGCCTCTCATTAGGATCACTGACATGCGCTTGTCTGATTTCATTCTTGAGAACTTGGAGCCGATTCTGCAGGCCTGGGAAAATTTCGCCAGAACCATTGAGACGCCGGGCGCGGATCTCGATAAAGAGGCGTTGCGAGATCATGCTGAACAGATGTTGCGGGCAATAGTAAGTGACCTTCGAACAAAGCAGACGAAGCGAGAGCAAACTGCGAAGTCTCTAAGCCAAGCGCCTTTTGATAACGAAGAAACTGCAGCTGAAACTCATGCAGTGACGCGGTTAATGGCCGGTTTCACGATCGATCAAATGGTGTCGGAGTACCGAGTACTGAGAACGAGTGTCGTCAGTCAGTGGATGAGGCAGGTGAAGGATGGCACGCCGATTAATGTCGACGACATGACTCGATTCCACGAGGCCATCGATCAAGCATTAGCTGAATCCATCGCCAGTTACTCGCGAGCGGTGGAGGCGTCACGCAACGTATTTTTAGGCATTCTCGGCCACGACCTACGTACCCCGCTCGGGGCGATCTTGCTGGGTGCAGACGTATTGAGGCGCTCAGAAGAGGCTAGTACTCAGGCTACCAAAGTTGCCAATCAGATATATACAAGCGTACGCCGAGCGAGTCAAATTGTTGGAGATCTACTTGATTTAACACGTTGCCAAATGGGCCCAGGCATACCCGTCAAAATGGAGGATATAGATCTTTCGCCCCTTTGCGAACGTGTAGTCGAAGAGATCCGAGCGTTTCATCCCGAGGCTACGGTCTTGTTTGAAGCGAGGACTCCAGTTCAAGGACAATTCGATGGCGCCAGAATGGAGCAAGTCTTTTCTAACATAATCAGCAACGCTGTACAGCATGGAGATAATCAATTTCCTATCAAGGTTGAGTTAGAGAATACAGACGACTCTGCTATTTTCACCGTCCATAACGTTGGTGAGCCCATACCCGAGGACGTTCTCCCGTTTATATTTAACCCAATGGGGCGTTTCTCTCAGCGATCTGTAATTGATCACGGGCCGACAGAGGGGTTGGGCTTGGGCCTATTTATCGCCTCAGCGATCGTGGCATCACATGCCGGTTCAATCGACATCGTTTCTGACTCGAGTACCGGAACCACCTTTTTAGTCAAGCTTCCAATCGCCGAATGAGGTTAGTGCCGGTGCTTAAGCTGGCAACGAATATTGAGTCTCTCTGTAGATACGTTATCCCTTTACCACAAGTTCTCGCGCATCAGGGCGCTAGGTGCCACAACCCGGCGCTACCTTTTGACAGCCCAGTGAATACCATTAGTCTCGTAGATCGGCAGTTTCTGGCCGATTCTGTTGAAAAAGTCCGCTTCGGTTTCCAAGGTAAAAAAGTAAGTGCTTGAGTTTGAAATCTTTACATTGAGCAGAGGATTCTGGGCTCGGATTTCGCGTAGCGGCGCGCAAAAAAGGCGTTTTCAGCGGTCAGTAAGCGGGCAGTCTGGAAGAACTGACTTCTTCAACAGAATCGGCCGATAACCGTCAATCAGGTAAGTCTCACCCGCCTCAGTCGAGCCACCTCTTGTTTGTCCTAGCATACGTTTTCATCGTGAGTTCGCGGCCATTTGTCCCTCAGTTTGTCGTGGCTGATTTGAATGTCTCGATAACCAATCAACTGCTCGTTCTCAGTGCTATCTACACATCCGTTGAACTCATGGCTGCCACCGGTTGGGGTAACCGTTCGGCCAAGTCATCTAACCAGCCCCGCAGAGCCGAGACATGGCGTGCACTTAAATTTCAGTGGGCACCAGCTTTGGCCTTTTGCGCGCTCGGCCCTAGATGGGTATTCGCTCCTGCCTGTCTTGAAAAACGCTTCAGCTTAGAATTTTAGGTGGACACCATTGCTTCAAGCGACGGTGTCAGGAAGGTGTGTTGTCCGGAAGGTATCGGGACGAGAAAGTATTTGCAGGGACTAGAGACAGCAATCGGCCAGATGCGACATTCGAGCGGAGTTGTTTCCAGACCGAAGCGGTGATCAACGAGGTCGCGAGGGTCATCGCTCGATGAAGAACGCCTTCAATGCACGGGCTAATTCGACCGGAGCTTCTTCCGCAATGTGGTGGCCGCAGTCGATTCCTTCGCCGGTGACTTTCTGTTCTGCCCATGGCTCCCAAACTGCAAGCACATCGCCGAACAGGCCTTCTAGGTCATCCCTTAACGACCAAATAACATGGAGCGGGCACTGAAGTTTCCGACCAGCCTCGCGGTCTTCCCGATCATGCAGGAAGTCCAACTTGATCGCCGCGCGATAATCACCAAGCATTCCAATAACAGTCTCATGATTGTGAATCGCTGCCTGAAAATCCTCATAATTTTCTCGCCCCATAGTTTCTGCACAACCCCCATACCAAGCCTTTGGATCGGCGAGAATGGCCCTCTCTGGCTTGTCGGCCTGAGCATAGAAAAACCAGTGCCACCATTGGGATGCGAACCGCACGTCACATCGCTCAAGCGCTTCCAAGATAGGCACGCCGTCTAGGATTGCCAGTTTTAGCACGCGTGACGGATGGTCTAACGCTGAGCGGAAAGCAGCGTAGCTACCCCTGTCATGACCCGCTAAGTAAAACTTATCGAACCCAAGGCTATCCATGAGGGCGACGCAGTCTCGCCCTTTCGCTCTCTTTGAATAACCTTCGTAGTCATTACGGTTCTTTGGCTGACTGGACTTGCCGAACCCTCTCAAATCAGGGCAGACCAACGTAAAAGAACTCGCGAGCAGCGGCGCAACCCTATGCCAAGTCGTGTGCGTACGGGGGTGCCCATGAAGTAACAATAACGGCGGGCCCGAGCCACCATAGCGAACGGCGTAATGTCGCCTCAGGCAAGTCAATCATCTCTAGCTGAAAACCTTTGAACATCATCACTCCCAATGAGCGCGTTCCACTCCAAACAAAAGATAGTCGAGTCGCCGAATTTTGCGCAGGAATGTACTCGTACGTGTCGGCCCCTTAGCGTGTGGATAGGGTAGACAATGAGGTTCAAGCTTGAGTGATCGCTACGGTTTTTAGTCGTCGGCAAAAAACTTTATTTACCAGTCGGGGCTGCCAACGCGTTTGCCGATGAGGCCTTCCATTTGCATTAGCAAGCGCTGTTCAGCAGTGCCTACGGCGTTTCTGCGAAGGCGAAAGTCGTAGTGCAGGCGAGTCGCGGTAAGCGTATGGCAAACCCGTCTTGACCAGACGACTTTTGACCGCTGCGGTAATTGGTTGCATATCGTCGGGCAAGAAATGTAGGTTTACCAGTCTGCCTAACATTCACACAAACACGTCGTTTAGCAGGAGCTACATGGACGAGCTAAGAGTTTTCAGCAACACCCACTGGATAGTGACTCATCGGCAAGATTCACGTTACGACGGGTATTTGATAATTTCATCTGAAGAGGCGGCTTCAGGCCTCAGCGATTTGAGCGATGAAGCGATGTCATCTCTCGGTTTGGTGATGAAAACCTCGGAGCGTCTGCTGGCAAAGGTATATTCTCCCTACAAAGTAATGTTCTACAAGTTGGGATTTTCTCCGGGTTTCAACGCACATTTTCATGTCGCTCCAGTCTCAGAAGACTTGCTCGCAGAGATATCAAAACACCCCGGTTATCCCGACAATCCTGACGGTAATGACGCAATTGTTTTTCTAAGTCGAGAATACTGTGAAAGACCTCTTACCGCTGGCGAGGCAGAAAAACAGCTTTCGGCGGTTCATTTGCTCAGGGCCTCTCTGTGACTAAGATACTTTCGCGTGGGTAGGCGGATACCCACTTATGCGGTAGCAGTTGCTCGATTTCACTTGCCCGCTGCGTCGGCAGGCGCGTGAGCACATCCTTTAGATAGGCGTACGGGTCATGACCATTCAGCCGCGCTGACTGGATCAAACTCATGATCGCCGCAGCCCGTTTTCCGCTGCGTAGCGATCCGGCGAAGAGCCAGTTCTTACGCCCAAGAGCCCGCGGTCGGATCTGGTTCTCGGCCCAGTTGTTGTCTATGGGAACGGCGCCGTCATCAAGGTAGCGCGACAGCGCTGCCCAGCGTTTCAAACTGTAATCGAGTGCCCTGCTGATAGCCGAACCTTCGGGCACAGCAGCACGCTGGGCGATCATCCACCCATACAACCTCATCACCGGCACGGCTTTTTCTTGCCGTATTCGGCACCGTAAATCCGGCTCCAGGTCGCGCACTTCACTCTCGATTTCGTACAACAACTGGATATAGCGCAGGGCTTGCTCAGCAAGCGTGCTTTTATTCGTAGCGTGCAGTTCAAAGAACTTACGCCGTGCATGGGCCATGCAGCCGATTTCGGTCACGCCAAGTTCGAAGCTGGCCTTGTTGACTGGTTGACGCTCACATCGCCCTGAGTAGTCCTAGGGGCAGATACGCTCTCAGCCGACAACGCGGGTAGTACTCTGTACAGATAAGCGTAGAGTCGTCTTTCCATCGCTAGAGAGCGGTGAGCGTAGTGGGTGACTCATGATCAATGTTATAGACGATATTTGTAAGGCAAGGGCTGAGTCGGTTTATTTACTTAGCAGGATTGACACAGCAAATACCAAACTCCAATTAATCCGTTTTGAAGGTGAGGTGCTTGCATTTATGTGGCGGCTTGAAACAAACGAGGGAATTGCAAATTCTGACATTGATAATCTTCGTGTCGTGTTCCAAATGGCGTTAGAGAATCGCCTCCGTGAGTTGGTGCTGTTGAACGGTTGAGGGAAGACTGAATCGAATTGATCGCCTCAGACCTGGACTTGCCCCTATCAAGCCGGACACCAACTCCCCGTTAAATTGATGCTGCTGCCAAGCGCCTAAACTCTCTTGGTGACCGATATTTCAGCGCGCTGTGCGGATGCTGCTCGTTGTAATGCTCGA